>WNGF01015411.1_pt1 | contig 13296 bp, 12 predicted proteins | sample 5400641 | NCBI WGS metagenome assembly WNGF01 (sample SAMN13153371, study PRJNA577476) | soil metagenome | isolation source: 80 cm soil or saprolite under grassland replicate 2 | place: USA:California | collected 2016-06-15
GCTTCGAGCACAGCAAAGGCACTGCCGCACATCTCCAAACCCGTGATGCTGTTCTCAGCGTAGGACTGGACCGCGCTCGCTGCTTTCCACAAGACCAGGAAAAGGTTAACGCCACTCCCACCTGTCAATGATTCCAGTTTACCCTTGCCCATGACCCCCTAAGTACCTTGACATCAAGATACTTCAACTAAAGACACTACGTCAAGGGACGCCTCGTGTTGTATTCAATGAACCTGCTTTTCCGGCTCGCAAATTTGAGCGGGTAATATACGCGCTTGGAGGCACTACGGCGACAAATTTTCTGCGGACTTTGGGAATCGCCTTTAATGATCAGGGGCCGATATTTGATGAAGCTGGGGCGACAAATGTCGCAGGTCTTTACCTGGTTGGTGATTTGGTGGTTGGTAAGAAGGGCGGATCAATCATTACCGCCTTCAATTCCGCCGTTCATGCCATGGGTTGACGCTTCGCAAGGCAGATCGTGCATGCAGATACGCTTCATTCCCCAGCATGAGTCTCAAACGTCGAGAACGTCGGGAAGTACACATCCACCTCACGGAGGTAGTGCTCATCTTACATTCTGCGACTTTGTTATCGAGCGCATCGGTAGGCGGGGCCGGATTTAAACGGGATCTATGTGGTGTTAGACCCAGCAACATGAGGGGAAGATGAGGGGGGTACGTGCCGATACCAAGCGAGACGTAGCTTGCTTTGACGACTGAAACGCCGGTAAATACTGCTTGGTAACGCGTAGTACAATGAGGTGAGTAGCCGCGCAACGTTCTTAAAATTCGTTCCTCGTAAGAGGGTGCGGGTTCGAGTCCCTCCCTCGGCACCAATCATTTCAATAACTTACAGGCAATGATCATTTGACCGTGGACCAACGCAACAGAGTTAACTCCGTGGCGCACCCTATTCTTGTTCAATTTGTTCAGCAAAATCTAGTGCATAGGTCAAAGCGCTTAGCCCCATCCTGAATCGCTCTACAGCGAGTCTCTTAATTCTCAAGAAAACATGACGTCAACCGTTTGGGGTTCTAGATTGGAAGATCAAACAAAGGTTAATCTGAGCGTGGCAAGGTATTTCTTTGGCTGGGCAAGGCACTTGCAAATCTCATGGTTAAACAATCAAATAAGCCCGTTAGGCAAGAGCTAATGCTGGGACTGATTTACCCAGCCGTCCTCGGCACGATTTTGTACCAACTGCTTTTCACTATCGCCCATGTATTAAGGGAACAATATCCACTAAGTGCAATCGTCCGGATCAAATGGACGTTGGTTGTCATCTCGATTGGATTCTACGTCTGTGACTACCTCTATATCGTTTTTACTAAGCGTTACTACTGGTGGTCTTTCTTGTGCGATGTTGTATTCCTGCTAGCCCTCTACGCCACCGTTATCGCAATAGACGTAGATAATCCCCATACCCTGCCGCACAATAAAGTCATTCTCTTCTGCTACTTTATTTTTCTGCTGGTTTACCTGATATGGGATGGTTACGAATTTCTCACCTTGCCACGAGGCAGAGAAAGAGATTTCTATCGTGCAGTAGTGTTTTGGGAATTGCCCTGGCTGTTCGTTATCGCTGTCTTCGAGATCATAGCTTTGGTATGGAACAACCACTTTATGATAAGCATCTTGACAATTATTATTCTGTCGATAGTAACCATTTGGTTTGGATTTCTTGTTAGCCGAATGCGGAAATTCATTTGAGCCTTCGTCCACCTGAGCTGGAGAGCGGCACTGGCTCAATTTGCGTTCAGAGTTCAAAACCAAAAAGCGCTTTCAAGTTAACGCCAATCGGAACAACGACAATCAACCGATTTGCAATTCTACTCAGTCGGCAAAGGAGCGTCATCACGCGTTATGGAAAGAAGGCAAAGAATGAAAGTAGGATTCATTGGACTGGGGAACATGGGATCGGCTATAGCCCGCAAACTGATCCAGGCGGGACACATGCTCACGGTTTATAACCGAACGCGAAGCCGCGCCGAGGCGTTCGCATCACTGGGCGCGCGCATTGGCGAAACACCCGCCGAAGCTGCTTCCGATGCAGAGGCGCTCATCACCATGCTGGCGGATGACGCGGCCTTGGAAGCTGTTATCTTCTCGCCCGGAAATGCCAAAGAAGCCCTTCCTGCCGGCGCCGTTGCTATTTCCATGAGCACCATTAGTCTGGAATTGTCGCGACGGTTGGCCCGAGCCCATAGCGAAAAGCAGCAGCACTATCTGGCCGCGCCCGTCTTTGGCCGGCCTGACGCCGCTGCCGCCGGGAAGCTGTTCATTGTGGCCGCTGGACCAGCCGAACAGATCGGGCGCTGCCAACCTCTTTTCGACGCGATTGGACAGAAGACATTCCCGATCGGCGATGAAGCTCACGCGGCCAATGTGATTAAGCTGGCCGGGAATTTCCTCCTCACAACGGTTATTGAAAGTTTGGGCGAAGCCTTTGCGTTTGGCCGCAAGTTCGGAGTTGACCCGCATGCCTTTCTGGACATTCTCACAAACTCGCTTTTCGCGGCGCCGGTCTATCGAAATTACGGCAGCATGATCGCCTCGGACAAGTTTGAGCCTGCGGGCTTCAAATTGCCGCTCGGATTCAAGGACAACCGCCTGCTGCTCTCCGCGGCTGAGGAGGCCGCGGTGCCAATGCCGATGGCGAGCCTTGTCCACGACCGATTTGTGGCTGCTCTGGCGCAAGGGTTGGGCGAAGCCGATTGGGCTGCGATCGCCCGCATCTCGTACCAGGACGCCGGACTGCTGAAGGAGGTCAGCAAATAATGCTAGTACCTGCTTACTTACCCCCTTATGTCTTGAGCGGAACTGTGGTGATTATCGCCGCAGTTCTATTCGGATTGCACCGCGCGCTCAAGCGGGCGAGATGGCCGGATCGGGACCGCAGGCACGCAGTTCAGAGCGTTGCAGCGCTGCTCGTAGGCTGGTACCTTGCGACTCTGGTACTTGCCTGGTTTGAATTCTACCGAGGGGCCGCGTCCCGCGTTCCTACGATTCAAAGGCCCTCGTGCGCTGGCTGTTGCCATCCGCCGCGATCCTTTTGCCCGTTGCATTCTTTCTGTCAGTTTTATCTCCGAACGCGACCGAGCCAAACGCGCTGATATATCTGGCCTACGTCGGAGCGGTCGCGCTGGCGACCGGTTTAGTCACGCTGGGTGTCGGCTTATTAAGAACAGTGAAAACTTGATCTTCGCGCTCAACGAGCTTCGGCCATCCGGCGGAAATTGGAGGAGGAAATGAGACTCTTACGATCCTGGTCATCAAATAGAATAATCGTGCTGATTGTCAGACGGTTGTGTCTGGTTGCTTTCCTTATTGCGGCATCGACGTGGCCCATGTCAGCGCAAACGCGACTTGTCAACTCACAAGAGGATACCGGAGCGCCTGCAGGCCAGGCGCTCAAACTATCTCCCGAAGCAGCGCAGGTTGCCGATCAGATCGGCGTCGCGTTGCTTCTCAAACGGCTCGAGCGCTTGTCTGGTGGACCGCCTGCTGATGTTTCGCAGATGAGCCTGGAATCATTGTCGGTTCGTCAGGAGATCTCAGAAAGAGTCCTGAGCACTTCTCTTGATATCGACAGTGTGAATGCGGTCATCGATTCGGAGATAGAACAGATCAGAGGAATCCGCGCCGATCTACAAGCGCAGCGCGATAAGGCGCAAAACATCATCAACATAGCCTCAATTGTAACGGGGGGTGTAGCTGGTGCGATCACCTCGGCCCTCCAGTTCAAACAGAGCACGGTAAACCTCGGCAACGGCATCGGCGTAGCCGGTGGTGCGGGCTCGGTTGTGCTATCGGTTATTGGGATTCATAAGCAAGGTGGCGGGCGACGTCCGCTGGGCGACTCGCCGCGGATGCTCGCCAGATTCTTTGGCCGGCAGCCGCAGGCGACAGAAACAACTCCAAGCTTCTATCCTGAAGAAGTCTGGTCATATCTAAACTCCGCCACGCCCTTGAAACCAAATACTGGGACGCGGCGAGAACAACTTATCGCAAAGTGGCGCAACGAAGGCAGGATCGCACAAGATACCTCCCCCAAGGGCGAACGCAGGATTGAATTCGTGAGCAGCAACCTTTCTCAGGTGCATAGACTGACTATTAGCGACCTGGACGATCGGACGGCGATGCTTCTTGATGTCCGCGCAACGGTATCGCTTATGAAACGTGGGCTAAGCGAAATCGTACGTGCGCTAAGCGCGGCCAGGAGTCATCAATAGTACGATTCGCGCAGGCAAGCCCTGCCCTATAGATGGGCGAAGTTTTTGATAGGGGCCAGACCTTTGCAGATGAAGAAGAAGAACACAACTCGCCTGGGACGCGCGGTGCGAGCTGCCGTCGACGACGGCCGTGACCCGATGATCGGGAAGGAGAAGCACAGTACCAACAACTCTCTGAGGGATGTGATCCTTGGAGGACAGGACGGCCTGGTCAATATGCTGGGCATCGCGCTGGGCGTCCTTGTCCGTTGTCGCCCAGTATTCGATCTTCAACTCATTCGCATTCGTGAGCGTGTAGATCACTCTGACCGACAGGTTGCCGGGATAACCTTCTTCGCCGTCCTTGCTTAGATAAGTCAAGCGAAGCGCCGCGCCGTTCGGAACTTTCAAAGGCCTGGCGGTCCAAACAACTTTATCGAATCCTTTGATGCCACCGTGCAGGTGATTTTCGCCGTTATTGACAGCCAGCGTGTATTGATGACCGTTGAGAGTGAAGCGGCCTTTGGCGATGCGATTTGCGTAGCGGCCGATAATTGCGCCGAAGTACGGGTGGCCTTTCAGATAAGCGTCGAGATTATCGAAGCCGAGCACAATATCGTCCCGATTCCCTTTGCGGTCCGGCACTTTGAGCGATGTGATAATGCCACCGTAGTTGGTGATCTTAACTTCAGCTCCGCGGCGATTCGTCGAAGTATAGGCGTTCTGTCCGTCAGATGTCTTTCCGAAACTTTCCTTTGTTACTTTGGCTTGGCCATACGCGTTAAGGTTGAGCGGCAAAATCATCGCGCTGCAAATCAAAGCCAAATATAGGACCTTAACTGGTTTCATGAAGATGCCTCCTCACCCGGTGGTGCACTGATTTGCATTTCTCTGCGCGCCTCTGCGTTTGTTTCCTCTGTGGTCCTCTGCGGTTCTCTTCTTATTAACCGCAGAGGACGCGGAGTTCTTCGCAGAGGTACGCAGCGAACTGAATCTCGATCACCACTCAACTTTCAGATGCCCAAATGCACTCGCGCCCGGCGATGATCCAGAGATTATTGCCGGCTCATAACCAGTTTGCTCGCGATAGCGAGCAGCGACTTTGCAAACTGCTTCGCCCGCGCCGCGGCGTCCCAAAACGGCGACGGTGCCGCCGCTGCCGCCGCCCGTGATCTTGGCGCCGTAAAGATCGTCTGCTGCCATTTCCCTCACCAGCGCGACGAGAGCATCGGTTCCATCTGAACCTAACCCGCATCTCGAGTAACTCTCGTGCGATTTGTACATCAAGTCTCCCAACTCTCGCGCCAGCTCGTTGCCTTTCCCGCCTTTCAGAATCGCAGCGAAGCTCCTAACCCGAGTGTGTTCGCAGATCGGATGACGCGTCGCCGCCAATACTGGATATTCGACGGATGGATCGACCGACGTGACGGTGTCGGTGATGCCTTTGTAATTATCGAGAAACTTCTGACCCGACATTCGTTCGGGAATATGCGGCGCATATTCTCGCTCAAACTCTTGCGGCGAGATGTTGGCGAGGTATCCGTTCCAGCGCTTGTCATCAATTACCAAATGTCCCGCATCAATCTCTTTTGATGGATGCCCGGCCAACTCTGCGATGATGCGATATCCCATGAAGGCTGCGGTGCGTACGGTTCGATAATCAGCGCCGCCGACAGAATGACGGATGCCGGAATCGATGCCCCAAATCTCCAGCTCTTCAGGCAACGCAATGGTGCCCTTCAGGTCTGCCGGCTGACACAGCAGTTCGAGCAAACGATTGGTTTCGCCACACGCGGCCGTCATTTGATCCATGACGCCACAAGGCGCGCCGACCACCAGGTTCTCGACGTTCTGACAAAGCAAAGCCATCTCAGGTGCCGGGATTCTCAGTTCGTAAGCTGCTGCGACCGCCTGCATCGTCGCGACCTCCAGCGCGGCGGACGAGCTGACTCCTTTGCCTTCCGGGACCGCGGAGCGAATGAGCAGGTCCGCTCCTTCAGAGAATGCCGCGTTCTTTTCACGGACGAGGACCGCGAATGCGCCGGCCACATAAGCCGCCCAATGATTCTCCGGCTCGTCGCTGAAGCGCGCATGCAATGTCGAGTAACTAGAGTCAAGCAAGTCACCGAAGTTAATTTCGAACAACCGAGTTGTCTTGATTGGCTCAGACGGCACGCTCGAAATGCGCAACGTTTTGCAGCTATGTCGCTGAATGGCGACGTGCACGGCACTCTGAATCGGCCATTGTAAAACCAGCGAGCCCGAATAATCGGCGATGCCACCCATCAAATCCAGCCGCCCCGGTGCGCGAGTGACTATCAATTCTCCCGGCGAATCGAAAAAGTTGCGCCAGGCAGAGGGAATACGAGCGATCGAATTATCGAGCGATCCAATGAACGCTTGGGTGTCAGTAAGTGTCTGAATCGATCTGCAATCGGCCATTGTTATTGATTCATTGATTCATTTGCTCATTGACTCATTAATTTCAATTTACCAACGAGCAAATGCATCAATGAAACAATGAGTAAATGAATTAATGGATCAGTCCACGCCGTTCCAATGCCGCTTGCAGCAGCGGTTCGATCTGCGCGCGGATGTGTTCGTTGGCATAGCCCGCCCAGGCAACGTCAGCATCAACACTGAGCGGCGCACTCAATCTCTCGCCACCTACATCCGTAACAATCACTCCGGCTTCGCGGGCAATTAACTCAGTGCAAAGGTCGTACGGATGTGAACAGATGCCGAGCGTTGCGCCTCTTGCGGCGAGAACTTTTTCCATCAATGGCCGCAGATCCGCGACAAATCGATCGTGACCGCTCATCAACTCGTAAAGCTGACCGGCCGACGACGCGTACTGATCCTCAAAACAATGCGCTTTGCCGGGTGATACCGGGCCAAGCGCGCCAAACACAATCTCCTCATCGATGGCCGCAAGCTCCTCGCGCGCGCCCGGAAAGAAGCGAGCAATTTCTGCGTACCCGTGCGCAATGCTCTTAGCACGCGATGGCTGCAGGGTCATTTCGGTAGTTTCTTTGGTTAGCCGGTTGAAGCGTTCGGCGTGAGCATCCCCGCCTCGACAGGCCCAGACCGTGTCGGATAGATGTTGCTTGATTAGCGGAATCTCAGTCTGAATCGCTAACTCGATGTCGCTTAGATTCGTCTCGGTTCCACGATTAGGCGCCACGCCAGTCAGAATCCATGCGCTGCGCTTCTGATACATCAAGCCCCGTGTGCCGTCGATTGGGTCGACGATGATTCGCCAAATGGCAGTCTCTTCCGAAGCGCCTCGCGGCAGCACCAACTGGCCCCCTGGCAAGCCCTCGGCAATCAGCACGATGGGCGTCGCCGACGCAATCTCGCGGGTGAAAAAATCAATCAGTAAATCTTCCGTAAGATAATCGACGGCATAGATGGTGTCGCCCTCTTCTTCCCGCGCAATCGCCGACACGGATTCCAGCGACATATGCTCGCAAGCATCGACGACCGTCTGCCGAATCGTTTCGTGTAGGCGCTTCAGGGGTTGGAGTAGAGATTCGTAATTAGCCACGGTCGACATGAAAGACTTGAATTCACTTTCGCTCGGTGTAATGCACGTTTGACAACGCGCGTAGTTCGGCGGCCTTCTCTTCCGGCGAAGTGTCACTGAGAAAGTTTCCGCCGCCGATCTCCGGACCCGCGAGATACTTCAAAAGATTCGGCCGCCGCAGTGGTGGGTGGAACTCGATGTGAAAATGAAAGGCGCGATAGTCGCCATTATCTGTGGGCGCCTGGTGCAGCGGCATCACGTAGGGGAAAGGCATCTGCCAAAGGCTCTGGTGCGTTTGTTTGGGCGCCACAAAAACTTCGTATGCGTAGCGGGCAAAATATGGGAGAAAAGCAATCGCCGTCTCATTCTCAGAGATAATCCTCTTCGCATCGCGTTGCTCTGCGGCAATGATGTCTGCGAACAGCGTCCGCCCCGTCTCAGTCAAGTATCGACGACTCGCCTGTACTTCAGTTTCGATGGTTTTAAAGACGAAGTTCGTCGCGTAGATCTGACAATGCGGATGCGGATTCGACACTCCAACGACCTCGCCTTTGTTCTCAAAAATCAAAACGTGATCGATCTCTCGGCGCTCTCCAAGATCAACATACTCGCGCTGCCAGGCAGCGATGAGTCCTTCGATTTCGCAGATTTTGAGTTGAGCCAGCGACAAATCATGCCGCGGTGAATAGCAAACGACGCGCGCAATCCCCTGGGCCGGCCGGTTTCGATAGACGCCGGACCCGATTACAGGTGGCGTGGGCGCCTCCAATCCGACGCAGGGATGATCGTTATCAAAGACGAAGATACCGGCATATTGCGGATTGACAGCGCCGCTAACGCGCGCGTTGCCCGGACAGAGATAACAATCTTCAACGTACGGTGGTCGCGGGCCGTTCTCATGCTTCACCGTCTCACCACTCCAGGGACGATCCTGCCGATGGGCGGCGACAATCACCCATTCTTCACGTAACGGATGCCATCGTTCTTCCCAGGTCATGGTATCGGTTCTGACCCCGTGCCACCGGAATGATTCGCCGCGACCGGATTTGGGGCGCGCATGTCGGCGCGGGCAGACTCGCGGATCAGCGTAATCTGCCGCCTATTCCGGCGCTCGCTCAAAATCTGATCTGCCATGACTCCGATCAAAATCACCGCGCCCATCACCGCAAAGTCGAGCGAACTCGGAATGCCCAAAAGATTAACGAGATTGCGCAGCACTTGAAGCAGCGCTGCTCCGATCAGAATGCCGACGACTGAACCCTCGCCGCCGCGCAAAGAACATCCACCCAGTACCGCCGCCGCGATTCCGTAGAGTTCGTAAGCATTACCGTGGTTCGCGGGCGAAACTGAGTTGGTGTAGAAAGCGAAGATGATTCCTGAAATCGCCGTGAGCGCGCCGGAAATTACATAGGCAATCGTGATCATCCAGCGCGTATTGATGCCGGCATAGCGCGCGGCTTCAGGATTCCGGCCCGTAGCAAACAGATAACGGCCATAGACCGATCGGTGCAGGACGATCCAGGTCACAATGCTGATCAGAATCAACAACACAAAAGGCATGGGTATTCCAAAGAGATTGCCGTTGGCCAGGAAACGAAGGAAATCCAGACCTCCTACGGTGCCGAACCCTTTCGTTTCATCTTTGGTGATGAAGCGGGCCAGGCCACGATAAAACAGGAGCCCGCACAGAGTGACAATGAACGGCTGCATGTTGACACGCGTAATCAGCAATCCATGGATGAACGAAAGAAACATCGCAATCCCGGCGCACGCGATCACGGCGATGATCACGCCGAGTTTCCATTCGGTCAGCATCATCGACATCAGCACGCCGAGTAACGCCATCATCGAACCAACCGAAAGCTCGATCCCACCGGTGATGATGACTAGTCCTAGTCCAATGCTGAAGATACCGAACGCGCCGATCTGCCGGGCCAGGTTTTGCAGATTGATCGCCAGCAGAAAGTTCGGATTGATTAGCGACACGATCACGCAAAGAACGATGAGCAAAACGAAGATGCCGAGTTCTTTCTTCATGATCTGGTTAGCCTCAGCCAGAGTGTTCGGAATTGCAAAATGAAAATTGCAAACTAAAAATTCTAAATTGCTGCGCAGCTCGGTACGCGTGCGCTACCACCAACAAGGATTCTTGGACAGTCAAAATTTGCAATTGTCGGTTTTCAATTTTGAGTTTTCAATTTCTTTCTCCTGGTCAGTTGAGACTGCTGCCAGTCGCCAGTCGCATGACCGCTTCTTCGCTGAACTGCGGCCGGTCCAAAATGCCGGTAATCTTCCCTTCGTGCATGACCGCGATCCGATCGCTGATGCCGAGCACTTCTTCCATCTCACTGCTGATCGCAATAACCGAAACCCCTTCGCCTGCCAGTTTCCGAATCAACGCGTAGATTTCGGACTTAGCGCCCACGTCGATGCCTCGCGTCGGTTCATCGAAGATGAGAACCTTAGGCGAAAGCTCGAGCCACTTTGCGAGTACGACCTTCTGTTGGTTTCCGCCGCTGAGGTTCGCCGCCTTCATTTCCGGCGAAGGCGTTTTGATATTGATTGTCTTGCAGGCGCGCCTGGCGGCCGCAGTTTCCTTTTCCGGGCTAATCAAACCCGCAGTGGAATATCGATCCATGCCCGGGAGCGAGATGTTCTCGCGCACATTGAAATCAACGATCAGGCCGCACATTCGCCGATCTTCAGGGACCAAATAGATACCTCTTCTGATGGCGTCTCGCGGCGCGGAGATTTGCAGGTCTTCGCCCCCAAGTGCGACCTGGGCTTCGGTCGTCGCGTCGATGCCGAAGATCGCTCGCGCCACTTCCGACCGTCCCGCGCCAACTAGTCCGGCGAATCCCAGTACTTCGCCGCGACCAACAGTGAAAGAGACAGCGATGTTCGGATATCGCAGAGTGCGCAGGTTATGCACCGAGAACCATTCGCGGTCAGTTGCCTTTGAGAGGCCGCCATTACCGGATTTGAAAAAATCTTTCAGGTCGCGACCGACCATCATTCGGACCATGTGATCATGATCAATCTCGCCGTGCGCCAGCGCTCCGACGTTCCGTCCATCGCGCAACACGACGGCACGATCGGCAATCTCTTCGACCTCGTGCAGGCGATGCGAAATGTAGATGATACTTACTTCGTGGGCCTTCAAATCCCTGACAATATCCAGCAGCCGGCGCGTTTCCGTGAGCGTGAGACTCGACGTCGGTTCGTCCATGATGAGGATGCGCGCGCCCGCTGAAATGGCTCGGGCGATCTCCACTAACTGCTGTTGCGCCAGCGAGAGCTTCGCCAGCGGGGTGCGAGTCGAAATGTCGAGGCCGAGTTTCAGCAGTAAGGCGTCGGCTTCGCGATAAAGTTGCTGGCGGTTGATTAACTTTAGGAAGCCGCCCTTCGTCGGTTCGCGATGCAGAAAGATATTCGCTGCTACGTCCAGGTTATCGAGAACGCTCAGCTCCTGATGAATGAATTCGATGCGACGCCTGCTGGCCTCGCTCGGCGAATGGATCTCGATCTCTTCTGCGTCGAGTCGAATTGTGCCTGCGTCCCGTTGGATCACTCCGCCGAGGATCTTCATCAAGGTTGACTTGCCGGCGCCATTTTCACCGATCAGCGCGACTACCTCGTTCGGACAAATATCGAGGTTGACCTGTTCAAGCGCAATCACACCCGGAAAGCGCTTGCTGATGCCGGACATTTCGAGGATTGGGTTAGGCATACCCATGCGTTCGTCTAGCGACCGCGCAATTGATTGATCTTCTTTGCGAAGTCGTCCACCTGTTCCTTCTTGATCGCCAACGTCGGCACAAAGATTTGTTTGCTCGCGGGAATGCCCGAGCGATCGCCATCGAGAATCTTAGCCATCAATTTCATCGACTGATAACCAAACTCGAATGGCTGCTGCACGACTGTGGCATAGATTGCTCCATCTCGAATTCCGTTCAGCGTTTCGTCCTCTTCATCAAAGGCGATGATTTTCACTTTGCCGACCTTTCCTGCGTCCCGCACAGCGCCGACGATCGCCGGCCCGTTGTACGACCAAAGTCCTACCAGGGCGGCAATGTCCGAATACTGCACCAGAGTGTCTGCAGCATTTGACTTGGCGCGCACCCGGTCGGTGCTGTCGGTGCGGACATCCACGATCTGTATGTTCGATCCTTGTAGTGTTTCCTTGATCCCCTGATATCGTTGCTGGGCGTTCGCTGCATCGAGGCTGCCGACAAAGATCATAATCTTTCCGCCCTGCGGTAGAGCTTCTTTTATTAAGCCCCCCGCCTGACGTCCGGCAGCAACGTTGTCAGTCCCGATGTAGCATGCACGATTGCTGTTGGGAGCGTCGCTATCCTGCGTCACCACCAGCGCCTGTTGCGCCGCCCGATCTAGCATTTGCGTTTGATTGACTGGATCGACAGGGCTGATCGCAAAGCCGTTCACTCCCTTTGCCAGCAGATCGTCGACGATGCGCTGTTGTTCGGCGGCGGTGCCGTCTGAATCAATCCGAAAGTCAATCTCTACGTTCGGAAGTTCCGCCGCGGCCTTTTCCGTCCCCTTGCGGGAAATCGTCCAGAAGTCAGAAGCATTGTTGGTTACAAAGGCAAGCTTGTAACGTTTGCCAGCGCCGCCTTGCTTACAAGCTCCAACTAGTACGGCGCTCGCGATCAGCAGGCCGCAGACCAATCCATAGACGATATGCGACGACAGTCTTCTTAGGTTCATCTCCCCTCCCATTTTTGCGTTTGCATGGTAAATGACAATTGAAAAATGTCAAATCAGGCGAAAACGATCATTCGAATAGCGGTCGCAGCGCCGGATAGAGCGTTAACCTTGGAGAGCACATCACGAATCGCCAGGGTCGCAGCGCGCCACCAATCGCGCGGGTCTTGCTTAGCCCAACCAGTTTCTGGCGAAGAAAAAGGCAGGTGTTCGACTGTCGCCGACGTCGTAACTCGACCTTCAGCGTCAATCAACAAGACGCGTGTGCCGCCCGTTCCGACATCGATGCCAAGAAATCGCATGAATAATGATCACCTTAAGCGACGCCTTTTCTTAACACAACTTTGGGTGTCGTGAACATAGCTTTCTGAGATACTGGTTCAGTTTGACTCAATGCAATGTTACGCGCGGTGCAGAAGACGCGGTTCTTTAGCCGCCTTCAGGTGGCTTGCCCGCAGGGTTCTTAGACCAGCCGTTTACGGCTGGGGCCAGATACGGACGAACCCAAAAGGCCGTTTCAACGGCCTTAGTAATGATTGCTAAAGCACCCCACACCTGAAGCGCGCTAAAGCGCGCTCATAAAGAGTGTCGTTGTCTGGCCCCCTGGCCCAGCGCTCAAAGCGCTGGTCTAGGAACCCTGCGGGAAAGCCATCTAAAGATGGCTTATAGTGACGCATGACATTCGTATTCAAACTGAACGAGTACTCTTTCTGAGATGATCTTGACTCAAAAAGCGCCGCGACCTAATCTCGCGGCTTATTTGCCCGTATGCAATCTGATCTAACCAGGAAGCCTGCTGTTGTTCATCTGCTCTTATTGCTGATCTTTCTTT
>WNGF01020825.1_pt1 | contig 13296 bp, 15 predicted proteins | sample 5400641 | NCBI WGS metagenome assembly WNGF01 (sample SAMN13153371, study PRJNA577476) | soil metagenome | isolation source: 80 cm soil or saprolite under grassland replicate 2 | place: USA:California | collected 2016-06-15
CTCTTTGATGCGGCGCGGGTTGGACTGGATCGTCTTCACGCCCGCGGACGTGACGCGCGTCAAGAGAACGTACGTGGCCATGTCGCCCTCCCTCGCCGCATCAGGCGGCGGTGCGCTGCGCCGCCGGGTCAGCGCGACCATACGATGAGGATATGCCTCGGTTCGCGCGCGATGAGGCGGAGGCGCTGCTCCCGAAGGTCGTGCCGTACCTCGAGGACATCCAGCGGCGGAAGCAGGCCTTCGACCGCCGGCCGACGGAGCCGCTCGCGGCGGAGATCCGCGCGCTCCTGCAGGAGGTCGCGGAGATGGGGATCGAGGTGAAGAGCCTCGATGACGGGCTCATCGACTTCCCGTCGGTGCGCCGCGGTCGCGAGATCTATCTCTGCTGGAAGCTCGGCGACGGTGACCGCATCTCGTGGTGGCACGAGCTGCACACGGGATTCGCGGGACGCCGTCCGATCAAGGAGCTGTACGAGAACTAGCGCCGGGGCGAACTACTTGTTGAAGTACACCTTGTTGATCTCGATGTAGTTCTTCCACTTCTCGGGGACCGCGTCTTCGGGGAAGATCGCGCTCACGGGGCACACGGACTCGCAGGCCCCGCAGTCGATGCACTCGTCGGGATGGATGAAGTACATCTTGTCCGCGTCAGTTGAATAAATGCAGTCCACAGGGCAAACGTCCAGACAGCTCGCATCCTTCACATCGATGCACGGTTCCGTGATCACGTAGGCCATCTGACCAGCACTCCCTCTATCACCCGCAGTGCGATGCGCGAACTCGGCGCAAGGCTATCATCGGATCGCGCTCATGTCAGACGAGGTCACGGAGTTCCCGCTCCCCTTCGACGCGACCGACGACGAGCGCACTACCGCGCGCACCGAGATCGGCAAGTACACGCGCATCGTCGACGAAGAGAAGGGCGCGGTCCGCTTCGCCGGGCGGACGCTCGGGCAGACCGGACCCATCTGGCGGTTCCAGTACCTCCGCATGTACCAGCTGCCGAAGGGCTTCCTGGTCGCGGGTCACGAGCTGCGCGAAGGCATCAAGGTCTTCTATGCGGACTCGGCCGAGGCGCTGCCGCGCTGCTTCGAGCACGAAGGCGTGCAGGAGCTCATCGAGGACGAGCTGCGCTTCCGCGGCGTCATCGGGAGCGAGCACGCCCGAGCCTGACCCCGAGCGGGACGACCCCGCCACGAGCGCGCGCGAGCGCAAGGCACAGCGCGGCCCCAAGCGCGAGCCCGTCACGGACGAGCCGATCCGATCGCGCTGCGACGAGCCGCCGCCGGACGAGCTGATCCGCGCGATCGAGCAGCTGAACGCCGGCGAGCTCTTCGAGCAGCACGAGACCCTCGAGGTCCTCTGGCGCGCGACCGACGCGCCGGTGCGCGACCTCTACCACGGGGTCCTCCAGGTCGGGGTCGGGCTGCACCACTGGACGAAGGGCAACTTCCACGGCGCGACCGTGCTGCTCGCCGAGGGCATCGACCGCCTGCAGCCGTTCGTGCCGTCGTGCCAGGGAGTCGACGTGGCGGCGCTCATCGCGGACGCATCGGCGCTGCGCGACGAGCTCCTTCGCCTCGGTCCCGACCGGATGGCGGAGCGCGACGTGCGACGCGCGCTCACGGTGCGCGCGACCGCGCGCTAGGCGGGGTCCGTCCCCTCGACGGGCAGATCGATGGGCTTGAACGCGGGCTGATCCCAGCCGAGCAGCGTGTGCGGCGGCAGATTCAGCGCCTCGACGGCGCGGAGATCCGCGATCGCGTTCTTCAAAGCCCGCTCGATGCCGCTCTTCATCTGCAGCGAGAACACGAGCTTGCTCGGCCCGGGGCGCGTGAGCGAGAGATGGATCTGCGCGATCCCGTCCTCGATGCCGAGGAGCTCGACGCGCGCTCCCGAGCGCTCGAGGAACGGACGCATCTCATCGAGCTTCGCGGCGACGCGTTCCTTGAGGTCGGCCATCGCGGTCGATCATAGGGAGCGGCCTGCGCGGACGCGCGAGCGAGGTCGGTGGCAGGATATGCGGCCACATGTGTTACCCGCCCGACGCGCGGCCGCCTGAGATCCCGGCCGACCTCCTGCGGGTCATGCCACCCGACTACTTCGGGCGCACCGCGGGGACCGAGCGGCGGCCGCCAGACTGGGCGTACCAGGAGCACAACGCCAAGAACACCACGGCACAGATCCTCGCCGACCTCACGACCGCCATCGGGCATCTTCGCGGCGCGACCGACGCGCGGAGCATCTACGTGATGGGCTTCTGCAAGGGCGGGCGCGTCGCGTTCAACTCGGCCGCGGAGCACAGCGGGACCGCGGGCGCCATCGGGTTCTACGGCTGGCCGACGCGCCGCTCCGACGAGGACCCGAGCGCGCCCATCGACAGCGTCGACCGCATGCACGTCCCGGTGCTCGGGCTCTTCGGCGGCGCCGACAAGGGCATCCCGCAGAGCTCCATCGACGCGTTCGAGAAGGCGCTGTCGGACCGCGCCGTGCGCCACGTCATCCACACGTACCCGGGCGCGCCGCACTCGTTCTTCGACCGCACGTTCGCCGAATACAAGAGCGAGAGCGACGACGCCTGGCGTCGTGTGCTCGGGTTCATCCGTACCGGGGATCCGGCCGCCCGCGCCTAGCCGACCCGGCGCCTCTTGTTGTCGACGTAGTCGATCAGCACGTACTCGCCGAGCCGCTCGGGCTCGACGTAGAACGCGCGGCCGTGGTTGATCTTCGACATCTGATTCACGAAGTCGACGAGGTAGTGGCCGCGCGCGAGCATGAACGTGTTGATCGTGATGCCCTCGCGCGTGCAGCGGACGACCTCGCGCAGCGTCTCCTCGAACGTGCGCCGCGCCGGCGGGTACGAGAACTTGGGGCGTCCATCCTCGAAGTGCGCGGTCGGCTCGCCGTCGGTGATGAGGATCACCTGCTTGTTCTTCCCGCGCGACCGTGACAACAGCGTCCGCGCGGTCTCGAACGCGTGCTGCATGTTCGTCCCGTAGACGTACTCGTTCCACGAGAGCCCCGGCAGGTCGGTCGGCTTCAGCTGCGTCGCGTACGCGCTGAATCCGATGATGTAGAGGTCGTCCTTCGGGAAGGTCGACCGGATGAGCGAATCGAGCGCGAGCGTGACCTTCTTCGCCGCCAGGAAGCACCCGCGGAACAGCATCGAGCGCGACACGTCGACGAGGATCGCGGTCGCCGACTGCGTGAGCAGCTCGGTCCGGTAGACGGCGAAGTCCTGCGCTGAGAGCCGGACCGGCGTGCCGGGGCCGTTGCTCATCACCGCGCTCCGGACCGTCTGCGGCAGATCGAGCAGGAACGGGTCGCCGAACTCGTACGTCTTCAGCTCGTCCGTCGGGTCGCCGCCGCGGCCGCGCAGCCGCATGCGGTGGCTCCCGAACGCGTCGCGCTTCAGCGTCGAGAAGATCTCCTCGAGCGAGCGCTGGCCGATCTTGCGGATCCCGCGCGGCGTCAGCTCGTAGCGGGGGCCGTCCTTCCGGATAAGGCCCGCCTCCTCGAGCAGCTCCCACATGCGCTGGATCTCCTCGAGCGTCCGGCGCGCGCGCTTCCCGGCGAGGCGCTCGACCTCGTTCGGGTCGACCTCCTTCAGATCTTCGGGCCCGCTCGCGACGCGCAGCTGTCCCTCGAGGTCGGTGAGCCGGTCCATCTGGCGCATCAGCTCGAGCGCCTCCGCGAGCGACACCGGATCGTCGCCGGACATCTCGTACGAATGTCCGTCCATCGGCATGAGCTCGGACAGCGTGTCGGCGAGGTCGCTCATCGCCTGCTGCAGCCCGGCGTCCTGGAACGCGCTGCCGAGCAGCTGATCGAGCTGGTCGCGCATGTCCGACGGCATGCTCTGCCACAGCGAGCGCATCGCGGCCATGCCCGCCGCGAGCTGGCGCATGAGGTCGTCCCAGTCCTTCGCGCTCCCCGCGAGCTCGGGGTATTCGCGCTGGAACGCCTCGAAGTCAGGCTCGCCGCCCTCCATGCGTTCGCGGAGCGCGCGGTTCAGATCCTTCATCATTCGCTTCGTGCGCTCGAGCTGCTCCGGGCTGAGGTTCTTGAGCGAGTCGCGCATGTTCGAGAAGTACGACCCGAGCACCTGCTCCTGGAGCATCTTCAGCAGGTCCTGATATGCCTGGGCGGCCTTCGGCTCGACGAACTCGTAGTCCTTGAGGTCGCGGATCGCGCGGCCGACGTCGGGTGGCAGCGCGTCGAGGCGCTCGAGACGCTCCTGCGCCATGCGCTGCATCGCGTCCCGCATCTCGGGCGTCGGTGCCTCCGCCTGCATGCGCCGCTCGAGGCCGTCGCGCTCGAGTTGCTTCACCTCCTCGAGCTTCTCGCGCAGCTGGTCGAAGATGCTCGAGAGCCCGTGGCGCTCGGCGCGCTTTTGCCGCGCGGCGCGCATGCGCTCGATGAGGTCCTGCAGCCCCTCCATCCGTCCGGCCATGCCGAAGCGTGCGAGCCGCGCCATGGCCTCTTCGACGTCCGCGCCGGCGAGGAGCTCGTCGGACATCGCGTTGAGGAGCTCATCGGCCTCGATGGCGTCGAGCCGCTGGGTGCCGTCCCACTTCCGGTACTTGATGGGACCGAAGGCTTCGGGGAACGGCGTCTCTTGCATCTCAGCGCTACCCGCGGAACGTGGACCGCGTCTCGCCGCGCTCCTTGTTGAGCTTCCGGTTGAGGTGGAGGCCTTCGAGGATGAACTCGACCGCGGCCGCGATGGCGGCGGGATTCCCGGTCGCGCCGAGCTTCGCGACGGCCCCCTTCATCCCGGGGATCTGCAGCGCCTGCTTCACGTACTCCGTGCTCGGCTGCGACGAGGAGACGTGCATCGTCGCGCCGCGCTGGAACGCGCCGAGCAGGGAGTCGAACTCGGCGAGCGCGAACGATCGGTTGAACACGTTCAGCACCGCGCGCTGCGTGAGCCGCTCGATGACGCGCTCTTCCGACGTCTCGCCGACGGACTCGAGCTCGATCTTCCCGGCGGTGGACGCGACGACCGCGGGCAGGTCGCTGATGCGCGGCACGACCGAGCTCTCACCGAGGCGGAGCGCGCGCTTCAGCGCGTTGGACACGAGGTTCTCGTAGTTCGCGATCGTCACGCGCACGGACACGCCCGAGCGCTGCGAGATCTCCGGCGAGCGCCGCGCGAGGTGCGAGAGCTCGGCCAGGACCTCCTTCATGTACCCGGGGACGATCGTCGTCATGCCCTCGTCCACGAATTCGGAGCGCTCCTGCTCCATGATCCCGACCTCGGTGACGATCTCGTGCGGATAGTGCGTGCGGATCTGCGAGCCGAAGCGGTCCTTCAGCGGCGTGATGATCCGGCCGCGGTTGGTGTAATCCTCGGGGTTCGCCGACGCGACGACGAAGAGGTCGAGCGGCAGGCGCACCTTGTACCCGCGGATCTGCACGTCGCGCTCCTCCATGACGTTGAGGAGGCCGACCTGGACGCGCTCGGCGAGGTCGGGGAGCTCGTTCAGCGTGAAGACTCCGCGGTGGGTCCGCGGCAGCAGCCCGTAGTGGATCGTCATCTCATCCGAGAGGTAGCGGCCCTCCGCGACCTTGATCGGATCGACCTCACCGATGAGGTCCGCGATCGAGATGTCGGGGGTCGCGAGCTTCTCCGAGTAGCGCCGGTCGGGCGTCAGCCAGACGAGCTCGACGGTGTCGCCGTCGTTCGCGATGCGATAGCGGCACGAGGCGCAGATCGGGTCGAACGGCTCGTCGTTGATCTCGCACCCCGCGATCGCGGGCACGGCGGGGTCGAGGAGCGCGACGAGCGACCGCGCGATGCGCGTCTTCGCCTGGCCGCGCTCGCCGAGCAGGATGATGTCCTGACCGGAGAGGATCGCGTTCTCGATCTGCGGGATGACGGTCGCGTCGTAGCCGACGATCCCCGGGAAGAGCGGCCGGGCCTCGCCGAGCGCGGCGATGAGGTTCCCGCGGAGCTCCTCCTTGACGCTGCGCGGCCGGTACCCCGTCTCGCGCAGGCCGCCGACGGTCGTCGGGTGCTCGTTCATGCGGTGGGATCCACTCCGACCCTCGGTCGGGGGGACCCCTCCCTCGGGCCTGGGTGCTCGACCTCGTCGCTGCGCGCCTCGGTCTGCGCGCCCAGGGGACGTTGGTCGTAACGCTCGGCGATCGCCGCGCGCACGGCCGCGATCGTGACGACCCCGCGCGCGCCGAGCTCGGTCAGGTACGCGGCGCGCACGTCGAGCTCCGCTCGCAGCGCCTCGATCTGCCCACCGCGCCGGTGGCAGAGGAGCTCGAGCTGCGTCGCGTCGTCGTGCTCGTGGATGTCACGCTCCGCGTCCCACTCGACGAGCGGTACGAGACGCACGCCGCCCTGTGGATCCGGGACGATGCGGTGCGCGGAGACGACGCGCCGGGCGATGGGACCGTACGCCGCCCCGATGCGGTACATGCGCATGACGACCAGGAGATCGATGCGCGCGAGGTCCTCCGGGTCGACGCCGAGCTCGCCGGTCAGCTGCGCGGCCGCCTCCTCCGCGCTATCGGCGTGGAGCGTGGACGCGAGCGCGTAGCCGCGGCGCAGCGAGCGGAAGACCTGCACGGCCTTCGGGCCCCAGAGGTAGACCGGAAGGTGGCTCGAGAGCTCGTTGGCGAGGAGCAGCGTCCGCCGCGGGTCCGTGTGGCGCAGGTAGTCGAACGTCTCGGCCCAGCCGCGGATGAAGACGCGGCGCACGTCGGCCGAGAGCAGGTCGAGGAACGCGGTGAGCGTCGTCGTCTTCCCGGAGTGCGGCTGCTCCGCCGCGATGAGGATCGACCCGTGCGCCTCGAGGACGAGCCAGCACAGCGCGGCGGTCCGCGCGTCGAGATTGCCGGCCGCGAGGATCTCCGTCACGGACATCGGGACCGGCGGCTCCCAGTTCCAGCCCCACCAGCCGATCGGGACGTCGTAGTCCTCGGACGAGAGCGGTCGTTCGCGGACGCGATACGAGCGCGGCGCCTCCATGGATCGAGGCTAGCACCAGCATGGCGCGTTCCCGGTAAAGTCGCGACCAAGTGAAAGAGCCGATCGAGCGAGGATCCGGCTTCGCCCAGGCCGAGCCGACGGCTATCGAACAGGACACGCGGGACATCGACGACCGCGAGCGGCTCGCCGAGGAAGCGCGCGCGCAGGCCGAGCGGATGGCGAAGGAGCTGCGCGCCGCGAAGGTGCCGATCGAGGCGGAGCCGCCGACGGGGTACCGCCCCTGACGCGGTTCGCGTCGATCGCCGAGCTCGCGGAGGCGCTGCGCGCGCGGCGCATGAGCGCGGTCGAGCTCGCGACGGAGACCGTCGATCGCCTCGCCACCGCCGGACCGCGGTACAACTCCATCGCGGCGCTCATGCGCGACCGCGCGCTGCGCGCGGCCGCCGCGGCGGATCGCGCCATCGCGAAGGGCGATGCTCCCTCGCCGCTCGTCGGCATCCCGTACGGCGCGAAAGATCTCCTCGCCGCGCGCGGGGCGCCGACGACCTGGGGCGCGGCGCCGTACAAGGATCGGAAGCTGCCCCTCGACGCGACCGCGATCGCGAAGCTCAAGCGCGCAGGCGCGGTCCTCGCCGCGAAGCTCGCGATGGTCGAGCTCGCCGGAGGCGGCGGATACCGGTATCCGAGCGCATCGCTCCAGGGTCCCGGCCTCAACCCGTGGGACACGGGGCGGTGGTCGGGCGGATCGTCCAGCGGCAGCGCCGCCGCCGTCGCCGCCGGCCTCGTCCCGTTCGCGCTCGGGTCCGAGACGTCGGGCTCGATCGGGACCCCGTCCGCGTACTGCGGCGTCACCGGCCTCCGCCCCACGTACGGGCTCGTCAGCCGTCACGGCGCGATGGCGCTCTCGTGGACGCTCGACAAGATCGGACCCCTGGCGCGCAGCGCCACTGACTGCGCGTACGTCCTCGTGGCCATCGCGGGGCCCGACGCGAACGACCCGACCGTGAGCGGCAAGCGATTCCGCCCGCTCGACGCGGGGGCCGCAGACGACGCGATCGGCCGCGTCCGCGTCGGGTACGCGGGCGAGGAGATGGAGCGCGCGGGCGACACCGCGAAGGACGCGCTGCTCCGCGGCGTCGAGGAGCTAGGCCGCATCGCGCCGCGCTTCGTCGAGGCGCGGCTGCCCGGCGACATCCCGTACGGGCCGATGGTGGTGACGGTCATCGGCGCCGAGGAGGCGACGATCTTCGCCGACCTCATCGAGAGCGATCAGCTCGACCTCATGCCCGACGAGAAGCAGAAGGCCGGGCTCCGCGCCGCGCTCGACATCCGGGCGCGCGACTACCTCCAGGCGATGCGGCTGCGGACCGTCCTCGCCGCGCGGATGCGCGACCTCTTCCGCGAGTGCGACGTGATCCTCTCGGCCGGCCGCACCGCGACGGCGACGCCCATCGGGCAGGCGCTCGACGCGCCGACGCTGCCCCCGGGCGCGTCCGGCGCGCGCGACACGGCGCCCGGCGCGCCGCGGCCGGGGAACGTCGGGCTTCGGCACCGACGGGCTCCCGGTCGGGCTGCAGCTCGTCGGCCCCCCGTTCTCCGAGCCGCTGCTCATCGCCCTCGTCGAGGCGTATCAGCGTTCGACGGACCACCATCTGCGCCGACCAAGTACGGTTTCGGAAGTCCCCAACGTGAGTTTGGGAGACCGCTCTCGATCCGCTTCGGAACGCTAGAGTGTCGGGGACTTCACGAGGAGGTCGGGCTTAGATGATCAGGCTGACTTGGGCTGGGCTCGCGCTCACCGGTCTGATCGCGATGGCATGCGCGGGCGGCACGAACGTCGGACGCTCGACCGCGACACCCGATCCGAACAGCTATGACGAGGCACCGACGGCGCAGATCGCGAACGCCGCGATCACGGACAAGGACGGGAAGGTCGTCGCGCTCGCCAGCTTCAGCGATACGCGCCTCGGCGTCCGCGTCGAGATCAAGGCCCTCGGGCTCCCGCCGGGCAAGCACGGGACGCACATCCATGGCGTCGGCAAGTGCGATGGGCCGGACTTCGCCTCGGCCGGATCGCACTTCAACATCAACAACAAGCAGCACGGCGTCCCGGGCGCGACCACGTCGCACGCCGGCGAGCTGCCGAACCTCGAGGTCGGCGCCGACGGCAAGGGGACGCTCCTCTTCTATTCGCCGCACCTCAGCCTGAACAAGGCGCAGTCGAACGGCCTGACGTTCGGCGCGGGGACCGCCGTGATCATCCACGCGCAGGAGGACGACTACGCGACGCAGCCGGCCGGCAACAGCGGCGCGCGCCATGTGGCGTCCGGCGATCGTCAGCGTCGTCAAGATGAATGACGCGAACGGCGCGATCGCCACCAGCGTGAACACGTTCACGGTGCCCGTGACGATGCGATCGATCACGGCAGCGGCCACGTACCACGCGGTGAACGTGACGACCGTCTCGAGGATGGGGAAGGAGATCGGGCGGCGCGGGACGCGGCGCTCCGGCAGCTCGCCCGCGGCTCGGCGACGGCGGATGTCGCGACGCATCAGCCGGCCGACGATGAGCGAGGAGACGAGCGTGAGCGCGAGGTAGAACGCGACCCCGTCGATGCGGCCGAACGAGAAGGACGCGACCGCGAGCAAGAACGACAACATGGCGATCGCGCCCAAGACAACGGAGGCCGCTCGCGCTAGGAAGCGGATCTGAAGCGGTCCCCCAGCGTCTCGCTTCGCGCTTCCGAAGCGTACTTGGCCATCGCCCGATCGAGCACCTCGACGATGTGCAGCACCGGCAGCTCCGAGCCGCGGGCTCGCAGGCCGGTCGAGATCTGCAGCATGCATCCGGGGTTCGCGCTCACGACCGCCTCGGCCCCTGTCGAGAGGACGGCGGCGACCTTCGAGGCCTGGAGCGCATCCGCGTATCCGGGCTGCGTCACGTTGTACGTGCCCGCGCTCCCGCAGCACACGTCCGCCTGCGGCATCTCGACGAGCTCGAGCCCGTCGATGCGCCGCAGAAGGGCGCGCGGCTGCGCACGGATGCCCTGCGCGTGCGCGAGGTGGCACGCGTCCTGGTACGTCGCGCGCACCCGGAGGCGACCGAGCGTCGCGGGGAGCTCGAGCGCCGCGAGGTACTCGCTCACGTCGCGCACCTTCGCCGCCGTGCTCGCCGCGCGAGCGCTCCACGCGGCGTCGTCGGCGAGGAGCTCGCCCCAGTGCTTCATGTGCGCGCCGCAGCCGGCGGCGTCGACGACGATCGCGTCGACGTTCGCGCGCTCGAAGGTGGCGATCCCCTTCCGTGCCAGGTCGCGCGCCGCGTCCCGGTCGCCCGCGTGCGCGTGCAGCGCGCCACAGCACGCCTGATCGGGGACGTCGACGACCTCGACGCCGAGCCGCGTCAGCACGCGCGCGGCGGCGGTGTGCACGTCCCCGTACGCGACACGCATCACGCACCCGAGGAGGAGCGCGACGCGCGCGACGGGAGCCGGCGGCGCGGCGGGCGCGCGGTAGCGCGGTCGCGTGAGCGGCGGCGCGAGCGACTCGAGGCGCCGCAGGCGCCGCGGCAGGATCCGGAAGAGCCCGGTCGCGTACAGCGCGCGCCGCAGCCCGCTGCGCTCGTATAGCGAGCCGACCCGAGCGACGGCATCGAGCACCGCCGGGCGAGCGACGATCCCGCGCAGGAGGAGATCGCGTACGCGCGACCGCGGCCGCCGCGCGTCGAGCTCGCCGCGCGCCAGCTCGATGAGCCGTCCGTACGGCACGCCCGACGGGCACACGGCCTCGCAGGCCCGGCACCCGAGGCACCGGTCGAGATGGGTCGTGACCCCTGCCGTCGGCTCGATGCGCCCCTTCGCGAGCGCGTCCATGAGATGGATGCGGCCGCGCGGCGACTCGGTCTCGAGCCCGGTGAGGAGGTACGTCGGGCACGCCTGCAGGCACATCCCGCAGCGGATGCACTGCTGCAGATCGTCCATTCCGACCCTCAGTCGGGCAAAGCCCTCCTTCGGGCCTGGGTGCTCGACCTCGTCGCTTCGGCCTTGCCTCATCGCCTCGGTCTGCGCGCCCAGGGGACGGCCGGTCACGGCATGCGTCCCGGCGCGAGGACACCGTTCGGGTCGAACCGCTCGCGGAGCCGCCGCGCGATCTCGAGCGGGATGCGTGGTGTGCCCCACGTGCCGACCGCCAGCCGCAGCTCCACCGGAGCGCGCTCGATCACGAGCGCGCCACCGGACGCTTCGGCCGCGGCGCGTAGCGCGCTGAGGTCCTCGGCCTCGTGCTCGTCGAGCAGGTGCTGGATCTCGATGCCCGGGTACCAGACGGAGCTCGTGGCGTACAGATCGAGCGGCCGGCCCGCGGGCCACGTGGCGCGGACGGACGTCGGCGCGTCCGCCGGCAGGTCGGCGATGCGCCGCCAGACGTCGTCCTCGACCTCGACCTGTGCGCCGAGCGCCTGCCGCACCGCGCCCGTCAGACGGTCGACCGCGGCGGAGGTGCCCGCGACGCGCGTGAAGAGCGCCGTCCATGTCGGTCCGCCGAGCGGCTCGGTGACCGGACCGGTGAGGAGCGCGATCGCGTCGAGCGGGATCCGCTCGCGCACGAACTGACGCACCGTGGGATACGCGTGCTTCGGCGTCGGCAGGTCGGCGCGAACGGTGACGCGCCGCTCGGGCAGCGGCACGAGCTTGAGGCTGACCTCGACGAGCGCGCACAGCGTGCCGAACGAGCCGCTGTAGAGACGGCTGAGGTCGTAGCCGGTGACGTTCTTCACGACGCGGCCACCCGCCTTCGTGAGCGTGCCGTCGCCGAGCACCGCGCGCACACCGATGACCCAGTCGCGCGGATGGAAGTAGCGGTAGCGCGCCGGGCCGTCCGCGGCGCTCGCGATCGTGCCCCCGACGGTCGCACCGTCCGGATGCGCGACCTCGACGGGCCACCATTGCCGGTGCTCGGCGAGCGCGGCCTGGAGCTCGGCGACGGTCGTGCCCGCGCGCACGGTCACGGTCAGATCGCCGGGCTGGTGGTCGACGATGCCGCGCAGGCCTCGCAGGTCGAGCGCGACGTCGTAGCGCTCGGGCGGGTCGCCGATGCCGATGCGCGTGCCGCCGCCCCAGAGCACGATCGCCTCGCCGCGGTCGTTCGCCGCGCGGATCGCGTCGACGACGTCCGCCTCGGAGCGCGCCTCGACATGCCGTGCGGGAACGCGCCCGTCGATCGCGTACGTCGTGGCGCTCGGCGCCGCTACACCCACATGCCCTCCGCGAGCGACCGCTTGATCCGGTCCGTCGGGATGTCGGCGCAGCCGCCGCCGCCCGGCAGGATCTTGCCGGGGTTCATGCGGCCGTCCGGGTCGAACGCGTCGCGCGCGCGCCGCATCGCCCCGAGGTCGTCGTCCGAGAAGACCCACGTCATGAAGTGATCCTTCTCGAGGCCGATGCCGTGCTCGCCCGAGAGCATGCCGCCAGCGTCGATCGCGACCCTCAGGATCTCCGCGCTCGCGCGCATGACGCGCTCGATCGGCTCGGTCCGGGCGTCGAACAGGAGGATCGGGTGGAGGTTGCCGTCGCCGATGTGGAACATGTTCGCGGTGATGTAGCCGTACCGTTCCGCGATCGCGTTCACGGCGCGGAGCACCTCGGGCACCTTCGTCCGCGGGACGACGGCGTCGTGCAGGTAGTTGTTCGGCTTGATCCGCGCGAGCGCGGGATAGCCGAGCTTCCGCGCCTTCCAGAGCAGCGCGCGCTCGTCGGCGGTCGTCGCGGTGCGCGTGTCGAAGCCGCCGGCCTGCGCGCAGATGCGCTCGATGCGCGCGACCTCCTCCGTGCACTCCTCGACGAGGCCCTCGACCTCGACCAGGAGGAGCGATCCCGCCTCCGCGGGGAGGTGCGCGTCGAACGCCGCGTTCACCGCCTCGATCGTGACGCGGTCGAGCATCTCCATCGCCGCGGGCACGATGCCCGCGCCGATGATCGCGCTCGCGGCGCGCGCGCCGGTCTCGACGTCGGGGAACAGCGCGAGGAACGTGTGCACGTGCTCCGGGAGCGGCAGCAGCCGCAGCCACGCCTTCGTCACGATCCCGAGCGTGCCCTCGCTGCCGACGATGAGCGGGACCGCGTCGTATCCGGGGAGGTCCGGCGCGCGTCCGCCGAAGGACGCGATCGTGCCGTCGGCGAGCACCATCTCGACGCCGAGCACGTGGTCGACGACGGACCCATAGCGGAGCGCGTGCGGACCGCCCGCGTTGTTGCCGATGTTCCCGCCGATGGTCGAGCAGCGCTGGCTCGATGGGTCGGGTGCGAAGAACAGGCCGTGCGGCCGGACGGCGTCCTGGAGATCGAGGTTGACGACCC
>WNGF01007655.1_pt1 | contig 13294 bp, 10 predicted proteins | sample 5400641 | NCBI WGS metagenome assembly WNGF01 (sample SAMN13153371, study PRJNA577476) | soil metagenome | isolation source: 80 cm soil or saprolite under grassland replicate 2 | place: USA:California | collected 2016-06-15
TCGCGACCTTTCTATGACCGCTGGTTACGAGTCATAGAAGCCACGAATTGACCCGCCTTGGCTACTCACACGCTGGGAGGGACTCAATTTTTTTCATCCCAGGTGGTGCGCTATGCGAATGAACATCTCCGGCGCAAAACCGAAAAGTTTTGGGTAATGACAAGCCGTGAGGGAGGGCGCAGAAACAAGGACCGCGCCCTCCCTCGCGGCGTCAACTACCGCCACGACTCCAAAATTTCAGCAATCACAGAAAAAAAGCGGCAATCAATCGAAAGATTGGGCGCCGCTTTTTTCTTACACTTCCACTCTGATCGAACCCATTCAAGGAGGGACCTCATGACTACAAAACAACAGGATGTCGGACTCATCCTCAAGCTATACGAGTTGCGGCGCGACGAAATGATGCGCCGCGCCCGCAACTGGTACGTGACCGAATTCCAGCCCCAAAGCGCCAAAGACATCATCCGGCTGATGCTCGGCGGCCAGGAACAGAGCGCGTATTATCGGATGGTCACTTCTTACTGGGACATGGCCGCGTCACTCGTCAACAACGGCGGAATTGACGAAAAGCAGTTCCTGGAAGCCAATACCGAACACATAGGCATTTTCGCCAGAATCGAGCCGTTCATCGCCGAAGTACGCGAAGCCTTCGGCGAAGCCGATTATCTGATTCACCTCGAACGACTCGTCATGAAAATCCCAAACGCCAAAGAGGTCATGGCCAACCGCCGGAAACTCTTCGAGCGATGGGCGAAGCCTAAATCGGAATAACTAGAGCGTTTTGCATATCAGTGTACGGCAAAACCACAACGAGCGAACCAGGCCTGAGCATCTGTTTATGAGATGGTAGCGAGCGCTTGCTTAATTTCTTCGAGCAAGACATCGATGGCGCTTGCCTTGGCTTTTCGCAAGAACGTTTTGATCTTTGACAAGCAATGTTCAATTTTTCAATGGCGGCTTAAGGCGCAGCAATTCGCGGCAGATTGTCGAGAGAGAGACTTGTAGCCCTTTGGCTTCCACAATAAGCCCAAAAATATTTATACCAGGTGAGGGGGTTTTCAACTCAATTACGATTTACTGCATGGAGGGATCAGGTATGAGCGAGCCAGGCGTAGCTTGGAAGGGAAGGTAATCCAACCGTTTATCTCGCTACTTGCGCATTGGATCCCCAAAGGGTTTGATCAATGAAACTCACGGCGAACTGTCAGTTCGCCGTACATCGATCTGCAAACCGCTCTAGAGCGGATTTCAATTGTGTGTACGGAAAGTACAACCACGAGGGGACACGGGGATCACGGGGATAAGTCAGGTAGAGCAATGACTTTCCACTTTCTTTTCCCCGTGGCGCCCCGTGACCCCGTGGTTGTTACTGTATATGCAATTGCAAATCGCCCTAAAAGTCTGTCCCACTTATAAGCGAGAAGGAGGGAGTATGCGAAATCGAATTTTCATCACATTATTGTTCCTTATGCTGACGGCAGGCACCGTGAGCGTCAAGGCTCAGATGAACGACGCCAACGAGGCGATAGAGCGAGGCAACGAATATTTCAATCGCGGGCAGTACGAGCTGGCGATCTTCGAGTATCGGGGAGCTTTGAATTGGCCCGGCGGCCATCAGGCCCGCGCCCGCTTAAACATCGGCATTTGCAGACACAGGCTCGGACGCTCGCGCGAGGCTGTGGCTGAATACCGCGCGGCGATCAAATTGAGTGAAGGCAAATATCCGTCGGCCTCTTACGCGCTGGGCGTTGCGCTTCAGGATTTACGGCGATACCAGGAGGCCCGTGAAGCTTTCGCGCAAGCGGTGAAGGGTTCGGGCGGGAAACACGCCGAGGCTCTGTTCGAGCTGGCGCTGGAATCGCAGCGCGAGGGAGACGACCGCGAGGCGTTCGAGCATTACCACCAAGCCATCGAGCAGTCGAGAGACGGCATTCCCGCCTGCCACAACAATCTGGGAGTGATCCTGGCTAAGGAGGGGCTGTTGGAAGAGGCGATGCGCGAGTTCGAGACCGCGGTCAAGCGGTCGCGTGGCAAATTCGCCGAAGCCGGTCAAAACCTCGCGCGAGTCCGGCAAATGCTCGCCGGCCCGTCGCCGGCAATGATCGCCAGCCTGAAGACGGTCGAAGGCGCGCCGGGAGTCGTGGCCGAATGATTCCGCAGGATTGGTTTATGCTGTGATAGACTACGCCGCATTCAAATCATTAACTCGAGCGGTAGAGTGGGGCAGACTTTAGTCTGTCCGTGGCTTGGATCGAGGACGGACAGACTAAAGTCTGTCCCACTCTACCGCTCGCGTTACTGACTCAAATCAGGAGCGTCAACAATGATCTATCACACCATCGCCGACATTCTGGCCGCGAACGAACGGGCGGAGGCGCAGTTCATGACCGCAGTCTCGAGCCTGAGCGAAGCGCAGGCCAATTTTCGGCCTGATGAAAATCAATGGACGATCGCGGAGATCGTCGAACACGTCAGCATCGTCAATGACGGGTTCCTGCGACTCACACATAAACTGTTGAAGGAGGCCGAATCGGCGCCCAGGCCCCCCAGGGACGATCTGAATCTCGGCCACACGTCGCTTGATGAAAACGGCCAACAGCAGGGGCCGTTCCAAGCCCCTGAACGTGTGCGGCCGCAAGGCGATGCGCGCATCGAAGATTCGCTGGCGAAGATGCGGGCGTCGCTGGACGGCTTGTCTGAGATTCGATCACGGCTCGAAGCCATTGATCTCTCCGAACAGATGTTCCCACATCCCTTTTTAGGCCCGATCAACGCTTATCAGTGGATGGTCCTGCTGGGCGAGCACGAAGACCGCCACCGCGGCCAGATCGAAAGGTTGAAAGCGACCGCCGGATTTCCTGTCTAACAACGCCGCTCTAACAGTACCGCGCGCGTAAGCAAGCGGGCGCTTGCATTATGCGCCGCTTGCCTACGCGCGCGGTACTGTTAAAACAACGCGTCGAGCGCCTCGCTCACCGAGCGCACGCCGATGACTTCCAAACGGTCATCTTCCGGCAACCCGCTCAGGTTGTTCTTAGGCAACACGACGCGCTTGAACCCCATTCTGGCGGCCTCGCGCAAGCGCACGGCGGCGTAATTGGTCGCGCGAATCTCGCCGGCCAGCCCCACCTCGCCGAACACGACCGTGTGTTCGTTGATCGGGATGTTGCGGAAGCTCGAAGTCACCGCCGCGACAATCCCCAGGTCTACGGCCGGTTCGTCCAGGGCGATCCCTCCGACCAGGTTAACGAAGATATCGTCGCCGGAAAGATGAAACCCGACCCGTTTTTCGAGCATCGCCACCAGGAGCGCCACGCGGTTGATCTCGACTCCCTGAGTCGTGCGCCGGCCAGTCCCGAATTTCGACGAGCTGACCAGAGCTTGGATTTCGACCAGCATCGGGCGCGTGCCTTCCATCGCCGCGATCACCGCCGAGCCTGAGGCGCCGATCGGGCGCTCGCTCAAAAAGACTTCCGAGGGGTTGGGCACGCCGACCAGCCCCGCGCCGGTCATCTCGAAGATGCCGAGTTCATTCGCCGCCCCGAAGCGGTTCTTGGCGGCGCGCAGTATGCGGTGGTTGTGATGGCGTTCGCCTTCGAAATAGAGGACTGTGTCGACGATATGTTCCAGCGCCTTCGGCCCCGCGATCATTCCCTCTTTCGTTACGTGGCCGATCAGAAAAACGGGCACGGTCAGATTTTTCGCGAGCAGCAGGAACTGCCCCGCGACCTCGCGGACTTGCGAGACCGATCCGGGCGCGCTCTCCAGTTTCTCGGAGAAGATGGTCTGAACCGAGTCGATGATGATCGCCTGCGGCTGCAGTTTATTGATCTCATCGAAGACGCGTTCGAGGTTGGTTTCGGAGAGCAGGTAAAGCCCCGCCGGGTTGACGCCCAGCCGCTCGCCGCGAAGCTTGATCTGACGCTCGCTCTCTTCCCCTGATACGTAGAGCGCGCTGCCGTAGATCGAGCTGAGTTTATCGGCGACCTGGCTTAGTAACGTGCTTTTTCCAATCCCCGGTTCACCACCGATCAACACAAGCGATCCCGGCACGATGCCGCCGCCGAGCACGCGGTCGAACTCTTCGATGCCGGTGACCTCACGCGAATCGTCCTGCGCTTCGATCTCGGTGAACGGGACCGGCTTGGTTTCGCGCAAACGAAGCCCACTACGCGGGCCGTGAGCGCCCTCTTTCGACGCCGCGCGTTCGCGCTCTTCGACGAAGGTGTTCCATCCCCCGCAGTCGGGGCATTTACCCAGCCACTTGCGCGATTGATGGCCGCAGCTCTGGCAGGCGTAGACTGTGCGTGGTCCTTTCGTTGATGCCATGGCTGCATTTTAAGCTACTGTGCTGAGGGAGAGGAAGATAGAGGATCGAGGATCGAGGATCGAGGATCGAGGATCGTCTCACTCGTGATGCCGCAATCCTCGATCCTCGATCCTCGATCCTCGATCCTCGATCCCTTCATGCCATCACCGCGAGCATTCCCAGGATCGGCTTGCCGAGGCGGTGATCGCCGACGATTTCGATTCGCGTCTCCGCTTCTTCCCGCGACAGCCCTTTGGTCAACAGACGCCATGCCGCGTCCTGATCCATCCGAACCTCGCAAGCGGCCCCCTCGCCCTCGCCTGTGTAAAGGCTCCACGCCCCGCGTTCGCGCTTCAACGTCCAGGCCCCGCCCGCTTCGCCCGCGATGATGAAGGCGACGCTCGACCCTTCATCGGCTTGCGTTTCACGGTATGTGTGCGGCAGGCCCCTGAGGAAAGTGTCGAGTACGGGGAAAAGCCATTTGCGGCCGGTCAGCGACGGCGCGCCGACGGCGTCGCGAATCTGCTGCTGATGATGCCATTTCTCGGTGTATTCGCGCGCGACGTCGAACCAATTCTGTGATTCCTGTTCGCCCGCCCACCCGACGCCGAATATCGCAGGGGCGAAAGGGTCGAGCGACTTAAAAAGCTCGCAGACTTGCGCGCCTGTGATTTCGAGAAATTCGATCAGCAGCCTCGGGCTGATTCGCCGCGCCGCTCCGACCCAATCGGCGTTGAGCCGATTCAGAAAATTGACCAGATCGCGGTAGTTTTCAATCGGCGCTTCGGGCGGGACCATCGGCGCTTTATCGCGCTGATACGAGAGTCGCCGGACGTCGCTGTCAAGCAGATGCGCGACCACGTCTTTCACCGTCCACATGCGCGCCGCCGTGGGCTTGCTCCAATCGTCGCCGGATAAGTTCCTGAGCAGAGACAAAAGCTCGCCGTGAATCTGGCAGAAAAGTTCAGTTACAAAAATAGGTTCAACAGATTTCATACGCGCCGCCGACGATTGTCCATGAGCTATAAGAAATTGTCCATGGTCGCGCATTGGCATATGCCTTGCTCGATTGAAGCCGAGCGTGATTACGCTAGTATCGGTCAAAAGGCGCGGAGGGCGCGCAAAACGCCCTTCGCGCTGTCGCTTTTCAAATTGCTCCCCGCTTTGAGTAGATCGCCATGAGTAAACAACGAAGGTTGAAAACCTGCTTCGGAAGGAGGGCCATAAGGGTTCTGCTGATTGTATTGGGGGCATTCCTCGCGCTGGCGGGCGCGAATTGCGAAAGGAGGAGCGTCGCCGACTCCGCCATCACCGCCATAGTGAAAAGCAAACTGGCGGTGGACAATGAGACCAGCTCGGCCAACATCAGCGTGGATACGAAAGGCGGCGTGGTCACGCTGACCGGCGTCGTCATGACTCAGGCCAATAAAGAGCAGGCCGAGCGGATAGCCAGGAACACCGAAGGCGTTACGCGCGTCATTAATAACATCACGGTCGAAACGGATGGCGAACACGACGCCGCCGGCGCCGGTATGTCGGCGAGCGACTTGGCGATTTTGTCTAAGATCAAGACGCGGTATGTCGCGGAGGACGTCATCGGCGCAAAGGTCGAAGTAAGGGACGGCGTGGTCACGCTAACAGGTAATGTAGAAAACGCTCAGACCAGGGTAAGGGCCGAAAACATCGCCAGAGCCACAAGTGGCGTTAAGAGCGTCAATAACATGATTGAAGTCAGTCAGTAACGTTTAGGTTGCGCCATGCTCCATATTTCATACGAAACACGGCGCATGGCATATGGCATAGTCATTGCACCTTACATTTCTGAACTTGCCTAGAACTGCGGCGAGCGGTCGGAATGGAGGGGGCATGAGCTACAGGGGAAGAAGGAGAAGGGGATGGCGGCTTCCTGACGAAGAGATCAGAAAACTGCGCGCCGCGTCGCGCTCTATTCGTCTCGCGCCTGAGTTTACTCACATTCCCCTCACCCGGCGTCGCGTTTTGACGGTCATTGCGGCGGGTCTCATTTCGGTCGCGGCCATTGGGGCTTTTAAACTGCATAAAGCATACGCCGACTACGCGGCGATAGTTGACGTGCGCCTCGATCAGCGGACGTCGCGGCATCGCGCCGGCGTTTACGCCGCGCCGCGCCGCGTGAGCGTCGGGCAACAGATTTCGCAGGACGGATTGCGGGAGCGATTGTTGCGGGCCGGCTACAGGGAAGGGCGATTGGGCGCCTCTGCCGACCAATTCACTTCGGGCGTCTTCGTTATCGAAGGCGATACGGCGCGATTGTGGACGAATGAATTCGCCCGCGCCGCAGGCGCGCCGGAAAGTGTCAAGATCAAATTCAACCGGAAGTCTGGCGGAAATATCGTCAAAATCGAGGACGCCGCCACAGGGGAGGACCTCAAGAGCGTCGCATTACCGCCAGAGTCCCTTACTGCGGAAAGCAGCGCCACGACGTTTCCCAGGGCCGGGGGGATTCAGGCGAACTTCGAGGATTTCCCGCCGTCGCTGGTCAACGCTCTGATCGCTATCGAAGATCGGAACTTCTTCTCGCATCAAGGGGTGGACGTGAGAGCCGTCTTCCGCGCGTTATGGGAGAACTGGCGTCACGGCGAAATCCGCGAGGGCGGCTCGACCATCACGCAGCAGTTGGTCAAGACGAACTTCCTGACGCCGGAGCGCACCTATCAACGCAAATTTGCGGAAGCGATGATGGCGGTGGCCATTGAACGGCGGCTGAGCAAAGAGGAGATCTTCACGACCTACGCCAACCGCGTCTTTTTAGGGCAGAGCGGGATAACGGCGGTTTACGGATTCAAACAGGCGGCGCGCGTCTATTTCGGCAAAGAGCTGCATGAACTCTCGCTCGTCGAGTCGGCGCTGCTCGCCGGTCTGGCCCAAGCCCCGAATCGTTATTCGCCCTACCTACACCCCGACGCGGCCGTCGCGCGGCGCAACACTGTGATCGACGCGATGGCGGAGACCCGGTTGATAAGCCCCGAAAAGGCCGAGGCCGCGAAGTCGGAGAAACTGACCGTGGTTCCGCCCGGGAAATTCGATGAATCGTCCGCGCAGTATTTCGTCGATTATCTGAGGCGCGAACTGGCCGGCCGTAACATCAGCGAGGGCGAGGCGTCGAACCTGGAGATCAGGACGACGCTCGATCCCGATCTGCAGCAGGCCGCGAACGTCGCGGTGAAAAATTATCTGGCGAAACTTGACCGCGTCTTCAGCCGGCGCGCGAGAAGAACCGGGGGCGGAAGGCCTGAAGCCGCTCTGATCGCCATTGATCCGCACACCGGAGAGATATTGGCGATGGTCGGCGGACGCGATTACGCGTCGAGCCAGCTTAATCGCGTCACCGACGCGCGCCGCCAGCCGGGATCGGTCTTCAAACCGATTGTTTACGCCGCCGCGCTCGCCAACGGCATGTCGCCCGATTCCGTCTTCATTGACGCGCCGCATGAGATCATTTTCGGTAATCAAATCTACCGCCCGCAGAATTACGGCGGCAGGTTTTCGAATCAGCCGGTGACCTTGCGCGAGGGGGTCGTGCGGTCGTTGAACGTAGTAGCGGTAGACGCCGCGATACAGATCGGGTTGTCCAAGGTGGCCGATATCGCCGAGAAAATGGGATTGCCCCGGCCCGAACCTTATCCTTCGATGGCGCTCGGCGCTTTCGGAGCCACCCCGTTTGAAATCGCGCGGGCGTATTCGACGTTCGCAAACGGCGGCGTCAGCGTGAACCCTTTCGGGATCAAATCAATTACACTCGGCGGCGTGACCGAAGAGATCGCCGTGTCGAAAACCCTCGTGCTTCAACCCTCGGCGGCTTACGTCGTCACAGAGACGTTGGCTGAAGCGGTCAATCGCGGCACGGCTACGCGCGTCAGAGGATTGGGTTATAGCGGCCCGGCGGCGGGCAAGACGGGCAGTTCGCATGACGCCTGGTTCGCCGGCTACACCCCGAATCTGCTGGTGGTCGTCTGGGTTGGATTCGACGATTACCATAACCTCGGAATGGTGGGCGGTGAAGCGGCGGCCCCGATCTGGACCGATTTCATAAAACGCGCGCTCGCCTTGCGCCCCGACCTGAGAGCCGAGACGTTCACACCGCCCGCCGGCGTGGAAAAGATGGAGATTGATCATCAGCCCGATCAGAACCGGTTGGCCCGGCAAAAAAGATATTCAGCGTCGGCCGGCGCCACACGGCGACGATCGGTGAGAAGATCCAGGCCGGCGACCTATCCAGCGCCCTCCGGCGGGCAGATGTTTCAACCCATGACTAATCAGAATCAACTGGCGCCTCAGCTTATGCCTCAGATAATCAGAAGACAGGTTCGGCCTATGATAAGGCAGGTTCAGCCTATGATAAGGCAAGTTCAGCCTATGATAAGGAGATAGGACTTATGGGGCAAATGGGACCTATAGGTCCTATAAGTCTCATAGGTCCTATGAGTCCTATAGGTCCTATAGGACCCATAAGACTCATTCATTCTTCTTCCTGTGTTGCAGTCGCGCGCGGGTCATGCGTTCGCGCAATCCGCCTTCCTTGATGAAATCCTGTTCCAGTCGCCGAATTAACTGATCAAGCAGGTAGTTTGTCTGGTGGATAAGACAGAGGGCGATATTGGCCACGACTTCAGCCGAGCGGGTTTCGCAGAACTCGCGGTAAGTCTCATAGGTGATGGGCGTCTGCCTGCCGAGCTTGCGGACGTATTGGGCCTCATTGGAGTCCTTGGGCCAGATGCGCAACCCCCTCACACGCAGAAAGTCCTGGTAATCAACCAGGAGTTCTTCCAAACTGGCCCGGGCTACATTCATGAGTTTGATCTCCGTCTCCTTGGAGCCGCCTGAAGCTTGACTGCCCTCCGCGATATTTTGTTTTCCGGAGCGGGCGGCTTGTACCATCTGATCGATAGTTCGGTCGCCACGTTTGAGGAAACGCTCGCAAAAATGGAACGTCAGGTCGTAAACCACTTCCGCTTTCTGGTAGGTCATCAGCTTTTGATAATGGCCGTGAGGCGGAATGAAGCCGGGTCGGTTAGGGGAGTTCATGACGGGCATCCTCCTTGGTTCGTTAGTTGAAACAGCTCTTTTGGCGCCGACCACCGCGTTTGTCAATGGTATTCTGTTTTCATGCAACTACTCGATTTATTCGACCTCTCACTCGCCGGGCGAGCATCGGCTGATGCGCTCGAATACGATCGCGCGGACGGCTCCGTCGACACGCTCACGTTCGGCGATCTCGGCGCGCGAGGCGCCCGCGTCGCCCGCCTTATCACGTCACGCGGCCTCGCGCGAGGCGACCGCCTCTGCTTTTTCATGCCGAACCGGGTCGAATTTATCGACATCTTTCTGGCCTGCGTCAAAGCCGGCGTTATCGTCGTTCCGATCAACGCGCTCTACCGCGAACGCGAAATCGGCCACATCGTCGCCGATTCCGAGCCGAAAGCTGTCGTGACGACGCGCGAGCTTGCGCCGTTTGTTCCGGCGGGCGTTCCGGTCTGGGACGTGGATGAGCTTGCCGCCGCCGCCGATTCGCTCGAGGGCTCTCGCATACGAACGGCGCTCGACGGCGACGACCCGGCGGCGATCGTATACACGTCGGGCACGACTGGGCGCTCGAAGGGCGCGGTCCTCACGCACAACAACTTTGCGGCCAACGCGGTCAATCTGCTCGCCTGCTGGCGGATCACTAGCGAAGACCGCTATCTGGCCGTACTGCCGCTGTTTCACGTTCACGGCCTCGGCAACGGCGTCCACGTGTGGCTTCTGAGCGGGTGTCGCATGCGATTGGCCGAACGCTTCGACATCAACCGCGCGGGAGCGCTCTTCGAATCGTTTCAACCGACGTTGTTTTTCGGCGTCCCGACAATCTATGTGCGGTTGCTGGAACTGTCTTCCGATCAGGCGCGGCGCATCGGAGAGCGGATGCGATTGTTCGTCTCAGGTTCCGCGCCGCTACCCGCGCAGGTGTTGGAAGCCTTCCGCGCGAAGTTCGGCCATACAATCCTTGAACGGTACGGGATGAGCGAGACGCTGATGAACCTCAGCAATCCATATGAAGGCGCCCGGCGCGCGGGCTCTGTCGGGTTCCCGCTGCCCGGCGTCTCAGTCAGGATTCTCGACGCCGCCATGCGGCCCGTCTCCGAAGGCGAGGTCGGCGAAGTTTACGTGCGCGGGCCGAATGTTTTCGCGGGTTATTGGCGGCGGCCCGACGCGACGGCGGAGGCGACAGTCTCCGGCCCTGACGGGAAATGGTTTCGCACGGGCGATCTGGCCGAACGCTCGGCCGACGGCTACGTCACGCTGCGTGGCCGCCGGACCGATTTGATCATCTCGGGCGGCTTCAACATCTACCCGCGCGAGATCGAAGAGGTGTTGCTTGAACAGCCCGGCGTGCGCGAAGCCGTTGTCTGCGGCGCGCCGGACGGACTGCGCGGCGAACTGCCCGTCGCTTACGTCGTCGCTGACGAGACCTTCGACGAGAATGCCGCGGAGGACGTTTGCCGCAAATCCCTCGCGTCGTTCAAAGTCCCGCGCGCCTTCATCCGCGTCGACAGCCTGCCGCGCACCGCGCTGGGCAAGATTCAAAAACATCTGCTGCCGCCCTGGAAATAAGAACGCTTCTCAACACAAAGGGACAAAGGATCAAAGGGTCAAAGGATTGGAATGGAAGAAACCGTTACCTTCCCCCTTTCACCTTTGACCCTTTGATCCTTTGTCCCTTTGCGTTTAGCAGGCTCATTCAACCGTCACAGACTTCGCCAGATTCCTCGGCTGATCGACGTCGCAGCCTCTGCGCACTGCGATGTGATACGCGAGCAGTTGCAGCGGTACGGCGGCGAGCGCCGGCGACAGCAGTTCGCTCGAGGGCGGAACTTCGATGGCGTAACTGGCCGATTCACGCGTGTCTTTATCGCCTTCGGTGACGACCGCCACCACGATGCCGTCGCGCGCCTTGACCTCCTGGATGTTCGAGATCGTCTTTTCGTAGCGCAGCCGCGATTTTTCGTCGTTCGGGTCGAGCGTGTTGATAACGACCACGGGCAGCCGGGAATCGATCAGCGCGTTCGGCCCGTGCTTCATTTCACCCGCCGCGTAGCCTTCCGCATGAATGTAGGAGATCTCTTTGAGCTTCAGCGCGCCTTCGAGCGCGATCGGGAAGTTGATGCCGCGGCCGAGGTAAAGGAAGTCGGTCGAGAGCACGAATTTCTTCGACAACTCTTCGTAATCGGTTTCGGGGTTGTTCAGCAGCTTTTCGATCTTGACCGGCAGTTCCGAAAGGCGCCACACATGCCATTTCAACTTCTCTTCGTCGAGCGTCCCGCGCTCCTGCGCGAGGAAGAGCGCGAAGATGTAGGCCGCGACCATTTGCGAGGTGAATGCCTTCGTCGAGGCGACGCCGATCTCGGGCCCGGCGTGCGTGTAGACCGTGCAGTCGGCCTCGCGCGTCATCATCGAGCCTTGCACGTTGCAGATCGCCAGGCTCCGGCAGCCTTTCCCCTTCGCCTCGCGCAGCGCGGCCAGCGTGTCGGCGGTCTCGCCAGATTGCGAGATGACCATCATCAGCGTCGTCGGCGAAAGGATCGGGTTGCGGTAGCGGAACTCCGAGGCGTAATCGATCTCGACGGGGACGCGCGCCAATTCTTCGATCAGGTATTTTGCCACCATCGCCGCGTGCCAGGCCGTGCCGCAGGCCGCAATCTTGATGTCGGTGAAGCGTCCGAACTCCGCGCGGTCAATGTCCATCGTGTCCAGGAATACGCGGCCCGTGTCGAGCGAGACGCGGCCCTGCGTGGTGTCGCGGACGGCGCGCGGCTGCTCGTAAATCTCCTTGAGCATGAAATGCTTGAACCCGCCCTTTTCGGCCTGGATCGGGTCCCAGTTGATGCGCTGGATCTGCGGCTCGATCTCCGCGCCCTGCCCGTCGGTGACGCGCACGCCGCCGCGCGTCAGCGTGACGATTTCGTTGTCGCCCAGGAAGAAAATGTCGCGCGTGTAGGGCAGCAGCGCCGGAATGTCCGAGGCCACGAAATATTCGCCGTCGCCCAGGCCGACGACGATCGGCGGGCCGAGCCGGGCGGAGACGAGCTTGTCAGGTTCGTCGGCGGACATTGCCACCAGCGCGTATATCCCTCGCAGTTCGGCCAGCGCGCGGCGGAAGGCCGCTTCAAGCCCGCCCGCCGCATCCCGGCTCAGATGTTTCTCGATCAGGTGCGCGACGACCTCGGTGTCGGTTTCGGTCTGGAATGCATGGTCCTGGTTCTGCAACTCGCGTTTGAGTTCGAGGTAATTTTCGATGATGCCGTTGTGAACGACGACGATCCGTCCGCTACAGTCGCGGTGCGGGTGCGCGTTCTCTTCAGTCGGCCTTCCATGTGTCGCCCAGCGGCTGTGCCCCAGGGCCGTTTTGCCTTCCAGCGGCTCGTCCTGTATTGCCTTCACCAGGCCATGCAACTTGCCTGGACGCCGGCGTACCTCGATCTTGCCGTCGTTGATGACGGCTATCCCCGCCGAGTCGTAGCCGCGATACTCTAGCCGCCGCAGCCCCTCAATAACGACCGGGACGGCCTGCTGATTGCCGACATATCCAATAATTCCGCACATGAAATCTCCTCAAAAAATAGTGGTTAGTGGGCACTGCCCACTAACCACTGTCCACTTTCATTCTTTCGGGGCGTCGCCGCCGCGACATGAACGACTCCTGTAAAAGTGGGGTGTCCGATTACAAGAAAGCCAAAGAAAGCTCCTCACTTCCAGTGAGGGGATGAATTTGGCGCGGCGCGAAGCAACGCGTAGCGCCGCCCCCTCTTCGATACAGCGCCCTTTTGCTCTATAATGGGCGCGCTCGAAGTTCTTTGAAACTCTACGTTGGCGGTTCCATCGGGGAGTCCGATGGGTAAAACCTAGAACGCTAAAGAACATATTTAGTTGATCTCTTCCCTGATAGTTTCCTGTCGAAAACCAAGCTGG
>WNGF01007383.1_pt1 | contig 13293 bp, 13 predicted proteins | sample 5400641 | NCBI WGS metagenome assembly WNGF01 (sample SAMN13153371, study PRJNA577476) | soil metagenome | isolation source: 80 cm soil or saprolite under grassland replicate 2 | place: USA:California | collected 2016-06-15
AAAGGTGGTGGGAAGCTGGTGAAGCTACCACCGTCACGGTTGGCAGGACGCGACGTCTAAGGACATGAGGTAAGGAAAGAGCAATCGGCTCCTGCGAAGCAGCTCCCTCCGCCGATGCGGTGGGGTGGGGCTGGATGGGTGTTGTCAAAAAAGGTTGCTTTTCTGGGCTTGGCGCCAGTGTTTCATTTCCTACTTGACAGGGTACAATATCTGTACGCGCTTTTTTAGGCAACACACGATATAGTATCAGTATTTGAGCCATTTTGCCGGCTGTACAGGTTATCGGCGTCGTAGACATGGCTCAGGTGGAGCAAGAGTCTGCACATTATCGGCAGCGTCTCACCGTCCCAAGCCTCGAACGGTGCCGATACCGGCACTTATCGGCGTTGTCGACGGGCTGATCAGCCCGTCCCCTTCCCGGTATTGTGTGTTGCCTATTTTTGGTTTATCTTGGCTGCTCGCCATAAAGTACCACCAAGGTGAGCCGAGGGCCTTGACCTTGACCTTGGGGCAGGGTTGTATGATATGTGTGACAAGAACGCACTTGACCACGGGGGCAAGTCGATGCGGAGGCTGTCACGATCACCTCGCCGTCATGCGCGAAGAAAGGGGAAAGTATACAATGTCACATACCACGCTGGCCGATCTTACAACGCACATTCGCGCGCAGGCCGCCACCTATTGCGAGTCGAGCAAGGTTCCTGGCTATCTTGCCGGCGTCTACCACGACGGCGACCAGGCTGTCGTCGCCCATGGGGTGGCGAACGTTGTCACGGGGGCGCCGATGCGTGACGATACTGGATTCCTTTTTGGATCGGTCACGAAAGTCTTGACCACGACCCTTGTTCTCCAACAGGTCGAGCGCGGTGTTGTTGATCTCGATGAACGAGTAATCACGTACTTGCCGGAGTTCAAACTGACTACACCCGCAGCGGCCGAAAAGATCCGCGTCCGCAATCTCCTGACGCATACCAACGGGATCGATGCGGACTTGTTTTTCCCTGATGCCAAGGGTCGCGGTGCGCTGAAGGTCTTCCTCGAAGAGCTCGGGCAGTACTGCGGGGCGCTCTTCGGGCCAGACGAATACATCAGCTACTCGAATGGCGGGATGATCGTAGCGGGGCGCCTACTCGAAGTAGTCACTGGCACATCTTACCACGACCTCCTCAAGCGCGAGGTGTACGTACCTGTTGGCATGAATGACTCGTGCATCTCTGCCGAGGAAGCCATCCTTCGGAGCACCGCTGTTGGCCACTTCCCCGATCCAGCTACCAAGGGTGCCCGGCGTACCGATATGTTCATGCTGCCGGACTCCTGGGCGCCCGCTGGAGCTACGCCGATCGGCACCATCGGTGATCTCCTTGCATTCGGACGGACCCATCTCGCCAACGGCGTATCGCCGTCGGGGAAACGCGTTCTATCGCGTGAGTCAACCGCACGCATGCAGTCTGTGTCGCATGACATGGGAACCCCGAACGTTTCACCCATCGGGCTCGGATGGTTGCTCGTGCCATTTGGGAAAACGACCGTACTCTCCATGTCAGGAGCCTCGCCCGGCGGAGTGGCAGTCCTGGTCGTCGTGCCTGAACACGATCTTGCCTTCGCTGCCTTTGGCAACGATCCGCGGGCGATGGCGCTCCATGACCAGATTCTGCTTTGGCTGCTTCGTGACCACCTTAACGTCGAGGTTCCAGACCTCGTATCGGACCCGACCCCGGTAAGCGATCTCACCCCCTACGCGGGCACGTACCGCTCGAATCAACTGCGCGTCGATGTCAGTATTGTGGACGGCCAGCTCGAGGAGAACGTGACCTACGAACCGCTCGACGATGTGCAGCAGCGGATCCTTACCGGGTTCGCAGGCGGCTCGTTCCAATTCCCGCCGCGGCGCTTTGTACCCATTCGCAAAGATCTCTTCGCGCCGGCCGGGATGCCGCTCCAGGCATTCAACGGATATTCGCGCCAACTTCTGGTATCATACCACGGTATCAGCAACGGCCGTGCGACCTATCGATGTGCCGGTGGTCGCATGACTCGAAGGAAGCATGCCGGCTGAGAAGCTGTGCGTCCGCGCATCGCCCATGTCACCGCCGCCATGCGCACCGTATCAACCAGCTGGCCGAACGGCGTCAATGCAAACGTGTAGGCTGACAACGTTAGCCGAGCGCCGGTCTCGAGCTGCAATCCCTACGATGCGGTTCTTCGGTCGAGATCATCGCTCCTGCTCTGGACCGCACAGCTCGCCTCGGTGTTGGGAGACAGTGTTCACGGCAGGACTGACTGGTGACGGGGCCGGGGAAATGGCACCGCACATTCGGGACGGAAAGACGCCAGGGTAGGCGGTGCAGATGCAGATGACCCTCCAGGGGCGGCTACCCCCTGGAGGGTTGGTCGGTGAAGCGCAGCCCCTATCGATGCCCATCTTATGGGCCTATCAGCTGGACGTCGCGGCGTACACTGCGGCGGGCCGGAGCATTGAGGGGATGAACGTCTCGGGCGGCGAGCTGGTCGAAAGGAGAATGAAGCGCATGATCACTATCGGTCAGCTGGCCAAATACGCGGGCGTGACGATCAAGGCCGTCCGCCATTACCATCAGCGTGGCCTGCTCGAGGAGCCGCCGCGCGATTCGTCGGGTTACCGCCGTTACAGCGCCAAGCACGCCATCGCCCTGGTCAAGATCAAGACGCTCGTCGATGCGGGCGTGCCACTCGCCCGCATCAAGGAACTGCTTGCCGCCGACATCGACCGGTTCGCGGCGGCGATTGCCGAGATCGACCGCAAGCTGCAGGAACGGGTCGCGGAACTCCTACGCACCCGCGAACGTCTCGCCCAGCTCAGCTTCGGTGATCGCCTGTTCGTGTCGGCGGAGGTCGCCGACTACCTCGACCAGCTGCGCGAGCTTGGCGTGAGCCAGCGCACGGTGCAGTGGGAGCGCGACATCTGGATCCTGTTGCAGTCGGTCTCGCCGCAGGAGGTGGCCATCTGGATTGACGACAAGCGCGACGCGATCGGCGATGAGGAGTTCCGTGCCATCTACCGTGAGGTAGACGCGGCATTCGATTGGTCCGCAGACGATCCGCGCCTCTACGCGCTGGCCGATCGCACTCATCGGTGGATGGCCAAGCGGTACGGCAGGTCCGAGGGCAGTAAGCGGCCCCTCCAGGATCCGACCATCGCCCAGCTCGTCGCGACGTCGATCGGCGCGCCATCGCCGGCCTGGGATCGGCTCACCGTAATCGCTCAGCAGCGCAAGGCGGGCGGGTGAAGGCGTGGCCCCGTTCGGTGCCGGGGTCGGTTGTGGTTTTGGCGCCCCGAGAAGGATTGGCGTTGTTGCACAATTCCCGATCAGTCGTATACCGCGTCCTGATGCTGCAAAGCACCAACGCCAAGCCCAACACTACGACAAAAGCCGATTTCCTTCCACTTCATTTTGGCGAAGGTATTGATTCACGGAGTGTTAGCAATATAATTGAACGTATGAAACCTGTAGGTATTACCCGCAGGTTTTTTAGCTCGACTTTATCCATTTGCCTTTGGCGTGGATAGCCGGAAAGTAGTATTTGACTTGACGTAGGTCTGATTTTTTGAATGTCACGGTCATGGTATGACATTCAAAAAGTCAGATCACCTAACGATAAATGGCTTTCGGGCGCCCTAATCAGTGATAAGAAATGGACAAAGTCGAATTTAGAGTAAGAAAAGAAAGTCGAAGTAGGAAAAGACGCCCAACAGGTGCGTCAACCTGACTGCGCGGACAAGCCGCTTGCAGGTTACGCGAGCGTTGGGCGGCGGGGAGCATTTCAGATGAATGAACACCATGAGGCTAACCGGCGGCGATGGGACGCGGTCGCGACGGAATGGCGCCAATTGCGCGACCGTGACGGCCTCTGGAAACGGTGCGCACATGAGCCGGAACTCGCGTTCGAAGGCGATGCACTTCAGCAGATCCGTCGGTTTTACCCCGAGCTCAGCGGTCGCCAGGCCTGTGTGATCGGCAGCGGCGACAACTACGCCGCGTTTGCACTGGCGGGGCTGGGCGCGCGGGTGACGTCGGTCGACATATCCGAGCGGCAGTTGGAGATCGCCGAGGACCGCGCCCGCACACTCGGCCTCGACGTCGAGTTCGTGCGCGTGGACGCGGCGGACCTCGCCGCATTGCGACAAGGGCAGTATGACCTCGTGGTGTCGACGAACGGATTCTTCGTGTGGGTCTCCGACCCAGGAGCTATCTTCCGCGCCGTGCGAGCGGTGCTCAAGCGGCGCGGGGTTTACGTGTTCTACGACGTTCACCCGTTTCAGAGACCGTGGGCGGACGCGGTCGGCACGCTCGTGATGGAGGAGCCTTACGCCGACGGAGGCCCCTACGTCGACGCGGACGGCGCCCACGAATACCACTGGACGCTCGGCAGCCTGTTGAACGCGGCGTCGGGCGCAGGATTGCTCCTTCAACACGTCGGCGAAAGCGTGCCGAAGAGCCCGCGCTTCTGGCAGGACTTTTCCTACGAGCGGAGCTCTGCGGACGGTCTCTTGGACTGGCGGCAGAACCCGCACGCCGGCCTCCCCGCATGGTTGACGGTCGCGGCCCAGAAGCCCGCACGCGATGCCGCCGCATAAGGCGCCGCTGGAGCGGACCGCGGCGGCCATGTACTTTACTTGCGGTCGAGCGTCGCGCGTGCGCCGCCGCGGCCGCTCAACGGCATTACGTTAGGCGGCCCTATCACTACAGGAGGTCTTACGTAATGCGACCCCTTCGGTATTCCATCAACGTCACATTGGACGGGTGCTGCGATCATCGTGCAATGCTCGCGGACGAAGACTTGCATCGTCACGCAGTCGAGAACCTCGCCCAGGCCGATACCCTCCTCTTTGGCAGGGTGACTTACGAAATGATGGAGGCAGCGTGGCGGCCGCCGACGCCGTCGGGGCGAGGCCTGATTGGATGGAATCCTTCGCCCGGACGATCGACGCGGCAAAGAAATACGTCGTGTCGAGCACCTTGAACCGCGTCGATTGGAACGCGGAGCTCGTGCGCGGGGATTTGGGGAAGGCCGTTCAGCAGCTCAAACGGGAGTCGGGTCAGGGACTGTTCGTGGCAGGCGTGAAGCTCCCGCTGGCGTTGACAGAGCTGGAGTTGATCGATGAGTACGAGTTCGTGGTGCAGCCCACCCTCGCGGGCCATGGGCCGACGTTGTTCGCAGGGCTATCAAAGTATGTCGACTTGAAGCTCGTGAGTCGGCTGGAGTTCGGCTCGGGGGCGGTGGCGATGCGGTATGCGCCGAGAAGGTAGCCTTTCCTGCGGGGGCTCGGGCGGGTCGCAATCGTCTGACAATGGCGCGGCCTGACATCGCGTTGCAGCTGACGAGCGGCGGACTCGTGGTCGCGCGCGAAGGCGCGCGACGTCATCCCATTGGGCCGCTCGCATCTGAACGCGGACGTTGGGCGGCTGAAAGCATGAAACGTGTCCTGATAAAATACAGAAATGATTTGTGGAGAAAGCCTGTATGTCAAACGAACTCGTTTTGCGCAATCTTGCAAACGATGACCTTCCCATCTTTTTTGAATATCAGCTGGATCAAGAAGCCAATCACATGGCGGCGTTCACGGCGAAAGACCCGACCAACCTGGAAGCCTTTATGGCCCATTGGCACAGAATTTTGGCAGATGAAACAGTGATCATCCAGACGATCCTCTTCAATGGGCAGGTTGCCGGGAGTGTTTCGAGTTATGAAGAGGAAGGCAAGCCAGAAGTCACTTATTGGCTGGGAAAGGCATATTGGGGCAAAGGCATTGCCACTTGGGCGCTGGCAGAGTTTTTAGCACACCACAACAAGACTCGTCCGATCTATGCACGCGTTGCGAAAGATAATCTTGGCTCCCGTCGAGTACTGGAAAAATGCGGCTTCACAATTATCGGTGAGTCGAAAGGCTTTGCCAATGCGCGTGGTCAAGAAATTGAAGAACTGCTTTTGGAATTAGGGACGTAGTTTCGATGGGCAAGGTGTCATAGCCATTGTCGCCGCCCAACACAGTGTGCAGCTGACGGTGGGTACGCGCCGCGTTTTTTTGGCGTTTGTCTGGCTTTGGGCTTTTTCCCGTTTCGGCGGCGCGTCCACCCTCCCACCCACCGCAGCTAACGCAAAGCCGTTAGGCGAAGACACACATCAATTTGCACCACTGACCGTACCTCGACTGATAAGATCGATGCGGCCAGGTCCGACCGAAAAACGACCAAACCAACAAGAAAGGAACTACGACTATGAAACTGACGACCACCACGCAGGTCTCCGTTGACGGAGTGATGCAGGGTCCCGGCGCGAACTTGGGTGAGCACGAGCGCGGCGTATTCGAGCGCGGCGGATGGGCCCACTTCGACAACGAAGCCGGGACGGTCATGGACGAGATCTACCAGCGCGCCGATGCGTTCTTGTTCGGTCGGTTGACCTACGAGCACTTCGCCGACACCTGGGGAACGTGGGACGATCCGGGCGACAGCCCGATCTGGACGGCGTTGAACACGAAGCCCAAGTACGTGGCATCGACCACACTCACCGACCCGCAGTGGACGAACACGACCGTCCTCTCCAGTGAGGTCGCGGCCGCCGTCCGCGAGCTGAAAGCCAAGCCGGGACGCGAGCTGCAGGTGCATGGCAGCGGCGCCCTGTTCCGGTGGCTGCTCGATAATGACCTTATCGACGAGATGACCCTGTTCACCTTCCCCGTGGTTGTCGGTCAGGGCACGCGGCTGTTCCCTGACACCGGCCGGGACAGGGCGCTCGAACTGGTCGGATCGCAGTCCACCCCGAACGGGATAACGATCCAGGTCTACCGGCCCACCGGGCGCCCGCAGTATGCAGCCGCCACGGCCGACCGAAGCACGTGAGATAGGTGCCGCAGTCAATGAGAGTCGCTCATGGGTGGGTGCGGGCTGCAGCCTGGAGAGCTGGCGCCTGCTCGCCGAGCGCGGAGTGTCGCCGCCAGTGGTTGTAGTCCGCCTTCCAGTCGCTGATCGCCACCCGCGCCTGAGCCAGTGACAGAACCAGTGAGCAGAACATGTTGATGTTGAGGCATTCGTCGCGGAAGCGGCTGTTGAACGACTCGATATAGCCATTGCGTCAGGGCTGGCCGGTGCAGGTCGAGGGCGACGCCTTCACAGCCCCGTACAGCGTCCCGAGCGCCGGCCCGCCGCCCTGGCACCTCTACCGCTTTACATTCCATACTGCCTTCGGAGTTGCCACTGCGGAGCCGCACGGCGCGACGCGCTGGCGATTCGAGCACTTAGGAGAATCCAATGTCAGGCTCGAAATTTGTTTACGTTACCTACATCCGCACAACACCCGAGAAGCTGTGGCATGCACTCACAATGCCCGAGATCATCAAGCAGTATCGGTTCGGAATGCGCGTCGAAAGCGAATGGAAGGTCGGCTCCACGTGGAGAATGTATGCTGACGGAAGCCTCATGGACTCGGGCGAGATTCTCGAGAGCGTTTCGCAGAAGCGGCTGGTGATGAGTTGGCTAAGTGAATGGAAGCCCGAGTTCAAGGCAGAGGGCATCTCCCGTTGTGTCTACGAGATCGAGCCCACGGGGGCGTCCGCGAAGCTCACACTCACCCATTCGATTGAACGGCCGGACTCCAAGTTCATCGGAGCCGTCTCCGAGGGCTGGCCGCTGGTCCTATCGAATCTCAAGTCGCTGCTTGAAACGGGGGATGTTGCTGTCGTCTATCATCGCGTTCCCGGAGATTAACCATGACCGACGAGGTGCGTCTGGAAGGCGGTTCGATGAGTCAGGTCGTGCGACTCGGCGATACGGTTCGGCGAGAGCCAGGTCGGCAGTCGGCAGCCGTCCAGGCTTTGTTGCGTCACCTCCAATCGCAGGGAGTCGACGGTGCTCCGCGCGCTCTGGGCTTCGATGATCACGGCCGCGAGACCCTCACATTCATCGACGGCCAGCTCGGATTCGTGTGGGACGACGAGGTTTTGCCGGCGCTCGGCTCGCTGATCCGTCGCCTCCATGACGCCGCAGCGTCGTTCGACGAGCTGCCTCATGCCTCTTCGTGGATCGGACCCTCCCGTGCGCCCTTCGAGACGATCTGCCACAACGACATCGTCCCGTGGAACACCGTCTACCGAGACCGCATGCCGATCGCCTTGATCGACTGGGATGCCGCAGCTCCTGCTCCACGCGCATGGGATCTGGCGTACGCCGCCGCCAATTTCATCCCGCTGACTGACCCTGACGACGCGTTTAACTCGGCCAAGGCGGGCTGGTCGGGTGTTCCGACGAAGATCACGCATCGCGCTGCCAGGCTGCGTAGTCTGCTGGATGGCTACGGCATGGTTCTTGAGGAGTCATTCCTCGAACTTGTCGTCGAGCGGCTGCTGGTCATGAGGCGCCATATCCTCTCCCTGGCCGACGCGGGCTCTCAACACGAGGTCGACCTCGTCACGGGCGGCTGGCGAGAGAGCGCCGAGAGGCAAATAGCATGGATCCGCACCAACACAGCAGGCCTCGTCAGCACCTGAACATCGCAGCGTCAGTCGCGGACGACCTCGGCTGACTCGCGGTGAGAGGCCTCTCACCGTTCGGTCGCGACGAGATCGACGGTCGGCACTTCTTGCATTTGCCTATGGGGGTCGCGTCGCCGAGCGGTGGCGACGGTACGAGACCGACGCCTTCGACTCGTCGGCTGAGCCGATTGCGTTCGACTGCTCCTGGCGGTCGCTTGAGCAAGCGGCGATCAGATTGGGCGCCGCTCCCGGCGAGCTACTGGGTCGTCTTTCGCCTGCCGCCCGCCTCGGAGCTGCAGCCGACGAATCCTCGGCGTCACGCGCGACCGAGACTTGCGGGCGACGAGGCGAGTTGAGCGGGTGAGCTTCGTCGTTGGGTGGCGGATCACTGCTTCCTTGCTTGGCTTTGCACAGCGCAGTAATACCGATATGCGGAGTGTGAAATCCAAAGAGGACAAACCAGTTTCCGATCAGTATAGTAGTACGGGGCGCTATAACGGAGCTGATGTTGTCAACCGATAGCCATCCATCTGAACATCCAGGAGCCCGTACGAGCGAGATCGGCACAACCGGGACGGCACGTGGGATCATGCGCGGATGGGCTGCTGCTCTGCTTCGCTGAATCTACCCCACGGATAAATCCCCGTGACTCTTACCCACATCTCTGGTCTGGGACTTGCAGCCCCCTGGCCAGGAGGGAATGATGATCAGTTCGTGTTTTCACCCACATCACTGGGCGGAACAAACCTTTGGCACAGTGGACTTGGGCGATCGCCGGCGCACCCGCCGCGCAATCTCTATGGCCGCTTGCATAATGCGTCGTCCCAGCGCCTCGCTGCCAGTGCAAATGCGGATCCTGCCCGCGCTCAAAGCTGCCTACCGCCTGCTGGAGCGCGACGTGGTCACGCAGCAAGCCTTGTCGTCGCCCCATTGGTACCAAACCCGGCACCAAGCCCACCGTCAGCCTCTGGTCCTGCTCATCCAGGATACCACGGAAGTGGATTACACCCCGCATCCCGCCACGACCGGGTTGGGTCCCATCGGTGATAACCGGGGGCGGGGTTACTTGCTCCAGACCGTCCTGGCGGTTGTGCCCACGCCGCGCCAAGTCTTGGGGGTGGCCTACCAAGAGCCGTTCCTGCGACAGTCGGCCCCAGATCACAAAGTCGGTGCCGCAAAGCGCCGCACACGCGAGCGCGAGAGTCAGGTCTGGCTGCGGGCGGTTCAGGCCGTCGGGACAGTCCCCCCTGAGAGCACCTGGGTTCATGTGGGCGATCGCTATGCCGACATCTTTGATTTTATGGAAGCCTGCCAGCAGCAGGGCGGCCACTTTTTGGTGCGGGCGGCACAGGAACGGCGCGTGCAGACCGATGATACGACCGTAACCTATTTGCTGACATTCGCCCGCTCTCTGCCAGCGCTGGATCAGCAGGCGATGGCCATCCCCGCGCGACGAGGACACAAGGCCCGCCAGACCGTCGTCTCGATTGCCTTCCAAGCCATCCTGCTCTTGCCCCCGTCACAGCCCCACAAAAGCCCCGCTCCCGGTTTGGGTTATCCGCGTGTGGGAAAATGATCCCCCAGTGGAGGTCGAGGCCCTGGAGTGGGTGTTGATCACCTCGGTATCCACCAAGACCCTGCGGGCCGCCTGGGAGCGCCGGGACTGGTATAGCTGTCGCTCTCTGTCGGAAGACTATCATCAATGTCTGAAAACCGGTTGTCGCATCGAGCAGCGCCAGTTGCAAACTGCTGAAGGACTGCTGCGACTGTTGGGGATGCTGGGGTCGGTCGCGGTACAGTTGCTGCGACTGCGGGAGGTGGCACGCCTGCAGCCCCAGGCAGTGGCCCTGACGCAACTGCCGCGGGAGCTGGTGGCGGTGGTCGCAACCTTGGCAGAGGCGCCGCTCGCGACCCTGACCATGGAGCGCTTCTGGTGCGAAGTGGCACGTCAGGGTGGCTATCTGGGCCGGCGTGGAGATGGTCCACCTGGCTGGAAGACCCTTTGGCGCGGCTGGTTGTACATCCAGACGTTGCTTGAAGGCATTCATTTGGCGAGCCACATACCTCCGTAAAACATGTGGGTAAGAGTCACGCATTAGCTGTGGGGTAGACTCAGCTCGTCGCGCAGCCGGACGCTGAGTTCCTGTTGTGGGATCGGCGCGCCAGGAGTACCTGAGTCGTCCGGCACGATCACTAGCCCCGCTCCGGCGGCCTCGATGGCCATCTGCGCTTCCACTGCGGCCAGATCGTCTTCGGTCAGGTTCAACTCGTCCAGCGGGTCCTCGTGCAGCTCGTACCCAAGCCGCGCGAAGCTCGCGCGGATGTCCGCGGCCGTAGTTGGGGCATTGGCCGGGCGAACCGGATCGGGGATCGGGGTTCCGTGATCGCGGAAGTCGCGCAGCATGCGACCAACCACAGCGCCAACGTCGCGTGTCGACGGCCTACTGCGGGCGGTGGCGATCGCGGCCTGAACGACGTCCGTGGGGAGCTGCGCGAGCTGCGTAATCAGCGCCGGCGATTTGACCCCAATGTCGCGAAGTAACCTGGCGCTTTCCGTTGCCAAAAAGCACATCCTGGTCGTTCCGCGCCGGAGGCGCGTTTTTCCAAATCGATCGACCAGCCCGAGAGGACAAGCCGCCGCCGTGCGGCGTGGGGGGTTGGGGGGCGGCTACCTCAGTTTCCCTAAAAGTACCTGGGAGTCCATGTGATCCCTCTTCGTCGTCGCCCACTCGCATTTCATCCGACACCGGGGCCACATCCCCCGTTCGATCGCGATCGCGATCGCCGATCATGTGATCGATCATGTTGCCGATCAAGCCGCCGAACTGCTCAGGAGGCACAAAAAAAAGCGGTTGGGCGGCCTGAGAGGGCGATTTGGCCGGTAGTGGACGCACGCCGAGCTTGGCGGCGCCCTGGATGGTCAGTGTTTGCCCCTCGGCGGTCAGCGCCTGCTGCGAGGCCAGCGCCAGGATGTCGTTATCAGAGGGCAGCGGGCGCGCCTCGGCGTCATTCGTAGCCAGGACGCCAAGGCGTTCGAGGGCCGGGGTTGTGACGCCCATGTGGAGGCCGGCGAGCGCCAGCGCGTACACGCCGACGTCGGACAGGCCGCAGATTGGAGCCGTCAGGTAGCGTGATATGACGGCCTTATGCCGTTCGTGGAGATCAAGTTTGCCCATGCAGACATCGAGCAGCCGGCGATCGACTTTGTACACGTCTACATGGCGCGGCCGGCCGGAGTGGGCATCGTTCGCCCACGGGCGCGGCACGCCGCTGATCCGCCCCCAGGTCGGCAGGTAGGTGGTCTTCTTCCCCGATTGCTGTGTCTCGATCAGCCAGCCGCCCGCGACCAGCCGCTTGACCGCGCGGAGCACCGCCCCGCGGTTGAGGTTCGGATCGTAGCTGAGGATGTCGCCGGCCGAGATGAGGAGCGGCGCCTTGGTCGCCGTGACCAGGCGCATCATCAGCGCGTAGATGCCGATCGCCAGGGGATTGTCGCGCAGGTCCAGTAGCAAATGACGCGGGACGGCGATGTAGTAGAATTGGATCGCTTTGGCGGTGCGCGTTGATGCGGGCTGCGACGTCATTGTCCGGCCTCCAGCCGGTGACGAAGGAAGGCCCATGATCCTTGCTCCGGGCATCCGTTGCGCCCTTGGCGCATTGCGATGCTGCACATCCAGGTTTTCATCTTGACCTGGCTGGTGGCGGATGTTATAATTCGGAGCAAACACAACGCGGCCGCCGCAGAAATTGCGGAACCGGCACAGGTGCGGGGACTTCGACGGCGCTTCGCGGGCTGACAGTCGAGGTCCCTTCCTTTTGTTATGGTTGCTCCACGATACACGGGTCAGACCCGTGCGTCGACCGTTGGTGATCGTCGTTTCGTAAAGATTTCGTTAGGCTTGTTTATTATTCCTTCGATCGCAATGTTAAAAACCAGCTAATGCCCTGTGAGTCTATCAGGATCAGTTCAGACATTCAAGCCTAAACTCGCGCCAATCTCGCGACACTTTTGGGGTTGTTCCGCCATGTTGCGCCATGTTGCGCCATGTTCCGACAAAATAATGGCGGAACTTTGTCGGAACATGTCGGAACATTAGTGCGGACGCTGCCGGTAATAGCGGCGCTTGTTTGTTTGCCCCTCTTCAAACAGCAACCCCATCTCGACCAGCTCTGTCAGGTCCCGCTGAAGCTGCCGCTCACTGACGACATAAATCCGTTCCAGATCTGTTTTCGGCAGCTCTCCGGCGCGTTGATCCATGGTCTGCTGTAGGCAGCCCTGAATTTGAATTCGGGTGGCCTGGCCACCAAGCCGCTCGACCGCGGTCACGATTTCGCGGAGCCGTCCGGTCAGTGTCGGTGGGATGGGCTGGGCGCCGGCCAGCGGCGCCGGCGCCGAGTCAAATCGCAGCGCGGGGATGCTGACCGAGAAAAAACTGCCGTGATCGATGACGGTGGGAGCGCCGACCCCCCACTCCTCCAGCACGCGATAGATGAGCTTGTAGCCGATCCCAAAACGCTCGACGTACCCGGCATTCCGAAGCAGCTCCGCCAGTGCGGGATTCCGGCGCACGCCGGGTGTGCGCCCGATGGTGTCGACGGTGATGCCGGGCGGGAGCCCACCCGGACTCAGCACCTCAAGCCGATCGGGAAAGAGTTTGATCTGGATGCCCGCGCCGCGTACCGACCAGTCGCGATGCAGCACCGCGTTGTTGACCACCTCGCGGAGGACGTGCGGGCTGAAGGCATGCTGGTCGATTCGCTCGGCGCCCTCCATGTGACTGCGT
>WNGF01007732.1_pt1 | contig 13293 bp, 7 predicted proteins | sample 5400641 | NCBI WGS metagenome assembly WNGF01 (sample SAMN13153371, study PRJNA577476) | soil metagenome | isolation source: 80 cm soil or saprolite under grassland replicate 2 | place: USA:California | collected 2016-06-15
CATTGCGTCCGGTGCGGGGGTCGGTGAGGTGTCGCTCGATCACCGCACTCAAGCCGAGGCGCTCGTCCAACTCGCGCGGAAGCAAAAGCCCCGCGTCGGACGTGACGGTGGCGCCGCGGAACTCGATGCGAAGCTGGGGATTGAACGAGAGGCGAAACGGGCCAGATTCCACGTCACCCACTGGATGATGCCCTCCGCAACCGCAAGGCACCCCCAAAGCCCGCATTTTTGGCGGGCGCTGAGCGATTATGGCCCGATCGATTCACCGCGCAAAACGAAAATGCAGGCTAAGATGACGATCGGTTCCCAAGTCCGATGAAAGGGAGTTTCACACACCACCGACCGGAGAACGGGTGCCATGCCAAGGGGGGGGGGGTATTCATGCGTGGGCGTGCTCTGATTGTTGCCTCGCTCGTATTGGCCGCTTGCCAACACTACCCAGGAACCTCGGCAACGGGATCGGTCGGTCTATCTTACTTATGATTTGCCCCAAGACGCAGAAGTCGAGGACCGGTTTCCTCTTGAAAGGTGGCATCGTCGTTACCAATGAGCATGTGGTCCGTGGTTGCGCACATCACGAAATAGAGGCGAGATCCCCGCTTGGGGAAACGATTCAGTTCAAGAGCCTTGCTACTGACCCTGGCCGTGACCTCGCTCTGCTCCGACCAGCAAAGACACTGAGCGGCGGACTGGATCTGGGCCAGGACGTGAATCCTCCGCTCGGCACTCCTGTGACAACGTGGGGCTTCCCGCTCATCTACAATGGCCCGCCGCCGATTCTAAGCGTTGGGTATGTGGCAGGTTACACCGCTGTCCCAAGCGGGGGGACAATCGTTAGGCACATCGTGGTCAACGGAGCCTTCAATCCCGGCAACTCAGGTGGGCCGTTGTTCATGGCGAATGATAACAAGGTGGTCGGCGTGGTCGTGTGGAAGCAGCGCCTTCTCAGTCAACTTGTCCCCACCGTGATTGGCGGGCTGAAAAATCCGAAGGCTAGCCTCACTGGGACGTTCTCCTTCACAATGCCCGACGGCACGGTTAGGCCTGTCTCGAACGAGCAGGCCGTCGCGCTCGTTCTCGAGGAATTCTACGACACGGTGCAGGTCGTCATAGGAGAGGCGATTGCGGTGTCGGAGTTGAAGGCCTTTATCGCCGCCCAATCGCAGTTCTGAACTCCCAAGAAAAGTCCGGACTCCCATTGCGGGTACAGAGACCGAACTTTTCGACACGTGAAGGGGGCGTCAGCCCGGCGATGAACCACGCCCGTCTCACCTGCTATACTCCGGGCCGCAAGGCTCGGTTGATACAGCAATCAGTTGTGCTCCAGACAGTTCGGCTCCGAGGGAAGAGGGGGACGGCATGCCTTGGGACGCCTACGACGACATGCAGGCCAATCGAAGGTGGCGGCGGCGAGGTCGGGCCGATGATTCTTCCGGTGACTCCGAGGACGAACGTCTAGAGCCGTCAGAGCCGCTCACCCCAATCCACTTGAGCCGACCGCAGCGCGAGCCGGTCCTCGCGGCCCCTCCAGTTGTCGAGTGGCCGCCAAGTGATATCTACCTGGGAACAGTGCAGAGCGGGCAAGCTTTGGTTCAGGTCATTCCCACACCCGGCCTCGTTGTCGTTCATCGGGCGGGATCGGCCGTGCAAACCTTCTGCAAGAAGGATCATCTTTCGATCAGGATACCTGCGGAAAAACTGACGCCGGGTACCGTCATTCAAGAAGCACTCGAGGTATCCTTGGCCAATGCCCGTTGTGTGATCCGACTGTTCGGATCCGTCGCCGCGCGTGCTTCAGAGCCTCCCGTGCTGAACCAGCCGTTCAGGGACACGCCGATCGAGTATTCACCTTCGGCGAGAGTCATGGATGTCGGTCCGGCGCGCAAGCGGGACTGGACGCTCTACTTTCTCCTCCTGCTCATGATGGCCTGCATTGGTGGTCTGATCATGCTTGTGAAGCTCACGCGATAGTGAGCTGCAGGCAAGCGCCACTCCGATGGACCCAGAACAAGGGTTGTGGCTCTGTTTCTTCCGAGGGTTGAACGTGTTCGGGCGAGGCACCATCTCGATGTTCGACCTCGAGCGCCGCTGCCGAACCTCTTTTCTCGAGAGCAGGCTGCCGATTCTCTTCCTGGACTACTACGGTCCGACCGGCAACATTGCGATTCTCGCTAAGGCCATCCCGGCCGATGACATCCGCAACGCCTTGTTCCGCGCGATTCCAAAGCCGTGCGCACTCGTCAAGCCCGAGGTTGTGGAGCAAGTGGATCAGGCCTTCGATAGCTGGCCTGCGCCCACAGACATCTCAGGCTTCCAGTGGACGCCCGGGGTCTCACTGCTGTGCGATGGGCAGCCAGCTCCCGATGAGCTTACGGGGCCAGGCCTCGGCGTGTTCAAACGCATAGCGCCGAATGTCTTACTGCTCTATCGCAAGGAGCGGGTCACCGACCGTGGTACCCTCCACGCCGATCGGAAAGGCGGCTGGGGTGCCGTCAGTCATCGCACGGAAACTCGCCTAGGCGGCTCATGGACAGCGCGGAGCTTTGACGTCCTGCAGAAGCTTCTCAGCCAAGCTCACCGGAAGCTTCCCATCACGTGATGCCGAACCCCGGGCGAGCACGTTGCCTGTCGAACGCAATGTTCCAGCCCGGACGTTCGGAGGGGCTACATAAGGCGACTTCCGATCCCCTTCGGCCCCGGCGCGCTTCAGTGAACCACTGATTCAAATCGCGGGCCCGCAATCACCGAAATCGACTCGCCTCACCTTCGTGGTGGAGGTCGTCTGCACCAGCGGCGAACCTCCCGATCCTGTCCCAGTAACCTCCCGCCAGCTCCAACAGGTGGGAATTCGGCGGGAACGGCCGTGAGAATTTGGTGGGAAAGTGGGAATCGGACCGGGTTTCCCAGAAGCCGGCGCCGGGTCCCGCGTGGACACGCACAGACTTGAGGGATTCAACCGGTGCTCGAATCCGTGTTTGCCGTTCGCCCCCGCGCTTTCTCAATCCGATCGGCTAGTTGGATGTTGTTGACCCAACACCTCACCTCCCGGTATTCAAATCGCCTGGGCCTTGAGTCCCCTTCTCGTCAGGACACCCTCACCGAGGCGGCGCTCGCAATGTTGCCCAAGATCCTGAGTCCCGCTTCGATCCGAGGATGCCAGCGGTAGCCGCAGCTGAGCAGCAGACAGTGGGTGTAGCGGTCGCGGTCGAAAACACGTCGCCTGGTACGAAGCAGATTCCATGTTCCAGTGCCTCATCGAAGAGCTCGGGGCTCTTCAGTGGTGATCATCGGCATCCTGGCCTTCCGGGGCCGGAAGGAAGGCGTGATCGCCCAGCGCCAGGCCATCGACCAACGGGGCCACCCAAGCGCGCTGCTGGAGGCCATCCAGTCCGCCGCGCTGCCGGGCGGCGGGCCGACGTTCAGCACGGGCGCGCAGGCCTTGATGAAGCTGGACTGCGCCGGAGCCTTCAAGTAGCGGTCAGACGGTCAGCGTCCCTTCCATCACCGGGGCGCAGCGTCCACCCACGCGGACGCGCGTCACCGCGCCGGCGCGCTTCTCCGCGCTCACGTGCAGGAAGCTCGGGCGGCCCACCTCCACGCCCTGCAGGACTTTGGCCTCTCGATCTTCACGATCGTGCTGAAGCTTGAGCACCTACAGCATGCGGGGTCGTTCAAGACGCGTGGCGCCTTCACCAATCTGCTTAAGCGGGTCATCCCGGATGCCGGAGTCGTGGCGGCCTCGGGAGGGAATCACGGTACCGCAGTGGCCTATGCCGCTATGCGCCTCGGCGTGCCCGCGAGGATCTTCGTGCCGACGGTCTCGTCGCCCGCGCAGATCCAACGGATCCGCGAGTACGGCGCCGAGTTGGTCATCGTCGGCGAGCGCTACGCGGATGCCCTCGCCGCCAGCGAGGCCTGGGGCGCACGGTCGGGCGCGTTGCCGATGCACGCCTTCGATCAGGTCGAGACGTTGCCCGGCCAAGGGACGATCGGCGCTGAGCTCACCGCCCAAACCCCGTCTCTCGACACGGTGCTGGTGGCGGTGGGCGGAGGTGGCTTAATTGGTGGTATCGCGCCTTGGTATGCCGGCAGCGCAAAGATCATTGGCGTCGAGCCAGAAGCCGCCCCGACGCTAACGGAAGCTCTCAGGGCGGGTCGCCCCGTCGATGCTGCGACGGGAAGTATCGCGGCGGACTCGCTCGCGCCTCGGCGTGTCGGTGACCTGATGTTTCCCATCGCGCAAGCCTATGTCGATCACGTGGTCCTGGTGAGCGATGCTGCTATCAGGCAGGCCCAAAATGCTCTGTGGGCCTCCCTAAGGGTCGTGGCTGAGCCAGGCGGAGCGACCGCGCTAGCCGGTCTTCTGTATGGGGGCTACATGCCCGCCCCGGGGAAACGGGTGGGCGTCGTCATCTGCGGCGGCAACACTACCGCCGTCGACTTTGAAGAATCGGAGAGCCGGTCGAATGTCTGAAATGTTGCCCATGTGCCTCCCACCTGACTTTTCCGGGGCCGGAGACGTGAAGTGATGAGTACACCCTTCTAGCTCTTTGTCTCTTTCTTGGTACCGTCTGTAAAAATGGACAGGGAAACCGCCAAAAGCCTATTCTAGGCGAGGTTGGGACAAGGCCAGGTCGGGTCCAAGAGAAGTTGCCATCCCGGCTGAAGTGGTCCGCGGTCGCGTCCTTGCTTCAGTCCCGTCTTCGTCTCGGGGTGTGGACCATGGCCTAAGTCGTCTTGGCCATCGGGATACGTTTCAAAGGACGCTCTGCTTCGGGCGTCCAAGGGGCGCAATGGATCCGCAAAACGTTACCGACGCTGCTTCCGTTCGGCTTTCGTCACAAGGTGCGGACCATAGCTTGAGTTGTCCTGTCCATTCAGACGATCGGAATCGGCGGTGCTTCCGGTGTTCAAGAGAGATTATGAATCCAGGGAACCCTACCGGACGCAATCTGTCTGACTTACAGGGGATGAGATGGGGCTGAGCCCTCAAGATCTGCAGATTGGGCGCCGGAAAATCTCCCAGGTCTTCCGATATCTTGAGGCTCTCAATCAACTTCGGAATCCTGTCAAGCGGCTCATCGAGGATCAGCCATGGGTCCTCTGGTGCCGGGAGCTACCCGAACACTCTGCGGTCACCTTGGAGCGCTTTGAAGATATCGAGCAGGAGGAGGAGCCTCGTGGGCAGGAAAGTTCCTCTTCGTTGGAGGATGGCGACGGTCTTGTATTAAGGGTTGCCCGACCAAGGATAACCATACCTCCCTCCCCGCCGGAGGAGATCGTCTCCTGGCTGCGGGCTGGCTGGGGGGACTTGGATGGCTCGATAGAAGTCCATCCAAGTCGCAATGAGCCCGACGAGAGCGGCGAAACTCAAGTAGTCCGATTTGAGGATGATGCGGCTCGGGTAGATGCGCTTGAAGCGTGGCGAGTCCGTCGTGAGCAGTGGATGGTTGGTGAGCGCCCCGCCCGGTTGGCTGCAAAGCTGTTTGAGCGGCTTTATGAATTGCACGGCCAAATCGAGCGAGAGGCCGAGCGGGTCGAGCTCGTTGTCGGCGATGGAATCCTAAGCTGGCGGCTCCCAGACGGCGGAATCCACCATCCGGTTCTCCTCCAACGCGTTCAGCTGGAGTTTCGTCCCGAGATTCCAGAATTCATTATCCGCGAGACGGAACATGGCCCAGAGATCTACTCGGCACTATTCCGCGCTCTACCCGACGTTGACGGGCGCCAAATTGGACGCTGCCGAGAGGAGTTAGACAAGGGCGGTTACCATCCTCTCGGCCAGGAAGCGACGGCCGGATTCCTGCGGCGCTTAGTTACAGTGCTTGGACCCCAAGGTGAGTTTCTTGAGGGTGGGGCTCCTCGCACTATGACCGACCAGCCACGGATAGGACGGGATCCAGTCATCTTCGTCCGGGCCCGGATCCAGGGATTTGCGACGGCGATCGAAGCCATTCTTGAAGATATCCAAATCCGGGAGGATCTCCCTGCATCACTAGTGAATATCGTAGGAATTGATACAGCCTTAGGAAGGAGTTCGGCAGAAGATTCTAGCGAGACCGCTGGGCAGGAACCTCCCGACGCAGATATTTTGCTGAGCAAGCCCGCGAACCAGGAGCAGGTAGAAATCGCGCAACGATTGGAAAAGTACGGCTGCGTCCTGGTTCAGGGTCCTCCAGGAACTGGCAAAACGCATACCATCGCCAATCTCGTGGGGCACCTGCTTGCTCACCGGAAGAGCGTGTTGATCACGAGTCACACGACGAAGGCATTGCGGGTTCTTCGGGATCATGTGGTTCGAGAGCTGCAGCCTCTTTGCGTCAGTGTTCTGGAGAGCGATCTCGATAGCCGGCGGCAGCTCGAAAGTTCGGTGGACGGTATTGTAGAGCGCCTGTCGTCGGCAAATCCTGAGCGGTTGGAGAAGGAAGCCATTCAGTTCCGTCAGACACGAACCGGCCTTTTGGATCAGCTTCGAGAGCTTGAGAACCGCATCCTGGATGCCAGGCCGGATGAGTACCGTCCGGTGCTAGTAGGAGGTGAAGAATTTTCTCCAACCGAGTGTGCTCGGCGGGTCGGTGCAAAAGGAAAGGACGATAACTGGATTCCAGGGCCAGTCACGTTAGGTTCTGCCGTAGCTCTGAGTGATGCTCAGTTGTTGGAGCTCTATCGAACGAACTTCAGTGTCAGCTCGGAGGATGAGCGCGAGCTCGGAGCGCCCCTTCCCAAGCCGGACGAGCTATTGGCCCCGTCGGACTTTCATGAGTTGGTGTCTACCGTTGATGACCTCCAAGCGGAAGATGTTCGCCAGCGTGAGGATCTATGGGAAAGCCCGCCTGAGGGTCAGGATGAAGACGTATTGGAGAGGCTTCACGGAGTCTTGCGAGATGCTGCGCTTTCCCTTGGTAATGATGACCTGTGGAAGCTGGCGGCCACGATCGCGGGGCGCGACGGCGGAATCCATGTGGAACCTTGGCAAAACCTGATTGACCTTGTCAAAGGAGTCAGCGAGGAGGCGGCGAAGTCACACGAGGTCATTTTGACCCACGGGCCGGTACTGGCCCGGGACATGCCACTTGATGAGCAGCTCAAGTGCCTTGATGAAATCACTAAGCACCTGGAGCGCGGAGGCAAGCTGAATGGATTGACGCTTCTTGCGCACAGACGATGGAAGCGCCTGGTCGCAGGTGTTCGAGTGGGGGCGAAGCAAGCGCGGACTCACCAGCAGTTCCGGGCCCTCCTCGTGCTTGCTCGCCTGAGAGAGTTCCGCGAGCAACTACTTGGGCGTTGGGAGCGCCAGATGGTGCCTCTGGGCGGCCCGACCCGAGAAAGGTTGGGTGCGGATCCAGAGAAACAATGCTTGCAGTTTGTGCCAGCTCTTGAAACCAGCCTAGGATGGCACGCGAAGGTGTGGAGTCATCTAGAAGAGGATATGCGTCGATGTGGTTTCCGCTGGGCCACGTGCTTCGGGGAGTGTCCTCCAGACTTGCGTCCATTCGGTGAACTTCGCCGCCTTCAGATAGCGGTCTTGCAATCCTTGCCGCCTGTATTTGGAGCCCGCCTCAAGCGGATCCGACTGGCTAAGGCCCACGCCAAGCTGGCTGGGGCTCAGAGGCAGTTGGACCTGTTCGTGACCGGTGACGTGTCGGCTGACGTTGTACGAGTTCTGAAGGAGTCTCTTGCTCGCGGCGATACCGCCGGATATCGCATAGCGTTTGAACGGCTAGTAGAACTTCAACAACGCCGGACGGATGTCGTGCTGCGTCAGGATTTGCTTCGCCGGTTGGAGCCAGTGGCCCCAGCATGGGCTGCGGCAGTCCGGGAGCGCAAGAATCCTCACGATCGACGCGATCCACCTGGAGATGCCAAGGCAGCATGGCTGTGGCGCCAATGGAACGACGAGCTCGAGCGCCGCGCGAAGACATCCCTTGAGGGGTTGCAGCGCGAAGCGGAACTTCTCCGCGATGATCTGCAACGCACCACGGCCAGTTTGATAGACCGGCTAGCATGGGCAGCTCAAGCCAGGCGGACGCGGCTGCCTCAAAGGCAAGCCCTCATGGGGTGGCTGCAGACGATCCGCCGCATCGGCAAGGGAACCGGGAAGCGGGCCCCAAGACTCCAAGCGGAGGCCCGGAAGCTGATGGCCGAGTGTCGGGCCTCAGTGCCCGTGTGGATCATGCCTCTGGCACGCGCTGTCGAGAACTTCGATCCACGGAAGACTCGCGTGGATGTGGTCATCATCGACGAGGCCAGCCAGAGCGATGTAATGGCTTTGGTAGCCCTGTACATGGGAGCCCAAGTAGTGGTCGTTGGTGACCATGAGCAGGTGAGCCCAGATGCGGTCGGGCAGAAGCTCGACGAGGTTCAGCACCTCATCGATGAGCACCTTGGGGGCATCCCAAACGCCAATCTGTATGACGGCCAGATGTCTGTCTATGACTTGGCGATGCAAGCGTTCGGAGGGACCATTTGCCTTCGAGAACATTTCCGCTGCGTGCCTGAGATCATCCAGTTCAGCAACTACCTGAGCTACGATGGCCGAATCAGACCGCTTCGGGACGGCTCGCTCGTACAGGAACGGCCACCTGTCATATCGTATCGAGTACCAGGAGTGGCCGACGACAACGGTGTGAATGAAGAAGAGGCTCTCACAGTTGTTGCCCTGATAGAGGCGGCGATAGAGCAGCCGGAGTATGAAGAGAAAACCTTCGGCATCATCTCCATGGTAGGGGATGAGCAGGCTCGCTTCATTGAACGGCTCCTACGCCAACGGATATCTCCGGTTGAGTATGAGAGCCGGCGAATCGTCTGTGGGAATGCAGCTCAGTTTCAGGGTGACGAGCGGGACGTGATGGTCTTGTCCGTGGTCGATAGCCCACGCATCGGAGGACCGCTCAGGCTTCGAGAGGAGCCGCGGTTCAAGAAGCGCTTCAATGTTGCAGCCAGCCGCGCTCGGGACCAAATGTGGGTCGTGCACTCTCTCGATCCAAGATTGGACCTTCAGGCGAGAGACCTACGGCGCTTGTTGATAGAGCACGCCGAGAATCCCGCCGCGTTGATGCGGAGAATCGACGAAGGGGAAGGTCGCGTGGAGTCTGAACTGGAGAGGCAAGTGGTTCAACGGCTTGTCTCTGCCGGCTATAGAGTCACGTCGCAATGGAAAGCAGGTGCCTATCGGATCGATCTGGTAGTTCAAGGGGGGCAGCGTCGGCTGGCCGTCGAGTGCGATGGAGATCGTTACCACACACTGGAGAACCTTGCCGACGACATGGCCCGGCAGGCAGTACTAGAACGCTTAGGCTGGCGTTTTGTACGGGTCCGCGGGACCGAATTCTTCAGAGACGGCGAACGAGCGATGCGTCCAGTCTGGGCCAAGTTGGAGCAGTTTGGTATTTCTCCAGAGGGACATTTTGATGCGTCTAATGACTCGCGGCCACCGGCGTCTGAACTGCATGAGCGGCTGATTCGACGGGTTCAAGAACTTCGTTTGGGACGTGAGAAGCGCGATGACGAGGCCGCTGGTTCTGCTAACAGGCATAGGGTAGTGCTGGAGGAGGTTGCTCGAGTACAGGAAGCGTCTGCCGCGAGTCAAGTTTCGAAGACTCGAGAGTTTCGGGAGTCACCCTCGATAACGAAGGTCGATGGCGTGGAAGTCTTGGCGGAGAAGCCCGTTCTAGATCGTGCGAAGGGGTCAGTAGAAGGCACGGATCGAAGGCTTGGAGGCATGGACCGAGATCGTGTTCTGTCCACCCTCCGGTCTCATCTGGGGAGCCAGGGTGTTGAATGCAAGAAATGTAATGGCCCAATGACTCCAATGGTCGGACGATATGGCCCCTTTGCAAAATGCAATCGCGATAGCTGTGCGAACACCATGACGATGTCACCCAAGGTTCTGGCTGGAGCACTCGCCGATCTGGATGCGCGCTGCAAAGTATGCTCGGCCCCTCTACTGGCACGGACTAGTAAGTATGGGGGCTTTATCGGATGCTCGAAGTATCCAGAATGCAACGAGCGCATGAGTTGGCAAGATCTTCGAAAGAGTTTGATGCAACCGTAAGTCACCGACGGGAAAGAGAGGAAGGAACCTCAATCGCTGGTCACTTCGATGTGACTACCGACCTGGGATTTCACGACCCGGATCTGAGCCGGCAACCGATCGGCAAGTTGAGGCAAGTGAGTCACGATCCCCACGAGCCGGTCCCCAGTGCGGAGATTCTCCAAGGCCTGCGTCACAGTGTCGAGCGTCTCGTCAGGATCGAGGGTCCCGAAACCCTCATCGATGAACAAGCTCTCGAGTCTCTGCCGGCCGTGCTCGCCCGGACCTAGTGCCGGCAACCCCTCGGCCAAGCCGAGCGCCAGTGCCAAGGACGCGAGGAAGGTCTCCCCGCCGCTGAGAGTGTTGACGGACCGTCGCTCATCAGCGTTCCAGCCGTCCACAATCTGGAATTCCGCCCCTTCCGTGTGAAAGGCGTAGCGCCCCCCGGACAACTCCTGCAGGTGTCGCGAGCCGTCGGCCGCCAGAGTGCGAATTGCCTCCTCGAGCAGATACGAGCGGAAGTGATTGGCCATGAGGAGCTGGCCGAGCTCGTGCGCGACGTTCGCCTCCCGCTGCGCCTCGGTGTGCCGCGCCCGACATTCGTTGGCGTGGACCAGCCGCGCGACGAGGTTTCGGGCCTCGGTGCTCAGCGTGGTGTGCTCGGTCATGCCGCGCTCGTGGACCGTCTGACACTCGCTCGCGATCGTCGCGAGCCATGGTTCCTCGGTGCCGCCGGCGGCCGCCTCGTCCCATCCAGGCCATCCACCGTCGGCCACGGCGGCAACCAGGCGGGCCTGCTCGCGCTGGACCTCTTGCTGCGCGACCTCGGCCGCCGCCCGAGCGATGTCCCGCTGCTCGCCGCGCTCTACCCGCCGGCCCCGGAGCGTTGCTACTTCCTCCTGGAGGCGAGTGAGATCGCCAATGAGCCCTTCACGCTTGGTTAGCCGCTCCTCGCGTGCCACCTTCGAAGCCGCGAGTCGGCCGAGCTCGCTGCGGATGGCCGTTAGCACGTCGCCTTGGAGCGCAACGCGCGCAGTCTTCAGCGGCCGCTCGACTTCTCTCTGCTCGGAAGTCAACCGCTCAACTTCCTCCGCCGCAGCCGTAGCGGCGCGCTCTTCAGCCTCAGCGCGCTGGACCAGCCGCTCACGCTTGAGATCCAGTTCGTGCATGGTTGCCGCGGCAGGCGCGACGGCACCGGCGGCTGTGTTTCTTGCAGTGGCCGCCGCGGCGAGCTTCTCCGCAATTGTCGCTAACGACGCCTGAGCCTCGTCACCCGGCGCCCGGCCGCACACCCTGGCGACCTCGGCCGCGGACGCGTCGCATCGCGTCTGGAGTTCTGAGCGGGCAGCTTGCTTGTCGTCAACGGAGGGGAGGCCTTGCCGCTCCCCCACTACTCGCGCGACCTCCGTGTGGGCCCGTCTCGCCGCTGTCCGGGCCAGGGCAACCTGGCCCTCGGCGGCCTGCTCCGCCACGGCGGCCTTCTGCGTGAGTAGATTGAGTTGGTCCGTGCTGCCAGCGACGTCTGGAGGGAGGAGTGCCAAGATCTCCTCGTTGAGGTGCTCGAGGCGGATCTCCGCCTCAGCTTTGGTGGTTTCAAGCGCCGCGACCTCGGTCTGGACGCGCGTCAGCGTGTGTGCCGCACGCTGGGAAGCGTCCTGAGCTGTGCGGATGCGGCCCTTGGCTCGCGCGAATGCCGCTTGGGCCTCCTCGAGGGAATGTTCGGGATGAAGCACCGGGGTAGTGGTTACCTTCTCTTCGCAGACCGGGCACGGGGCCCCGACCTGCAGGCGTGTTCTGAGAACATACGCGGCGTTTTCGAACCTAAGGTCCTCGAGAGCGGTCTCCGAACGCTCACAAACTTCGCGAGCGCCCTGGAACTGCTGCTCGGCCTCGGTAGCGGCGCGCTCAGCAAAGTCCGTCTGGGTACGCTTCTCACCGAGCGCCGTGCTGGCCTGTGTCGCATCCCGAGCGGCGTCTCGCAGCTGCCCGCGGAGCGTCGAGGCTTGCGCGTCGAGCTCACGGAGTTCCCTCGCGCGGTGCTCGGAGGACGCCTTGGCCGACTCGGCGTCCGCTAGAGCCCGGTCAGCCTCCGCAGCCGCTGTCCGTAGCCGTGCGACTTCTTTACCGAGGCTCGCTTGGCGGGCTTCGAGGGCACCAATGTCGGCCCCGAGCTTTTCGAGTGCGCGATGGTCGTCACCCCACTGCCGCTCAGTCCTCTGGAGGAGAGCGATTGTCGCCGGGCTTCCGTACCGCGCCTCGAACGCAAGTACCGCTTGCTCAGCGGCCTCGAGATCCTGCTGTCTGTCCGCTAGCGTCCTCTGGGCCTCGGCAAGGTCCGTTTCACACGCTCCGAGGTCGGTTCGTAGTGTCGCCTGGGTTGTGGACTGCACCTTCTCCCGTGCGGCAATCTCACCTAGACGACCGAGGATCTGTTCACGCCGAACCGCATGCGCCTCGATCGAGCTCAAGAGGAGATGTCGCGCGTCGTCGTACGCAATCTCCGCGACCTCCTCGTCGAGCGTCGCGATGGCATCGGTGAGTCCAGTGATGGTCGCTTCACCAGATAGGATCTGGCGGTCGAGGCTGTCACATTCCTCAGCAAGGCCGGTGGCGTTCCTGACCAACGATACTGCGCTCTGGCGACACTCCATGAGCCGGTGCGCCAGTGCGAAGGCCGCCGCGCTTGCCTCCCGGCTAATGAGCAGCGCGGCGACTCGCTCCGCGGCATCGGTCGCGGCCTTCTCGAGCGCCGCAACCCGTTCCGGCGTCACATCTGCGTAGTCGCGGGCGAGTTGCTGGCCCAGCAGGTTCACTTCCTGCCGTCGCTCGTCGGCGACCTGGTTGGCGCGCTTCTGAATCTGCTCGTAGATCCCGAGTTCGAGGAGGGCTTCGAGGATCGAGCGGCGTTCGCTCGGCTCACCCTGGAGGAAACGCCCGAAGGCGTTCTGGGGCAACAGCACAGCCTTCGTGAATCCCTCAAAGTCGAGCCCGAGGAGCGCGGCGATCTTCGCCTCGACCTCGCGGGCACCCTTTTGGATAAGCGGCTCCCAGTCACCGTTGCCGAGGGCGCGTTCGAAAGCAACCTGACTGGGGCGCGTATTCGCGAAGCCGACCCGCGTGACGCGGTAGACGGTGGGCCCTACAGAGAACTCAAAGTAGACCCGCACTTCCTTGGCGCCCAAACTCATGATTGACCGGAACTCCCGCTCCACGCGGAAGACCTTGCCGTAGAGTGCAAAGGTCATCGCGTCGAGGAGCGA
>WNGF01007753.1_pt1 | contig 13293 bp, 14 predicted proteins | sample 5400641 | NCBI WGS metagenome assembly WNGF01 (sample SAMN13153371, study PRJNA577476) | soil metagenome | isolation source: 80 cm soil or saprolite under grassland replicate 2 | place: USA:California | collected 2016-06-15
GGCCGTTCTCCCCATCCCACTGCCGCGACGTGCGCAGGTGGGGCTTTGGCTTCGCACGTCCGTCTCTCGAGCGGCGCAACGCGTGAGTGCGAAACGCGCAGCTGACGCCCTTGAACGGCGATCGTTGGAAAGGAGCTTCGCATGCTCGAGCTAGGCATCTTCCACAATGGCGCGAGCGATCTTCCCAAGAAGATCACTCCTGAGGGTGTGGTCGTCAACGACGGCACTGTGGCCGATACCCACCAGAGCTTCCAGCGCGGAGTGGTCGCGCAGGTGCGCCAGGGCATTCTGGCCGATAAGCTCGGCTTCAACTACTGGTTCATGACCGAGCACCACTTCCAGCCGGAAGGGCCCGAGTTCAGCCCGAACCCGCTGCTGGTCGAGGCGGCGATCGCGTCGCAGACCAGGCGGATTCGGCTCGGGCAGCAGGCGAACATCATCACCTGGTGGGAGCCGGTCCGGCTGGCCGAGCAGGCGGCCATGCTGGACGTGCTCAGTGGCGGCCGGCTCGAGTTCGGGATCGGCCGTGGGTATCAACCGCGCGAGGCGGAGGTGTTTGGGCACCGACTGGGCGCAACAATCCAGGACCAGGAGCGTAATCGGGCCTACTTCCAGGAAGCCTACGACCTCATCATCAAGGCCTGGACCGAGCCGTCCTTCTCTCACCACGGGCAATTCTTCAGCATCCCGCCCAGCTGGACGAAGTGGAACCACAAACAAACGATCTCGTACTTCAGCCAGCCGAACGTCGGCCGCAAGCTGGACGAGGTGCTGCACGTCGGGCCGCCCGACTTCTACTCGGTGGGCATCCCGGTCATGGCCTCGACGACGACGCTGAGGGAGATCAGCCTCTTCCCGCAGCCGCTGCAGAAGCCGCATCCGCAGGTGTGGGAGCCAGTCACCAGTGAGCGTTCCATCCGCTGGTGTGCGGGCCATGGGGTCAACTGCTTCACCATTCCGGAGCCGACCTCCCGACTCAAGCGCAACGTCGAGATCTACTACGAAGAGCTGGAGAAGCAGGGCTGGCCGGACCGACTGAACCGCGGCAAGTTCAAGTACGGCTGGGACGCGGAGAAGAAGCGCGGCTTTGCGTTCTGCCGGAACATCCACCTGGTCATGCCGGGCATGGACCGCGACAAGGAGTGGCAGCGCGTCAAGCTGGGCATGGAGCTAGAGTGGGACTACTACGGCCCCTTTGGCTTCGCGGCAGTGTTAGCCGAGGCGGACGAGCCCATGTACGACCTGTCGATGAAGGTCACCGCTGAGCTCCTGGCACAGAAGGAGGTCTTGATCTTCGGAACGCCCGACGAGGTGGGGGAGAAGATTCTGCGGGTCAAAGAGAAGATCGGCTACGACGATTTCTCCTTCACGGCCTGGTTCGAACTGGGTGGCTTCACCACCGAGGAGACCGAAGAGCAGATGCAGTACTTCATGGAGGCAGTCGCCCCGGGCCTACGGAGCGCCTGCCACGGGCAGGTCGAGAACCCAGAGGTCAACGTCGATCTACTTCCGCGTCTCGCGGTGGCGGTGTAACGGCCGCGGGCAGCGACCTAGCGGTGTCATGACCGGTGGGATGGAACGGTCCAGCCCATCGGCCATGACCAAACGGGGAGCACAACGATGGGCATCAAGCTGACCGGCGTCCACCTCGGCTATATGGGCATGGACTACGAAATCCTGCTCTTTCCGCACGCCGACTACATCTTGCACACCGGGGTGACCCAGAAGGCCAAAGCGTGGTACCAGTGCCCGTCACTCGGGTACATCATCGACCACCCTGACGGGCGCGTGCTTTGGAACACGGGCATCTCGCCTAACTGGTCGCAGGAATGGCTCGCGGATTGGCAGTGGACGCTTGACCTCCAGGCAGTCACTCCAGAGGTCTGCCTGGAAGCGCGGCTGAAGTCGCTCGGCCTCGGGCCGGAAGACTTCAAGTATGTGGTCCAGGGGCACCTGCACACCGATCATGCCGGCGGCCTGCGCCTGTTCGAGCAGGCCGGGGCGACGATCCTGATCCACGAGGACGAGTTCAACCACGTTGCCAAGATCGATGCTGCCGAGAACTTCTTCAACCGCAAAGACTGGCACTTCATCTTCGAGAAGAAGCCGACGCTCCTGTACGGCGACCAGGAGATCCTAAAGGACGTACGAGTCCTGAGCCTGCCCGGCCATACGCCAGGCACAACGGGAGTGCTGCTGCCACTCGAGCACACCGGCGTAGTGCTGCTGACCGACGACGCGATGTACACCCACGACACCTACGGCCCGCCGGCGGTCGGCTCGCCGATCACCTGGGACCTGGCACACTGGAGCAGCTCGATCGAGAAGATCCGCCAGATGGCCACCGAGCACAACGCCTTCCTCTTCCCGGGGCACGACGAGACCGGGGTAAAAATCAACGACGATCACCATACCGAGTTCAAGAAGATCGAGTTTCATCCTTTCTCGGCAGGCTACATCTACGAGTAACGGGCACTCTTTCAGCAGCCTGCAAAGAGGAGCAATCAACGATGCCGATCACAGTTGCGAAGTTCCTCGACGTCTCGGAGGGGGTCCAGGCCGGCCAGTTCTCGATCGGCGACCGGTACAACGTCTCGAGCCTGGCGGACCTCGATCCGATCTACCAGCAGCTCATGGACGGGCCGGTTACCGCTGTTCTTGCTGTCATGGGCGGCGACGGGCGGCCCAACCTGACTGCGTGTGGTTCGACTACGAGGATGGCAAGGTCTTGATCAACGTCGCCGCGCACCGCAAGAAGACGGAGTGGATCCGCAAGAATCCGCAGGTGACTATCCTGCTCATGAATCCCAAGAATCCGTACCACTGGATGAGCATCAAGGCAACTGTGGTCAACGAGATCCACGAAAATGATCCGGAGAACGGGCGCCGGGTGACGGAGCACATCGACAAGATCTGGACCAAGTACACGGGGAGCGAACCGCCTTACGCCCTGCGCGACCCAACCCTCGAAGAGCGACGGGTGCTCTTCGAGTGCCAGGTCGACCGTGTCGCCACGTACGGCAAGCCATGAGGGTGCGGGCGCCGACGCCCACGCCAGGGGTTCCGCACCGGACCTAAACCCCGCGTGAGGCACAGGCCTCAGGTTGCGGTGATGGGCGGGTCACTCGGCGGCCTGACCGCCGGGTTGGTCCTGCGAGATGTGGGCTGTGACGTGCGCGTCTTCGAGCGCTCGAGTGCCGCGCTCGAAGCCCGCGGCGCCGGTATCGCCGTGCTTGACGATACCGTCCGCTACTTCGTCGAGCGCCGCGTGCTCGACGTCGATCAGGTCTGCTCGACAACTGGCTGGGTCCGCTATCTGCATCCAAACGGCTCAACGCGCTACGAGGAGCAGCGACGGTACCGCTTCTCATCGTGGACCACAATCTACCGTGCCCTGCTCAGCTGCTTCCCGCGCGAGCGCTATCACCTCGGGAGGGAGATGGTGGGGTTCGATCAGGGCGAGGGCGCCGTCACGGTGCGGTTCGCCGATCGGGGCGCATACACCTGCGACTTGCTGGTCTGCGCGGACGGGATCGACTCCACAGCGCGGCAGCTCCTGCTCCCCGATGTAGTCCCTCGCTACGCCGGCTACGTGGCATGGCGAGGCACCTTCCCCGAGCACGATCTATCCGTGAGCACGTTCCAGGTGCTGCGCGACGCCATCACGTATCAGGTCCTGGAACACAGCCACATCCTCGTATATCCAATCCCCAACCTGGATGGCGCCGTCCAGCCTGGGCGTCGTCTCATGAACTTTGTCTGGTACCGGAACGTGGCGGACGGTGGGCCGCTCGCGGCCCTGATGCTGGACCGCGAAGGACGGCAGCGTCTCGTGTCGCTGCCGCCCGGCTCCGTGCAACAGCGTTTCGTCGAAGAACTGCGTGCCTTCGCTGCCGCGGAGATGGCTCCACCGATCGCCGAAGTGGTGCGGGAGACGGTTGAACCGTTCGTGCAGGTGATCTTCGACGTCGCTGTTCCAGCCATGGCGTTCGGCCGGGTGTGCCTGATCGGCGACGCCGCCATTGTGCTCCGACCGCACGCCGCCGCCGGCACGGCGAAGGCGGCTCGCGATGCCTGGGCGCTCGCCGAGGCGCTGACGGCCGCCGACGGCAATGTGGACGAGGCACTCGATCGATGGGAGCCAGGCCAGTTAGCGCTTGGGCGGCAGGTCATGGCTCGCGCGAGCGAGATCGGCACCGATTCGCAGGTCGCGGGCACCTGGGTGCCGGGCGATCCCAAGCTCGCCTTCGGCCTTCATGGGCCCGGTCGCTAGCGTGCGCTCGCCGATGACCGGCGGGTTGCGCGCGGTACTCGTTACTCCGCTGTCTGGCCCGCTTGCCCGCTACGGCGTGGACGGCGCTGACGCCCTAGCGCTGTGGGCGGAGGAGGCGGCGCAGCTGCCCGTCGGCTGGCAAGTCGTCGAGCTGGCGCGTGTCGACGCGCATCCCGATCCAGCGGCGGCCATGCGCACTGCGCTCGCGAGCCGGCCGGAGGTGATCTTCGGACCCTACGGTAGCGGCCCCGCCATCGTGGCGCTGCGGGCGGCTGGCGGCCGACTGGTCTGGAACCACGGGGGCGCCTCGAGCGCCATCGTCTGGCAGCGGTTCCCCCGCGTCGTCAACATCGCGGCGCCAGCGCGGACCTACTTCACGGGGGCCCTCCACGCGGTTCGCACCACCGATCCGGGCATCGAATCGGTCGCGCTGCTGCACGGCGCGACCGGCTTCGCGCGGGATGTCGCGACGGGCGCGCGGGTGACGGCCACCGGGCTGGGTCTACACCTAGCGGCCCGTGAGTTCGTGCCTGGCGCGGCCGAAGCCACGGCGGCCCGGCTTCCCGCGGCAGACCTCGTGCTCGTCGTCGGCGGGTTCGAGGACGAGCTGACAGCCGCGCGAGTGCTGCTGGGCCGGCCGTGGCGGGCGGCTGCGTTCGTGAGCGCCGGTGTCGAGGAAGTCCTTGCCCCGCTGGGCACGGCGCGCGACGGCCTGCTCGGACCGACCCAGTGGATCCCCGACGTTGTAGCGGTGCCCGACGAGGGGCCTGACGTGGCCTGGTTTGTCCGGCGCTACACGGAGCGGACCGGCCGTGCACCGTCGTACCCCGCCGCCCAGGCATTCACAGCAGGACTGCTCGTCGCCCGATGCGTACGAGAGGTGACCCTTGCCGGGCTGACGGTCGATGACCAGAGCCTGTTCAGCTGCGCAACCCAGCTTGCCTGCGCCACGCTCTACGGCAGGTTCTCGTTGGAGCCCCAGACGGGACTCCAGCGCGGCCATACCCTGCTCACCTTGCAGTGGCAGAACGGGCGGCAGGTCGCCGTCTGGCCGCCCGAGCTGGCCCAGGCACCGCTGCGCTATCCGCTTGGGTCATCGAACGCGACGCCACGACGCTGAAGAAGTGCAAAGCGCGCACGTGGCGGATCGCTGGGGCGCTCAGGGCGACGAGCCCGTGAAGCATGCGGTCCATAACCATGGTGACCTCTACGTTCACTCAACCGCGGCCGCCTTGGCCGCCTCGGTGCCACGTTCGGGTCGCTCGAGATTACCGACCTGCAGGGCTTCTTGCGGGTTGCCTGGCGCTCGTACCAGGCGGCCCACATATTTCTGCCACGCATCCGCGGAAGCCTCGATCAGACTGCGGCGCGGGGCCGGATGAAGACGCCCGGATTGGACGCATCGAGCATAGCTGCGAGGAAGCGAGTCTGCACCTTTTCCGAAGCGGTCTTCGGCAGCTCGTCCACGAGCTGGATGTAGTCCGGCAGGTGGGATCGCTCGAGCGCGGGCGCTCGAACAGGCTGGCTGCATCGAACGAGTGGCGTTCCCTGACGATCACTGCGACGACGACGTCGCTCTCGCCCGGGGCTCCAGTCCGGGATGGCACTCCGTACACATGGGCGTCGAGAACATCCGGGTGCTCGAGCACAGTCCGACGCACGAACCCTTCGGAGATGAATTCACCCATCCGCCGGATGCCGCCCTCCTCTTTGCGGTGAGCAAAGTAGTACCAGCCATCGGCGTCGCGCCAGCACATGTCACCCGTGTGCATCCAGCAACCGCGAGTCTTGTGAGCCGAGGCGACCGCATTCTTGAAGTACTCGAGCTGTGCAGGACCGGCGACCGGACGTCCGACCAGCTCGCCGACGACTCCTGGAGGAACTGGCTGCTCATTGTCGTCGACTATCGCCAATTCGAGGACGTCCGGCGGCTTGCCGAACGAGCCCACCGGGCCTGCTCCGGGCGGCTTGTAGGCGAAGGCGCCACCCTCCATAGTCCCGTACCACTCGAGCACGCGAACCCCGAACCGCTCCTCAAACGCCACCCAAAGCTGGCGCAGCATTCCGGCACTTACGACCGCACGCACCTTGTGCATCCGATCCTTCGCCGAGGGCAGCTCGCCGTAGATGGCGCTCGCGATACCGCCGAGATTCGACCAGGTGGTGCAACCGTACTCGATGCAAACGTCCCAGAGTCGAGTCTTGGTGAACCGACGGCTAAACACGGAGTGGTCGACTGCGCCGGTGAGTGCAGGCAGGAGCGTCACGACCAGGGCGTTACCGTGTGTCAGGGAGAGCCCCCGTGTAGGGCACGTCGTCGGCACGGTAGCCGAAGAAGGCCCTTGGGATCATCAGGTAGAGCGGCATGCGCGCATAGGTGAGGACGATCGCCTTCGGGTCACCAGTCGTCCCCGAGGTGTAAGACAACTCGAAGGGATCGCTGAGCCGTTCGATGTGCTAGCCGGTGTCGGCGCGTTCCGGGCCATCGAGCACCTCGTTCCGGCTTTGCCACTCGTTCGATGGCGCCAGCCCCTCGGCTCCGCCCTCTGGTGTGGACAGCGCGTAAGTACGCGCATCGGTAGTGCGCAGTACATCCGCCGCTGTCTCGTCGCCCACGACATAATCCGCCGTGAGCACGCCCGCGCACTCGGCGGAGGTAATGAAGTAGCGCAGCTTCTCGCCGCGCGCGCGTGGGTCGACCGGGACAGTCGCAAGACGCGGCTTCGAGCAGGCGACCAGCGCGTAGACGAACTCGGGGTGGTTGCGAAGCATGACCGCCGCTCGGTCGCCCTTGCGGAGCACGACACTCCGCAACGCATGCGACAGCTTGTTGGACTGGACGGCAATCTCGGCGTTGGTGAGTCGCTCCGCAGGCAGGTCGCCGTTCTCTAACACCAGGCAGCACCGGTCGGGCTCGGCCTCTGCGCGGGCGGCCACGAGGCGGCCGAGTACGGCGGCGTCGAGCGGGTCAGCCATGGCGCGTGCCTACCGCTACAGTACGTGGACAGCGCAGGCGGCGGCGTCGGTGCCGATAGCGGCGCACACGCGAATCACCCTCGAGGCGTCGAGGCGTGTGCCGGTGCCGGCGCGCATCGAACGTCTCGGCGGTCGATCGCTCCAAGTTGACGCGGTGCCGAAGGCGGACTAGCGTTAAGTGCCATTGATCCTGGGCGCGCGGAGTGCGCATGCTGAGCCTGGCGCGTAAACCACCGGGGTCGCAGGAGGCTTGCATGGGTGTAATGCCTGGAGCCGGCGCCTTCTTCTTCGAGGGCAGTGATATCGGCTGCTTACTGATCCATGGGTTCACTGGCACGCCACAGAACATCCGCCCGCTGGGCGACTTCCTCGCTCGGCGTGGGCTGACCGTCCTCGCTCCCCGGCTGCCTGGCCATGGCACGAGCGTTGAGGACTTCGAGCAGAGCGGGCCGGCGGACTGGATCGCGACGATCAACACAGGTTTGGATCAACTCAAGCACACCTGCTCGAGCGTGTCCGCTATCGGGATCTCGATGGGCGGCACGCTGGCTCTGCATCTCGGCGCCACACGCGGCAGCGACCTGGCGTGCGTCGGCTGTATCAACGGGCCCGTCATGGACATGCCTGCGTTCGACGCGGCGGCCGACGATCCCAGCACTCCGGCGCGCATACCGGCACCATGGACCGATCCGCGCATCCTGACCAAAGATCTGAACTCGGCGGGAATCACCTACTCGGAGATCCCCAAAGTAACGCTGAAGAAGGGCCTTGGTCTCTTCAAGCAAGTGCAGGGAGAACTCGGGCAAGTGCGTATACCCACGCTGCTGTTCTACTCGCGCGACGATGCGATCGTCGATCCAGCCAACGGGGCATTCATCCTCGAGCGGCTGGCTACTGACGACAAGCGCCTGATCCAGCTCATCGATTCCGCGCACGAAGCCACGCTCGACTTCGACCTGGAGCATATCGGTCTTGAGTGGCTCGCCTTCGTGCGCCAGCACAGTCGCGTCCTGACGCCGGCCTGAGCCCGATAACCGCGCCCGCTCGCCGCCCGGGAGACCTGTATGCCAATCCAACCGCCATCGCTCGAAGAGCTCGCGCGTATCGCCGACCAGTACGGGTTCAACATCCCGCCGGACCGGCTGGCGACCTTCGGTGGCCTTATCGGCCACACGCTCGGCTCGTACGCTCGCCTGGATGAGCTGGTCGAGCCAAGTCTGCCGGTCAAGTATCCACGCCAGCCCGGTTTTCGGCCGACGCCCGAGGACAACCCGCTTGGCGCCTGGTACTGGAAGACCGACATCCGCGGTGCCGAAAGCGGACCACTCGCGGGCAAGACAGTCGCCATTAAGGACAACGTCTGCGTAGCCGGCGTGCCGATGATGAACGGGACGGCCGTGCTGGAGGGCTATGTGCCCGACGTGGACGCCACGATCGTGACCCGCATTCTCGACGCTGCCGGAACAATTCGTGGCAAGGCCGTGTGCGAGAGCCTCTGCTTTTCAGGCGGCAGCCACACTAGCGACAGCGGCCCGGTTCGGAACCCCTACGATCCAACGCGCACGACCGGTGGATCCTCGAGCGGTAGCGCGGCGCTGGTGGCCGCCGGGGAGGTGGATCTGGCTATTGGTGGAGACCAGGGTGGCTCCATTCGCATCCCAAGCTGCTGGTGTGGCGTCTACGGGCTCAAGCCGACCTACGGGCTGGTGCCGTACACGGGGGTTTTTCCTATCGAACTTACGCTGGATCACACGGGACCGATCGCCCGCTCCGCAGCGGATGTTGCGTTGTTGCTGCAGAGCATCGCTGGGCCCGACGGCCTCGATCCTCGCCAGTCGGCCAGGGTGAGCGCCGACCACTACACACAGGCACTGACCGGCGAGGTGGCCGGCCTGCGCGTCGGCATCGTCCAGGAGGGTTTCGGCTGGGGCACCCTGTCCGAAGCGGACGTGGACGAGGCGGTACGTGACGCGGCCCAGGCGTTCGAGCGCTTGGGCTGCACTGTACGAGACATGTCGATCCCCTGGCACCGCGACGGCGTCCACGTGTGGAACGGTATCGCCCTCGAAGGAGCAACGGCGCTGATGGTGGCCGGCAACAGCATGGGCACTAACTGGAAGGGCCACTACACGACGAGTCTCCTCGACGTCTACGCTCGCGGCCGCCTCAGTCGGGCGCAGGACCTGTCCGAGACAGTAAAGCTGACGGTCCTGCTGGGCCAGTATCTGCAGGAAGCCTACCATGGCCGCTACTACGCACGTGCGCAGAACCTGGCACGCTCGCTGGGAGCTGCCTACGACGCCGCGCTGGCCGATGTGGATTTGCTGGTAATGCCGACGTTGCCGCTCAAGGCGACGAAGATCCCGCAGCGCACAGATCAGCTCGAAATCTACGTGGCCCGCGCCCTGGAGATGATCGTCAATACCTGCCCCTTTGACGTCACCGGCCACCCGGCGATGAACGTGCCGTGCGCAATGTCGGCGGGATTGCCAGTCGGGATGATGCTCGTCGGGCGGATGGGTATGGACGCGACGGTGCTACGCGCGGCCGACGCCTTCCAGCGGGGGGTTTTTAGCCCGCCAGCCCCGCCAGCGCAGTCGACTGCCCGCGAGGCGGTAGCGGTTTCCGCTTGACCTGAGCAGATCCAGCTCTGCCAGGTGGCGATTCAGCCACGCGATGTGCTCACGGATCTGCGAGCGGATGCGGGGGTGGCGCACCGCGGGAGCGGTTCTGTTCGGCGACACGCATCTCGAGTAGTTGGCGCGGCGAGCCACCAACGAGCGCCAATTCCTGAGTGGCGGCAGCCAGCAGCGAGCGCACCGCAGGTCGACATGCCTCTGCAAAGTGCGCCAGAACCTGAGCATTGATCCGGTCTGTCTTTGCCAGCTTGCCAGTGGTTTTGGCGAGGTCACGGACCTGACGTGGATTGAGCGCGACTACGGGCAGATTGGCTGACGCGAGGGTTGCGAGCACCGGTAGATGGATTCCTCCGGTTGCCTCGAGGGCGCTGAGTTTCTTGGGCGGGTGTACGATGGCGGTGTCCGCTCCGACGTACACATTTGAGTTCAACTGCCACTCGCTGGCCATGCCGACCAAGAGCACGGTGCACCGGCGCTGGTTTACATGAGCGGTCAGCACGCCGCCACAAGCGACCCTGCCCAGCGCTCCGCTTTCGCCGCGGCTGCCGAGGGCCTGATCGCACTGAACCGCACGCCCACTGCGGCGGGCGTCGTGACCACCGTGGGCATGCTGATCGTCTCGCTCGTGATGCTGCGGGGCGTCCTCGGTCTGACCGCGCCGCATCGCGGGAGCTGGCGGTGAAATCCTCCGCCGTTTGCTTGGCATGGACGTCGGGACGAGTGCTACCAATCTGACACTCATGGATCTGCTTGGCAAACATCCTCGGTTCCCACACCGAGCCAGCCGGCTACACCGGCCCCGAATCCGGGTTGGTCCGAGGCTGATCCTGAGGGATGGTGGCGCAACATATGTCGAGGTGTGCCACGACTCCTGACCTCGCTGGATTGCGCGCCAGAGCGTGTCGTCGGAATCGGCGCGTGCGGCACCGTACCCGTGGTCATCGTCACGGATGCAGCCGGTACAGTTCTGCGGCCGGCCATCAATCAGAATGACGTTCGCGCCACGGATGAGATCGCCGAGTTTCAGGCGGGCATCAATGCAGAGCAAGCGCTCCAGCGCACCGGAAGTCCCGTCAGCCAGCAGAGCGTTGGTCCCAAACTCCGGTGGCTCCGCCGCCGCGAACCAGCAGTGATGGAGCGGGTTCGCCACGTGTGCGGCTCGGTACGAGCTCATTGTGCAGCGACTCAAGGGCAACCGGTCCATCGAGCGCAACTGAGCGTTCGAAAGCGGCCTGTTTGACTACAGGTCCCAGGACTGGTTCGCGCGTGCGCTGCGGCTGGCGACCATCGACTCCACCTACCCGGCACCGGTGCGCCGCCGGAGGGATGCTATCGGCACAGTTACCCGACCGCCAGCGAGCAGACAGGCCTGACAATCGGCACGCCGGTGGCAGGCGGCAGCGCCGACCACGTGGCGTCAGCATTTTCAGCTCGAGTTGTAGAGCCCGCCGGTCTGCTCGTGAAGCTGGGCGGCACCGGCGACATTCTCCTGTGTGCCGATAACCCACTCGTCGATCCACGCCTGTTCCACGATTACCATTTGATCGATGGACTGTTCCTGCCCAATGGCTGCATGGCGGCCAGCAAAACGCCATCTGCGTCCTGGTCAGACGCGAAGCAGCGCGGCCGCCGTCAGCCACGCTGCTTGAGACCGGGACTCTGCACGAGCCCGACATCTGGCGGGTCACCGAACACAGCGGGCGAGAAGCCTTCGCTCCCTATCGTGGCCTTCGCGGACAATGGTGAGTCAGCGCCCTCGGAACCCCATACAAGGAGAGATAGCCCAATGTCTACCGGATCCAGTCAGCGCGAAATCGACGTGCGCGATCCTCTCGCCTACTCCGTGCCGATGGTGGTCGAGCAGACCAGCCGGGGTGAGCGCGGCTACGACATCTTCTCCTTGCTCTTGAAGAACCGCATCGTGTTCCTGGGCACGCCCATCGACGACGTGGTCGCCAACCTCATCGTCGCCCAGCTCCTGTACCTTGCCCAGGACGACCCGGACCGCGAGATCCAGATGTACATCAACAGCCCGGGCGGCCAGATCGACGCGGGTCTCGCCATCTACGACACTATGCACCTTATCCAACCACAGGTCGCAACGACGTGCATCGGCATGGCCGCCAGCATGGGGGCGGTGCTGCTGGGCGGTGGTGCCAAGGGCAAGCGGTCGTCTCTGCCCAACTCGCGCATCTTGATCCATCAGGCTTCGGCCGGTTTCCAGGGCACCGCGTCGGATATCGAAGTGCAGGCGCGCGAGATCATCCGCATGAATGCGCGCCTGCAGGAGATGATGGCCGCGGACACCGGCCAGTCGGTCGAACGGGTCGCGCACGACATCAACCGCGACCACTGGATGAGCGCTGCCGAGGCCATGGAGTACGGGGTTGTGGACCTGATCGTCGGCCAGACAGCCGCGACAGCGGCAGCCGATCGGGCCGAGGCGGCCGTCAAGGAGACGAGCGACGGCATCAGCAAGCCGTTCAACGGTAAACGCTGACGTCCGCCGGGTCGACGTTTGATCGAAGGACCCACGCCGGCCCGAGGGACGCCTGCCCCAGGTTGACAGGCGCGCAATCTGAGCCCGACGATCTCCGGGACGCGCTGCCCAGCCACGTACAGCAGGCGCAGGAGGACCGGGTTGCGGTGGTTGGGCTCGAGGGTCAGCAGACGCAACACCTGCGTCTCACCATGCAGCCAGAGGTTGACGAGCTGGGCGCCGGTGTCGGTCGACCAAGCCCGCTCGAAGGTGGCCGTCGGGCTCGATCAGGCGACGGAGTCGCTCACGACCAGGGGCCTTCCAGGTCGAACAGGATGGGAGTTTCACCGCGTCTGTCAGCGCGGACGTTGGGGCGGCAGATGTCCGTGGGTCCGCGCCCGCGCGATGGCGTCGTCCCGTGCGACCCGGACCAGCATCGTGAGGAAGGCATCGCAGGCCTCGCGCGAGGTACTGGCGAACTGCGTAAGCGCGTGAAATAAACAAGGAACGGTTCGCGGGTGGGGATCGCCATGGCCCGCAGCCTCCTGCAATGGCCTGCGACCAGAGTACCGCGACGGACGTGTGCAGGGAGAATAATGCTTGTCATCGCGGGTGCCCAGAGGCCTATATCTCGCGCCCGAGATCCGGTTACTGGAAGGGCTCCGCTCACGTTGTGCGACCGCAGTCCGGGCGCGACCTTGGCTCACGACATGCAGCACTTGCTTCGGTTCACTCGACGCAAGCGTGAGCTCAATCTTGCCGCAGACGATCTAGTGGCGGGCCAAGTACTAGCCCAGGGCGTCGGGGTGCCAGCCCGGCCGCCTGCGTTCTGCCGCGCGATTGCCAGCGGCCAGTTGAATCGCGGCGCGGACGTCGGCCTGGTGGTGGACCTGCTCGGCTACTCCTCATCGACGGTGAGGAAGCAG
>WNGF01007385.1_pt1 | contig 13289 bp, 12 predicted proteins | sample 5400641 | NCBI WGS metagenome assembly WNGF01 (sample SAMN13153371, study PRJNA577476) | soil metagenome | isolation source: 80 cm soil or saprolite under grassland replicate 2 | place: USA:California | collected 2016-06-15
ACGGTCGTCACCACCTCCGATCGCAACGTCTACCAGCCAGGCGCACCCGTCCCGCTGCCCGCCCCCGGCCCCGCGCCAGACGACTAACTCTGCCACCCAGTCGACGCCCCATCCGGCTGACCAGGCGGAACCGTGAACTGCCGTCGCCGCGCTGCGACACCGCGGCACTCAGTAAGCCATGCTTGTCGAGAACCCACGCCGCGACTTGTGTCCGCGAAGTGACACCCGGTTTTGTCGAGCATGTGGCTCAGGTAGTTCTGGGTGGTGCCTTCGGTAATGACCAGGCGTTGCGCGATCGCGAGCACTCTGGTAGCCGCTATGGACCGCGGTGTCCCAACAGGCATCGTGCTGACGAGGGACAATGCCGACGGTCCGCATTTCGTGCCCGCCGCCTAACGGACTACTCCGTACTCCGCCGCGTCGCCTGCCATAGCAATCTCATAAGATGGCGCCCACGGCGGATCTCTCAGCGCACCGGGCGCGGGAAGGCTTGGCATTGGCGGCAGAGCGGAGCGACGGCGGCGGCGTGCGTGCATGGCAGGATCACCCGTGGGTCACCGAAGGCCGTGGGCGAATTCGGCTCGGCGTTGGTGTCACGACCCGCGCCGCCGAGGTGAGCGGAGCTTCGCGACTAGCGTTCGCCCAGGCGGTCGACGATCTCGGCTTTGACTCCATCTGGGTGCCGGACCACCCATTCTTTACAACCGACTGTTGGGCGATGCTCGCGGCCTACGCCGCGGTGACTCGCCGCGTGCGCCTCGGGCCGCTCGTGAGCTGCAACCTCTACCGCAGCGCCGTGATGACCGCGCGCCTCGCAGCGGACGTCGATCGCCTGAGCGGCGGACGGGCGGTCGTCGGAATCGGCGCTGGGTGGCTCGAGCTGGAGTTCCGTCTGATGGGAATTGCGCTCCCCGAGCCGCGCGAGCAGATGGCCGCGCTGACGCGCACGCTCACTGACCTCCCGCGTTACTGGTATGGGCCCCGCATGCAAGTCGACTTCGCGACAGGTGAGACCGCTGGCGAGGCGCTCTGGTGGCCACCGGTGCAGCGTCCGCGCCTTCCGATCCTTGTCGGCGGCAGCGGCGAGCGCATCACGCTCAGACGGGTTGCACAGCATGCGGACATGTGCAACCTGGAGGACCAATACGCCCAGACACCAGACGACGTGCGCCGCAAACTGGCGGCGCTGCGGGGCCACTGTGCGGCGGTGGGGCGCCCGTACGAATCGGTCATCAAGAGCTACTTCGTCAACGGCGTCGCGCTTGCTGCGACCACGCAAGGCGTCGCGGCGAAGATCGGCGCGTTGCCGCCCCTGATGACCGGCGCCTCACAGCGCTACATGTGCACCCCCGCCGAGTTCGTGGAGCGCGTCCATCCGATCCTGGCCGAGGGGATCGACTACGTCATCGTGAACCTGACCGGCTTTGAAGACATCGAGACGCTCGAACTGCTCGCGGCCCATGTACTGCCAGCCCTACAGGTGGCGGCGGCTGCCTGAGCCTGATGCCGGATTTAGCGGAGCGTCTTAGCCAGGGGTAGCCCAGCCGCACGAGGCGCGCGTCGACGCTCCACCCCGCCTCGTGGAGCCCGCTAGCTAGCCGACCGATCCATCACGTGGACACACCCCATCCAGCAAGCAGTGCCCATCGGGATCGTCATCGGCGGCCACCAGTCGGCGGCCCTCGGCACAGTGCGCATCGAGCCGTTCAGGATCCGCACACGTGGCGAGATGCCACGATAGCGGTCGTGAAGGTCGGGATGGGTCCATTTTGCCCTTACCGTCAGTCCGCACCACGACCCGCCAGCGCAGTCGACTCGGCGCCGAAGGATCGCCCGGTGTGGTCATACTGGCGTGGGCGCCTGCGGCACGTTGCCGTTGACGCCACCGGATGTCGTATTCGCTGGTGGAAGGTTGAAGAAGCCTTGCAGCAGCTCGAGCGGCAGCGGGAACACGATCGTCGAGTTCTTTTCAGCGGCGATCTCGGTCAGCGTCTGCAGGTACCGCAGCTGCAGGGTCGCGGGCTGACTGCCGATGACCTGAGCGGCGTTGGCGAGCTGTTGGCTGGCACTGAACTCACCCTCGGCATGGATAACCTTGGCCCGCTTCTCGCGCTCGGCCTCGGCTTGACGAGCCATGGCGCGCTGCATCGATTGGGGCAGCTCGAGATCGCGGACCTCGACACTGGTGACCTTGACGCCCCAAGCGCTGGTCTGGGTGTCGATGACCTGCTGAAGCTCAGAATTGATCTTGTCCCGCTCGGACAGCAGGTGGTCGAGGTCCGATTGGCCAAGAATGCTTCTCAACGTGGTCTGGCCAATCAGGGACGTAGCGCGGATGTAGTCGAGGACCTTGACGACCGCGTCTTCGGGATCCACGACGCGGAAGTAGACCACCGCATTTACTTTGACCGTGACGTTGTCGCGGGTGATCGCCTCCTGAGCGGGAACTTCGAGGGTCACGATGCGCAGGTCTACTTTGCGCATACGCTCGACGCCTGGGATGAGAAAGAACAGGCCCGGCCCGCGTGCCCCGACGAGGCGGCCCAGGCGGAAGATGACCCCGCGCTCATACTCCTGAACGATTTTTATGGTCGAGCTCAGCACCAAGAACCCGAGCACCAGGATGGCGACTAGAACAATAGCGATGGTTGGCATATCGAGCACAATCCTCTTCTCCTGCGTGGAAACAAAAACCGGCCACAGCCGTCGCGGCCCAGCCGGTTTCGCAATTGACTCCACCCGACGTATGAGCGAGCCAGAGTGGCCGCGTCGGGCTTCACAGTGTCTGAGTTGCGCTCAGTGTGCCACGGTCAGCAGCGCGAGTCATGACATTTCGTCATCTCCGCGCCGACGCCGTTGCCACTTCGCTGAAGCGCCACGCGCCAGAACGTTGACGGTACTGTCCTCGATGCACAGCGCGTGTGCATACAGCGACCGGATCTCGCGGCGACGTGGCGGTAGGATCGTGTTCGCTCGATCGCCGCGGCGATCTGCTCGTCGAGGAGTTGCTGCACCTGGTGGAGCTGCGAACGCAACAGCGCGGCGGCCTCCCCAGATGTCGTGTGCACGCTCGCGCCGTCACGGGCATACCCGCCGACAGCTGGCATGCCTCCTCGTTGACCGCCGCAAGCCGGGTGTCATGATTTTTTGTCATCTCGCCAACGTTCTCGCGCTTGCCGGCTGAGGCGCTGCTCGTGTGATCGCCGCGGCGGGGTTCTGACAAACCAGCCCGACAGATTTATACTTTTGTAACGCGCTTCCATAGTCAGCAGATCTTACGCACGGCATGAAAGCTCGGGCGACACATTGGCCACCCCGCGGCCCGGCCAGGGTGCTTGTGGTGCTCGACAGGCCGGTGATTCTCGAGCTGATCAAGATGACGCTCAACCACGGCGTGTATGTGATTCGAGCGGCCACGACTGCCAGCGAGGTTGCCACTGCTCTTGCCGACTGGCAGCCGCACCTCGCGATGGTCGACATGGATCTGGACGGCGCACAGATCATGGGATTGCTACAGGCGAAACCCGTGGGCGGTATCCGCCTGCCCACGATCGCTCTTACACGGCGTGGTGATCTGAAAACCAAGCTTGCTGCTTTTGAGGCAGGCGTGGACGATATCTTGACCGTGCCCTTTGCTCCCGAGGAGCTACTCGCGCGGGTGATCGCGCTCGTGCGACGCGCCTATCGGGATGCAGTGACCTTTACGCCGGTCATCAAGCTCGGCGAGCTCGAGATCGACATCCTCAACCGCACCGTGCGGGCGGGTAGCTCACAGCTGCACCTGACGTCACTGGAGCAGAGCTTGCTGTATCTGCTAGCGGCCAATGCTGGCCGAGTTGTCACCCGCGAGGAGATCCTGGACACGCTGTGGGGCGTGGATTACGTGGCAGAGAGCAACGTGGTTGATCGCCAGATTCGGCAACCTGCGAGCGCGCCTGCAGAACGATTGGCGGCAGCCGCGGTTCATCGCCACGGTGCCCGGCCGCGGCTATCGGTTCCTGCCCACGTTCAGCGAGAGTGGAACGGTGGGCCAAACGTCCTGACCAGGACGGACCGCGCTTCTGATCAGCCTAGCCGCGCTGCTCCCACACGACGCTCGGAAAGCCGACCGCCATCGGGCCAGGTGGGGTGGTCCGCGTGGCGCCCCCCGGCGATTCGAACCCGAGAATGCGCCGTGCCAGCTGCCCGCCAGCATTGAGCTGCTCGAGGGCAGCCTCGATATGCGGGCCGGTCACCGCTGGCGGTGGTCCACCAGCCGCCAAAGCGGCGATCGATGCGGCCTTCGAACGCGGGGAGATCGATCGGGCCGAGTGGCATCGCCGCATCGGCGCGATCATTGGGCCGGCGTACCTCGCAGCTTCGGCCTCGAGTACGTCCCGCCGTCGGCGAGGTCGCGGTTTGTGCGCCACCTGCTCGAGTTCACCGTAGCCCCTGGCGGGCGGTTGATCGTGGGTCCACATAGCGAGCCCGCAGTCCCGCACAGCTCGAAGCGCTGGTCGCGTCGTGGGGTTTTCCGATCGCGGGTCGCATCGAGGTGCCGCACACGGAGGACAAACGCGTCGTGCGCCGCGCCCTCTGGATTGATAACCCCGCTGCCTAGCAACCCTCACGCTCCCGCACGTGCGGTCTGTGCATGAGGCGTCAACGCGCCTTGTTATCCTTCTCGTGGCAGCCGTCGTGGGAGGTGAGGCCGAATGACCGCCTCGTTGAGTCGCCCCAGCATGGGTACCGTCAGCCCACGGAAACTCGCGTATCTGGACGAGCATATCCAGCGGCACATCGCGTCCGGCAGGCCGACGGGAGCGCTCGCCGTCGTCTACCACAAGGAGCAGATTGTCCACTGGAGCGCGCAGGGCCTCAGGGATCGCGAACGCGCCAAGCCCATCACCGACGACACGATCTTCCGTATCTACTCGATGACGAAGCCGATCGCCTCGGTGGCGCTGATGCAGCTCTACGAGCGCGGCCTGGTCCAGCTCGACGACCCGGTCCACCGCTACATCCCCTCGTGGGAGCGGCTGCGGGTCTACCAGTCCGGCAGCTTCCCGGAGCTCCAGACGACGCCGTGCGAGCGCCCGATGACGGTGCGCGATCTCCTGTCCCACCAGTCTGGCCTGACATACGGCTACGCACCGGTTCCAGGCCCGCAACCTGGGCACTCGCGGGGAACGACCGCCGTGGCAGAAGCGTACCGACGGGTGGGGATCGCCCGGATGGACAAGTCCCTCCAACACATGATCGATGCCCTCGCGGAGCTACCCCTCGAATTCTCACCGGGAACAGCCTGGAACTACTCGGTCTCGACGGACGTCGTCGGCTACCTCGTGGAGGTCATCTCCGGTCAGCGGTTCGACCGCTATCTCCAGGAACGGATCTTCGAGCCGCTCGGGATGCACGATACCGGCTTCTGGGTGCGCCCAGACCAGGCCGATCGGCTGGCGACCAACTACGCCTCCTCGGCGACTGGCGACATCGAGGTCTTCGACGACGCGGCCACCAGCCAGTTCCTGCGGGAGCCGACGTTCCTCTCGGGCGGCGGCGGGCTCGTCTCGACGGCAGGCGACTTCCTGCGGTTCGCTCGGATGCTGCTCGGCAACGGTCGGCTTGACGGCGAGCGGATCATCGGGCGCAAGACCCTGGAGCTGATGACGAAGAACCACCTCGCGGGGAACCGCTCCATGGCTGAGGCCGTAGCCTTCGGCCCGCCCGATCCGGCGTACGCCGGCAGCGGGTTCGGACTCGGGTTCGCGGTCAGGCTGGACACCGCAGACAGCCAGGTCTCCGGTACTCCCGGTCACTACTATTGGTCTGGCGCCGCGGGCACGTGCTTCTGGATCGACCCTGTCGAGGAGCTGGCCGTGGTTTTCATGACGCAGTACCTGGCGTGGTCGCCGGGGCCGCGCTTGAACATCGCCCGCGAGCTGCGAGCGATCGTCTACGGCGCGCTGGAGTAGGTGCCTGGCGTGCTCGTCGGCCGAGTCGGGTACCCGTGCCTTTGGCACACATTTCCGACACTTGTGACGACGTCGAGCAAGGTCTTCGGATGCTGCTTAACCACTCTCAGGAGTGCAATGGCGAAGCGGCTCGGTTCGCAAACGCGTAAGCCATGGTCGCGCCACCTGCTACCCGGCTCCTGGCACACCTGAGGTCCGGCAGCCTTGACCCGAGCTGGACCATCCGGACCCGGTCAGTTGCGAATCGAAAAGCCCAGGCTCCGCAGCCCGCGCACGCCGGCCTCAGTCATGTCCCAGGTCTCGCATTCGGGATAAGCGCCATCGGGCCACAGGCCCTGTACCAATGACTGCATCGCCGCATCCGAGCGGGGCCCACAACCACCAGCAATCCTGTTCTGCGCGTCCTGCGTCGTGCCAGATCGCGACGCGCTGCTCCGCTACACCGCGATCGAAGCGGTATGTAACAGGAGCACTGCCGCCATACGTGGTAGGCAGCATCATGAACATGGTCTGATAGCGAACAACCTGCTCTTGGCGCAGAGCGCCGAAGACCTGCAGCCACGGTCCCGTATGCGGCTGCCATGTCCACACTTGCGTGAACACGAGCGCGGAAAAGGACCGCGTGTACGGCTGCCAGCGCTGCTCAACCTCACGCGGGCTTCTGTCCAGCACATAGACTGGCGGATCGGCTCGCAAAGTGCGGTCAATTGCGACGCCCCAGTAATAGACTGCCTGGTTCTCGATCAGGAGAACTAGCACCTGTGGAGGGGCTGCCGGGAACGGTTCCCCGCAATCAGCTCGGCCGGCAAATGGTCCGCTTACGAGCTCCCCGAGTTGCTCAAGCGGCAACGGGTGATCCTGAGCCGAGTAGGCCGCCAGCATGTCAGCTGGCCCGTCTAGCGAATACCACTCTGCGACTGAAGCGGGGAAGCGCACGCCACTCATACGCTCACGCTCTGCCAAGACGCCACGCCGCGCATCCGAGAACTCCGCTACGCCGCCGAATAGGTCGAGGGTTTGCTGGTGAAACAACACGTGTACGTTTGCGCCAGCATATTCCGGAACAGCACGCCCGAGCGACGCCGAGGAGTACGGCCTCAAACATCATGCCGCCCGGCCCCCTGGCCACGATCCCGCACCACCCGCCGGATGGCCAGCACGCTGCCTCCCAGGTGTTCTCAGAAGGGTCCGGGCGGCACGACTCGAACGTGCACGAGCGTCAACACGACTCGACCGCTCTTGCCTTCCTGAGCACGACGACTTAGCGATACGTGCCGGCGGCAGGGCTCGAACCTGCACTGAGCGTGATGCTCACCACGGTCTGAGCGTGGCGCGCCTACCTGCTTCCGCCACGCCGGCAAGAATGAAGGCCGTCTGCTCTGGCCAATTGAGCTACGGAGGCTTTTATGATGACGGTCGGTGACAGAGGAATCGGACCTCTCGTGCTCGAACCCGGCACCCGTTTTACGGACGGGCCGCGGGACCACCCGCATGTCACCGGACTCAAGTGTTAGGAAAAGTGCCAACGGAGAGACTCGAACTCCCACGTACACAGGCTCTCGACCTGCTGTGTTTACCACTTTCGCCACGCCGGCAACGTTGGGCCCGCATGCGCGGACCCGACGAAGTTATTCGCGGAAGTAGTTGTTCCGCGTGGCGCCGTCAAAGCCGACCACCCCGCATGCAGCACCGCTCTCCGATGTAGAACGTGCCGCCCTCGGTGCCGAGGACCAGGAAGCGATCGAGGCGCTGCCAGTCGCTCAGATTCCAGGCGAATCCGCCGGCGCTGTTAGGGACCTGGTTCGAGCCGAGAATCTGCTCATGCTGTGGGGTCGCGCGGGTCTGGACCCGGCGGAGTACGTGTGCAATTCGCGTCATATATGTCGATGGACACCTCCTTTCGCGTAGTGTGGTTGTGAGTTGGCGGGATTGGGCAAGGGGCTGCCGATTGGTCCACTCCTTGGAGCAGCGGACCCGCGGGCGGTTTTTACGAACGCGACGGAGACGGGTCCAGGAGCGGCGGGCTTCGAAACCCGCTGGACGATAACCAATCTGCTTCGGCCCAATTGCCAGATCTCGATGTCCTGGGGTGGACCTGGCCGGTCTCGAACCGACCGCCTCCGCGTTGCAAATGCGGTGCTCTCCCGTACTGAGCTACAGGCCCATGTCGCCTCACACTGGAGGCGGCTATTCAATTTCGCCTGAGACAGGCGTCAACTCGTCCCAAGCGGCCGTTGCGGTCCTTCTTCCGACTGAGAAAAAACTCCATCTCCGAAACAAAGAAAAAGGACCCGCGACGGGCCCCAGCAGATCGAGTCGAACGAATCCAGTCCGTGTCTCAGGAGCTCCGACATTGAGCACAACGACGAAGCCAGCGTCCCACCGCTGCGTGCTGGGGTTGAATCACAGGAGATGGAGGCGCGGGTCGATACTGGCGACGCTGACCCGCCCTGCGTCTCTGCACTACTGTGTCGTTGTTCAGGAACAGAGCGCCGGGTTGGCGCTCGGTGATGGGTGAAGGATTCGAACCCTCGCGTGTCCCCTGGATCCCACCGGAAATACCTGTCCATGTGGTCGGAGTACTCACGGCATCCGTCGCGCTAGCGAGTCTCGATAGCGATTCGCCGCCAAAGGGCATGGCTCCACCTCGCCGACCGCGATAGCTATGCAATTGGGCTAGCGAACGGAGTCTCATCAAATCGGTTCCCCTGTGAAATTGGGACGAAAAAGCGCCCACGACGAATACACGTCGGGACGCCTGACGCATTTATAGCATCAAGTCCTGAGCCGCGCAAGCCCCTGCAAAAGTTAGCCGGGTAGCCAGCCTTCGGCGTTGACGTTCTATGCTGCGCGCGAGCCGGAATGCCCCAGGCCAGCCGTCGCGGACGCGTAGCCGACATGAGCGTGCGGCCCGCGGATCGCCTTAGGAAACTCAGCCCCACCCGGTTCGCTCAGCCATTCCTCGTCTCTAACGAGACCTTCAAGAGACGTCGAGCCATCCTGGTGCTCCACCAATGCCCAGCACCGCAGCGGCTCGGAGCGCAGGTGCCGGCCGGCCACGAATGGTTCAGGCGCGTTTGCCAGAAGTGTGGTATGGCAGCGCTCCCGCGGCTGCCAGTGAAGTGCGGGGCTACGACTTCGCGGAGCTGGGCACGCACAACGAGGTGTATCGCGGCACTGATGGCCATCTGCACGCCCTGTTTTTCTCTGGCAATGGCCCCATCGGCTGGGACGATCTGACCTGGGCCGCCACTGGCGCGCCGCAACCGTCAGGCGATCCGAGTGCCTACTTCTTTGCGCAGAACGGCACCCACCACGTGCTGTACCGCACGTCGAACGGCCACTTGCACGGTCTCGCCCTGGGCGTGCACGCGGTTAGCGGCAAGCGATTCGCCCTCCGAAAGAGGGATCCGCTTCGATTCGCAGCCTGCGCCTCGAGTTGCAGCCATGCCGGCAGGCCGGCCTACGCAGGGATGGCGGCTTAGCCGGCCGTCTGCACGCTGTTGCCCAATTCGTGGGCGCCTTGTCGACCAGGTCTTCGCGCCGTTGCCTGCGCAGCTCGACTCTCGATTGCCCGCAGGCCGGCAGTGGCAGTGATCCCCGGCTGCCTCACCCCAGACGATCTCGAAGCGTGCCTGCGTCGCATCAGGTTGCGCGGCCAGACTGGAGCCATCGCGGCTGACTCCCGCGGCAGGATAGGCCAACTGCGTCCAGCTTCACCGTGTGCTTGCCAACCCAGTACTCGTCGCCGTCGATCTTGAGGAACGGGATCGTCTTTGCCGACGCGGGTGAACGTCTGGCGTTGCCCGATTGTGGAGTCAAACTGCTTTGTGCCGCTCTATTGTCGAACACATCAGCCTCGACGATGAACATGCCCATGCCCGTCAGGATGCCGATGTTCTGCTCAGGAACGTAGGCGCGCTGCACGTGGCTGTGGCTGTGAGGCGGCGCGTAGCGGCGCGCGCGGATCGCGCCAACCGCGTGGTTACCCCGCTGCGCGCTGCAGCGCCAGGAAGGTCGTTGGCGTCAGCGGCCGCGAGTCCAGCGTTCTCGGGTCGGCGTCGGCGATCGGAACTGCGCCAATCGGAGCAACGTCGCTTGGAGCGGCAACAGCCGGCCGCACCCGCGGCGCCGTTCGATGCAGCCCGCATGCGTGTGCCGAGGTCCAGCAACTGGCATGTCGTCCCCCGTAGACTGCGTCGGCCAGCGTAGCGCACCGCGTGGCCAGATGGGATAACCACCTCGCGGGTGCTGCAAAGGTTGGTCGGCGTAGCCCCGTCGTCCGGGCAGCTACGATGGGCCGCACCAACGATGAACTGGACAGCAGATTTCGAATTCGGGCCGATGGCGCGCGTCGTGTTCGGCATCGGTCGCGCCAAAGATGCCGGTCGTATCGCACGCGAGATGAACGGCACCGTGGCGCTGCTTATGACCGACCCGACGCTGTATCGCATCGGCCTGACCGAGCCCATCGAGACGGCATTGAAGTCCGCGGACCTGCGTGTCGAGTTGTTCACCGATGTCGCCACCGAGCCAATGCTTGCGCCCGTCGAGGCGGCCGTCGACCTGGCTCGGGAACGTGGCTGTGACCTGATCGTCGCGGTCGGCGGTGGCAGCTCGATGGACAGCGCCAAGGCGGTGTCGCTGTTGCTTGGCAATGGCGGCGCGTTTCAAGACTACGCGGAGCGTCGAGTCGGAACCGAGTGGAAACGCGGTCGCACCGTCGACAAGAAGGGTCCTCCAATCATGACCATGCCGACCACGGCCGGCACCGGGGCCGATGTCACCGCGGGCTGTGGAGTGTTCGATCCGGACAGCGGTATCAAACTGTGGGCTGGTGGACCGAACGTACGGCCAAGTGTGTCGTTGTGCGATCCACTCCTGACGACGTCCATGCCTCCGCATGTCACCGCAGACACTGGCTTTGACGCCTTGTCACAGGCAATCGAAGCCATTATTACGCTACGCGTCAACCCGTATGCGGATGCGCTGCTGCTCGAGGCGGTTGAAACGATTGGCCGCTATCTGCCCAAGGCGTATGCCAACGGCAACAACCTCGAAGCTCGCGCGGCAATGCTCGGCGCTGCCACGATGGTCGGGACCGCCTTTCCATTCGGCGGCTTGACGCACGTGCATACCTACGCCGAAGTGCTCGGCGACCTGACGCACATGGCGCACGGTCGACTGATCGGGCTGATGTTGCCACACGTGCTCGAATGGAGTGCGATCGGTTGTCCCGAGAAACTCGGTGTGATCGCTCGCGCGCTCGGCGAGCGCGTCGACGGTCTCTCCGCACGTGACGCCGCACAACGCGCGCTGCAGGCAGTGCGGCGCCTGTGCGCGGAGGTAGAGATGACCGAGTCGTTGCGCTCGCACAAGGTGACAAAGGATACGTTGCGCGTGTGTGCTGAGCGGGTCTTTGCGCAACACACACCGCGCTCATCGGGTGGTCCGCGCGCGTTCCGGAGTGTGGACGAGGTGCTGTCCATTCTGAACAACGCGTACTAGCAATTCCACGTGCCAAGAGTTCGGACATAAGGCCGCATGCAAGAGCGCGGCCGCCATTCGGCGCTCGAATTCTACAACGTACGCTACTTCGTCACCGGTCAGGCGCTCTCGAATATCGGCACGTTTTCACAGATCGTCGCGCTCTCGCTACTGGTGTTGTCGTTGACCGACAGCGGTGTTGCGCTCGGGGCCGTGATGGCGGTCCAGGCAGTGCCGATGATTCTGGTCGGATTCTGGGCGGGTCCGCGGCTCGATCGTCTGGAGTTGCGGCGCGTCCTGGTAGTGACCTCTGTGGCCGGCGCCGCTCAGGCGGCGTTCCTGGCCGGTTTGGCCGTGACCGGCACGATCAGTCTGCCGTGGATCTTCGCCCTGTCATTCGGTTTGGGGTGCGTGCAGGCCTTCGATCGTCCCGCGGCGCAGGCATTCATCGCCGAGCTTGTGCCTCGGGAGGCTATTCCGAGCGCGGTCGGCCTGGCCAGCACAGCACAGTCGATTGGCAGATTGGGCGGGCCAGCGCTGGCGGCGGTGCTGTATGCATGGAGCGGCTCCGGCAGCGTCTTCGCGGTGAATGCACTCTCGTATACGGCGGTGCTCGGCTCACTGTTGTTGTTGCGTGGTGACGAGCTTGTGCCACGCCCACTCCAGACGGGTAAGCACACCGATATGTCCGCTGCGCTTGCGCTCGCGTGGCGCTCGCCGGCGGTGCGGGCAGTCCTGCTGGCGAACGTTGTCATCGGTCTGTTCACGTTCAATTTTGCGACGTTTTTCGCCTCCATCTCGAGCCTCACGTTCGGGCAGCCGAGCTTGTTTGGTATCGCGGAGAGCGTGAACGCGGTGACCAGCCTGATCGCGGGCTTCATCTTCGCGCGCTATCTTCGGCATCCGACGACGCGGCTAGTAGGACTGGCCAGCATCGGCCTGGGTAGCTCGCTGGCGTGGGCGGCGCTGGCGCCGACACCGGCCTGGTTCATCGCCAGCATGCCGTACTTTGGCTTCGCCGTGGTCTGGTACGTGACGTCGTCGCAGGCGCTCGTGCAGCAACGGACACCACCCGAAATGGGCGGTCGCATGATGAGTCTGTACACACTTGGAACGATGGGCACGACACCCGTGGGTGCCCTGATTGTCGGAAGCGTAGTCGACTACGTTTCGCCTCGCGCGGCGATTGGATTGGGCGCTGCGAGTGCCATGCTGGTGGGATTGGCGCTCGTGCTCACGACACTCTGGCAGCGACACCGAGCGTGATCTGGGCGTGGCTGCGTGCACTGCCAACATGCTCGGTAGCGCGCGCGCTCGACACGCAGTCGATCTGACCCTGGTTACACTACGCCCGTACGTCTGAGGACCGTTTCGCGCGAGGTGCAGCCCCATGGTCAGGTATGCGTTTATCCTTCTCGACTCGTTCGCTATCACCGTCGAGCCGTTCGTCGTGCTGGACTCGAACACGGGCAACGAGCACGGCGCGCGCATCCAGGTCCGCCGCGTCCAGGCCGCGGCAGAACCTGGTACGCAACTCGCCGAGCCAATCTGGCGCGGCGACCTGTTCAGGCTGACGGAGGGTCCGACCGACAATTGGGACCGCGCCCATTACCATCCGCGGTTTGAGGGGCTGCAAGCGGGCAATCGGGTCACCGATCCTCACCTCACGCAGGACCCGATCACCTGGGCGCTCGCCCAACTCAGCGACCTGCACAGCCTGGCTACCAACGCGGCTGCTGCGGACCTGGCCGAGGTTTCCGGCGAATTGCAGCCGCAGGTCGATGGCCTGCGCGACGAGATTCGCGTGGCGCTCGAGAAGTCTGCCGCGGTGTCACCCATCTGACTTCC
>WNGF01018916.1_pt1 | contig 13288 bp, 9 predicted proteins | sample 5400641 | NCBI WGS metagenome assembly WNGF01 (sample SAMN13153371, study PRJNA577476) | soil metagenome | isolation source: 80 cm soil or saprolite under grassland replicate 2 | place: USA:California | collected 2016-06-15
AATTTTTTTCCCAGTAAGCCAACACCAAGCGTAATATTGTCTGCTTCTATTTGCGTCAATTTTTTCAAAACAGCGGTTTGGCTGTTTTTTAAATCCTCCAATTCTCTCAGCATCTTGTCCATCATTTCCAATTTTTGCAAATTTTCCATACTTGCAAGTTTTTAGGTGTTTTAATAATTATTCCGCAACATATATGATAGAACAAACATCGTGCGAAGAACTTCTATAAAGCTTTTAATTTTATTGTGTTCTTTGCCTTCATTGCTGTTGTTACCAACAAATCACAATTGTTGCAGGTGACAACACCTGCAACGGCAGAAAGAAAGACGAGTGAGCTTTTGTAATGCTAATACCGCAATGTCCAAGGGCTATTTAGGAGACATTGCTATGAAAAGAGCCAGTAGAATTGGATAAGAGGTTATACAGATTCACCTATGAAACATTGTACCGTATATCTTTATGACATTATGGTATCGCCTGATGAGTTGCGGAAAGGGAATTATTTTTCGGGAAACTTCCGGGATCGGTGGAGTGTAATAAAAATTAGGGCGATGCCTCTGTATTCTTATGATGTAGAAGCAGCAGATGGTAAAGAATATAGTTTAGCAAACCTGGAAGGTATTCCCTTATCCCCTGAAATACTTCAAAAGTGCGGATTTAAATTCGATGCTGATGAGCTATTTGATGGAGAGCGCGAAGTAGTTGTTGAAAAATATATTTTAGGATATTTTGAATGGTATCAAAAATCCAAAGAACTGTTTTACAGAGAAGTGAACCTGCCACATATTAAATATCTGCATCAACTTCAAAATATCTATTTTGACTTGATTGGCGAAGAATTAAACGTTCAATTATAAGTGAGATTTTGACATACTAATTCCGCAATGTCCCTTGCTAACACTCAAAGCTTTAAAGGAGACATTGCGGTGAAGAAAAAGTTAGATTACCTGCATAATAACCCCTGTCTGCCGACAGGCAGGCTGTAAGAGCTGGCACATAGAAAAACCGGAAGATTGGTTATAGCAGTGCTAAAGATTATCATACAGGGAAGAAAGGAATGGTTGATATACTGTTTATTGATCCGATGATAATGTACGTATTAGCGATGGCACAAGTACGCTTTGCAGGAAGGCTACGCTGCATACTGCGCCAGAATGAGGGTTAATGAACAGCAGCATATAAGAAGCAAAGTAAAAGTGGAGAAGGAATTCATGCCCGCTTCGCACGCTTGCAGCCATTCAGTAATTCCTGCAGGTCTGATTCTTTGTAATAGATTTTTCCGAGAATGCGTGAATAGGGAAGCAAGCCTTTCTTCCTCCATTTTTGAAGTGTGCTTTCACTGATATGCATCACCTCAAGAATATCCTGCTTATCCAGCCATCTTTCTGAAAGAGTAGTGGCAACGGAGTCGTTGGTTTTTCGTTTGCGGGTTTTAGCCTTTGTTTTTAAAGTAATTTGCTTACCGGCATCATTTGATTTAAGGGGGTCTGGTTGGGGTTGCATAAAAATTGGATTTTAGATAATAAATCGGGTTGATTAATAAAAATAAGAAAAGAATTGAAATTTTCAAAACCTCTTTTCTCCCTGTCATGTTCATGGCTTGTTATTGTTTACTTCGTACCATGGCCGGTGCTGAAGCCTGGTGATAATACCATCTCTTTATTATGTTTCGAAGCGAAAAAAGGAGCAAAAAAGCCCATGACCGAACATGATACGAACATGGTACGAACATGGTACGAACATGGTACGAAGAAGACCACTCGCGGATCCCTCAAAAGAAACTTGTCTTACCCTGAAAAAACTTTACAAAAAGCGGACATGTTTTCGAAATAAGCTTTACAAAATCAATTATTATACGGGTATAGCTCTACATTATTCCCCACCAACATTCCATGCCTTTGTTGCTTTACCATCTATAAACGATAAGTGTTACAGGTAAGAAGTCTCCGGAACTGCTTTAAGTTTAAATTAATTATTAAGTTATCAGCAGAATCATTTAATTCACTTGCTTTGCACCTATACTTTGTTTCTTTTATACCCTTATAACTTTTAAAATAATAACAAGTGCGAACTATCGTCTATTTTTTCACCCTTTTACTTTTTTACTTAACTGTTTCCGTTTCATGTACTAAACCAGCAACCGATACGCCCGAACCTGTTGATTCTTTGCCTCCTCCCGGAGACACGTCAACATTTAGTGTTGAAAATAAATGGGAATGTGCAATAGATGGCATTACTTATAGCGGAGTGGTTGATACAAGTTTTTTACAAGTAGTATTTCCTTACCGTGTTGACTCAGTTATTATTTGTACCGGTACATCTGCTGATAAAAAAGCTCATATACATTTCAAGGTAACAATAGACAGAACTAAATTCCCCGATGGTGTAAATAATAATTTCGATACTTACCTGGTATTTGATACAGCAGCCAATAATCTTTTTCTTGGCAGCGTGTCTTCTGAAACGCAAGTGGTTACTTACAAACTTGATACAATGATTGAAGATAACGTGGTAATAAGTTACTCCGGTACAGTTACCGATCAGAAATTTATAAACCATACCGTAACAGGAAAATTCAGTTGTAAACTCAATACCGGAAGTAATGAACCCAACAAATTTTATTGCTTGCTTGGACTTGGCTCCCCTGTAAAAAGATTCGGTTATTTCAAAAGCGCCATGATGAACGCTAATACCTTAGTGCTGGAAGGAGTTGATTATATGGATTATCCGCCAAATCAATTTCAAATGCTGATAAGAACCGGCGGAACAATTAAACCCGGCATCTACAAAAGCAGCGATGGCGACGTAAATTTTGTTTCTGTTCCGCCGGGGCCTGTTGATAATAATTATTACATAGATGATGTAGTGGGAGACATGACTGTTACCATAGAAAGTGTGAATGGAAATATTGTAAAGGGAAGTTTTTCCGGCGTGAATAAGGCTCTTGATTCAGTTCAATCCGGATCCTTCATTTGCCGTGTTACTAATTACATACCAGAAGCAGACGCATCAAACAAATGGGCTTTTAACACCATTAACTGGGCATGGAATGATGTGTACAATTGTTTTGCAGGCAATGTTACAAACGCCGTAAAAACAAATGTTGGAGGAAGATACTATCTCACTATAAATGGAGAATCCGATAATCGTGCTTCCGTTTTTAAATTGGTGGTAAGTTCTTCACAACCCTTAGCAAGAGGAGAATACCAGATGGCATATAGTTATGACCCATATTTTGATACGGTTTATTTCAAATCAGACACACCTATGTGGTTTGGAAATATGCCCTATGTTTATGCAGATGCAAGTACTATTCCGTACGGTGGCGAAACAGTTTGCTACATAGATACCCTCGATGATAACCATGTAGTTGGTTCCTTCTATGGAAAGGTTTCGGGAACTATTAATGGAAATATGATACGCAAAGGTTCGTTTAATGCCAAGTTTTAGGTTGTGATCGCGCAGCGGGTGATTATTGGAAAATTGCTGATGAGCTTCTGTAATGCTAATACCGCAATGTCCCTTGCCCACACACGAATCTTTTAAGGAGACATAGCGGGGAAAGAGAAAAATCAGTTTAATTCGGCTAATTCTTCTTCTGTAGCAAAAGCTATTAATTTTAATTTTTTGATCACAAGTTCTTTTCTTGCTTCAATAAATTCTACAAAACTGTGGAAGTTATAAGATAGTAAATTTGGTATTTGATGTCTTGTCTTAAAATTGTTATCCCTTGTTATTATCCATTCGTCGAATGCAGTAGAATTTTTTTCTAAATTTTCGGAATCTGTTAACAGCTGGAGATTTAGAACAGTATTGAAATATTTCAAATAGAATTTTATTCGCTCCCAATCGTAACCCCTTTGTTCGAGTTTACTTTGCGTGAACTCGGACTTTGGGAATATATGATCTTCATGATAAAAGTTATCTTTCCAATCACGATCGGGGTAAAGGAGTGACAAAATCAAATAGCTATATTTTGTACCGTAATTGTTCAATAAGAGATTATTTATTTCCGCATCATTGAAAGAAGGTTCAATGCCTAATTTATCATTCAAATCCTTATAAGGGAACCATAAACAATTATCTTGTGCATTAATAACCTCCTGAAGATTCTTAAGTGTAGTATCGGAAGAACCGCCAAATGAATTTTTCAATAATGCTACGGCTAACCATTTTTGTATATGAACTTGATTATTTACATCATTCTGCTCAGATGAATTCACAAAGTTCTTTTTATTCAATTTCTTCAAATAAAAGGCAATGGGTAATAAGCCAATTTTTGCAACCAAGTTTTTATCATTAAATCCAAAACGACTAGTTAGTCGAATAGAATCACTAATTGATGTTTTAATGCTTTCCCAATTGTCTTCTATCTTCAATAGATTTTCTTTGTTGAAATTTTTTACTTTGTATTGAATTGGTAAATTATGCGTAAGATATAAGCAGCCTTTTAAAACAAAATCCTTTCCGAAGGTGTATCCATTTCCAATCAAGTTAATCAAATCAGTAAAAGAATGTATCTCTTCTCTCGCATTTAACTTGTTCCATTTTGCGGTAGCTGTTGATAACAAAATGTCACTATATTCTAACTTAACTCCTCCTGTGTTTGCTCGAATGAATACTTCTACGACTTTATCATAATTCTGTGATTTTTCCTCATAATAATTTAGCACTCGTGAAGTATGAATTCTTGAATGTAACCGACCTACCATCATATAGGCATGCTCACTCTGTTTTTCTGAAAATCCTGTCAACATACTCCTAATGTTTTTCTTTGCATCCTCCGCATCTTCGAAATTTAAAATATCACCCACTAAGTACCAATATTGAGCAGTTTTAATTCTCGGATTAGCTATTTCATTTTCTCTGAAAGAAAACTGATAAGTTAGTTCTTCAGGATTATCATTGTTATTAGTTTCAAGAAGATTTAGATAGAGTCTTGTTTTGTACCACCTGTAATAAAAATATCTATAAGAACCACGCAAGCCAATATTTAAAGATGTTAGTCGTTGTTGACCATCCAGAACTAAATAAACATCCTGATTTATTCCCGCTAAATTACTCTCCTGGTTATGCGGGTCTTCATCGTCATAATCCCTGATAAATTCATATGCTGTCCATTGATTTTTATTTTCTTCCTTAACCTTCCAAAAAAGGAATGAACTAATTGGATAATCTCCCATAATTGAATCAAAAAGTTTTTCAATCGCTTGAGGACTCCAAACAAATTCCCTTTGAATTGCAGGCAAAAAAGTTGTTCGATTGACGTATTCAGTGATTACTTCACTTATAGTCTTAGCGGAATAACTCATGATGTTTGATTTTATTTTATTGTTTAAGTGCTTGCCTATATCGTTATCACCTTCATACTCTCCTCCCCAAACTGGCTGATCACTCTTACTGCTATTTTCTTTCCTTTCTTGTGTTCTATGGGATGTGATTTGAAGCTGTACAAACGATCAAAGGCTTCGTCGTCACCTTTCCCCGAATGTCTCTTAGCCTTGCCCTGTATAGCAAAAAGGACATTGCGGTTTGCTAACTATAAATATTTTTGCAAATGTGGATATGCTTCTTTTAATACATTTAGGTCAATAATTCTCTTGTTTCTTGTCGCTGTTAATCTTTCCTCAGAATTTAAATTTTTAAGTAACTCATATTTTTCAATAAGTTTATGAAATTCTTTACCATATTCATGCATGCCGTTATAAGCCAAAAGCAATAATTCATAGTTTGATAACTGTGCTCTTAAAATTTTTACGTGCTCAATTTGTATTTCAAAAGAAAATTGTGCTCGTTCCGCATAACGCACAATATGGTAAAGGTTTCTAAAGTAATGGCTAAGTTCACTTTGATGAATATGGTAATAATGATCGTAGATGTAAATTAATTTTTCTTTTTCTATTTTCTGTGCTACATCAATTTCATTTGCCGGCTTGAATGGATAAGGGCAATATTCCTCATTAGAAGTTGACAAATTATTAGCTAAATTGTTTTTCACTGTGGTTTCTTTTGTAGGCAAATGATAATAATCACAAGCTATTCTTTCTGCTAATTCATCAAAAAAGGTTCTCCCTTTGCAAGGTTTTTCTTCGCTGCTAATACCATCGATCCAAGTATTAATATTATCGACAAGTTTATGATGTTGATCTATTAACTTGAAAAAATTATTACTGAAATTTTGCTGAGATGTTGTCCTTAAATTTTCAAAGATTAGAAGAGTACTACCCAACGTAAGCAAAGGAGTAACAAGGGCTGTAATAAAAGGTTGAATTTTTTGTGCTTTATTTTCGTCAGGTAAAGGAATTCCAAAAATATATCCGCCTCCAATTAACACCCACAGTCCAATTATTAATCCCGCGAGCAACATTAGCACGGCTACTCTTTTAACAAGTGACCAATCCTTGAATTGTTTTATTAAAGATTTTAGAAATAACATATGATTACATTGTTATCACCTTCATACTCTCCTCTCCAAATTGACTAATAACTCTTATTGCTATTTTCTTTCCTTTCTTGTATTCTATTGTGTGTGATTTGAAACCATATAAACGATCGAAAGCTTCGTCGTCTATTTCTATGCGGAGAGTATTTTGGGCTTTTGTTTTAGTGTTGTCTTTTGCAAGACTACTTAATCCTTTTTTCCATTTATCAAATTCATCTTTATCGCCGCCGCAAAAGAATATTTGTTTTACAATAAAGTTGCTGCTGTCGTAATCATCATCAACCATCCAGTAAGCAATATCGGCAACGCTTCTTGGTTTTACTTCATCTTTAATGGGATCGTAAATATCGAGACCTTGTATTTCTACAATCACACAATTTCCTTCTTTGCTTACTTTTATATCTGGTTCGCCAATTGTTACAAATGATGCGGCTTTTTTGTCTTTCTTCAATAAACCTTCCTGCATCAAATCATCATGCATACGCACTTTTGTTACCTCAAAGCTTCCTGCACTCGTTGTTACGTTTTGATTGCTGATATAATGATTAGCCAATCTGCATCCCCTGCTGCACGACATTCTTTTACTCCTTCATTTACTGCCTGCCTGCTTACTGTTCCAAACTTTGGTCCTATTTGAATGTATGCTTTTCTTTCTTTACCGTTCGCATCATCATAAAAACCTTCTGCATGTAAATATGCGCTGGCTTTGCGCTCTACTCTTTTGAAAACAGCATTTTCGTTTTTGATACCGTTCTTCACACCGGCACTTTTTAAGTGTTCAAATATGCGATCTTCAAATTTTTCTATTGCTTCTTCTTCTGCACTGTTATCATCTATTGCTTCCGGTGAAACAGGTTCAAAATTTTGTAATGTTTCTACTGTGAATGGACCGGCTACTCTTATTTTCTTTTTGTCTTCTTTAGGTTGGTCATACAATGTTTCTTCTTCTGCCGGTTCGTCATTCGCTAAAGATTTTAAAGTAATATGAGGAACAGTTTTGTAAATAAATCCTTGTCTTATGTCTTTGTTTTCTTTATCGTATAATTCGTAATAAGGAAAAGTAGAACTAAGCAATCTTGTTTTTGCAATGTTTAAAGCAATACGACTTGTATCTATTGTAATCCAACGCCTACCCCATTGCTCTGCAACATAGGCAGTAGTGCCGCTACCGCATGTTGGGTCGAGAATTAAATCACCGGGATCGGTAGTCATAAGGATACATCGCTCAATCACTTTATTTGCAGTTTGAACAACATATCTTTTATCAGAAGTTGCAGCCGTATCAATCCAAACAGAATTATAAGGTGTTACTGGATAGTCATCATGATACAATATATATTCAACACTATTGCCTGATTTTTGCAATCGTCCTATTTTTTTTAACTTTTTCATTCCGTCAGGAGTGGTAGCCCAAGAATGAATACCATTCGGCGTCTTTTTTATATCGCCACCCGGAGGAGAAAACAATTCTCCATCAAAATCAAAGTTAAAATCCTGATTTTTTCTGTATTGGGAAGGCTTTAAATAATGAAGACGATAAACTCTTGAACCATTCGGTAAAAGATTATGATTATTCATTTCTTCATTTGGCCTTCCACATCCTGATATTGGTATAGTTTTCTATACTTTATTTGTTCTTTATTCTTTGCAAACCATATTACGTGGTCATAAGAGACGTCAATGAGACTAGTTTGCAAGCTCATAGTTCTTGTTCTATATCTTATGTCTGCAACGAAGTTTTCAGAACCAAAAACCTCATCAAGTATTGCTTTCACATAAGTGAAATTAGTATCCGATATTTGAATAAAGCACGACCCACTTTCAGTTAATAATTCCCTCGCAATTAGAAGTCGGTCTCTTAAATAACTCAAGTAGGAATGTATTCCATTAATCCATGTATCTCTGAAGGCTTTAATTTGTTCCGGTTCTCCACTCAAATCGTAGTCATTTTCTTTTACTGTCAAATCATTTAATTTAATCTGCCAATTTGAACTATAATTAATTCCATAAGGCGGATCAAAGTATATTGTTTGCACTTTACCTGCCATCCCTTCTCTTTCAAGCAAAGAAGTCATCACCAATAAGCTGTCGCCTTGTATTAACCTGTTCTTCCAGTCATCGCTGTATTTATAATAATCTGCAACTTTATCAAGCTCATCCATCTTTAATGTGTTGCCAAATAATTCATACAGGTCAAGCTGCTTTGCGTTATTAATTTCTTTTATTTTATAAAGTTGGTTAATCAGTAACTCAGGACTTATATGTTCATGGCGGTACAAACTGCGAATATCAATTTTCAACAATTCTTCCCTGTTATCATTACCATATTTATTCAGCCAAAAAAGTTCAGGGTCTTGTCCGCGATGTACAACAGGATTTACAGCATATTCTGCTTGTTCTTTTTTCTTTACCTGCTCATTTGCACTTTCCATGCCTGCCTCTTCATTGCTTGGTATGTGAGCACGCTTGGCATTGGAATGTTTAATGGAAGAAATCTTAGACATTTTTTTATAAACTGTTTATTTTATTTGTTAGTTGTTGTTTAATATTTCTTATATCGTTAGCGATCTCAATAAAATGCCATTCATCCATTTCATATTTTTCTCTTACTTCATTTACAGCAGGCAACCAGCGATTTTCAACATACCATTTTTTATCGGCTTTATCTTTATTCATTCCGGTTACTTCAATAATTAAATTGATGATTACACCGTCTTTAGTTACACATTTTGCAATAAAATCGGGATAATAAAGTTTGTCTTTTCCGTGTGCCACATAAGGAACAGTAAAACCAAGAAAAGCATTCTTTACATAACTGATAACCTGCGGTAATTCTTCTAAAGTCTTTGCACAAATCTGTTCCCAGCTTTCAGTATCAGCTACTACATGGTTTACATGACTCTTTGTTGTTGCATACACTTCTTTTGTTGTATTTCCATTTACATATTTTGTGCTTCCCATTGGATTGTAGTAATTCATTATGGGAAGTATTTTATCGCGGTTTCTTCGTTCTTCCAAAATACCATGATAGATATCGTCTGCAACAGGTTTTTCCTCCCAATAAACAATCAGTCTTTTTAAATCAGAATCAGTCTCGCCAACAACAAGTAATTTTTCATTGTACCAATGTTCTGAAATCTTTTTCAGCTTATTAAATTTTTGAAATTTCGGTCTTCTTTCTTCATCTGAAAAATGCCAACGTAAGAGGTTCTTTGTTAATTCAAAAACAACCTGAGCATCTCTCAATTCCTTATGCGATTTTACTTCCATTTCATCCGTAGCATTTGACATAGCATGGGCCATAACCGTCTTAACAGGAATTTTTGTAAAATCCATTTCAAAATTTGGACGATTAGCAAAGTCCGCTTTAATGTCTCCTTCTTCTATCTCTACCCGATAGCTTATCACATTCGGAAAAGTAATTTCAAATTGTTGTTGCCGTTCAGGTATTGCTTCTATGTGCGTATAATCTGGAGATGGAACAGGCAGTGCTTCGCCACCTTTAAATAATTTAAAAGGTACTCCAATAATGTGTGCATATTCAGGTGGAAATTTCCAAATAATATTTTCTTCTTTATAACGATGTACATCTTTTTGATCAACCAGTTTACCTTCTTTTGTATAAGGCTGTATCACATAACTTTTGCGTCGCAACGCTCTTCCTGCAACCTGTTCGCACAATAATTGCGAACCAAATGCACGTAAACCCATGATGTGTGTTACGGTGTTGGCATCCCAACCTTCTGTAAGCATGGATACAGAAACAACGCAACGAATATGTGAGCCAAGCATACTTTTCTTGCCCACAGTATTTACAACCTCTCTTAAAATGTCAACATCCGTAATATTCTCTACTGATTTATCAGGATGCATAATTCTGTAATCCTGTTTAAACTTTCCAATTTCCGGTGCGAACACTTTTTTAAAATCTTCATTTACCTGGTTGCTGTTTTCCAATGCATCGCTGTCAATAAGTAACGTTGGTGGTTTTCTATGTGCCTGTCTTGTTTGAGGGTTATAATTCGAGAATACATCAAACTTTCCTTCTTTTACAATTGTATTTCCATTTTCATCTTCATACTCGTATCCCGCAATGTATTTATACAATTCCTTTGATACAGATGTGTTATTGCATACTGCAATAAACACAGGAGGCTCAGTAAATAGATTTATTTTGCCTTCTCCTTTTTCACGTATGCCTTTGTCATAGTTCTTGTAATGATCTATAAATTGTTCAAGCGCCAGGACTACTGTACGAGGTATTACAGGAGGCAATTCTTTTATCTTCTCTCCTTTTTCTTTTGCTTCTTTCTTTTGTTTAACCTGTCCTTTTTTTGGTAACTCTTGTCTTACATTTTCATATAAATTTCGAAGAACGGGCATTGACAGTTCTTGTGTATTATCACTTTCAGGTAGAAAAGGAATTTTTACCAACCCGCTTTCAATAGCTTCTATCAAGCCAAAATCAGTAACTACCCAATCAAATAGTGAGTAAGCCGTATAACCTGAACCATGCAAATAATACGGAGTTGCAGAAAGATCATAAACATATTTCAGTTGAAAACGCTTAGAAAGTTCTTTTAAACCATTAAACCAAACAGCAGCTCTTTCATTTTCATCTGCTGCATTTTCATCTTCCGTATTTTTTCCTTTCTCTTTTGGTAAATAACAATGATGGGCTTCATCATTTATAATTAGTAATCGGCTACCTGCTTTAAAGTTTCCGGCAAGACGTTTAATTACTTGTGCAAAATCTTCTTTTGCTTCTTGCTTTTTACCATCTTCTCCAATCTTCCCATCAAAAGGACTTCGTTTATTCCCCTGTAATGTTTTCGGTTCAAACTGATGATAGTTTGTGATTACCAATTTTGCGTTTAAACCATCAAGTACGTCTAAATATTTTAAAGGGACTAAATCACGCACCCTATAATAATCATTTATGTCTTTCGGATTTCTCGTAATAGTATCGACAAATAAAACGCCTAAGCGATCTTTGATAGTTATTCCCGGCGCTACTATTAAAAAGTAATCCGTAAAGCGTATATCATTTTTATACTCGTAGCGATTAAAATAATGATACAAAAGAAGCATAGACATAACAACAGTTTTTCCGCTGCCAGTTGCCATTTTAAAAGCTACTCGCGGTAATTGATTTTCTATGCTGTCAGAAACTGTTTGCTGTCCTTCTTTTAATTTATTGAGTATATTATTTCCTGCGTTGGATTTCTCTGCTACTTCATTTAACCAAATAGCGGTTTCTACTGTTTCGCGTTGAGCAAAAAAAGATTTTTTTGTGGGATGTCTTTCAGGATTTAAAAACCAGTATTCCAATAACTCTTTGGTAACACGTGTGGTATTCGGATAAACTTCATTTCTCCACTTTCCCACTTCTTTACGGATAAGGTTGATAATGTGTAATCCATATTGAGCTTCATCTTCATTTACATCAAATATCGATGGTTGCGCACCTTGTCTTTGTGGCATTATCTGAATATCTGAAGTAAATATTCTTCGCCCCTCTCTTATGTCCTGGTAATTTAAACTTCCTTCAGCGTCAGTGGCATAATGTAGTTTCGGCTCTTCGTAGGGATTATTTAGAATCGGGTTATCGTTAGTCATTTAAAAGTTTCCATTATAAAATCAATACAATAAAATAAAAATAGCCTCGAATTTATACTATTCATGTACATTCAAGAAAATGAATTATAAATAAAGTTCCGGATGGAATTGTTTAGAAAACCATGAAAATATAGGATTTTGAGGGATTGGCAAAGAGGTTTAGGAGCATTTAAGCTTTAAAGGAATTAATAGGTCATATCTTAAGAAGTGATGAATGTCTTATTAAAATGCCATTGAGACAATTTGCGGTTCAAAAATCATTTTATCTTTGTCCAGCTTTTTAACAACTCAAAAACCGCAACCCAACAACTCGCAATCCAAACCAAAATCCAATACATGAAGAACCACTTGCACACAGGTGGTTTTTTTATTTTTACTCCTTTGTACCTGATCGCTCCTCCAGATTATTTATTAGTGTCAATTGTAACAAAGATTTTCTTCAGCCAAATACAACCTGCATAAAATATTTTTCCATTGAGAGAACCGTCACACGCATTTCAAAACATGCAAGAGCCATTTGCGTTGCCTAAAGATCCGGTTGCTTAGCCGAAAGATAGCTCTGCTGCACTTGTAGGAACGATTTGCTCAATCAACAGAGGCGGTTGTGCAATCAACAGAAGCAGTTGAGTGGTCGCAAGATGGGTACGCGATGCCTGACAGATGGCTGTGCTATACTTGCAGGAGCTCTTTGCGCAGTTGACAGAAGCAGTTGCTTAGCTGAGAGATGTGTGTGCTACACTAACAGAGGGTTGTGCTATAGTTGTCAGAGCTTTTTGCTGAGTTGAAAGATGCAGTTGCTCGGTCAAAAGATGGGTGCGCTACACTTAACAGAGGTTATGCTATACCCGAAAGAATCATTTGCCCGGTTGACAGCAGTAGTGGAATAGTTAAAAATGATTGTGCTGCAGTCACCAGATGTCCGGATACAGAGGTAAGAGCCAATGCATATTCAACAGAACAATTTGAATAATCAACGGAGGTGTTTGAAGTGAAGTGACAGACAGTTGCAATGATATAAAGCGTGCAGCATTAAATTTTCCTTTAAACGGCAGAAATCAAAAACCATTTTATACATTTAATGCTTAAATATTTTTTTCATCCTAAATCCTTTAAAAAATGACCGACAAACAGGAAAATGAGCTTTCCATGGCGAAAGCAGTACAACAGGTACTCCAGAGTAATAGTGCAATTGTACAATCAATCCCCGCATTTCAAGCCGCCGCAACC
>WNGF01007387.1_pt1 | contig 13283 bp, 16 predicted proteins | sample 5400641 | NCBI WGS metagenome assembly WNGF01 (sample SAMN13153371, study PRJNA577476) | soil metagenome | isolation source: 80 cm soil or saprolite under grassland replicate 2 | place: USA:California | collected 2016-06-15
ACGCGACCCGCTGCTCACGGCGCTGCCCGGCAAGGGCTCCACGGCGCTGGGGCTCGAGCGCTCCGTCAGGGGCATCGCCTCAGCCGGTGCGACCCCCGTGCTCTCGCAGGCGTGGCTCACCCGCATCGCGACGGGCGCGTGGTAAGGGTCCAGCGGGCGCCCGCCACGGCTCGGCTCGCTTGGCCTGTTGGACTAGTACCCGAGCCCGAACCCGAACGGGAAGAGGACGGGGTGGGGGTGATGAGGCCGGTGGACAGTCACGGCGTTGGCGCGCTGGCGGCTGCATCGCCGGCCTTCGCGATAAGAGCCCGATTACGTCCGGATCGTGGTCCTCCCGGGAGGGATCCAAGCCCAAGCTGATCGTGCTCCACACCACCTTCGATCCCCGTAGCGGATCCGTGCCCATCGTCCGCGACCGACCCGGGATCGAGGACCTCAAACGCCTGGGCGCGTGGTTCGACGACCCGCAGACCGAGGCGTCGTCGCACGTGGCAAACGATGCCGAGGGCAACGACGCCCGATACGTCCGCGATTCCAGGAAGGCCTGGACCCAGGCGGCCTTCAACTCGGTCAGCCTCAGCATCGAGCAGATCGCTCATTGGCACCGGAGGTGGGACATCCCGATCCGCAGAGCCGAGGTATCGGGCAGCATTGTCACTAGGCCCGGCGTGGCCACCCACGACCAGCTCGGCAGCGCCGGGGGCGGCCACCACGATCCGGGCAAGGGCTATCCCGTCAGGTACGTGCTCCGGCTGGCCCGCTCGTTCGCTTCGTAATCGACACGTCCCTCGCGCTCGACTTTGCACCGACTTCCTGCGCACGAAGCGACTGTTGCCCGGCCTCTGGTGCGGCCGGGTCAGGGCTCGGAGACGTTGGTGGGGGCATCGCGAACTGGATCGAGGGGTCGACACGCCCGGCGGCGCTCGCCGCGTCGATGAGCACGTATATGAAGAGGTCGCGGAGCCGGTCGCGCTCAACGGAGCGGTTCTCGAGCCAGTCGAGGATTCCGGTGACCATGAAGTTCAGCCAGCCCCGCACGGCGACCCGGAGGATCTCCGCCGCCGGCTCGCCCGGCCCCACGATCGTGCCCATGATCCGGTCTGCCTGTCGCGCTTGCGACTCTTCGACCACCGCGCGCACCCGCTCGTCGCCGACCCCGCGTCGGTGCAACGAGATGTATCCGGCCGAACGATCCTCGACGAAGTCCAGATAGGCGTCGATCGACGCGCGTAGCCGCTCCGCGGGCGGGAGGTTCGGATCAGGGGCCGTCGCGTCGCGAAGCTCCTCGGCCATCGCCGCCTGGGCGGCCACGTAGAAGTCGCGCTTCGACGGGAAGTAGTGATAGAGCAGCCCGGTCGAGGCCCCCGCGCGCTCCGCCACCTCGTCGATCTGAACCTCCTCGTAGGCGCGGCTCGCGAAGACCTCCTTCCCGATCTCTAGCAGCTGCTGCCGCCTCGCGTCCACGTCGAGGCGGGTGCGCCGTCGCCTGCGTGCGGTTGTCTGTTGAAGTGAATTCAATAGCGTGTTATGTTCGCTCGCCCACCTATTGAATCATCTTCAAAAGCGGAAGGATGAGCGGAGGAAGCATGAGCGAAAGAAGGGTGCGCGGAGGAAGAGAAGTGGGCGGAAAAAGGACCGTGCAAACAACGGTCGCCTTTGCAGTGCCCCTCGGGCTTCTCCTCGCCCTGGTTCCAGCGTTGGCGGGCGGTGACGGCGCGAGTGCCCGCGGTACGGAGCGGCTGCGATTCAACTTCTCATTCGCGGCAACGACGCCCCGCTCGCCCACCGGCGCCAGCACGCACATCGTGTATCCGGATCGCCAGGGCACCAAGCCCGAGCCGATCCAGCGACTGGTCTTGCGCTTCCCGAGCCGCTCCCGGATCAGCCAGGCCGCGGTGCCCGAATGCCGCGCCAGCGACTCCGAGCTGTTCACGAAGGGCCTCAGCGCCTGTCCTGACGACAGCAATTTGGGCGGCGGCACGGGCTCCGCCGTGACGGGGTTCGGGCCGCCGATCGATCCCGTTCCGGGCGACCTCCACCTCTTCCACGGCCCCGGGGAGATTCTGAACGTCGCGACGCCGCCGGGGTCCGATCGAGTCCTCCTCGTGAGCCACCTGCGGATCGCCCACCGCCGCCTCATCGACACTCCCGCCGAGGACACCCCCTCCTCCGCTCCTGGTGGCCCGCCCGACGGGCAGACGGTCGGCAAGGAGATCAAGATCACGCTCGAGCGGATCGTCTCGGCCGCCGGCACTCCCTTCCTCCGGACGCCCCGGACCTGTCCGGCCGGCGGCGCCTGGAAGGCCGCGCTACGAGTCACCTACGCCAGCGGTGACAGGGAGCGCGCGGTGAGCCGCACGCCGTGCTCGGCGTGAGCGCCCTCAACCCCGCTTCACCGTCCACCTCCACCTTGCGGGAGTTGGGTCGGTGTTCCCGGCCGGGTCGGTCGCCTTGACCTGGAAGAGGTGCTTGCCGGGCTTCAGGTTCCGGTAGGCCTTCGGCGAGGCGCAGGGGGCGAACGGCTTTCGGTCGAGCTTGCACTCGAAGGTCGAGTTCGCCTCGTTGGACTTGAACGCGAAGCTGGCCTTGCGCAGGGTGGTCCGCTTCCTCGGATGCCTTGTGATGCTCGTGTCCGGCGCCGTCCGGCAGCCCCTCCTTTGCGGTGCCATGCCTGGCACGCACGCGATCGTATCAGCGGTCACAAAGCCGTCGACTTAGCGAGCGGGGAGCTGCCCGTGGTGGCGCCGCACCCCCCAATCGGGGGGTTCGAGCAGTAACGCCGGCCGCCGGGCTGGTTACATCAGGGCATCAGCACCCTCTCGCCAGCCCCAAGCGCCGAGACCGTCGATGTCTTGGTCGAGCTGCTGGCAGAACTTGACGCCGCGACCGAGGTGGACGAGTTCTACGACCGCGTCTGCGAGGGCCTTTGTCGCCTGACCACGATGGAGCGGGCCGGGCTGTTCCTTTACGACCAGACCCTGCACACGGTCCTGGCCGTGGGCTGCGCCGGTGTCGACCCGGATCTACTCGACGGCGTTGAGGGCACGCTCGAGGAGACGCCGATCGCCCAGCGCGCACTGGCGGAGGACGGAGTGATGGAGGCCTCGGAACGGCTCGAGCGGGAGGTTCCCCCGCGTTATGCGCGCTTTGCGGGGATCACGACTCTGACCTGCACGCCGGTGTCCGCCGGCGGTCGTTGGTTCGGAGTGATCTTCGCCGACCGTGGCGGAGGCCGCTTCAGCGTGACTGACGAGGAACGACAGACCATGTGGACGCTGGGCAAGCTCGCGGCCTTGGCCGCCAGCGTCCAGCAGGCGACGAATCAACGCGAGGCGGCGCGGCGCCTCTCGGAGCGCATCTCCTTGATCCGGCAGATCCACGAGCGCGTCATTCAGCGGCTCTTCGGCCTTTTGCTGGTGCTGGGCTCCGACCAGCCGCTGTCGGGTGACCAGCGCGCTGTCTGTCATGACGAACTGCGTGAGGTCTTGCGTGAACTGCGCGCTTCCCTGGGTGGCTCCCTTGCCTCTCCCGCCAAGCCCAGCACGGCAACGGTTCGCCAAATCGTCGATCGCGTCGCCGCTCACCAGGATCGCCTTACGGTCTCCTGGGCCGAGGGGGTGGAGGTCCCCGCCGAGCTCGAGTCCCTGGCCCAATCGGTTCTGCTCGAGGCCTTGCGCAACGCCGAAAAGCACGCCGAGGCCCAGAGCGTCGCGATCACCATCGAGGCCAGCGAGGAGGCCTTCATCCTCGAGGTTGCCAACGATGGCGTCGGCGCGGCAAGCCCTGGAGCCGGCCTCGGGTTGCGGATGGCATCCATCGAGGCTTTGCAGCACAGCGGGATCGTCGAATTCGGTCCGCTGCCCCCCGATCGCTGGCACGTCCGTCTCCTGGTTCCGACCGCGACATGAGCGAGGAGGGCACTGGCCTCCGGGTGCTGGTGGTGGACGATCACGACATCGTCCACTGGGGGTTCCGTCTGCTGCTCGAGCGCCAACCCTGGGTGGAGCGTTGCCTGGCCGCCCGTAACGGCCAGGAGGCCGTGGCGCTGGCCGTCGAGGCCAAACCCCAAGTGGCGCTCGTAGACCTCTTCCTCGGTGGGCAGTCGGGAGCGGAGATCTGTGAGGAGCTTCGCTCTGTCTCGCCCCAGACCAAGATCCTTTTGATCTCGGGCGCTGGAACCATCTCGCCGGGGGCCGCCCGCGCCGCCGGCGCCTCAGGATTCGTCTCCAAGGACTGGGGCGCCCCAGACGTGGTCAAGGCGGTGCGCATGGTTGGACTCGGGATGGACGTCTTTGTGCCGACCCAAGAGACCGCGCAACCGCCGCTCTCCGAGCGCGAGCGCGAGGTGGTCAGCTTGATCGCCACCGGCTCGACCAACCGCGAGATCGCCGAACAGCTCTTTCTCTCGCCGCACACGGTCAAGGAGTACACGAGCGGCGTCTATCGCAAGCTCGGCGTCCGTAACCGCGCCGAGGCCGTGAAACGCGCTCAGCGTCTCGGTCTGATCGCCTAGGGATCCCCCCGACCCTCGGTCCATACCCCCCGAACCAGGGGGTGAGGGACGAAATGGCCTTCACCTTCCGTCTGGCGCCGGGTAGAGATGCTGGTCATGGCAACGGCACTTCTATTTCCCGGCCAGGGCAGCCAGACGCCCGGCATGAGGCAGTTGGTCGAGGACGTCTGCCCGGAACTACTCGATCGCGCCGTGACCACCGTGGGACTCGATCCGTTTGAGCGGATCAACGAGGGAACGCGGTTTGTCCAGCCGGCCCTCTACTGCGCGAGTGTGGCGCTGTGGCTTCGGGCTGGCTCGCCGAACGCTGACCTCATCGCCGGTCACTCGCTCGGCGAGCTTAGTGCGCTCGTCGCCGCTGGCAGCCTGAGCATCGCCGACGGGCTGTGGCTTGCGGCCCGCCGCGGGCGCCTGATGCAACAGGTCGCCGAGGAGCAGGCGGTCGGCGGCATGCTGGCCTTGCTCGGCGCCGAAGCAACGGCTCGCGAGATCGCCGCCGCCCATGCGCTGACCGTGGCCAACGACAACGCTCCTGGACAGCTGGTCGTTTCCGGACATGGCGAGAATCTCGAGGCAGCCGGCATCGACGCGAAGCGCCAGGGACTCAAGGCCATGTTGTTGCGGGTTAGCGGTGCGTTCCACACCACGGCCATGGCTCCGGCGCTCCCCGAATACGAGGCGGCGCTGGACCAGATCGATGTCGAGGCGGCGAAGGTGCCGGTCTTCTCCAGCATTACCGCGCGGCCCTTCGACGATATCCGGAGACGGCTAGCGGAGGCACTCGTCCGGCCAGTCCGCTGGCGCGAGACCCTGCTCGCCCTCCATGCCCTTGGCGCCGACCGCTTCGTTGAGGTCGGTCCGGGCAAGGTCCTCAAGGGACTGGTCCGTCGCACGATCCCAGACGTCGAGGCAAAGACCTTGACCGAGCTCGCGGTGGCCCATGCCTGAGCTTGCCAGCCAGCCTCTTGGGGAGACCGAAGCAGTGGGTAAGCACCCGTTACGTGGCGCAGAGATCGCATCGGTGGCGATGTGCGTTCCTGATCGCATCGTCGCCAACGCAAAGATCACAGAGCGGCTCGGCGTCGACGAAAGCTGGATCGCCAGGCGCACCGGGGTCCGGGAGAGGCGAATCGCCTGGCCCGAGGAGCGCCTCAGCGCTTTCGCCGCCGAGGCGGGCGCTATCGCGCTTGACAGAGCCGAGGCGAGCGCCGGCGAGCTTGACCTGGTCCTCGTGGCGACGATGTCCGCTGACGAGTTGACGCCCAATGCGGCCCCGCTTGTTGCCGCAGAGCTCGGAGCCGAGAGCGCAGGTGCGATCGACATCGGAGCGGCCTGCACGGGCTTCCTCTCCGCGTTAGCGCTGGCCACGGCCCAAATCGAGGCCCGGCGCGCCGACAGCGTGCTCGTCATCGGCGCCGATCTCCTCAGCCGCCTGACCGACCCCGATGACCGCTCGACCGCGGGGCTGCTGGCCGACGGGGCCGGGGCTGCGCTTCTCCGCGCGATGGATTCGCCCGGCCGTGTCGGACCGGTCGTACTTGGCTCCGACGGCGCCCAGGCCTCGCTGATTTCTGCCTGCCACGAGGACCGCGTCATCCGGATGAATGGCCACGACACCTTCAAGCACGCCGTCGCCCGCCTGTCCGAGGCCACGCTGCAAGCGTTGGCCCTCGCCGAGCGCGAGCTGACCGAGGTCGACCTCTTCGTCTACCACCAAGCCAACAGCCGCATCATCCAGGCCGTCGGCGCCGAGCTCGGCTTGCCCAGCGAGCGCGCGGTCGACTATCTGGCCCGCTACGGGAACACCTCGGCGGCGACGATCCCGATCGCTCTGACGCTGGCCGAGGAGGAGGGACGGCTGCGAGAAGGAGCGGTGGTGCTCCTAGCCGCCTTTGGCGCCGGGCTGACCTGGGGGGCGACGGCGATCGAATGGGGAAGCGGCTATGGCTGAGGGGTGTGTCCTCGTTACCGGCGGCGCGCGCGGAATCGGCGCCGCAACCGCGGAGGCACTATCAGGTGCCGGCTGGCCGGTCGCGATCAATTTCCGAAGTGATGCCGAGAGCGCGGAACGCGTCGCCGCCGCGATCGGGCAAACCGGTGGACGGGCGGCGCCGATCCAAGCCGACGTCTGCGACCCGGACGCGATCGACGAGCTCTTTCGCTCAGTCGAGGAGCGCTTCGGGCCGGTGCTGGTGCTGGTCAACAACGCCGGCGTGAGGGCCGATGGCCTCGCCCCTCAGCTAGGGGACGAAGAGTGGGCGCGGGTGATCGAGACCAACCTCTCGGCCGCTTTTCGGGCCACGCGGCGCGCCCTGGGACCGATGCTCCGGGCCCGTTTCGGGCGCGTCGTCAACATCGCCTCGATCGTCGGGCCCCGGGCCAACGCGGGACAGGCGAACTACGCGGCCTCGAAAGCCGGACTGATCGGCCTTACCAAGACCGTGGCCGTCGAGGTGGCTAGACGCGGGGTCACGGTCAACGCCGTGGCACCGGGCTATGTCGAGACCCGGCTCACGGACGGCGTCGGAAACGGTCTCTTGAAGGCGATCCCGGCACGGCGGGCCGGAACTCCTGAGGAGGTCGCCTCCTGCGTGCGCTTTTTGGCCTCGGAAGAGGCCTCCTACGTAACCGGGACGACCCTGACGGTCGACGGGGGCCTGAGCGCGTAAGCGCCTGGCCAGAGAAACGAAAGGAGACAAGTGATGCCAACACAAGCCACAGCCGACAGCGTCGAGCAGGTCATCTTCGATGGTCTCGCCGAGCTCGGCGCCGAGGGAGAGGTGTCGCGGGTAGCGACCTTTGAGGATCTCGACGTCGACTCGCTCGACCTCGTCGAGCTCGCTCAGATCGTCGAGGACGAGTTCGACGTCGAGTTGCAGGGCGAGGACGTCAAGGATCTGCAAACGGTCGGCGACGTGATCGACCTGGTGGTGGCCCGGGCGCAGTGACCCCGCGTGTGGCCATCACCGGGATGGGCGCGGTCACCCCGCTCGGGGTGGGCACGGCGCCCCTGATCGAGCGCTGGAGCAGCGGCGAGTGCGCGATCGAAAATGGATTCGGGCGCTGTCGGGACTTCGAGCCCACGGAGTTCCTGGCCCGGAAGGAGGCCAGGCGCACCGACCGCTTCACGCAGCTCGCCATGGTCGCGGCCGACGAAGCGCTCACCCAGGCCTGGGAGGATGCGCTGCCGTACGAGCCCGACCGGATCGGCTGCGTGATCGGGACCGGGATCGGTGGCCTCGGCTCGCTCGAGCGTCAGCACGACGTTCTTCGCGATCGGGGTGCGAAGGCGGTCTCGCCGCTCGCGGTGCCGCTGCTGATGGGCAATGCCGCGGCGGCCGCGGTGGCGATGCGCCACGGGATCCACGGCTCCTCGTTCGGCGTGATGTCGGCGTGCGCGGCCGGAGCCCACGCGATCGGAGCGGCTCTGAGGATGATCGAGGCCGGCGAGGCGGACGTGGTGGTCGCGGGCGGGGCTGAATCGGCGCTCGCCGACGTTGCGATCGCCGCGTTCGCAGCTATGGGGGCGACTTCGCCGACCGGCATCTCGCGTCCGTTCGACGCCCGCCGCGACGGCTTCGTCATGGGGGAGGGGGCAGGTGTGCTCGTGCTCGAGGACGCCGAGAAGGCTCACGCGCGCGGGGCCGAGCCGCTCGGCGAGATCCTCGGCTACGCCGCGAGCTCCGATGCCCACCATCTCACGGCACCCGAGCCGTCAGGCCGCCACGCCGCTCGGGCGATCGGACTGGCGCTGCGCAACGCCGGCTTGGCGCCCGAGGACATCGACTACGTCAACGCCCACGGGACCTCGACCCCGCTCAACGATCGCAGCGAGACAGAGGCGCTGAAGGCGGCGCTCGGTGAAGACGCGCACCGGACCCCAATCTCCTCGACCAAATCCGCGATCGGCCACCTTCTGGGGGCGGCGGGCGCCGTGGAGGCGATCGCCACGGTGGAGGCGCTGCAGCGTGGGCTTGCGCCGCCAACCGTCGGCTGGGAGGAGCGCGACCCCGATCTGGGCCTCGACTACGTCCCGGGCCAGGCCCGACCACTGAAGCGCCGGCGAAACGGGGACGGCGCGAAGCCCCTGGTCGGGCTTTCGAACTCCTTCGGCTTCGGCGGCCACAACGCGGTGCTCTGCCTGGCGGCATGACGACGCTGGCCGTCAGGGAAGAGGCCGCGGTGGCGCCGGTCTCGGAGCCGTTGGAGCGCTTGGAGCTGCTCTGCGATGCAGGCTCGTTCGCGCCCCTTCGCACGGCGGTCCTCTCGCCGCATCTTGGCCACCGGGCCGGGCCGGGCGACGGCGTCATTGCGGGGGCTGGCCAGGTCGACGGTCGGCCGGTCTTCTGCTACGCGCAGGATCCGGCGTTCATGGGCGGGTCGCTCGGCGCTGCCCACGCCGACTCGATCGTCCGGGTCATGCACCTTGCCGGGCAGGCCGGGGCGCCCGTGGTCGGCTTCATCGAGTCCGGTGGTGCCCGGTTGCAGGAGGGCCATGCCGCGCTGGCCGGCTATGGGCGGATCTTTCGGGCCAGCGTCGAGCTCTCCTCGCGCGCGCCTCAGATCTCGGTCGTCAGCGGGGTCTCCGCGGGCGGCGGCGCGTACTCGCCTGCCCTCACGGACTTCGTGGTCATGACCGAGGCGGCGCGAATGTTCCTCACCGGGCCGAAGATCGTTCACGAGGCGCTTGGGGAGAAGGTCTCGATGGAGGAGCTGGGCAGCCCCAAGGTCCATTCGGGAAATGGCGTCTGCCAGCTCGTCGCCACCGACCTCGCCGACGCGGTGTCGTTGGCGCGCCAGCTACTGGGGTTCCTGCCGCAGCGCTTGGGCGACGCGCCGCCGCCGCGGGCCGAGTCCGCGCCCCGACCGGCCGTCGCGCCAGACGAAGCGGTGCCGTCCGAGGCCCGCCGGGTCTACGACGTCCGCGACGTGGCGCGCGCGATCGTCGACGATGGCCTGCTGGAGCTCTCGCGCTCGTGGGCGACGAACATCGTCACCGCGCTCGCCCGGATCGACGGCAGGGCCGTCGGGATCGTCGCCAACCAGCCGCGCAGCCTCGGCGGCGTGATCGATGCCGTCGCCGCCGAGAAGGCGGCGCTGTTCGTGAATGCCTGCGATCGCTTCGGGCTGCCCCTGGTCGTCCTTGTCGACACGCCGGGGTTCATGCCGGGAACGCGCCAGGAGGCCGGGGGCGTGATTCGCCACGGCGCTTCCCTGCTTCGCGCCTTCGCCGGCGCCAGGGTCCCGAAGCTCACCGTCATCCTGCGCAAGGCCTACGGCGGGGCCGTGATCACGATGAACTCCAAGGAGCTCGGCGCCGAACTGGTCTTCGCCTGGCCGCAGGCCGAGATCGGGATCATGGCCGCGCGCCAGGCGGTGGGCATCGTCCATCGGCGCGAGCTCGCCGCCGCGAACGACGGAGAGTCGGCGCTCGCGGCACTCGCCGCCGGATACGCGGGCGAGCACCTTCACGCCGAGACCGCGGCGGCTGCGGGGTTCGTCGACGAGGTGATCGAACCGGGGCAGACGCGCGAACGGCTCGCCTGGGCGCTCACGAGCCTGGAGCGGCGATGAGCGAGGACCCCTTCGTCATGATCGCGCGGGCGCTGGCGCAGCATCGGGGAGAAGAGGTGAGTCGGCCAGGCCTCTCCTGCTATGTGGCGCTTGGCGACAGCTTCACCGCCGGGACGGGCTCCGAGCCGGGCCTCTGCTGGGCTGACCGGCTCGCTGTGGCCCTGCGGGCCCGCAATCCCGGCCTCGCCTATCGGAACCTTGCCACCGACGGGGCGACGAGCGCCGAGGTGCTCTCGCAGCTCGACGAGGCAGTGGAGCTCGAGCCCGACCTGGTGACCGTCGTCTGCGGCGCCAACGACGTCCTCCGTTCGACCCGCCCGGATGCGCTCGCCTACGCGAAGCGCCTGACGACCGTGCTGCACCGTCTTCGCGCCGCCGTGCCCGGAATGATCGTCATGACTGCGACCTCGCCTGATTGCTGGGAGTTCGTTCGCCTCGGCCCCCGCACTCGCGAGCGGATCGAGACCGGCATGCGCCGTTTCAACCGCGTAACCCAGCGGGTGGCCAAGGCGCACCAAATTCCGTGTCTCGACGTCGCAGGGCATCCCGGCCTGCGAGACCGCGGGAACTTCGCCGGGGACGGGCTCCACCCCTCGCCGCGAGGCCACGCACACGCCGCTCGGGCCTTCGCACAGGTCCTTCGCGAGCACTACCAAATCCCGATCGGGCACCTGGAAGGAGACGCAGCATGAGCGCCACTCAGCTACCGATGAACGAGGTCGGCGAACGCGAGCCTGGGATCGAGTTCACCAGCCGCGGCAGGACGATCACCGAGGCTGACCTGACCAATTTCTCGGCCCTGACGGGCGACTGGCATCCGCAGCACTCCGACGCCGAGTGGGCGGCTCAAAGCCGCTTCGCTGGTCGCGTCGCCCACGGAATGCTGGTGCTCTCCTACGCGGTCGGCCTGGTGTCGTTCGATCCGGAGCTGGTCGTGGCCCTTCGCGGCGTCGAGTCGGTGACCTTCAAGCGCCCGGTCCGCATCGGCGACACGATCCGCGTCGCAAGCCGCGTCGACGGCGTTCGGCCACTGGACGAGGAAACGGCGCTGGTGAGGCTCGCGTTGAGGGTTCTCAACCAGTCCGACGAAAGCGTCGCCCGCATCACCCTTAGCGTGGTCTCCCGGCGGGGCGGCGGCGCTGCCGCGGGGAACGGAGCGACGGTCGCTGAGCCCGAGTTCGAGGAGGTCTTCCTTTGATCCTCGAGGGCAAGCGGATCCTTGTCACTGGCGTCGTCAACCGCCACTCGATCGCCTACTCGATCGCCCAGCGCGCGCAGCGCCAAGGCGCCGAGATCGTCCTCACGGGCTTCGGTCGCGTGCGGCGGATGACCGAGCGCGCCGCGGCTAGGCTCGACCACGCGCCCGACGTGCTCGAGCTCGACATCAACCGGGACGAGGACCTAGCGGCGCTCACGAAGGAGCTGCGCTCGCGATGGGGTCGCGTCGACGGCGCCGTGCACGCGATCGCCCATGCGCCCCCCGATGCCCTTGGCGGAAACTTCCTTGGCGCTCCCCGCGAGAGCGCCAAGGCTGCGTTCGAGACCAGCGCCTATTCGCTTAAGGCGCTCGCCGAAGCGCTCGCGCCACTAATGGTTGGGCCAGACTCATCAGGTCCCAGCGAGAATGGCGTCGCGGGCGCGGGTGGCAGCGTCGTTGCGCTCGACTTCGATGCCTCGGTCGCCTGGCCTGCCTATGACTGGATGGGGGTCGCGAAGGCCGCGCTCGAGTCGGTGGGTCGCTACCTGGCTCGCGACCTCGGCCCAGGTGGTGTGCGCGTCAACCTGATCTCGGCCGGGCCCATCTCGACCCCGGCAGCCTCCGGCATTCCAGGGTTCGGCGACCTGGCCGCGGCATGGTCCCGCTCGGCGCCACTTGCCTGGGATCACGGCGATCCCAGCGCGGTCGCCGACGCTGCCCTCTTCCTCCTCTCCGACATGTCGCGCGGGATCAGCGGCGAAATCCTCCACGTGGATGGGGGCTTTCACTCCGTAGGCGCTCCCGCCGGCGTGTCGCCGCAGGTGCCGGTCGCAGCGAGATCCTGACCTAAGCTCTGGTCAAGGGTCCCCCAGGGACTTCCCATGCGCCTGAGAGGAGTCGAACCTCCACGGAGCTTGCGGTCCACAAGGCCCTCAACCTTGTGGTCGGGGGCCAGCTGAGGTCGACTCCGGCTTGGTCAAGCGATGTTGGATGCTCTGAGGTGACCTGACTTTCGCTCAATTTGGCACCTCGATTGGCACCTCGGCTCCGAGGGCAGACATCGAGCGGGTCACGGTCGGTGCGTGAGCCGGCGGCTGCCGGCCGTCACACCGTAACGGCTGGTGCTCTCGATCACTTTGAGATCGTCAATCCGCCTTAGAATCGGTTTATGGCTCAATCGCCGACAACCTCCGTCGAGATCGACAGCCAGCTGCTCGCGCGGCTGCGACAGCGCTGGCCAGAGAAGTCCGACCGCCAGCTGATCGAGGACTTGGTCCACATCCAGCTCGGCTTCGCCGCGCTGCGTCGATCTCAGCAGCGAAACGCTCTCTCGGAGGAGGAGGCGGTTGAGCTTGGTGTTCGCGCCGTGCACGAGACGCGACGTACGCAGGGTTGACGCGGTATCTGCTCGACGCAAGCGTCCTTCTATCCGCGTCCGTCGCGGGTCCGGGGACGCCGCTTTCTCTGCTGATGGCCGCGGTGGAGGATGGCGACGTAGAGATCGTCGTCTGCGACCGCCTCCTCGACGAGGTGAGACGGGGGCTGGAGAGTTCCTACTTCCGCGATCGGCTGCCGGAGGACGATCGCGAACAGGTCGTGGCAGCTCTCGAGCGGATTGCAGTCATGCAAGATGACCCCGAGTCCCCTCCTGCCGTACTGCGGGACCCTGACGACGATTACCTGGTGGCGCTTGCTCGCAGCGCGGATGCCGAGGCGATCGTCACCGGCGACCACGACCTTCTCGACCACGCCAGGTTGAGCCCGCCTGCGATGACGGCGCGGGAGGCTTGCCGGAAGCTCGGGCTGACATAGGAAATGGGATCCGGGTGCGAGATCTGCAGGGCCTTTGGCCTGCTCGATGCGCCTGAGAGGAGTCGAACCTCCACGAGCCTGTTCAGCTCACAAGGCCCTCAACCTTGCGCGTCTACCAGTTCCGCCACAGGCGCCTTTGGGGGCGATTCTAGAGGGCGCCCCGCGTGACTTGCTTCCGTCCGCGAA
>WNGF01007388.1_pt1 | contig 13282 bp, 14 predicted proteins | sample 5400641 | NCBI WGS metagenome assembly WNGF01 (sample SAMN13153371, study PRJNA577476) | soil metagenome | isolation source: 80 cm soil or saprolite under grassland replicate 2 | place: USA:California | collected 2016-06-15
CGGTTGTTGACGAAGACGATCGTCGAGCGATGCTCTTCGACGAGCCTGAGGATCTCGGGATAGATCGACGGCCAGATCGACTGCTGCGATCCTTCGGACATCGTGTCCTGCGCGCCAGGTTCCCGCATGTCCTCGACGGGCACGACCACGCGCAGATCGAGCTCCTTGGCGGTGCCCGCGTCAACGAGCTCGATCTCACGCGCCCCGGAGACGAAACGGCCGATCTCCTCCAGCGGGCGCTGCGTCGCAGAGAGGCCGATGCGCTGGAACGGCTCGTCGGTCAGCCGTTGCAGGCGTTCCACGGACAGGGCCAGGTGCGCGCCGCGCTTGGTGCCCGCAACGGCATGCACCTCGTCGAGGATCAGCGTCCGGACGCCCTTCAGGTTCTCGCGCGCGCGTGAAGTGAGGAGGAGGAAGAGGGACTCGGGCGTGGTGATCAGGATGTCGGGCGGATGGCGGAGCATCTCCGCGCGCTCCCTTTGCGGCGTGTCACCGGTGCGAACGGCGATCCGCAGTTCCGACTTGAGGCCCGCGAGCGGCCCGCGAAGGTTGCGCTCGATGTCGTAGTTGAGCGCCTTCAGCGGCGAGACGTAGAGGAGTCGCAACCCCTGGCCCGGCTCGTGGTGGAGCCGATCGATGCCGTAGAGGAAGGCGGCGAGCGTCTTCCCGGAGCCCGTCGGCGCCTGGATGAGCGTGTGCTTGCCGCTCGCGATCGCCGGCCAGCCGAGGGTCTGTGCCGGTGTCGGCGCCTTGAAGGCGTTCTCGAACCAGTCCCGCGTTTCCGGGCTGAAGACGGAGAGCGGGTCCACGCCCTCAGACTAGTCCGCGGCTACTTCCCGCCGTAGGCGAAGTAGAGGACAAGCGCGACGGTCACGATGATCACGAAGATGACGCCGAGCACGATCGTCACGCCCGTGAGCGCGAGCAGGGGCGTGCGGGGACTCCGCCCGCGCTCGACCTCCGCCGCCAGGTCCTTCACGGTCTCGACCGGATGGGTGGTCGCGTCCGCGAGGTCCTTCGCCTTCTCGATCGGATGAACCACCTGCGTCTCTTACCCGCTCTCGTGATTGGCTACGCACGTGCGGTATGACGCCGTCGTCGTCGGTGGAGGCACCGCCGGTTGCGTGCTGGCGGCGCGGCTCAGCGAGCAGCCGGGCCGGACTGTCTGCCTCCTCGAGGCCGGCCCTGACTACGGTCCGTACGACGGAGGACGGTGGCCACAAGACATCCTCGACGGGCGCCGGCTCGCGCTTGATTCGCACTGCTGGGAACGCGACGACGAGGAAGACCGGTCACAACTGCGGGCGCGGATCATGGGCGGTTGCTCGTCGCACAACGCGTGCGTCATCTTGCGCGGCGCCGATGCAGACTACGACGAATGGGGACGCGGCTGGACTGCGAACGAGCTAGGGCCGTACCTCGACAGAGCCGAGCACGTCTTTGCAACGCGCCCGCTGGGCGATGACGAGCTCTCTCCGTGGATCCGCTCGTTCGCCGATGCTACGGGCGACGACGCGATCATCCATCCCGTCAACATGACGGATGAGGGGGTCCGCTGGAACGCCGCCTTCGCCTGGCTCGACCCCGCCCGCGCCCGGGACAACCTGACCATTCGCGCCGACACGCTCGTCGATCGCGTTCTCCTGGACGGGACTCGGGCCGTGGCCGTGACCACGTCCGCGGGAGAGGTTCAGGCGGGCACGATCGTCCTTGCCGCAAGCGCGTACGGGTCTCCGGCCATCCTGCTGCGCAGCGGAATCGGTCCCGAGAGCGGGTTGCCCGTCGGGGAGAACCTCGTCGACCACGTCGGCACGGGGATGGGCTGGGAACCGACCGACGCGCTTCGCGCCGACTGGGACACTTGGACGAACGAGCATCCGCTCGCCTTCGCGGGGGTGACGATCCAAGCGCGCAGCAGCATCTGCGCAGAGGGCGTGTGTGATCTCTTTCTGTTCCCTGCCGCCGATCCGGGCTACGAGATCAGCGCCGCCGTCTTCGCCATGAAGCCGCGTTCGGTCGGGCGCGTCTCCTTGACGTCGTCGGATCCACGCGCACCGCTGGCGATCGACCACGGGTTTCTCTCGGACGAGACGGACGTGGCCGTCCTCGCGGAAGGATTCGAGGCACTGCGTGAATACGGACTCTCCGAGCCGGTGCGCTCGTACGCGGCTCGAGAGGCACGCCCCGGTGTAGAAGTCGACGCCGTCACCCACGTCCGTGCGACCGCGCGCGGCTTCTTCCATCCGACGGGAACGTGCCGGATCGGCTCGGTGGTCGACGAACGGGGCCGCGTGTACGGCTTCGAGAACTTGATCGTCGCCGACGCGTCGATCATGCCGACGATCCCGCGCGCGAACACGAACCTGAGCACCGCCGCGATCGCGGAAAAGATCGCGGAAACGATCTAGGATCCGCGTATGGCAACGGCGACGAGACCCGCGGCGCTGCACTTCACGGGGAACGAGGAAGCCGACTCGCTCCTGGCGCAGGACCCGCTCGCGTTGTTGATCGGCTTCGCGCTCGACCAGCAGGTGCCCGTGCAGACAGCGTTCACGGGTCCGCTGAAGCTGAAGCAGCGGTTGGGCACGCTCGATGCGCGCACGATCGCACGGAGCGATCCCGGTCAGCTCGAGCAGGCGTTCCGCGAGAAGCCTGCGATCCACCGCTTCCCGGGCACGATGGCAAGGCGCGTGCAGGAGCTCGCCGCGGTCGTGGACGACGAGTACGGCGGCCGCGCCGAGCGCGTCTGGACGGATGCGCGCGACGGAGCCGATTTGCGGCGGCGGATCGAGTCGCTGCCGGGCTTCGGCAAGATGAAGGTGATCGCGCTCGGCTCGGTCCTCGCAAAGCGGTTCGGCGTGGCGGCGGCGCAGGAGCTCGTCCCGAACCATCCGACGCTCGGCGACGTCGACTCCGCGCAGGCGCTCGAGGACTACCAGGCGAAGAAAAGGGCGCATAAGGCCGAGATGCGCGCGAAGCAGGCGTCCTAACCACTGCTCTCTTCACCAGGCTCGGATAGCTGGTCTGTCGCGGTTCTGCCGGCTTTCGCCGTGCGTTGGAGGAAGTCGGCGATCGCTTCCAGCTCCCTCTCGCTGTATTCGGCGTAGATCCGGTTCATCGAGCGGTTCATTCCCGCGTAGAGGCGAAGGAGATCCGGCAGGCGTTCACGTCTGGCGCGGACGACGATGCCGCGACGGTCCGCCGGGTCGCGCTCGCGGGTGATCCAACCTCCGCGTTCGAGCCTGTCGAGGATCCCGGTGATGGTGGCGGGATGCAACCCGGCCAGTCGCGCGAGTGCGCTCGGGCTCATTGGCCCTTCGCGGTCGATGAGATCGAGGCAATCGATGTCGACGTCCCGGAGCTCGAGTTTCGCGCCGATCTGATGGTTGAGCAGGGACAGCTGGATCGCCAGCTCACGTAGCGACTGCCCGATCGCGATCGCAAATCGTCTCCGCTCGCGCTCGACCCTTACTTCGTCTCCGGTTCCGGCCTTCTTTTTGGGGCGCTGACTCAATCTCGGCCCGAGTCAGATGATCGGGAATACATATGGTATGAGATTCGTATTGTATGACATCCCGATAATCATAGCTCGCAGAACGGAAGGAGCCTCTCCCCATGACCGCAGAGCCCTACCCAGCAGTTGCCTCCCCCGAGCAGGAAGGAGAAGGATCGTCCCTTGCCTCACGGCGCGGCGTCGCAATCCTGATCCTGCTCAGCCTCGTCCAGTTCATGGACGTCCTCGACGCCTCGATCCTGAACATCGCCCTGCCTTCGATCAAGGACGATCTCGGCTTCAGCCAGCAAAGCCTGCAGTGGGTGATCAACGGTTACATCCTCACCTACGGCGGCTTCCTGCTCCTCGGCGGCCGGATGGCCGACCTGCTCGGCCGCCGCCTCATGCTCGTCACCGGGTTGGTGGTGTTCGCCAGCTCGTCTCTGACCGGCGGCTTGGCCCACGATGGATCGTTGCTCGTCGGCGCCCGTTTCGCCCAAGGCATCGGTGCGGCGATGCTCTCGCCCGCCGCGCTCTCCAGCCTGACCAGCACCTTCCGGTCCACCCGTGACCGCAACACCGCCCTCGGCGTCTGGGCGGCGGTCTCCGGGATCGGCGGCGCCGCCGGCGTTCTCTTCGGCGGACTGCTGACAGAGGGACCCGGCTGGCGCTGGGTCCTGTTCATAAATGTTCCGTTCAGCGCCATCGCCTTCGCCGGCGCCTTCATGCTGCTCAAGCGCGAGCGGATGCAGACAGCACGACTGGCGAACTTCGACGCCCTCGGCGCCGCTCTCGTAACCGGAGGAATGCTGCTTCTGGTCTATGCGCTCGTCAAAGCACCAGACGTCGGTTGGGGCGCGACGCGCACGGTCGCTGAGCTCGCAGGCTCGGCGTTGTTCTTGGTGGCCTTCGTCGCCAACGAGCTCCGCGTCGCGAACCCGCTCGTCCCTCTCTCCATCCTTCGCGTCAAAGGAGTGGCCGCCGCCGACGCCACCCAGATGGTGGCCTTGGCCGGGTTCCTCCCGATGTTCTTCTTCCTCACGCTCTACATGCAGACCGTGCTCGGCTACTCGCCGATCCAGACCGGCATCGCCTACCTGCCGCTCACGGGCGGATTCATCATCGCTGCCAGCATCTCGTCCCAGCTGTTCGCCCGCGTCGGCACGAAGCCAGTCGTCGTTCTCGGCACCGTGATCGCGGCCGCCGGCCTCTACTGGCTCTCCCGGATCCCCGTCGACGGCAGCTTTGTCCCGGACATCCTGCCCGGCCTGCTGACCGTGTCCATCGGCATGGGTGGCGTCTTCACCGGCCTGACCACGGCAGCCAACGCCGGCGTCGACCAAAACAAGGCCGGTCTCGCCGCCGGACTCCTCAACACCGGCCAACAGCTCGGCACCGCGCTCGGGCTCGCGGTGCTCTCCGCACTCGCCACCGCTCGCACAAGCTCACTGCTGCACGCCGGTCACGACGGCCTCGCCCAGGCGTCGACCGCCGGATACCAGCGCGCGCTCCTCGTCGGCGCCTGCATCGTGCTCGCGGCCAGCGTCGTCGCCTTCTTGACGCCCAACAGCCACCAGACGACCACGGTGGTGGAGGAAAAGCCGGAAGACGCGGGGCTCGAGTTGGCCGCCTGAACTACCTCGGGGGAGTCGCGACGCGGCTCCCTCGAACCCATCCCTGCAGCAAACAGGAGCGTGGTGCGCCCCTCCAGCGAGTCTTCCGGCCTGACGCGTCTACCGGTAATCGCAGGAGCGGGCGCACAAGAAAGCCCGTCGAGAGGCCGCCTAAGAGAGCGCACGTAGCGGATCAGCCGACCGTTTGACGACGGCCGGTCGCCGCTGCCGTCTCGATCGCATCCAGCATGCGATGGCGCCTGACCGCGTCTTCGAAAGTGGGACAGAAATGCGTTCCCTCGCGATAGTCGCGGGCGAAACGCGCGTACGCTTGCGCAACGTTCGTGCCGGGGCCTTGCGGCGGCGCCCACCGATATTGCTCTGGCACGGGCAGGAGCTCGAGCGAGGACTGCGCGCCCTTGCCGCCGCGGACGTCCATCTCCCAGATCTGGGCCTGGCCGCCGGTAGCGGTGAGCTGAAGATCGCCCTCGCTGCCGTTGATCTCCCAGAGCAGGTTCGTGCCGCGCGAAACGCCCCCGCGATAGTGGATCGAGAAGGTGGTGCCGCCCTCGAGCAGTCCGCTGACGGCCACCTGATCATCCGCGGTCATCGGCTTGCTCTCGCCAGTCTCCGCGATCGTGAAGGTCTGTCGGCGCATCGCCATGGTGGCCGAGAGCTCTCGGACCTCGCCGATGCAGTAGCAGAGCGCGTCCGCCGTGTGGCCGACTGCGATCGAGAGCATCGTCGCGCCGTTCTTCTTGTCGTTGAGGTAGGCGTTGAACGGCTCCACCGTCGGTCCCCAGCCCATTCCCGAGCCGACCAACGTGGTGGAGAGGACCTCGCCGACGTAGCCTTGCTCGACCAGGTCGCGGACGTAGGCAACCGCCGGTGCGGAGCGGGCCTGCAGGCCGGCCACGGCGAGGACGCCCTGTTTCTTCGCCAGTGCGGCCAAGGTCTCCGCCTCTTTCAAGCCGTTGCCGAGCGGCCATTCGCAGTAGACGGCCTTGCCTGCCTCGAGCGCTGCAGTCGCAAGCTCGAGGTGATACGGCACCTTCACGGTCACGGCGACGACGTCCACGGCCGGACTGTTCACGAGCTCCTGGTGATTGTCGAAAGCGGCAGGCACACCGAAGAGCTTGCTGGCGGCGTCGGCAGATTCGCGTCGCGTGGTCGACAGCACAGTGATCTCGAAGTCATCCGAGAGCGACGTCAACGCAGGAATGTGCGCTTGCGCCGCCCATCCGCGGTCCGGATTGGCGCCGATGATGCCGACACGAATCCTCTTGGCTCCATCCTTGCTGGCGTCGATCCGCATCAGGCGACGAGCTTCGCGCGTTCGCGCTGTCGAGCTTCCTCGGCCAGTGCCTCGAGGGCGTCGGCAAGGCCTGCCCGAATCTCCTCGTCGGTCAACTCGCCTTCCTCGAAGCGGGTGTGGGCAAGTGGAACTGGGAGCTCGACATCGAGTACCCGAGCGCCGAGCGCGGCCAGGACTTTACGGAGTTCGGCCTGTGCCCAGGCCGCCCCGAAGGCGCCGGTGCTCGCACCGACGACGGCCACGGGCTTGTTCCGCAGCACGTTCGTCTCGACCGGGCGCGAGACCCAGTCGATCGCGTTCTTCAGCTGGCCTGGAATGGACGCGTTGTACTCCGGCGTCGCGACGAGCACCGCGTCGGCGTTTGCGATCGCCGCGTTCAAACGCGCGACGCTTGTCGGGCGCGGGTGGACATCGTCGTCCTCGTCGTACGGCGGAACCACTTTGAGACCGTCGTAGAGCTCGAGCTCGACGTCCGGGCCGGCGGCCTCGGCCGCGGCGCGCAACAGGCTCGTGTTGTGCGAGTCGCGGCGGAGGCTGCCGGAGATACCCAGGATCCGCGTCACTCGCTCTTTTCGCCTCCCGGCTTCACAAACTGCAGCTCGGCAATGATCGTGACGTCGTTCGCGAGCGCCGGCTCACCACTCGGAAGCGGGTTGTTCCAGTCGACTCCGAAGTCGGTGCGGTCGATCTTCGTGGTCAGATTGAGGCCGATGCGGTCGTTTCCGTAGGGATCGGCGATCGGCTCGGTCACCGTCCCGGTCACTGCGACTGGCTTGGTGACGCCCTTGATCGTCAACTCGCCGTCGACCGAGACCTTGCCGCCGTCGAGGCGGATGTCTCGGGCTGCGAAGCGGAGCTCCGGGTGCCGCTCGGCGTCGAAGAAGTCGGGCGACTGGAGATGGGCTGAGAGGTTCTCGTCCTTGACGTCGACGCTCGCGACCTTCGCCGTGCCCTCGAGCGACGCGCGCTCGGCGTCGACGGTCAGCTCGGCTCCAATCTCGTGGAATTCGCCCTTGAACGTCCCGGCGAGGTAGCGAACCTCGAAGTCAACCCGCGAATGAACGGGGTCGAGATTCCAGGTACCGGCCGGCGCAACGGTCAAGATCGGCGTGCTCATCGGCTTTGCGGCTCCTCTCGTCCTTCTGAAGCGGTCGCGTATACTTGCAAGTGCAAACACTTTACGGCGTGGTTGTTGCGTATGCAAGTACCTTCGAAATCCGACACAGCTGGTCTTCTCACTCGGCTCGTGGCTGATGAGTTCCCGAGCGGGAGCAGACTGGAGGCCTGGGACTCGTTCCTGCGGGCACACGCCACCCTCATGCGCCGCCTCGAGAGAGATCTCGCGCAGGGAACGGGCCTAGCGCTGGCCGACTTCGACGTGCTCGCTCAGTTGGCGCGCGCGGGGGGTGAGTTACGCATGACCGACCTCGCGAACCGGGCGCTCGTCTCGCGGTCAGGCATGACCCGGCGCGTAGCCCGGCTGGTCGAGGAAGGCCTCGTCCAGCGAGCCAACGCCGATGCGGACGGACGCGGTGTCGTCGTCGCGCTGACCGACGCCGGCGTAGCGCGCCTCACCGAGACTGCTCCGGTCCATCTGCGCGGGGTCTCGGACCTGTTCCTCGCGCAGCTCGACGATCACGAGCTCGCCGTCCTCAAGAACGCTCTCGACAAGGTCACCGTCGACTGCACGTTCGGCTGATCGGCTGACCCGGACGTAACCTACGGCCTTGATGCTCACCTCCACTCCCATTTACGTCCGACGCGTCTACCGGCAGTCGCAGAAGCGCGCCCACAAGACGGCCCTGCGAGAGTCGGGCTGATGAACCGAGCTGGCGAGATGTCGTGCAATCAGCCGATCGGCACGCCGGCGTCGAGTAGTAGTTGGCGGTAGACAGCTAGGCGGCGGCCAGCGACCAACGGCGTCGAGTTACGGTTGCGCGGGTCCGAGCCGAAGAAGCGTTCGAGCACGTCAGGGACGCGATCTCCGTCGGTGTCGGCGCCAACCCGGCGGACTCGAGGGTCGAGCTCGAGCCGGGCGAGCTGCTTGCCGCGCAGTTCCCGCACGATAATCGCGCGCCAACGTTCGAGTTCTGCCGCGGGGCGTGATGGATGGCTGTTGCGACGGCCGGGCATCGAGCCGAACATCAGCTCCACCTCGTTGCTATAGCCGTCTTCATCGGAGTCGCGCGCGAGGAGTGCCGGCCATCGCGTGGCCTCTTTCTTCTTTCGCAGGGGCACAACAAAAATGTCGTCGTATTCCGGCGCGACCTTCTGGAAGAGAACGTCGCGATAAGCTGCGCCGAACCTGTTGAAAACGACCGGTCGCTGGGTCCAGACCGCTACCTCGATGCTCCCCGTGTGCGGCCCGACGTTGTGGCACATCGTGCAGGTGGAGCGCTGTGATGAGAGTCCCCAGACGTCGTTGAGCGCCTGCAGGGGAGGAGTTTCGCCGCCGCCGCCGACCTCGGTAACTGGGCCGACGCCGGGCGCCGGGGCTGGCGCTGTCGTGATGCCCCTCACGACAACGACTACTGTTGCGAGAGCCAAAGCCGTGACGGCTCCGCCGAGGACCACCCAGGTCGTTCGGCGCCGGAAGCGCCTGTTCTTCTCGGAGCTCAATAACGCTCCTTCGGCCGGCGACGGCTGTGTCTTTCGAGTTCCTGGAGCACGATAGCGCGACCCTCAACGAGTTCCAGTCCCTCGCGCTGACAAACCCGTGCGATGCTCTCCCTCTATAGGCGCATGACGGGCGATACGACAAACGCGGAAACGCGCATACAAGGCGTCGCTGCGCGCGAAGCAGCAGCCCTGATCCAGGTTCACACGCTGACGGACGGCGGGCAGACGTCGCTCGACGTCGCACGCCTGGTCGCCGGGTTCCTCGAGCCTGCGCGTGAGACGCTCGAGCTCGCCCTGTACGACCTTCGCCTACACGACGACACGGGCGAGATCGTGCGGGGCGCGCTCGTGGGTGCGCACCAGCGCGGCGTCCACGTCCGGCTCGTCTACAACCTCGACCAGGACGATGAACGTCCTCCGGTACCGCCGCCGCCGAAGACGGAGCCCGAGCTCGTCGAGTCCCTCCCCTTCGAGACGGTGGGCATCCCGGGCTGGCCGGATCTGATGCATCACAAGTACGTCGTCCGCGACCGTGACGCGGTCTGGAGCGGCTCCACCAACTGGACCGACGACTCGTGGTCGCGGGAGGAGAACGTCATCGTGATCGTCGAGTCGGCGGGCGTCGCGATCCGGTTTCAGGACGACTTCGCGCAGCTGTGGAAGAAACGTGAGGTGGCGAAGTCCGGGGGTGTTCCAACCGACCCGATCGACGTGGGCGACGCAGAGGTGCGGACGTGGTTCTCGCCGAAGCGAGGAGAGAAGCTTGCGCACCGGATCGCGCACGCGATCGGGTGCGCCGAGCGGCGCGTGCGGGTCGCCTCGCCGGTGATCACGTCGGGTCCGATCCTCGGCACGCTCGCCGAGGTGGCCGCGGACGGGCGCGTAGAGCTCGCGGGTGTGGTCGATGCGACCCAGATCGATGAGGTCTTCGCTCAGTGGCGGATGAACGGGAACGTCAGCTGGAAAGGGCCGTCATTGCGTTTCCTGCTCGAGCGGGGGCACTTCACGGGCAAGCGCTCGACGCCGTACGCGCCGGGAGCGGTCCACGACTACATGCACGCGAAGGTGGCGGTCTGCGACGACACCGTCTTCATCGGCAGCTTCAACCTCTCGCACTCCGGTGAGGAGAACGCCGAGAACGTGCTGGAGATCGAGGACACTGCGCTGGCCGAGCGGATGGCCGGCTTCGTCGACTCGATTCGCGGGCGCTATCCCCCGCTAGCGTTGGACTAGCTCGCGCGGGTTCGGCAGCGGCGTGAGGACCGGCTCGACGCGCTCGCGCAGGTGCTCGTAGTCCGGCGGCAGCGAAAGCTTCTCTCCCAGGTGCTCGAGCGGCTCGTCGACGGTGAAGCCCGGGCCGAGGGTGGCGATCTCGAACAGGACGCCGCTCGGCTCGCGGAAGTAGATCGAGCGGAAGTAGAAGCGGTCGATGATCGGCGTCGGATGCGCGCCGCTCTTCGCAACTCGCTCGTGCCAGGCTTCGTGCTCGTCCTGCGGCGAGGCCCACGCGACGTGATGGACGGTGCCGGCGCCTTGCACTCCGGGCTCACGGGGAGGCTCGTCGTACGCGTACCACGAGCCGCGCTTTTCGCCCCGGACCTCCCAGACGGAGTCGCCGTGCGGATCGAAGGCGAGCGTCTCCTCGAGAAACGCGCGGCTCGGGCCGGGATCGCCGAAGGCGCGCACGCCGTCGAAGCCGCGGAGCGCGAGCTCGGCGGGAATCTCGGGATGGTCGGCGATCAGCGGCTCGTCGCCGGTCTCGACGACGGAGAGCTCGAGGTCGAGACCCTCGGGATCGGCGAAGCGGAGCCGGCCCTCCTCCCGCTCCGCGGCGATTCCTTCGCGGTCGACGCGGTCGGCCCAGAACTCGATCGCGTCCTCGGAGGCGACCCGGAAGACGATCCTGTGCACCATCCCTCGACCTGCACGGCCGGGGGCGGCGTGTGGATACTCGAAGAAGGTCAGGTCACTGCCGGCGCTCCCCTTCTCGTCCGCATAGAAGAGGTGGTAGACGGTCGGGTCGTCCTGGTTCACGGACTTCTTGACCAGGCGCAGGCCGAGGACCCGGACGTAGAAGTCGACGTTGCCGGGCGCGTCGGCGGTGATGCAGGTGATGTGATGGATTCCCTCGAACCGCATGACCGCCTCGACTCTACCCGTGCGGTCATGATCTGCGCATGGGGCTGGATGCACGGGTGCGGCCGGCTGCGGGTTCGCCTCAGGGCGCGCTCGTGTTGTTTCACGGGCGCGGCGCGGACGAGCACGACCTCTTTCCTCTCCTAGACGCGCTTGACCCCGAGCGTCGACTCGTCGGTGCAACGCCGCGGGGTCCCTTGTCGCTGCCGCCCGGCGGTGCGCACTGGTATGTGCTGGGTGGAATCGGCACGCCGGAGCGGACGACGTTCGGGGCCAGCTTCGCCGCTGCGTCCGAGTGGCTGGACGGGTTCCTGGGCGAGCACGCGGTGGGCTACGACCGGCTCGCGGTCGGGGGCTTTTCGCAGGGCGGCGTGATGGCGTACTCGCTGGGCCTCGGTCAAGGGCGTCCGCGTCCGGCCGCGCTCGTCGCCTTGAGCAGCTTCGTTCCGACGGTCGAGGGCTTCGAGCTCGACCTGTCGCCGCCGCTGCCGCCCATCGCAATCGGCCACGGCACGCTCGACTCGGTGATCGAAGTCGAATGGGGCCGACGCGCGCGCGAGCTCTTCGAAGGCGCCGGCGCCGAGGTCGTGTACCGGGAGGCGCCGATGTTCCACCAGATCGATCCGGAGTTCATCCGGGATGTCGTGAGCTGGCTCGCTGCAGCTCTCCCGCCCCAGCGGGGCTCTTCGAGGTGGAAATGTGCTGACTGAGGAAGCGCGAGGACGCCTCGTCAGCCTGGACTTAAACCCCAGCCACCCTCCCTCGGCCTTCGCGCGATGCTGGCACCGATCCGTTCGAGGAAACGCGCGTCTGTGGGTGAAAGCCCGGCGGTGAAGGTGCTTCGAGCGGGGTCTCTTCCGGTGAGGGCCGCGTAGAAGACGCAGGCCGCGAGGTACGAGCCCTCCCTGTTGGGGTGCCTCCCGTCCCAGTCCCAGAGATCGAGGCGGGGCCTTCGTCGCTGCGCCTTGGCCCAGGCGAGCCCGACCGGCACCACCGAGGCCGGCAGCTCGGCGGCTAGCTCCGAGTAGCCCTGGGCTAGCCGTGCCTGCATGCCGCTGAAGGTGTCGCCGGGCCAGTTGTATCCGTCACCGCGCTGGTAGCCCCAGGTCATGAAGAGGAGCGTGCGGCCGCCGCGGCGGCTGATCCTTTCGTGCAGGGTTCGCGCGAACGGATAGGTCTCGCGCCGCCACTCCTCTCGCGTGAACGAGAGGAGCTGGCTCTGCTCCTGAAGCACGACAACGTTCCAGCGGACGTCTTTCAGCAGCGCGGTCAGGCCATCGTCCTTGGACGCCGCCTTCAAGCTCCAGCCTGGTGCCGCATACTCGACCGCGAAGAGCTGCGGCCCTCCGTTGGCGCCGACCGCAAGGTCATGCACCATCCCCGCGAGCCCGTTTCGGAACGTGAAGCTGTTGCCGACAAAGAGCACGCGGATGCCGGGACGCGCGCTCCGCGCCAGTGCGATGTCTCCCCGGACGCGCGGATCGAACGGGCTTGGGGCCAGCCCGCTCTGAACGAGCCCGACGTAGACGGAAACCCCTAGGACGATCCCCACGCCCGCGCAGGCGAGCAGTCTGATGAACCTCTTCATCGGCCCGTGCATCGGCATGCGCCGCAGAGCGCTTGTGGCGATAACGGGTGATCCGGGCTGTCGCCGTCTGGCGGAAGTACGACAGCGTGAGGGTCGGGGTCGGCCGGCGTCCCTGGTCGCAGGGCACAGCACGCGCCCGGCCTCGACTGGATGCTCGCTGGTTGGGACGTTTCATCGTCGAGTCGCCCGCCATAACGATCAACGAGGCCGCGCTAGGCGCTGCGGCGGGACTGCAGCGGTACTAGGGCTAGCCGACCCGGATTGCGGGTTGGCCGCCGAGACCCTGCGGCAGCGCGCCTCGCGTCAGGGGCACGCCTCTGTCGCGGCGCTCCTGAGAAGCCTGAACCAGACCGGCTTTCAACAGCACGTTCTCCCACCTGTGGATTGCGGGGACGACACTCTCGAGCTTTGCCGAGTTTGCGAACGTGGCCGCAAGGCGTCTGTGGAAAATGTACGAGATGTCCATCCGGATCAAGTAGAGATGTCTGTCGACTCGACCGCCGCCCTCCCTCCTCCCC
>WNGF01007389.1_pt1 | contig 13281 bp, 12 predicted proteins | sample 5400641 | NCBI WGS metagenome assembly WNGF01 (sample SAMN13153371, study PRJNA577476) | soil metagenome | isolation source: 80 cm soil or saprolite under grassland replicate 2 | place: USA:California | collected 2016-06-15
CTTTGTGTTCGCCGGCCGCCGGGATCGACTCGATGACGTAGACCGGCTCCGGCTGGGCTTGCTGCTGATCGTCGCTCATGCCGCTGTCTCGTTCCCGAACCCCATCCTCTACCCCACTCCGGCCGGCCTGGGCGCAAAAACCTGAAGGCAAATCGGCCCTCTATGCATTAGAAGGGTACCGCGAGGCGCCTCTCATGTCCGACGATTTGCTGCAAGTCCAACCCAAGATTTCGCCCCCCCTCGATCCCGATTTTCGCCCTGCCTACCTCGGAAACAAGGCTTTCGTCGCTGCCGCCCGCGAGAGCGGCCGCGCGACGCCGCTGTGGTTCGCCCTAGAGCGCCCGAACGGCAGCGTCTCGGTCTATCGCACGCTGGCGTTTCCAATGGGCCACGCCGCGGCGCGGCACAACCTCGCCTATGCCGAACGCCTCTTGAAGTTTTTGCTCTGGCAAAAAGGTAGCGCGAAAGTTGCGCTGCTCGGACCGAACGACGTCGCGCCGCATCTGCAGAGGACGTATGCCAAGGGGGGCGAGCGGGCGTTCGACGCCGAATTCATGAGCAACGTCTACGAGCACGGCTTCGAGGTGACCTCGTCCGATGAAGCGAGCTTCCCCCTCGAAAAGGAGAGCTCGGCGCCGATTGGACGCCACCTCAAGGGCTACCGCATCGGCTTCGATGCGGGGGGCAGCGATCGCAAAGTTGCCGCCGTGATCGATGGAAAGGAAGTCTTCTCGTGCGAGGTGGTATGGGAGCCCAAACTCAACGGCGACCCGCAGTATCACTTCGACGGCGTCGACGATTCGATCCGCCGCGCCGCCGAGCACCTGCCGCGAATCGACGCGATCGGCGTCAGCTCGGCGGGCGTTTACATCGACAACAAGACGCGCGTGGCCTCGCTGTTCCGCAAGGTCCCGCTCGATCTTTTCGAGAAGCGTATCAAGCCCCTCTACCTCGATATCGCCAAGAAATGGGGCAACGTGCCGGTCGAAGTCGCCAACGACGGTGACGTGACGGCGCTCGCCGGAGCGATGAGCTTGAACGATCAGCCCGTGCTCGGCATCGCCATGGGGACGAGCCTCGCCTGCGGCTACGTCGACGAGAAGGGCTACATCACCGGCTGGCTCAACGAGCTCGCCTTCACCCCTTTCGATTACGGAGAAAAGGCTCCCGTCGACAGCGAATGGTCCGGTGATCGAGGGACGGGGGTCAATTACTTTTCGCAGGACGCCGTCATCCGGCTTGCGCCGCGCGCGGGCATCGAGCTCGCCCCGAACGACGCCCCGGGCGCCAAGCTCAAGGCCGTGCAGAAGCTCCTCGAGGCGGGCGACGAACGGGCGCGCCCCATCTTCGAGAGTATCGGCGTCTACCTCGGATATGGCCTCTTGCAGTGCGCCGAATTCTATCGACTCAAGCACGTCCTCATTTTGGGCCGCGTCACCTCGGGCGAGGGGGGCGCGATCATCCTCGAGAAAGCCAAGCAGGTATTTGCGTCGGAAGCCCCCGCTCTCGCCGGGCAGGTCAAAATTCATCTACCCGACGAGGCCAACCGTCGCGTCGGACAAGCCATCGCCGCCGCGAGTCTGCCCGCCATCTAGCATTACTGCGTCAGATCTTGGCGATGACAGATCACGATCAGCAATTGCGGCGTGTCGCCCGCGCAAATTACGACGCTGCGAAGTCCCCGACGGGGGACGGCGAGGCCGTCGGAAGCTGCGCATCAGTCCGGAATCGCCGCTGCGCCTCGCCTCTTCGGCTTCGCCGACAGCCAGTTGTGCCTGTCCGGTCAGTACTTGAGTGGGCCTATGGCTACTCCGATGACACGATCTGGTAGCGAGGATCTGACGCAGTAATGCTAGAAGATCCATCACCGCCGCGTCCGGTTGGGCAGAGCGACTGGAGTTCACCATGAACCGATCCGATGACGTTCTGAAACTGAGAGCCGATGGCGCCGAAGTTTTCATTCCCGATGGGTCACCGTCCGAGATTGCGATTCCGAGAACGACCCACCTCGGCATCTGCGCCCATCAAGACGATCTCGAGATCATGGCCTATCACGGCATTCTCGAGTGCTTTCAGCAGAAGGACCGGTGGTTTACCGGCGTCACGATGACCAATGGCAGCGGGAGCGCGCGCGATCTCGAGTACAAGAGCTACAGCGATGCCGAGATGATCGCGGTGCGCAGGCTCGAGCAGAAGAAGGCCGCCCACATCGGCGAGTTTTCTTCGATGCTGCTTTTGAACCACAAGAGCGCTTCCGTCAAAGACCCGAAGAACGGCGACGTGGCAGCCGATCTCGACACCGTCTTTTCCGTGGCGCAGCCCGAGGTGGTTTACACGCACAACCTCGCCGACAAGCACGACACCCACGTCGCCGTCGCGCTGCGCGTGCTCACCGCGCTTCGCCGATTGCCGGAAGAGAAGCGGCCTCGCAAGGTCATCGGCTGCGAAGTGTGGCGCGACCTCGACTGGCTCTCTGACTCCGACAAGGTCGTGATGGCCGTCGATGGACACTCCAACCTCGCCGACGCCTTGATGGGCGTCTTCGATTCTCAGATCTGCGGCGGCAAGCGGTACGATCTCGCCGCGCGCGGCCGCAGGCTTGCCAATGCGACGTTTTTCGAGAGTCACCTCGTCGACAAAAACCAGGCGCTCATCTGGGGCATCGACTTGACGCCCCTCGTCCACGAAGCGAGCCGCGATCCTTTTGCCTTCGTGAAGCAGCACATCGACCGCTTCGCCGAGGAAGTCAGGGCGCGTATCGCCAAGCTGTCGTGATCCGGCGCTTTCGCTAGCTGCTGCCAAACAACGTCGGACTCGTCTCAGAGCCCAACCGCGCTCGCGATGTTCGCCGCCGGCATGGCGCCGCTCGCGCGCCCCACTTCGTGACCCGCCTTGAAAAGGACGAAGGTGGGAATGCTTTGAATGCCGAATTGATTGGCCACCTGCGGCAGCTCCTCGGTGTTCAGTTTGACGACGAGCAACGAACCGCTGCGCTCCCGCGCCAGCTTGGCGAGCTCCGGCGCGACGACACGGCACGGTCCGCACCACGCCGCCCAGAAATCGACCAAAACGGGAATGGGCGACTTCGAAACGATCTCACCGAATTCCCCGGAGCTCGCGACCGGATAAGGATCGGCGGTGGGGGAGAGGGGAGACTTGCATTGGCCGCAGCGGGCCTGCCGGTCGAGCCGGGCGGCGGGAATGCGGTTTTGGGCGCGGCACGAAGAGCAGGTCACGATCATGAGGTGTGAGAGTGTAGCTCGCGCGCCTCGGGAGCCAAAGTCGCGGCCGTCCACAAAATGTGCTTAGTTGCTGCTATGGCCGACTACCTGGAGGACCTTACCGACGCCGTCGACCAGGCGCGCACATCGGGTTTCAACACCATCATTGCGCTCATCGTTTCCATAAGTGCAAGCTTCATCGCCCTCTGCAACGTCAAGGACGGCAACATCGTGCAGGCGATGGCGCAAGCGCAGGCGAACTCGGTCGACGCTTGGTCGTACTACCAGGCCAAGAGCACGAAACAGAACCTCGCCGAAGGGATGGTCGATCAGTTCACCACCCAGCGGCTCACGACCCCCGGTCTGTCGGCCGAAGCGCGCGCGGAGTTCGACCGCCGGATCGCCGACTACACCGCCAAGGCCAAGCAGTACGAGGCCGAAAAACAGAAAATCAAGCAGTCGGCCGAGGACTTTCAGAAAGACTACGATCGGCTCAATTTTCGTGACGACCAGTTCGACATGGCCGAAGCCAGCTTGTCGCTCAGCATCGCCCTCCTTGGCGTCACTGCCCTCACCCAGAAGCGGTGGCTTCTCGCCGTTGGGGTCATTTTCGCGGTTTTCGGGGTGGTACTCGGAGTTTCGGGATTTATGGGCTACAACTTACACCCGAGCTTTCTCGCCAAGCTCTTGAGCTGAGAGACGGGTCCCGAGGCATCTTGGAAAACCAGCGAGTCAAAATCTACGACACGACGCTGCGCGACGGCACGCAGGGTGAGGACGTCAGTTTTTCGGTCGAAGACAAGCTGCGCATTGCGCGTGCACTGGACGAGCTCGGCGTGGCTTACGTGGAGGGCGGCTGGCCTGGTTCCAATCCGCGCGACGCTGCCTTTTTCGAGGCCGCGCGGCGCGAGAAGCTCTCGCATGCCCAATATGCCGCCTTCGGCTCGACCCGTCGGACGGGGGTCACCGCGGCCGAAGATCCGCTTCTGAAAGCGCTGCTCGCGGCCGCCACCCCCGTGGCGTGCATCTTCGGCAAGAGCTGGGGTCTGCACGTCAAGGACGCGCTCGGCGTTTCGCTCGAAGAAAACCTCGCTCTCATTTTCGACACGGTGCGCTTTCTCAAGCAGCACTTCGACGAGGTCGTCTACGACGCCGAGCACTTCTTCGACGGTTACGCGGACAACCCCGACTACGCATTGGCCTCGCTGAAAAGTGCCGCCCAGGCGGGTGCGGACGTGCTCGTACTCTGCGACACCAACGGCGGCGCCCTACCGAGCGAAGTGCGCAGCGCCATCGAGCACGTTAAAAAAACATTGCCCGACGCAGCGCTCGGCATCCACGCTCACAACGACAGCGAGGTCGCAGTCGCCAATTCGGTGACCGCCGTCGAAGCGGGCATCCGCCACGTCCAGGGGACGATCAACGGCTTCGGCGAGCGGTGCGGCAACGCCAATCTCGTTTCGATCATCGCCAACTTGCAGCTCAAGCTCGGCTACCAGTGCGTTCCCAAGGTGCAGCTCGCCCACTTGAAGAGCACCTCGCGCCTTCTCTTCGAGCTTTTGAATCAGCCGCCCAACAAACGCCAACCGTACGTCGGCGATTCGGCTTTCGCCCACAAGGGCGGCGTCCACGTGTCGGCCGTCGTCAAGAATGCTCGGACGTACGAACACGTCGAGCCTGCCTCGGTCGGCAACCATCGTCGCGTTCTCGTCTCCGACTTGTCTGGTCGATCCAATGTCCTCTACAAGGCCAAGGAGTGGGGCGTGGATCTCGACTCGAAAGATCCGGAAGCCAAGCAAATCCTCGCGCAGCTGAAGGAGCTCGAATCGCAAGGTTTCGAGTTCGAAGGGGCGGAAGCATCGTTCGAGCTCTTGATGCAAGACGCGACGAACCAACAAAAGACCGAGAGCTTCCGGCTCATCGGCTTTCGCGTCATCGCCGAAAAGCGCAGCGACGACAAAGAGCCGCTCGCCGAAGCGACGGTGCAGATCGAGGTCGGCGGCCACGTGGAGCACACCGCCGCCCTCGGCAACGGGCCGGTCAACGCGCTCGACGTCGCGCTTCGCAAAGCCCTCGAGAAGTTCTACCCCGAGCTGAAAGAGGTCCAGCTCGTCGACTACAAAGTGCGCGTGCTCGGCGGCGAGCGCGGCACCGCGACCAAAGTTCGCGTCCTTCTCGAGAGCGCCGATTCGACCGCCCGCTGGGGTACCGTCGGCGTCTCGGACAACATCCTGGAGGCTTCGTACCAGGCGCTCGTCGACGCGATCCGTTATAAGCTCTTCAAGGACAAGAAGGCCGTCCAGCCCAGCGTCAAGCCGGATGGACCGGTGAGCGGCCGGACGGCTTCGCCGCCGGCGGACGCTTCCACGGCCCGCAAGAAACTGGCGAGCGCGAGTTAGGAAGGCGCCAACCTAGAACTTGGGGAAATGCCGCCGGCGCTCGCTTTCGAACCCGACCTCTGCAACCCGACCGAAGAGCACCACCTGCTCCGCGAGACGGTGCGCGACTTCACGCGCGAGGCCATCGAGCCGCAGGCCGACGAGCACGACCGAGCGGGCACCCTCAACCGCGATCTGTTCGAACAATGCGGCAAGATCGGCCTGCTGGGGATCACCATTCCCGCGGACGATGGCGGCTCGGGAATGGATGCCGTCGCGGCGGTGATCGCCCACCACGAGATGAGCAAGTCCGACCCGGGCTTCACGCTCGCGTACCTCGCCCACGCGATGCTCTTCGTCAACAACTTCTATTACACCTCCAATGCCGAGCAGCGCCGCCGCTACCTCGAGCCCGTCATCTCCGGCGAGTGGATCGCTGCCATGGGCATGACCGAGCCGAGCGGCGGCACGGACGTCATCGGTATGAAGACCACCGCCCGAAGAGAACGGGATGGCTATGTCTTGACGGGTCGAAAGGCGCTCATCACCAACGCACCGGACGCCGACATCTTCCTCGTTTACGCGAAGCTCGAAGGTCGCATCACGTCGTTCGTGCTCGAGCGCAAGTTCGAAGGTTTATCAACGGGCCCTCCCACTCACAAGATGGGCATGCGCGCGAGCACGATGGGCGACATCGTCATGGACGACTGCTTCGTTCCCAAGGAAAACGTCCTCGGTGGCGAGGGGCAGGGGGTCGTGCACATGATGCGCAACCTCGAGATCGAGCGCATCACGTTGGCGGCAATGAGCCTCGGCATCGCCGATCGCTGCCTCGAAATCATGGTCAACTACGCGCGCGAGCGCACCGCTTTCGGCCGCCCCATCGCCGAGTTCGGGCAGATCCAGCGCTACATCGGCGACAGCTACGCGAGCACCGAGGCCGCCCGCGCGCTCATTTACAACGTCGCCCGCACCATTCGGCACGATCGCAAAAATCGCCTCGGCTCCGACGCGGCCAAGCTCTTCGCCGCTCCGGTGGGCAAGCATGTCGCCGATCACGCCATGCAGGTGCTGGGAGGCTGGGGCTATTGCGACGAATTCAAGGTGGAGCGCTTCCTGCGCGACGCGAAGCTCCTCGAAATCGGCGGTGGCACGCTCGAGTCGCATCAGAAAAATCTGACGCGCGATCTCGTCGACCTCTGACGTTTGCGCGAAGACTCACGGGCGAGCGATGGGATGGGCTTGCAGGGTGCGAACGATCGCGTCCGCCAAGAGCTCGTGACCCCGCTCGTTGGGGTGGCCTCCGTCAGGCGGACCGATCCTTTGGTCGGGGGGAATGTCGACGCGCACGTGGATCAGGTCGAGACCCGAAAAAAGGTCGCGCTCCAGGCGTGGGGTGCCGCTTTCGTCGGGCAAACACGCCGCTCCGTAGTTCGTCATGACGAAAAGGGCGCGCGTTTTTCGGGTGCGAGCAAGCACGTCGGTCGCCAGGAAAATCGTGCGCGCCGACTCGATCGCCGCATCGGAATGGTAGAGGACGAGCTTGCGCAGAGGAGAGGTCGCCCACCAGGATCGCGAGGGAGGGACGATCTCGAGCCGGCCGTCGTGTACGACGAGGTGCTGACGGCGATCGTCGACGTTGCGCTCGAGTTGTAGCGGCACGACGAATGTCACGAGACCAACGGGGCGCGAATACGTGGGCAGAGCGTCGCGCAGTCGCACGTAGGCCTCGTCGTTCGCAATGCCGGTCAGCGCCAAGTTGACGACCTGAACTCCGAGCGCGTGCCCCACGCGCGCCGCGTAGCTCTGCGAATAATCGACGCCGTACCCGAGTGCGACTGATTCCCCCGTGAAAAGAAGGGTCGGCGCGTCGTGGTCGGGGGCATCGACGCTGCTCGCGGCGCGATTGCCCTCGGCATTGATTTCGTAGCGAACGGTGCGTGTCCCGACCCTGACTTCCTTCATGCGAGACGGGATCGGCACGTAATTGCCCGAATCGTCGAGGCGCATCGGAGGCAGATCGGCTTGATGTTCCAAATCGCGCCGCGGTTCTTTGAGCCGCAGGTAAACGTCGCACACCACGAGCGCAAGTGCGACCGCGGCAACGACGCGCACCCAACCCCGCAAGAAGGCGACGCTCGGGGGCCTCCCGAACCAATCCACGAGTTTTGGCCGAACCAGCGCGGCCCACGCGATCGCAGCGACAACGGCCCCCCACCGCGACACCGTTTCCCAAAGGAGTGTGGAGCGCGCGCAGGGACAGTAGTTCGGAAGCACGTGGTGATCGAACCACGCCTCGTCGGCGCGCAAAGCCCAGGCGATGACGATTCCCGCGGGCAAGAGCGCGATGGCTTGCAACAAGAAGCGGAAGGCGGAGCGGGACCGCCGAGAGCTGACACCCAGGACCATGCGTCGACCGGGACAAGCATTGCACGTCGTGCGGCCTCCTCGCCGGCAACGGGGCGCCGGCACGGCTCGCGTGCTTCCTAGGGGGGGCTCCTTCCCTCAGGGGGGGGTAGGTAAGCATGCTTCCTTTCGGACCTAACAAATCGTCCGAGGAAGGCACGCTCCGGTCGTTCCGGCAGGCGCCACCAACTTGTTGGTACGGCTCTGCTTGGTTCCGAAATTTCTGTTCAATTCAGTGAAGTAAGTATACGTACCCTGATGTCCGCCCGAAAAAGGCCCCCATGCTCCGCCGCTGTTGGTCGAAAAGAGCCGCCCCCACTTTCGAACATCGATGTTCAGCCAGATGGGCAAGGGCCGCTTGCCCATTTTCGAGCGATGGCCGAGGTATGCATACTTACATGACAAATGGCGCCAGAAGGTACGCTTGGTGGTCCCCGCAGGCGTCACCGATACGGCTCTGGCCGTTCCGGCATTCCCGTTCAGCGAGAGCGACCCCCACGTTCGACGGGACATGGCTCTCGTCGAGCGGCGTTCGAGCCTCTCACTTCTCGATCCGGTACGTTAGCCCGCGGTGAGGCGACGGGTGAGCCGATCGACGGCTTCGCGGAACGTGGCGATGGGCGGCAGTAGGCTCAGCACGAGAAAGCCGTCTCGATCGAAATCGAAGAAGTAGCCAGGATGCACGATGACGCCGTCTTCTTCGACCAGAAGCTCGACCCAGCGATCTTCGTCGTGGATGCGGGGTACCTCGAGAATCGCGTACCAGCCACCGAGAAGCGGCAGCCGACGTACGGGACAGGTGGGGCCGAGCTTGGAAAGCGCGTCGTCGAGCGTGGCGAGGTTGTGAGTCAATCGTTGGCGGACCGCTCGCGCAATAGCCGGTTGGCGCCCGAGCAGTGGCCCGAGCGCCAGCTGCACGGGCGTCGATACGGAAAGGAACGTGTCCGCGACGAACTCCAGGCGCGCGAGCGCCTCGCGCACCCGCGTTTCGGGTCCTGCGACCACGGTCCAGGCGAGCTTGCATTGTGGAAGGAGCAGCACCTTGGAAAGACCGCTCAGCACGAACCGGAGCGGTGCGATTTCCGGCGAAATTTCGACGAAGCTCGGCAAGGCGTCGCTCGGCAACCGCCTCAGGGCATAGTCACCGAAGACTTCATCGACGACGATCGCAAGATCGTGCCGGCGGGCCAGCTCGCAGAGGGCGTCGGCTTCGTCTCTTCGCACGAACGAGCCGGTGGGGTTATTGGGATGAACGAGCACGATCGCGCGGGTACGTTCATCGATGCTTTGCTCGAGCGCCGCGAGGTCGATCCGAAATTCTGCCTCGCGCACCAGTGGGTAGGACCGCAAATGCACCCGCTGGCTTTGGGCGATCCAGCTGAGGAGCGGGTAGCTCGGACGCGGGACCAATATCGTGTCATCGGGGTCGCAAACCAGCGTGAAAATCCACGAGTAGGCTTCGCTCGTACTCGCGGATAAAACGACGTGCTCGGCCGGCGTGCGAAGCCCGCGCGCGGCGTAGTACGCGGCGACGGCCTTGCGCGCCTCCGGGTGGCCGAGTGGCGTGGGCTCATAAGCGGCCCCCCTCGGATGGCCGAGTTCCGCCACCAAGGAAGTGAGGTCGAAGAGGCCCACGCGGGTCGGGTTCGATTCGGTGAGGTCGAGCAGCGTGCGGCCCTCGGACCGCGAGCGCTCGATCGCGACGGCGAGCGGATTTTCAGTTCGATCCCAGGCGGTTCGGGCGGAAAACATGTCCGGTGAGTCTACCTTTGCGTGGAGGCGAAAGGTCGGCTACGAGCTATTCCCATGTCGATACACCGACCCAAAAGGGCCACGCCCCGGAGAACCGATAGCTCCTCCTCGTTGCGCGCTTCAACGCCCTCGAGCGCCCCCAAGCCGCCCAAGTGGAAGGAAGCCGTCGCCGACAAGCCGGACGGCGCTTTCGCAGCTTACGCCCCCGAACAGACCTTCGAAAAGGATGCGCTCGTCGCCCACGCCAAATTCGGCAAGGGAATCGTCGTCGAAGTGGACGGCAACAAAGTGCACGTCCTCTTCGAAGAAGGCATTCGCCGGCTCCTCCACGGAACGCCGGGCTAGCCACGCCCAATCGTTAATCTCGTTCGTACGTACTTGCTACGGCTTGATGACTTGCGTCCCGCTCGGTGGCGTGAACGTGAACTCAGTCGACGGCACGGGCGTATTGGCAAGGGGGTTATTGAAGTCGAAGCGATTGCGATTTCCCTGGGCGTCGACGATGAGCACCCGTCGCACCTGGGCGGTCGCCGAATCGACGTAAAGAAGCACTTTCTGGTAGGCAGGCGTCGGGTCCGTGGGCGTTCCCTCGAGCACCCAGCCACCTTCGAATTTCATGGTGCTGGGGTCGAGCACGCGCAGCGTGAACGATTTCGTCAGGTCGCCCTCGCCCATCAAAAAGGATAGCGCAGCGGCCTGCTGTGACTTGCCGACGGGCTGTTCGAACATCTGTTGGTTTGCGGGCTCGTAAACTTTGAGCACGCGCCCGTCGGAGACGACGCGGTTGCCGTTGGGCTGGTCGTATCGCCAGCTCATTTTGCCGGGTTTTTCGAAGGCGACCTTTCCTTCCGAGGTACGGTGCTGGTCGTGCAGCTTGATGTAGTAGTCCTGCTTGAAGTCCGCTTTGAACGTCTTGGTCTGATCGTAGAAGGCCTGGACGCGGGCTGCGATCTGCTCGGCGCTCGGCCCCGCCGGTGAGCTGGATTCGGACGGCGTGGCCCAAAGGGGCCCCACGGGCGAGCTCATCGCGAGGGCGGAAACGAACAGAGTGGCGGCGAACACGGGATGACGCATGGGAACTTGACCTCTCCTTCTTAGACGAATGGACGCCCCATCCGATGCGAAAGTTGCCGAGGTCCGGAGGTGGGTAGCTAACCTGCCAGAATCACGGTCTATTTGCGAAAACACGCGCCAGGTGTGCATTGATTCCCGCCGCGTTGACATGGGCGAGCGCGATGGCGAGAGCGTCCGCGGCATCGGAGCGAGGAGGGGAGGGGAGCCGCAACACCGTCGCGATCATGAGCGCGACCTGACGCTTGTCGGCGCGGCCGTGTCCGACGATGGCCTTTTTGACCTTGGTCGGCTCGTATTCGGCGATCGGCAGGCCCGCGCGCGCCAAAACGAGGAGGACGACCCCCCGCGCGTGCCCGAGTTTGGCCGCCGCCGTCGCGTCCTTCGCGTAAAAAAGGGCCTCCACGACCGACGCCGTGGGGCGATAGAGCGCGATGACGTCGTTGAGCTCCCGCTCGATTTGGCACAAGCGATCGGCGATGCTGGCGCTGACGTCGGTGTCTACGACGCCGTGAGCGACGTGCGATGGACGCGTACCATCCCGCCGCACGACGCCCCAGCCGAGGTGACGCGTACCAGGGTCGATGCCGAGCACGATCATCGTGCTCGTAGTAACAGCCTCGGCGTCGCAGGGAAAGATCTCGCTAGTGCCGCGCGTTCGCGGGGCATCGCGGCTTCGTTGCGCGAGACTGACGTTTTTGTGGGGGCTACCCCCAAACCCCGGCTCGTGTCCCGTCGATTTGCTGTCGGCGAGTCTCGGGTTCAGGACACTAACACGCGCGGTGTCCTCGGGCGGGGAAGATCTTGCCGGGGTTGAGCAGGCCTTTCGGATCGAACGCGCTTTTCAGCCGCATCTGCAGGTCGATGAGCTCCTCGGACTGTTCGAGCGGGAGGTAGGGAGCTTTCAGAATGCCGATGCCGTGTTCCCCCGAGAGGGTCCCGCGCATGGCGACGACATCGCGAAACAGCCGCTCGATCGAACGCTCGACCTTGGGAAACTCGACGGGATCGTCCCAGAGAAAGTTCACGTGCAGGTTGCCGTCACCCGCGTGGCCGTACGTCACGGTGCGAATGCCGGTCGCTTCCGAAGTTCGGGCGACTTGGTCGAGCAGGTCCGCGATCCGTTGTCTCGGCACGACGATGTCTTCCGAGAGCTTGTGTCGCGCGAGCGCGCGAACGGCGGGCGACAGCTCGCGGCGCGCTGCCCAAAGCCGGCTGCGCTGCGAGGCGTCCTGGGCCACGAGAACGTCGATCGCGCGCTCTTTGGTGCAAGCATCTCCGACCCGCTGGACCGCCGTTTCACATGCATGCGCATCGCCGTCCACTTCGATGAGCAGAAGCGCGCCCGCGCGCTCGTCGACGGCGACACCGCGCGTCCGAACGGCGGCGAGCGTGCCGGCATCGAGCAGCTCGATGCAGCGTGGCACGAGGCCCTGGGCGACGATCGCGGCGACGGCCTGCCCTGCCGTTCGCACGTCGTCGAAGAGCGCGAGCATCGTCACCACCTCGGGCGGCTTCGGAATGAGCCGCAGCGTGACTTCGCTGAACACTGCCAGCGTGCCCTCGCTTCCGGTCAGCAGCGCCGTCACGTCGTAGCCGGTGACCCCTTTGATGGTGCGCCGTCCGGTGCGAAGGCGCGTACCGCCCATCAGCGTCGCTTCCAGGCCGAGCACGTAGTCGCGCGTCACCCCGTACTTGAAGGCGCGTGGTCCTCCTGCATTCTCCGCAACGTTGCCTCCGATCGCGCACATCTTGAGCGAGTTGGGATCCGGCGGATAAAAGAGCCCCTCGCGTTCCACGGCATCGTGCAGATCGCCGGTGACGACGCCTGGTTCGACGACGGCGAGCCGCTCGGCGCGATCGATCTCTTTGATTTGCGCCATGCCGAGCGTGACGAGCACGATGCCGCCGGCGATGGGCACGGCGCCGCCCGTGCGCCCCGAGCCGGCCAGGCGCGGCGTCACCGGAACCTCGGCCCTATGGGCGATTTCGAGCGTGCGCGCCACGTCGTCGGGACTTTCGGCCAAGACGACGGCATCGGGAATCGGGCCCGGGACGTCGGAATCGTCGGTCGCGTACGGCTCGCATTGTGCGGTGGCCGTCAGGATCTTCGAAGGACCGAGCGCCCGTTCGAGCATGGAGCGAACACGGTCGACGGCGTGCGGCGAAAGGCGAGCTCGCTCGAAGCTCTTGGCTAACACGTTCAAGTCATAGCACCGTCGTCAGGGACGAAGTATCGATGGGGTCGGAATTCTGCCGAAAATCATGCAAAGACGTGCGGTGCTTCTCACGCTTGCCGCTCTCGAAGCGGTCGCTCTCGCGCTTCTCGGATTGTTCTGGTTCGGGATGCGACCTGATCTGCTCCTGACCTACGGGTCTGGCCAAACGGGGCCAGCCGAAGCTCTGCCGTGGACGACGCAGGTGGCGCTGTCCGGCTGGTTCGTCGCGACGAA
>WNGF01007962.1_pt1 | contig 13279 bp, 14 predicted proteins | sample 5400641 | NCBI WGS metagenome assembly WNGF01 (sample SAMN13153371, study PRJNA577476) | soil metagenome | isolation source: 80 cm soil or saprolite under grassland replicate 2 | place: USA:California | collected 2016-06-15
CGCCGTCAGCCTGCAAGTTGTACAGATAGTAGTGGCTCCCGAAGCCGACCTGGACGAGCTGGCCCGCGGCCACAGCTTTGACGATCGGGTCGGCGCCCGCGAACGCCACAGGCGCATTGGCCTGCATGCCCACAAGCCAGCGCCGCGCTTCATCCTCGCCTTTGAGCAGGCGCACTGCCGTGACCACGTCCTGCACCGAACGACTGGTCGGGTCCCAGCCGATGCGACCACGCCATGCGGGATCAGCGAAACCCAGAATCGAGTCGGGCAGGTCGTCTTGCCGGAGCTGGTCGGTGTTGTAGAAGACGACGTGTGCGCGGCCGATGGTCCCCACCCACGTGCCGTCGGGCGAGCGGTACGCCTCAGGTACGCGGCTGAGCTGCGCATCACTTAGCCGGGCAAGTCGTCCGGCGGCACTGAGCGCGCCGAGCGCGTCGCTAACCGGTTCGTAGAACACGTCGGCGGGCGTGTTGTCGCCGTCCGCGATGACCTGCTCGGCTAGTTTGATCGGGTCTCCCCAGCGGGCCCGAATCCTGATCCCGGTCGTTTGTTCGAATTGCTTGAACAGCGGTTCAGCGATCTCACGGTCGCGCGAGTAGACGGTCAGTATGTTGTCCGCTGCGCGGGCAGAGGAAGGCTGAGCGGCGGGGGTGTGCTCGGGTGTAGCGGTGCTGCTGCAGGCGACGATGAGCGCAAGCATGGCGGCTGCCAGCACCAGCAGCTTGAAGAGTGGGCTCAGTCGGACCTTCATCAGAGGTAGGCGAGGGCTTCGCGAACAGTGATGCGTGAAGCGCGAGTGGCGAGGGCGATGAAGATGCCCTCGGCGGTGACGATGCCGCGCACACGCTCGGGCCGTGCCCCGATGGCGTGCATGACCCCGAACTCTCGGGTCCGATCGAGGATGTTGGCGCCCATCGTGGATGCCAGACCGATACAGCCGATTGCGCCCATGGGCAGCGCCGTCGCCAGAAGAATCACCAGGATCGGCTCGAGGTGTCCGGCGGTCGAGGCTTCTCTGAGGCCGACCGATTCCGATGACTGCACCTCGACGCCCGCGCCGGTGAGTTGCTCGTCAACGATCCTGGCGATCGCTGCGCGGCTCTGCTCATCATGGCTGGCGGTGGCAATGCGAAGCGTGTTCGACCACAGCGGCTGGCCCAGGGCTTCGGCGAGGCCTTCGGCCGTCACGTACGCGCCGCCGGCGTCGCCGCGTTCCTCGGCGATACCGACGACGCGCCAGTTCACAGAGTCTCCATTTATCACCAGTGCGATGGTGTCGCCGGCATGGACGTCGAGGTCGGTGTTGGCCAGGCTGACCTGGCTGAGCACGATGGCGCCTGGCTCACGCGGCTCGAGCCAGCGACCTTCCCGCAGTTTGGGGAGCACCAGCATCGTCGTGTCGGCTGGGACGGCCGTGACAAAGACGCCGCCATGGCTCTGGTCGGGATAGGTGCGCGTGAAGGGGATCTGTCCCGGCCCGCCGATGCCGGCCGACACTATGGTCCACCCCTCGACTCGGCATACCCCCGGTACCGATTCGAGCAATGAGGCAAGCGGCGCCACTGACGCCGAGTTTGCCAGCCTGACGTTGACATCCCAGCGGAGCCGATCGGAGGCCTCCTCGCCGACTGCCGCGAGGCCGTCGCGCGCGGACATGGCGGCGACGAATACCGTGCCGGCGCTGGCGAGCAACCCAACCGAGAGTACGAAGCGGGCGGGACGACGGACTGTGTTGCGCAGCGCCATGATCAGCCCGCGGTCGAGCCAGCGAATGCTACCCAGGCGGACCAGGAAGCCGGCTACCACGCTCGTCGATGGAACTCCGTGATAATCGATCGCCGCTCGCACGGTGGTGCGGCTGGTTCTGAGCAGCGGTAGCAGGGCCATCAACGGCGGCAAACCGAGGCCGACGGCCAGCACCGCAAGGTAGGTCCACCACGCAGCGGCAACGCTCGCGGGCTGGATTCCCAGGAAGGCGAGGACATTGGGCGCAAAGGCGCGGCTGAGCAGAATTCCTGGCGCAAGTGCAAGGAACGTGGCCGCCGTGGATACCAGCAGCGTCATCAAAAGGTACAGGCGGGCAATGTCACCGGATCGCGCCCCAATGGCCTTCATGATCCCGATCTGAGGGATCTGCTGTGTGAACAGGCCATTGAGCATGTTCGCGACCAGGATCGTGCTGAACAGCAGGGCGGCCCCGGCGCCGACGAGCAGCGCACTGAGGAGCGCATCGGCCTGGCCCTGGTGGGGGTGTGCATACGGTTTCGGAACCTGGATCTCGCGGATTGCCAGACCGTTTTCGCGCTGCAGCCAGTCGGCCACCTCGCTGGCGACCGCCACGATGGCAGCGCGATTACGACTCGGGACTGCCTGGCCCGGCTCGGAGACCTGGATCTTCAACTGATCAATCACGTCCGGTTCTCCAAGCGCGGCGAGCGACGCCGTGGTCACGTAGCCCTGGGCCGTCTGCTGCTGCGGCGCCGGGGCGAGGCTCGGGTCATACACGGTCCCCGCCACGCGCAGTCGCGCAGGCTTGCCATCCGGTGTCTCGACGGTCACCGTGTCGCCGAGCGCCACTTGCAGCAAGCCGAGCGAGTCGCGTCTGATGAAGACTTCCCCAGCGGCCGGTGGCCAATTGCCCTGCTGCAGGTCTGGATAGAACCTCGCCAGACGCAGCGGGTCGTTCGGGGCGGCGACGAATAGCTGTAGTGGGACGGGCAGCACACGGCCGTCGACCTCTACCTCGCTGGTGAACTGGGCGCGCCCCGTTGCTCCGATAACGCCGGGCCGGGTGCGTGCCTCGGCCGCGATCGCTATAGCTTCGTCGGCATCGATCGCAGGAAACAATCGGATGGTGGCCGAGGCTGGCTCGGTGCTCAGGTACGCCTGTTCCGTCTCGCGGCCGATCACACTCCAGGCATAGAGCACCGCGCTGAACGCCGTCAGGCTGACCGCGATCGCGATCACCATCAGCAGCAACCGCGGCCAGGTCGCCCGTAGATCACGCCACAACTTGACCGCCAGCAGGCCGGTCATACCGACACCCCCGTCCGAGCGCGCTCGTCGGCGGTCACGCGTCCGTCTTGCAGCGTCACCTGCCGACTGGCAATCGAGCGGAGGTCGGTTTCGTGGCTGACCACGACAATCGTCCGCCCTTCAGCGTTCAGGTCCGCGAACAAGTCCAGGACGGCGCTCGCCGTGACCGAATCGAGGTTGCCGGTCGGCTCGTCCGCGAGCAACAGGGGTGGATCGTTAGCGAGCGCACGAGCAATCGCAGCGCGTTGCTGCTGGCCGCCCGATAGCGTGGCCGGCAGTTTGTCGGCCTGGTTTGCGATGCCAACGCGTTCCAAGAGGTCGAGTGCGCGAACGCGGCGTTCGTCCAGCGGGACCTTGTCCGCAAAGTCCATAGGGAGCAGCACGTTTTCGAGCACGGTCAACGTCGGCAGCAACTGGAAGAATTGGAACACGAGGCCGATGTTGCGGCCCCGCCAGACGGCCAAGCCGGATTCGGACAAGGACCGAAGATCGGCGCCCGCGACGTTCACGGTCCCCGAAGTCGGCCGGTCGATGCCGGCCAAGACGTTGAGCAACGTCGTCTTGCCACTGCCTGAGCGTCCTACGACAGCGACGAACTCGCCAGGCTCGATTTCGAGGCTGAGGTGGTCGATAGCAGTGAATCCGCCAGCCGCCAGCGGATACGTCTTAACGACGTCGCTGATGTGGATGATGGGTCCGAGCGTCATCCGTGGACCAGGCGGGGAGTGTGGCCACCGCCGAGCAGCAGCATCGTGAGCACAAGCAGCACCAGGATGGCCACGACGATCGCGGACAGCTTCACCCAGCGCGGAACACCGCCGGGCTTGGGCTCAGAGTTGGAGTACGCGGGCAGATCACGCATGGCAGCGTGCACCCTCTTCGCGATTGGTGTCTGCGTGCATGTGTCGCAGTTTACGAGACACTCTGTATCGTGTCAATCCGGATTGTTGCCAGGCGACCACGGCGTATACTACGCGCGTGCCAAGGCTGTGGACCCAGACCATCGAAGCGCACCGCGCGACTGTGCGCGAGGCGATCCTCGAGACCACCGCGGCCCTGGTGACTCAGCACGGGCTGGCGTCGGTGACTATGTCGCAGATCGCCGAGGAGACCGGCATCGGCCGGGCGACGCTGTACAAGTACTTCCCCGACGTCGAAGCGATCTTGATCGCTTGGCTCCAGCGTCACATTAGCCACCACTTCGCGCATCTCGTCGACGTTCGCGACCACGCTGGTGACGCAGGCGAGCGACTCGAAGCGGTGCTCGAGGCGTACGCGCTGATCACCTTCGAGCGACGCCACGCTACCGAGCTCGCGGCCGTGATCCATCGAGGTGAGCACATCGATCGCGCCGAGCAGCAGCTCAAGGACTTATTCCGGGACCTGCTGATCGATGGCGCACAGGCTGGCGTCGTGCGAGACGACGTCGCCGCCGATGAGCTTGCGAGCTACTGCCTGCACGCACTCGCGGCAGCCGGCAGCGTGCCGTCCAAAGCCGCGGTGCGCCGCCTGGTCACGGTCGTGCTGGCTGGGTTACAGCACGAGAGTGCCGTCGCCGCCACAGCCACATCCCGAGCACCTGGCCAAGAAGAACCGCCAGCACGGTGAAGATGAGGGCGAGCGTGAGGGGCGAATTCATCCGAAGCAGTGCACCGTAAAAGAACGCGTGCAACACGACCATGGCGAATAACGCGTAAGTCAGACGTTGGAGGCTCTTCCAACGCCGTGCTTTGAGCTCGCTGATCGATCGGTCGGAGGAAATAGCGAGCAGTCCGACCACGAGGACCAGCGCTGCGAGGCCGGTCCAGTTGCCCAGGCCGAAACTATTCGTCAATAGTCTGCCGTTAGCAACAAAGAAGTCGATGAAGCTGAAGAAACCGCCACTGCCGTGGATCTGGAACCCGAGAACCGTGTGGACGATGCTGGCGAAAGCCGTCCATGCACCGAGGTCACGGCGCAGGTAGCTGGAAACAGGATTCCGCCTGCGCAGCAGGAGATTGAGCGGTCCGATGAGGAGCGTAGTGGCCAGCAGCGCCAGTGCTACGTAACCGGTCGCAGCGACGAACTGGGCCATCGATAGGCGACCACCGCTAAACGGAGATAGTCCAGTAAACAGGACAATCACAACCGCACTCGACACCCCCAGAGGCACATGGTGTGAGAGGAAGCGACGGCGCGAGTCGCCGCCGCGGCCGGCCGTGCCGTTCGCCTGATTCGATGTTCGTTTGGCAGGGCTCAACATCGGGCCCGGCTTCAATGCGATTGGTGAATTCGCCATCCCGATTACCTCGCCTCGGGCGTGCCTATGGCGGCGCCATGGCCGCCACTGCTGCCCGGATGATCCATCCGCGGCATTACGTCGCTAGCGCCGTGTTCACCGCTCGTGTGATCCATCATCTGCGTCATGTCTCCCGAGCCGTGGTCGGGCCCGCGACCACCCACGCCAGCTGCGGTCAACAAGTTCGTGCTGATCAGCACCGCGACCAAGACCAGAGCAATAATCGCAGGCACCCTCAGCCACACAGGTACGCTGCTCGTGAATCTGCGCATGTAGCAATCACACACGTTCGGCTGTTAGAGCAGCGTTAGGGCTATCCCTAACAACGGGCTAACACGTTGATCAGCAAGGATGGAGGGGTGCGTGTACTGGTAGTCGAGGACGAACGGCTCCTCGCGGACACCATCGCGGAAGGGCTGCGCCGTCAGGCAATGGCAGTGGACGTGGCTTACGACGGTGATGCGGCGTTAGAGCGGCTGGCGGTCAACGACTACGACGTCGTGGTGCTCGACCGAGACCTGCCGGTCGTGTCTGGCGACGAAGTCTGCTCGAGCCTTATCGAATCCGGGGTCGAAACTCGGATCCTGATGCTCACCGCCGCGACCGCGGTCAACCAGCGGGTCACCGGGCTTGGGCTCGGGGCAGATGACTACCTCACCAAGCCATTCGCGTTCGCCGAGCTGGTCGCCCGCATTCAAGCGCTGGCCAGGCGAGCACGACCACCTGCGCCACCGGTCCTGGAGCGTGATGGCATTCGCCTGGACCAGCATCGCCGCGGCATCACGCGAGATGGCCATCCAGTCGCGTTGTCCCGCAAGGAATTCGGGGTGCTGGCCGAGCTCCTGAGAGCCGAGGGCGGCGTGGTCTCGGCCGAGCAGCTGCTGGAGAAAGTATGGGACGAACACACCGACCCCTTCACTGGCGTCATCCGCTTCACGATCATGATGGTGCGCCGCAAACTCGGTGAGCCGCCGGTCATCGAGACCGTTCCGGGTGTTGGGTACCGCATCCCATGACCACCCCGCGCCGCGGCTGGCGTTCCACAATCCGGGTCAGGCTTACGATGCTCTACGCCGTGGCGTTCTTCCTCGCCGGGGCAATGCTGGTCGCGCTCATGTACGTGTTCTTGGGGCAGGCTTTGGAACGTCAGCTAACCGCGCGCGTGGGCATCACCCAACACGTACCGGAGTCGACCGCCACCGAACCGGCCGCGCAGCAGCGTGCTCATGAGGTCCAGCCGGAGCTGCGCGCGCAATTCGAGCGAGATCGAGACGACACCCTCAACACCATGCTCATCGCCTCACTCGTCGCGCTTGGTGTCGTCGGCGTCCTCGCCGGTGGATTCGGATGGCTCCTCGCCGGCCGAGCGTTACAGCCGCTGCAGCAGATCACCGCGACTGCACGCCGGGTCGCCGACCGCAGCCTGCACGAACGCATCGCGCTGGACGGGCCCCACGACGAGATCAAAGATCTCGCCGACACCTTCGACGCCATGCTCGAAAGGTTGGACCGCTCCTTCGACAGCCAGCGGCGCTTCGTGGCCAACGCCTCGCATGAGCTGCGTACACCGCTGACGATCAACCGCACCCTGATCGAAGTCGCATTCGACAATCCCCAGGCAAGCGAGTTGTTACGCCAGCTCGGCGCTACTCTGCTCGCGGTCAACGAACGCCACGAACGGCTGATCGATGGCCTGCTCACGCTCGCCAGAAGCGAACAACGCGTGAACGACCCCATTCCGGTTGAACTGGCCGACGTCGCCCTTCACGTCGCCACGGAATCCCAGTGCGCCGCCCGGACCGCATGCGTTGCGATCCGCACCCACCTGCAGCCCGCGCCGGTCATGGGCGACCCAGTACTGCTGGAACAGCTCACTCAGAACCTCGTTGACAACGCCATTCGCTACAACCTGCCCGAACACGGCGAGATCACGGTGACTACTGACATGCTTGATGGCGACGCCCAGCTCACGGTCGAAAACACCGGACCGGCGGTGCCGCCGTACGAAGTTCCGAGCCTATTCGAGCCTTTCCGCCGCCTGTCCACTCGCGAACGCATCGCCGACTCCACAAGCCGCGGAGCCGGACTCGGGCTGTCGATCGTGCGCTCCGTGGCCCACGCGCACGGTGGCGAGGTTCACGCCTCCCCGAGGCAAGGCGGAGGGCTGAGCGTACAGGTGCGGATGCCGGCAGCGCTGGAGAAGTTCACGGCGAAGCGTGGACGATACAGCTGACCCCGCGAGGAGACAGCGCGGCTGTGTGCGATCCGCGAGCTGCAGCAAGCGTGGTGTGCAGTACCGGTGATGGCACCTCGACACAGATGCCCTCGGCGGCTGGTACGAGAACGAAGGCGCGGCCATCGCTTTTGCGCGTGTGCGCGCGTTGTGCAGGCGCGTCTTTGCGCCGGCTTGTGCTGTTCGGCTCGAACTGGTCGGTCCACGAGCACGGGCGACGGCACCGATGGGTTCCCCTGAAACTGGTCTCCTGGGTGGGGCGCTAGGCAGTGAGCGGAGTCAGAGTGACGGTGTACCCGAGTTGCTCGAGGCGGCGAACATGGTGCCGTTCAACGCGTGCGGCATCGAGCTGGACGAAGTAGTCGACGCCGAGCTCAACGTAGGGCTTGCCGGTCTTCAGCATGTGGTACATCACGATCAGCAGACTGTGTGCGACGGCCACGGCTGCCTTCTCGCGTCCACGGCGCCGAGCTATGCGACTGAACTGCGCATGGAAGTAGCTGGCCTTGGTCTGAATGCTCGCCCAGGCCACCTCGCCCATGATCGCCCGCAACCAGACGTTGCCGCGGTTGACGGGACCCTTCATCCGCTTACCAGCGCTCTGCTTATTGGTCGGGCACAGTCCGGCCCACGAAGCAAGGTGCCCCGCGCTCGGGAACCGACTCATATCGGGACCGATCTCTGCCAGGATAGCGGCGGCGGCGACACCTCTGACACCGGGGATCGTCTGGAGGAGTGCCAAGGCGTCCTCGTACGCGGGTTGGCACCGCTCGATCTCAGTCTGCACCTGGGCAATGGCCTGCTCCAGGAAGTCCGCGTGGGCCAGGATCTGGTTGATCAGCACGATATGCTGGGACTGGACTCGTCCGGTCAAGGCTTCTCGGAGCGCCGGCAACTTGGTGCGCAGGGTTCCTCGCGCCAAATCAGCCAGCACTTCGAAGATGGACGAGCCAGTCACATCAGCCGGCATGAGATCGGGCGTGAACTGGATTCGCTTGAACACGAGTGTCGTGACGCGCGCGAAGGAACGTGCGATGAGTGTCTTAGCCAGGCCCGGATAGTCCTCGATCAGGACATGCCCGTCGGCGAGCAACGCCAGCAGCACCAGCTCGAGTGCATCGCGCTTGCCGAGAACCGCCTGTTCGACCTGGTCGAGAATGCAGTGGCCGAGCCTGCTCACATCAACCAGCGAAGTCATCGTTCGGCGACCCGTTCGAGTGCTGTGACGACCTCCGCTAGCTGGCGCAGGTCCATACCGGGCGCGTCCCAATCGGGGCGCCCTTCACGCTCGTGGACCGCCTCCCAGACTCGCTCGCCCAGGCGTTCCCGCGCCGTCTGGAGGTCGATATCGAGCCCACCACCATAGCGGGCGGCGAGCTGCGCATCGGCAATCTCACGAAGCAGCGGGCGCAGGCGGGCGTCTGTATCGAGGGCCGTGTACTTCGCGAACGCGACGGTGCGTTGGACGGCCTCCAGCTCCTCGGGCAAGTGCACAGGCGACCGCCGAGGTTGGAGCGCCGCGTCGAATCCGGTTCGGCCCCACGTCGGATACGCGGCGGTGAGTGCGCGCGACGCAGCCCAGGTCACCAGAGCTGCGCTCACCAGCAGGTACGCACGGCTGAGCTGAAAGAACTGCTCGGGAAAGAGGTCCCATCCGACGAGCGCAAGCAGTGTGATGGCAATCCAGAGCACCGCGGGACCGCGAGCGCGTTGTCGCAGCGCAGCGCCGAGGTTCTGAGGAGCGTCCAGCGGATCGTTCACGTGGCGGACCGCAGCATCCCGCGCACACTCGACAGCGCCTGGAGAGCGGTCTCTCGGCTGGAGGCGAGGATGCGGTGGTGGCCATACCGCGCCTCCTCGAACAACTCGGTGAGCCCATAGACGGGTTCGCGACCGTCGGGCATCTCCGCCAGGACACGCAGCATGTACTCGACGGGCGCTTCGGGCAATTTACGGCCGAGCCCTTGAAGGCTGAGCGCTCGCTCCATGGCGACGTACGCCTGGATGACGGCGCGGCGTGGGTCAGGTTCGTTCTGTAGCGCGCTATAAGGTCGACATCCTGTACACGTCGCCAACGGCGATCCGAACTCATATGAAATGGGGCCCCGAATTCGCCCAAAAGCACGACCTGAGCACACTGCGTTTGTTGGGCACGGTTGGCGAACCGATCAATCCCGAGGCCTGGGTGTGGTATCGCGAGCACATCGGTGAGAATCGGACGCCGGTCGTCGATACGTGGTGGCAGACGGAGACGGGCATGATCATGATCACGCCTCTTCCTGGCATCACCACCACCAAGCCGGGTTCGGCGACCAAGCCATTCCCGGGCGTGGACGCCGCGGTCTACGATGACAACGGCCAGGACGTCGGACCCGGCGCGGCCGGTTACCTCGTCCTGAAGAAGCCGTGGCCAGCGATGCTGCGCGGGTTCTACAAGGACCCCGAGCGTTACGTCCAGACGTTCTGGAGCAAGTTTCCCGGCGTGTACTTCGCCGGCGACGGGGCGCGCGTCGACGAGGACGGCGACTTCTGGTTGCTCGGCCGAGTGGACGATGTGATCAATGTGTCGGCCCACCGCATCTCGACTATCGAGGTCGAGAGTGCCCTGGTCGACCACACCAGCGTTGCCGAGGCGGCCGTGTGCGGCCGCGCCGATCAGCAGACCGGCCAGGCGATTGTCGCGTTCGTCACGCTCAAGTCGGGTGTTGAGACCTCACCGGCTATGTTGCGCGAGCTGCGCGAGCACGTAGCTAAGAAGATCGGCCGTATTGCCATGCCGGCCAACATTATCTTCACGCCTGAGCTCCCAAAAACCCGCTCCGGCAAGATCATGCGGCGATTGCTGCGCGATGTGGCTGACAACCGCCCCCTAGGCGACACGACCACGCTGGCCGATCCAACGATCGTGCACGAGATCGCCGAACGCGGCCAGGAGATGGCCGCCAAAGGAATTGAAGAGTAGGCCCTTGCGGCAAGGCGTGTAGGCCGCGTGCTGGAGGTTGACGTACCGGGCTGGCGTACCTTGCGCCTGGAGCACCTCGTGCTGGACGTAAACGGCACGTTGACGCTCGACGGTACACTGCTGCCGAGCGTCGCTCCGAAGTTGACCGTACTGGGCGCTCAGCTCGAGGTACAGCTTCTCTCAGCCGACACCTTCGGGCGGCTGGACGACGTCGCCGCTGCGCTTGCTGTTGTCGGCCGCCGATTGCGAGCCGGCGAGCCTGAATCAGCTCAGAAGGCTCAGGTCGTCCGCGAACTGGGAGCCGAAAGCGTGGTCGCGATCGGCAACGGCGCGAATGATGTGGCCATGCTCGCTGAAGCGGCCCTCGGCATCGCTGTGCTCGGTCCCGAGGGCCTGGCGGTAGCGTCGTTGACAGCCACGGACGTGATCGTCGCTTCCATCGAGGATGCCCTCGAGCTGTTGCTCAACCCTAAGCGGCTGGTAGCGACCTTGCGACGTTAGGCTGCGCCCGCGCGCGCGAATGCAGTCGCGCCCGCGTACGTCGCGGCGGGTCCTAGCTCGCGTTCGATTTCGAGCAGTCGGTTGTACTTGGCAACGCGCTCGCCGCGTGCGGGCGCACCGGTCTTGATCTGCCCCGTGCCGAGCGCGACCACGAGATCGGCGATGAATGCATCAGGCGTCTCTCCCGAGCGATGTGATACGACTGCCGTCCAGCCGGCTGCGCCGGTCATGCGTACCGCCTCGATCGTCTCGGTCAGGGTCCCAATCTGGTTCAGCTTGATCAGCACGGAGTTCGCCACACGTCGCTGAATGCCCTCGCGAATAATGGCGGGATTGGTCACGAAGATGTCATCCCCCACGACTTGTACGCGGCCGCCCAGCCGTTGGCTGAGCAACTCCCAACCCTGCCAATCATCTTCGGCAAGGCCGTCCTCGAGACTCACTATGGGAAAGCGATCGAGCCAGTCGGCGTAGAAGTCCACCATCTCGGCACTGCTGAGCTCGCGCCCGTCGCGGCGCAGGTGGTAGCACCCGTCGGCGTAGAACTCGCTAGCGGCAGGATCCAGCGCGATCGCTATCTGTTTCCCCGAGTCGTAGCCCGCGCGTTCGACAGCCTCGAGGATAACCTCGACCGCTGCTGCGTTGCTCGGCAGCGCGGGTGCGAAACCGCCTTCGTCGCCGATCGTGGTCGCCAGCCCTTTTTCGTGGAGCAGACGACCGAGCGTGTGATACACCTCGGCTGCCCAGCGCAGGCCTTCGGCGAAGCTGGGCGCGCCGTACGGAACGATCATGAACTCCTGTACGTCGGTTGAGTTGGCAGCATGCCGACCGCCGTTCAAGATGTTCAACTGGGGCACGGGCAGCGGCCCCGGTGCGCCCCCAATCAACTGGGCGAGATGGCGGTACAGCGGCATGCGCCGACTCTCAGCCGCCGAGCGCGCCACAGCGAGCGAGACCCCGAGGATGGCGTTCGCTCCGAGCCGGCCCTTATTCGAGGTACCGTCGGCCTCGATCAGCGCGTGATCGAGGCTTTGCTGATCCTCGGCCTCGCGGCCGACCGCAACCTGGGCCAGTGGCCCCTCTACGTTCGCGACCGCGCCGCGGACCCCCTTGCCGCCAAATCGATCGGCGTCGCCATCACGTAGCTCGACGGCCTCCCGACTGCCCGTGCTCGCGCCAGACGGGACCGCCGCCCAGCCAGTTGAGCCGTCTTCGAGCCCTGCCCAAACAGACAGCGTCGGATTGCCGCGCGAGTCGAGGATTTCCTGAGCCGCGAGAGAGCGGATCCTGGTCACGGCACACCGGCTTCGAGGCGTGCCCGTTCGAGCCCGGCGTCGATTACAGCACCCTGCGCCGACGAGCCGACCTGTGCGATGTAGCGGGCGAATACCCCATGCGTGTACTTCGGAGGAGGCGACGTCCATGAGCCCAATCGCGCCTGCAGTTCGTCATTGGCAATTCCGAGATCGAGCCGCTGATTCGGCAGGTCGAACGTGATTGGATCGCCTTCGTGGACCGCAGCGATCGGGCCGCCCACAGCCGCTTCGGGTGCGACGTGCCCCGCCATGAGTCCATGTGTCGCGCCGCTGAAGCGGCCGTCGGTGAGCAGCGCCACCGATTCGCCGAGCCCCTCGCCGACGATGGCGGCGGTGACGCCAAGCATCTCGCGCATCCCCGGTCCGCCGCGCGGTCCCTCGTAACGGATGACGACTACATCACCGGCCCGTATTTCGCGGCGGGTGACCGCGGCCATCGCGTCCTCTTCGCAATCGAACACGCGTGCGGGCCCCGTGTGCGTCTGCCGCTCGTGTCCAGCCACCTTAACGACGCACCCGTCTGGGGCGAGGCTGCCGTGCAGTATCACGAGCCCGCCAGTCGGCTTGAGCGGCTGACCCAATGGCCGCACCACGTCCTGGCCCGGGGTCTCTTCGGCCAGCGCTGCCTCCTCGCCAAAGGTACGACCCGTGATCGTTATCGCATCCGCGTGTGCGTGGCCGCCCTGTGCCAGCCGTTGCGCCACCAGTCGCGTTCCGCCCGCGCGGTCGAGGTCTGCGGCCGCGTACCGGCCACCTGGGCGCATGTCACCGAGCAACGGGGTCCGAGCGCTGATGGTGTGAAAGTCGTCGATGCCGAGTGATACGCCGGCTTCTTGGGCGATAGCCAGCAAGTGCAGCACGGCATTGGTCGAGCCACCAGTCGTCGCCACACCCGCGATGGCGTTCTCGAGAGCTTGCCGGGTCACGACCTGCCTCGGCAGCAAGCCGCGTCG
>WNGF01018889.1_pt1 | contig 13268 bp, 15 predicted proteins | sample 5400641 | NCBI WGS metagenome assembly WNGF01 (sample SAMN13153371, study PRJNA577476) | soil metagenome | isolation source: 80 cm soil or saprolite under grassland replicate 2 | place: USA:California | collected 2016-06-15
CTCCGGAGCAGCGGGCCGTGCTGGATCGGCTGACCGCTGTCATGTCGCTGCTGGAAGGGCACGCCGACTTCGTGATGGACGGAGTCGGGCCGAGCGTGATCCCGACCGTGGACGTCATCCGGGCCAAGTTCACGTCGCGCCGGCAGAGCGGCAACCCGGTGGACCAGTTGCTGAAGCGGCTGCTCGGTCTGGACGCCAAGCTGCGGCAGTACAAGGATGGCGCCGCGTTCGTCCGCCATGTGGTCGACCGGGTCGGCATGGACGGCTTCAACCGGGTGTGGACCGGGCCGAACACGCTGCCCACCAAGCACGAGATCGCGAACCCCGATGCCTGGGTCACTCGACTCCACGGCTGACGCCGCCGCCCACAGCGATCCCGCCGGGGCCCATCCCAGCGGGTCCGAGAAAGGGCACCTCAACGCTGCGGAGGAGTTGGTGCAGAGCAGACGCGGACGGCTCCATCCCGCCGTCGCCCGGACCCGGGAGGCGGTGCGAGCCGCGCTTGCCGAACTGCCACGCGACACGACGGTCCTCGTAGCCTGCTCCGGTGGCACAGACTCGCTCGCGCTGGCCGCGGCGACCGCGTTCGAGGCGCCCAAGCTGAAACTCCGGGCCGGCGCGGTCATCGTCGACCACGGCCTCCAGTCGGACTCCGGGCAGATAGCCGAGACCGCTGCCGGGCAGTGCCGCTCGCTCGGCCTCGACCCGGTCCAGGTGCGAGCCGTGGACGTCGGCAGCGACGGCGGTCCTGAAGGAGCAGCCCGGGCAGCGCGGTACGACGCTCTGCGCGACGCGGCCGACGAGTTCGGAGCGGACGTCGTACTGCTGGCTCACACTCGCGACGACCAGGCTGAGACTGTTCTACTAGGCCTGGCTCGGGGTTCGGGTGCTCGCTCGTTGGCGGGGATGGCTTCGGTCGCCGGACTGCTTCGGCGGCCCTTCCTGGAGTTGCCACGCGCTACGACGGCTGCCGCGTGTGTGGCGTCGGGGCTCCGGCCGTGGCACGACCCGCACAACGACGACCCGCAGTACGCCCGGGTCCGGGTTCGCCACGAGGTGCTCCCGGTCCTGGAGGAAGCGCTAGGCCCTGGTGTGTTGGAGGCCTTGGCCCGTACGGCGGGACTACTCAGGGCTGATGCGGATGCGCTGGACATGCTCGCGGCTGACCTTGCGGAAACCGCAGTACGCCGTACTGACGACGAAGTGCACTGTGACGTCGCCATGCTCGCGGCCGAGCCGGACGCGGTCCGGACCAGAGTGTTGCGGCAGGCGGCGTTGGAAGCGGGATGCCGCGCCACGGACCTCACCGCCGGGCACATCGTGGCCGTCGACGCGCTGGTGACCGGCTGGCGCGGGCAGCGGTGGATCGACCTGCCGCAGGGGGTCCGGGCCGCACGACGGGGTGGATTCATCGTCCTAGGGTCGGATGTGACAGGCTGAGCCGCGTGGACGCTGCGGACATCGAGAAGGACCTGAGCACGATCCATTACACCGAGGACCAGATCCTGGCGAAGCTGCAGGAGCTGGCGGCGCGGATCGAGCAGGATTACAACGGCAAGGACCTCCTCATCGTCGGCGTCCTCAAGGGTGCCGTGATGGTGATGGCCGACCTGGCCCGTTCGTTCAGCCGGCACATCGAGATGGACTGGATGGCCGTCTCGTCGTACGGCTCGGGCACGAAGTCGTCCGGTGTGGTCCGGATCCTGAAGGACCTCGACACCGACATCAGCAACCGGCACGTGCTGATCGTCGAGGACATCATCGACACCGGGCTGACGCTGACCTGGCTGGTCAGCAACCTGCAGTCGCGCGGACCGGCCTCCGTGGAGATCTGCACCGCGTTCCGCAAGCCGGACGCCGCGGCCAAGATGGCGGTGCCGGTCAAGTACGTCGGTTTCGACCTGCCGGACGAGTTCGTCGTCGGGTACGGGCTCGACTACGCGGAGAAGTACCGCAACCTGCGCTGCGTCGCCACGCTCGCGCCGCACGTCTACTCCTGACCTGGTCGGCACAGCCCGGAGCCGGCGCCGGATTCCGGTCGGGGGCGTGCCAGAGCGCCGTACCAGGGGCAGACTTGGTGACAACCTGTACAACTGGCTCGTACCGTCGTTCGGTGACCCTCGTGGTCGGCAGGCTTGCCCGGCACGAGACACTTGGACTGGTGTTACCGTCTCAAGCCCGCATACCAGGGCCTGCCGAGCTAGGAGGGACGGGGCGTAGGCCTCGATCATGGACGTGAAGCGCATCTTCCGCGGACCCCTGTTCTGGATCGTCGTCGCCTTCTTGGGCGTCCTGGTGATCGGGCAGCTCCTGACCGGCTCGACCGGCTACAAGACCGAGCCCACCGGCCAGGTCGTGCAACTGATCCAGCAGGCCAAGTCGTCGAGCGACAAGACGATCAAGGCGGTCACGCTGATCGACCCGGACCAGGAGATCAGGGTCGAGAAGACCGATGGGACCAAGCTCCGGGCGCACTGGGTGGACGGCCAGGGCACCTCCCTCGGCACCGACCTGCAGACCCTGTTCCAGGACGGCAAGATCGAGCGGTACGACGTGGAGAACCCGAAGCCGAGCTTCATCGGCCAGGTGTTCTCGACCCTGATCCCGTTCCTGCTGATCGCGGTCGTCTTCATCTTCTTGATGAACTCGATGCAGGGTGGCGGATCCCGGGTGATGAGCTTCGCCAAGTCGAAGGCCAAGCTGATCACCAAGGACACCCCGAAGACCACCTTCTCGGACGTGGCGGGCTGCGACGAGGCGATCGAGGAACTCGGCGAGATCAAGGAGTTCCTGCAGGAGCCGGGCAAGTTCCAGGCCGTCGGCGCGAAGATCCCGAAGGGTGTGCTCCTGTACGGCCAGCCCGGTACCGGTAAGACCCTGCTGGCCCGCGCGGTCGCGGGCGAGGCGGGCGTCCCGTTCTACTCGATCTCGGGTTCGGACTTCGTCGAGATGTTCGTCGGTGTCGGCGCCTCCCGGGTCCGCGACCTGTTCGAGCAGGCCAAGACGAACGCGCCGGCGATCGTGTTCATCGACGAGATCGACGCCGTCGGCCGGCACCGCGGCGCGGGCCTCGGTGGTGGGCACGACGAGCGCGAGCAGACGCTGAACCAGTTGCTGGTCGAGATGGACGGCTTCGACATCCGCGGCGGTGTGATCCTGATCGCGGCCACCAACCGGCCCGACGTGCTCGACCCGGCGCTGCTGCGGCCCGGCCGGTTCGACCGGCAGATCGCCGTCGACGCGCCGGACCTGCCCGGTCGCGAGCAGATCCTGAAGGTGCACGCGCGCGGCAAGCCGATGGCGCCGGACGTCGACCTGACTGCGGTCGCCCGTCGTACCCCGGGCTTCACCGGCGCCGACCTGGCCAACGTGCTGAACGAGGCCGCCTTGCTCACGGCCCGGAACAACCTGCAGGTGATCGACAACCGGGGGCTGGACGAGGCGATCGACCGGGTCATCGCCGGTCCGCAGCGCCGTAGCCGGCTGATGTCGGACAAGGAGAAGGTGCTCACCGCGTACCACGAGGGCGGGCACGCCCTGGTCGCCGCGGCGCTGCCGCATTCCGACCCGGTCCAGAAGGTGACGATCCTGCCGCGGGGCCGGGCGCTCGGCTACACGATGGTGATGCCGGACGAGGACAAGTACTCGACCACCCGGTCGGAGATGCTGGACAAGCTGGCCTACATGCTCGGTGGCCGCGCGGCCGAGGAGATGGTCTTCCACGACCCGACGACTGGCGCAAGCAACGACATCGAGAAGGCGAGCGCCCTGGCCCGGGCGATGGTCACGCAGTACGGCATGACCGAGCGGCTGGGCGCGATCAAGTTCGGCCAGGACGGCAGCGAGCCGTTCCTCGGCCGCGACTTCGGCAGCCAGCGGAACTACTCCGAGGAGATCGCGGCCGCGGTCGACGAGGAGGTCGGAAAGCTGATCCTGAACGCGCACCAGGAGGCCTTCGACATCCTGGTCGAGAACCGCGCGGTCCTGGACCACCTGGTCGAGGAACTGCTGGAGAAGGAGACCCTGGACAAGAACGAGATCGCCCGGGTCTTCGCGCCGGTGCAGAAGCGCGAGCGGCGGCCGGCCTGGACGGGTTCGGCCACCCGGGTGCCGTCGGACCAGCCGCCGGTGATGCCGGTGCCGTCGCGCGGCGACCAGAACGGTTCGCTCTCGGACGTCCTGCCGGGCGGTGCAGTCGGCCCCGACGAGGCCGTCAGGCCGCCGAGCTACGGCAGCGGTCCGACGCCGCCGTCGCCGAAGGACTAGTCTCAGCGTGCGCCGCCGCCCACTCGGGCGGCGGCGTTGCTGTTTCCTGGGTCAGTAACCTGTTCATGGCTCCTGGAGGTGCGGCCGGATGACGTCGCCGAAGTTCGATCACGCGCGGGCGGAGCGAGCTGTCCGGGAGCTGCTGATCGCGATCGGGGAGGATCCCGACCGCGAGGGGCTCCAGGACACCCCGGCCCGGGTGGCGCGCTCGTACGCCGAGATGACCGGTGGACTGGGGCAGCGCGCCGAGGACGTGCTCACCACCACGTTCGACATCGGCCACGACGAGATGATCCTGGTGAAGGACATCGAGGTGTGGAGCCTGTGCGAGCACCACCTGGTGCCGTTCACCGGCGTGGCCCACATCGGCTACATCCCGAGCCGCGACGGGCGGATCACCGGCCTGTCGAAGCTCGCGCGGCTGGTGGACGTGTACGCGAAGCGGCCGCAGGTGCAGGAGCGCCTGACCACCCAGGTCGCCGAGTCCCTGGTCGAGCTGCTCGAGCCGCGGGGTGTCATCGTCGTGATCGAGTGCGAACACCTCTGTATGACCATGCGCGGCGTCCGCAAACCCGGCGCCAAGACCATCACCTCGGCGGTCCGCGGCCAACTTCGCAACCCGGTCACCCGGGCCGAAGCCATGAGCCTCATCGTCGGCTGACCCGCTTTCTTCCGTAGCTTCCGCGCCGTCCTCTCGTTGCAGTTTGAGAGCCCAACCCTGTGGACATTCTGTCGCTAACCGGTTACGTTCCGTAGTGGTGTTCGGTCGACGGGGATCGGACTCCGGTGTGAGGAGGGCAGAATGTCGGGGCGTTTCCGGGTCGGCGCCGCACTTGCCGGGGCTGTCGTACTGACGGCCGCCGGGCTGGTCGCGGCGAATTGGGCCACCGCAGATACCCACCCCGCCGAGGTGAAGCCGGCGGAGTCGACCGACCGGTCGCCGCTGCTGGCCGATGCCGTCGAGACTCAGCTCGGGTCGAAGGTGGTCGGCAGCTACTACGACGACGCCGGTGACCTGGTCGTCGCAGTGTCCGATCTGGCCGCCGCCGAGCAGGTCCGCGCGGCCGGCGCCATCGCGAAGCTCATCCGCTTCACCGCCGACCAACTGAACGCCGTACAAAGCAGGCTTGATCAGCTCGCCATCGCCTCGAGCCCCGGCAAGGTCCGGTCCTGGTACGTCGATCCCGTCTCCGGCACGGTCGTCGTCAACGTGCTCAAGGGCGCGCACGATGCGATCACCAAGCGGTTCCTCGCGCGGGCCAAGGCGAACGGCGACCGGGTGACGATCCGGTCGGTGTCCGGCCAGGTGACGACCACTGCCGACGACTTCAGCCTGCGCGGCGGGTTCCAGGTGGACAAGAACACCGGCTACGTCTGCTCGCTCGGCTTCAATGCCCGCACCTCGTACGGCGCGCCGATCTTCCTCACCGCCGGGCACTGCACGGCGGGCAGGCCGTCGTTCTCCCGGAACGGGTACATCCTCGGCAACACCCGGACCTCGAGCTTCCCGGGCAACGACTTCGGCACGGTCGGCGTCATCGAGGGCTGGGACCAGCAGGGGTACGTCGAGGGGTGGGGCGCGGGCAACATCGCGGTCAAGGGCGTAGCGAACGCCACCGTCGGGTCGACGGTGTGCAAGTCGGGGGAGAGCACCGGCTGGACCTGCGGCAGGATCGTCGCGCGCAACGTGACGGTGAACTACGGCGACAACAGGATCGTCCGCGGCCTGTTCCAGCACACCGCCTGCGTCGAGGGCGGAGACTCCGGCGGCGCGAACATGACCGGCAACTACGCCCAGGGCATCACCAGCGGGGCGGCGCTGATCAACGGCCAGTGCCTGGAGAAGTACGGCGAGACCAACGAGTCCTACTCCCAGCCCATCGGCGAAGCTCTCCGCGTCACCCGGTCCCACCTCGTCCTCAGCTGACCAGCCGGGCGGCTGAGACAGCCTTGATTGCTGGGCTGGGGGTGCAGGCCACTACGGTGGTCAGGTGAATAGTGAGTCGCGCTTTCATGTTGAGGGCCTTCCGGCGCTGGACCGATGTCTGGTGATGGGGGTCGTCAACGTGACGCCCGACTCGTTCTCCGACGGAGGCGAGTGGTTCGAGCCGACGGCGGCGATCAAGCACGGTCGCGAGCTACTGGCGGCCGAAGGTGCGCTGATCTCGGTCGACACCATGCGAGCCGGGGTCGCGCGACTGGCCCTCGATGCCGGCGCCGTGATGATCAACGACGTGTCCGGCGGCCAGGCCGACCCTGACATGCTTCCGATGGTGGCAGAGCGTCGTACGCCGTATATCTGCATGCATTGGCGGGGACACTCCATCGACATGCAGAACAAGGCGGAGTACGACGACGTGGTCGCCGAAGTGATCGCGGAACTGGGCGAGCGGGTCGAGGCGATGCGCGATGCCGGGGTCGACCTGAACCGGGTCGCGCTGGATCCCGGGTTCGGTTTCGCGAAGAACGCGGACCACAACTGGGAGATCCTGCGTCGGTTGCGGGAATTCGCCGTACTGGGCCGGCCGTTGTTGATCGGTGCGTCCCGGAAAACGTTCCTCGGTAGGCTGCTCGCCGACGAGCAGACCGGTGAACCCAGACCGGCCGTACGACGAGACGACGCGAGCGCGGCTGTTTCCGCCTTGGCCGCTGCCGCGGGAGCCTGGTGTGTCCGGGCCCACGCGGTGGCGCCGAGCGCGGACGCGGTCCGGGTGGCGAAGAGATGGGGAAAGGTATGACGGACGGATCCGGCGGTCCGCGCCAGGGCGCAGGTGGTGAGGGCGCGCGCGGTGCCACGGTGGAGGACGTCGTGCTCAACGCCAACACCGCGTTCTACAACGCGTTCGAGGCCGGCGACCTGGATCTGATGGCCGCCGTCTGGCTGCCCGAGCCCGATCCGGTCTGCATCCATCCCGGCAACGCGGCGATCTACGGGTATGCCGAGATGATGCGTGCGTGGGCGATGATCTTCGCCAACACGCCGTACATCCAGTTCTTCCTCACCGACGTCCAGGTACGCGTGGATGAAGACGTGGCATACGTCACGTGTACGGAAAATGTCCTGTCGTCCGGCGAGGGTGCACCCGAGGAGGGCTTCGCGGGCGGCAAGGCGCTGGCCACGAACGTCTTCCGCAGAACTTCCTCCGGCTGGCGGTTGTGGATCCACCATGCCTCCCCGGTACTGTCGTCTGGGGGTCGACAGGAGGAGGCGCCGTGAGCGAGCGGAGCGAGCTCACAATCGAGCACAGTGCACTGCCTCCTGACGTGATCGAGATCCGTGGCATTCGAGGATTCGGGCGGCACGGAGTGTTCGAGCACGAGCGGGCCGACGGACAGGAGTTCGTCGTGGACGTCCGGCTGGAGCTGGACACCCGGCCCGCGGCGGCCTCCGACGACCTGGCCGACACCGTGAACTACGGGGTGGTGGCCGAACAGGTGCACCACGCGATCGAGAACGATCCGGTGGACCTGATCGAAACCCTCGCCCAGCGCATCGCCGACCTGTGCCTCGCCGACCGGCGGGTGACAGCGACCGCGGTGACCATCCACAAGCCCTCGGCGCCGATCACGGTGCCGTTCGACGACGTTGTCCTGACCGTGCAGCGCAGAGCCGGAGAATCCCTGTGACCGAGACCCCCAGCCCCCACGTCATCGACGCTGACACCCTGAGCGGCGGCCTCAAGCCGATCCGCCAGGTCATCCTGTCGCTCGGCAGCAATCTCGGCGATCGTGAGGCGAACCTGCAGGGCGCGGTCGACGCGCTGCGGGACACTCCGGACGTCGTGATCGTCGAGGTCTCGCCGGTGTACGAGACCGACCCGGTGGGCGGGCCGGAGGAATCCGGCCCGTACCTGAACGTCGTGCTGCTCGCCGACACCACGCTGGCCGTCGAGATGCTGCTGGAACGCGCGCACGCGATCGAGCAGGCGTTCGGCCGGGAGCGCAGCGTGCCGGGCGCGCCGCGGACCCTCGACGTCGACCTGATCACCTACGGGCAGAAGACGATCGAGTCCGAGGAGCTGACCGTTCCGCACCCGCGGGCGCACGAGCGCGCGTTCGTACTTGCGCCCTGGCTCGACATCGAGCCCGAGGCGGTGCTGCCCGGTCACGGGCCGGTGGCGGAGTTGCTCTCCAAGGTCGGCACCGAGAGCGTGACCAAGCTCGACATCGAGCTGCAGTAATGGTGTCCGGCGGTCCCGAGCCTGGCCGGGCGCCCGGCAAGGAGCCGCCGCGCCCGGGCTCGGTCCGGCCGACCTCGCGCCGGCTGCTGATCGCGATCGCTGTGCTCGGGGCGGCGATCGGACTGACCATGGTCAAGGCGATCGAGTCCGGTGGCAGCGTCGCGCCGTCGGTGTCCTGGCTCACCCTGGTCGCCTGGTCGTTCCTGGCCGCGCTGCTGTTCGCCGCGGCCCGCAACACCCACCAGCGGATCCAGGTACGGCGCGAACGGGTCGAACCGTCGCGCGCGGTGTTCCTGTTGCTGATCGGGAAGGCGAGCGCGTTCGTCGGCGCGTTGTGCACCGGCGTGTACGCAGGGTTCGCGTTATCCTTCCTGCAGGCGGTGAGCTCGTCCGGGCCCCGCACACGTGTGATCATGGCCGGTGCCGCGGCGGTGATCTCAGCGCTGGTCGTCACGGCCGGATTGTTGCTCGAACGCGCGTGTCGTGTTCCGGAGGATGAGGACGACACCCCCTAACATGGCGGACCATGGGGTCAAGGGGTAGCCGCCGTCGAACCAGGACCACAGTTCTCACCGTTGCCAACGGTTTGCTGATCGTTGTCAGTCTGGGCGTGAGTGCCGCGCTCTTCTCACAGAACGCGTGGATCCTCCGGGCCGCAGCGGTGGCCGCTGTCGTGATCGCGATCGCTGCCTCCTTCCTGTTCCGTCACCAGCTCCTGGTCGAACGCCTCGCCCACTCCGACGAACGGGCCCAGGTGGCCCAGGAGTACTCGCGGATCACCAGCGCCCGGGTGGTCGAGAACGCCGAGTTCGTGGACCTGATGCAACGCCGGCTGGACAAGATCGACGAGCGGCTGGACAAGATCGACCAGGAGGTCGCCACGGTCGTTGCCGCCGGCGACAAACACTCCCAGGCCGACGCACCCACCGTCGTCGACCTCAAGCTGCGAGGCCTGGCCGCTTCCTGACCGCGCCCCCATACTGCGGTGTGGAGGGGATGCACATGGGGCTGGATGCGAACTACCCGGCCGTGACGATGAACGATCCGAACGGACACGTCACGGTCTACAACGAGGATCATCTGCCGATCGGTCAGCTCGGGCCTCCGCCGTACGAGTCTTCGTCGGTCAACGTGACATGCCGGCGGAAGGCTTGGGACGACGCCTACTGGTACCGGCTTCTCAACCCCGACGGCTGGAACTTCCCGGCGAACGAGGCGTACGTGTCGGCCGACGAGACCCACGAGCTGAACCCAGGCCAGCCGTACGCGATCCCCGAGTGCGCCAGGGGCTGCCCCATCAAGATCGGCCAGGCCGCGGCGGTGGGAGTGGTCGCGGTGGGTGCCGCCGCCGCGGCGAGGGCCGCGTGGCGGCGACGCGCCAGGTCACTCGGCACGGCCTAACTGGGTCGCTTGGCGCGGGGTGACGCCCGCTGGGTGGAACGGCCGGAGCGGACATGGCGTGATCCGGCGTAGGTTCTGACCTGTGGATGTCGCCGAACTGCTGAAGGTCGCCGAAGCTGCCGTCGATCGAGGTCGGGTGGTGACCGACTCGCGAGCACCTGGGGTCCTGACCTCCAAGGGCGATCGGGACATGGCCTCCGAGGTGGACTTCGCGGTGGAGCGCGAGGTCCGTGCGTTTCTCGAGCAGGAGACACCGGAGATCGGCGTACTCGGCGAAGAGGAGGGCGGAGCGACGGACGGCACGCGCTGGGTGCTCGATCCGATCGACGGGACCGTCAACTTCGTCCACGGCGCACCGCTGTGGGGCATCTCGCTCGGCCTGATCGTCGACGGCCGCGCGGTGGCGGGCGTCATCGACCATCCGATGCTCGGCACCAGGTACGCCGCCGCCGAAGGGCACGGCGCGACCTGCAACGGTACGACGATCCGCGGTAGTGACTGCAGCAGCTTGACCGACGCATTGGTTGCCGTGGGCGACTATGCGGTCGGACCGGACGCCGAGGCATTGAACGTGGAGCGGCTGGCGATGACGCAACTGCTGTTCCCCCGCGTGCAGCGGATCCGCCAGATCGGTACGGCCGCCACCGCCCTCACCTGGGTCGCGGCCGGCCACTTCGACGCGATGGTCATGTTCTCCAACAAGCCCTGGGACACCATGGCCGGCGTAGCCATCGCTCGCGAGGCCGGCGTCCAAGTCTTCGACCTCGACGGCTCCGACCACACCCCGGACTCGCGTGGCACGGTCGCGGTATCCGCAGGAATCGCCGAGCCCTTCCTCGAGTTGGTCCGCCAGGCCACCGCCGCCCAGGGCTGAGCGGCTTATCCACAGCCCCGTCAACGCCGGCCGCCGAAATCCGTCACCCTGGTCCGGGTGGACTGGTGGTGGCGGCAACAGCTCGACGCCGAGGGCATCGACGTACTGATCCACGATCAGGGCCAGATCCTCTCTCGCCCACAACTACTGGCTGCAGGCTGGTCGGACTCCGACATCCGCCGGGGAATCCGAAGCCGGCGGTGGCGAGCCGTTCATCCCGGCGTCTACACAACCCATACCGGTCCGATCGGGTACGACGAACAGCTCGTGGCCGCACTGCTATACGCGGGACCCGAGGCCGCCTGGAGTCACTACACCGCCGCGGAGCAGTTCGGCCTGATCAAGCGCGACGAGCAACGTCCGGTGTACGTCGGCATCCCCTGGCGTCGACGGGTTCGTGCTCGACCAGGCGTCGTGATCACTCGAGACACGCACTGGGAGGACCGTCTGGCCGCGGTCATACCGCCGCGCAGCGAGCCCGCGCACGCCATCCTGGACATTGTCGGCATCTCCCATTCCTTGGATGCCGCGGCCGCAGTGGTCGCGGAGGCATGCCAGAGCGGCAGAGTGAGGCCTGAGCAGATTCTGCGCGCACTCGCCGACCGGCCACAGCTCCGTCATCGTGCCGCGCTGCGGTCGATCCTCGCCGATGTCGCGCAGGGAACGCATTCGTTGCTCGAGCTCCGCTACCTGCGAGACGTCGAGCGAGCACACGGTTTGCCGCCGGGGCATCGGCAGCGTGCGGTGGACAACGAGTTCACCGATGTCTTCTACGTGCCGTTCGCACTGGTGGTCGAACTCGACGGCCGCTTCCACTTCGCGCCGCGGCAGCGATGGCGGGATCTCGAGCGTGACAACCGTGCTGCCCTGCGGGCGGAGACGACCTTGCGCTATGGCTGGCTCGACGTCACCGGCCGTCCGTGTGCAGCCGCCGTACAGGTCCTGCAGGTGATGCGTCGCAAGGATCCGTACCTCCGGGCCAACGCTTGCGGCTCCTCCTGCCCCGTCCGCTGACGCGGTCGGGAAACTATTCGTCGCTAGGCGCCCATTTGTTTCCCAGCCGCAGCCCTTATTTGTCGATGTCGCCGACGACGAAGAACATGCTGCCGAGGATGGCGATCATGTCGGGGATGACGGTGCCGGGGAGGAGGGCCGGCAGGGCGGAGATGTTGTTGAAGCTGGCGGAGCGGAGTTTGAGGCGCCAGGGCGTCTTGTCGCCGCGGGAGACGAGGTAGTAGCCGTTGATGCCGAGGGGGTTCTCGGTCCAGGCGTAGGTGTTGCCCTCGGGGACCTTGAGGATCTTGGGCAGCCGTACGTTGACCGGGCCGGCCGGTAGTGACGACAGCTTGTCGAGGCAGGCGTCGATCAGGTCGAGCGAGACCTTCACCTGTTCCAGCAGCACCGAGAACCGCGCGTAGCAGTCGCCTTCGGTGCGGGTGACGACGCGGAGTACGCCGTCGCGGAGCAACTCGTCGTACGCGAGGTAGGGCTCGTCGCGGCGGAGGTCGGCGTCGACGCCGGAGGCGCGGGCGATCGGGCCGGAAACGCCGTACTGCGCGACGAGTTCGGGCGACAGCTTGCCGACGCCGACGGTGCGGGCCCGGAAGATCTCGTTGCCCATGACAATCTCTTCGATGTCGGGCAGCCGGCGTCGGACCGCGGCCGAGGCGGCGGAGGCGCGGCCGAGCCAGCCGTACGGCAGGTCCTCCTTGAGCCCGCCGACGCGGTTGAACATGTAGTGCATCCGGCCGCCGGACAGCTCCTCCATCACGGCCTGGAGCGTCTCGCGCTCGCGGAAGGCGTAGAAGACCGGCGTGATCGCGCCGAGCTCGAGCGGGTACGAGCCGAGGAACATCAGGTGGTTCAGCACCCGGTTCAGCTCGGCCAGGAGGGTGCGCAGCCAGACCGCGCGGACCGGGACCTCGAGGCCCATCATCCGCTCGACCGCGAGTACGACGCCGAGCTCGTTGGCGAACGCGGACAGCCAGTCGTGCCGATTCGCCAGCACGATGATCTGCCGGTAGTCGCGGACCTCGAACAGCTTCTCCGCGCCGCGGTGCATGTAGCCGATGATCGGCTCGCAGCCGACGATCCGCTCGCCGTCCAGGGTCAGCCGCAGCCGCAGCACGCCGTGGGTGGCCGGATGCTGTGGGCCGATGTTGAGCACCATGTCGGTGGTCGCCAGCTCCGAGCCGCTCCCGGTCCCGCCCCGCTCGTACGCGGGGTCGAATCCAGCCGCGCCCGCGCCGATTCCCACGACTCTTTCGATACTCATGACCCCTATCGTGACAGGCTTGGGGCGTGGACGACCTCTTCGCACCTTCGGATGTCAGCTGGACGCCGGTCTCGCCGAAGCTGGCCTCGGTCCGCCGGGTGAACGCGGCGATCCTGTTCGGCGTGCTCGGCCTCGTGGCGCTGCTGGTGCTCGGCATGACGCTGAGTTGGGTGTACGGCGTACTGGCGCTGCTCGTGGCTGTCGGCGGCTTCGCCTGGTCCTCGGCGCTGATCGGGCGGAACCAGCGCTCCTGGAAGTACGCCGAACGCGA
>WNGF01008485.1_pt1 | contig 13265 bp, 14 predicted proteins | sample 5400641 | NCBI WGS metagenome assembly WNGF01 (sample SAMN13153371, study PRJNA577476) | soil metagenome | isolation source: 80 cm soil or saprolite under grassland replicate 2 | place: USA:California | collected 2016-06-15
CCAGTTCCTCGTGCGCGAGCGACTGGACGAGCAGGGAGCCCGCGTGGGCTCCGACGGCCGGCTGCTCTGAGGCTCCTGCTTAGGCGGCGTAGAGGACGGCCAGCCGCCGCAGGCAGGTCGCACGCTCGCCGGGAGCGCGGACGGCGGGCAGCGGCACCCGCTCTCGGTAGCTGAGGTCGGGCTGAAAGCGCTCCTCGCGGACGACGCGGGCGCCGCGCAGGGCGAGGAACGTTCCCTGCTCGAGCTCGCGCTTCCGGAGGCGGACGCCGGCGTACTGCTCGACGACGGCGAGCGCCTGGGGCGTCGAGGCGAAGAAGAGCTCGTGCTTGCCGGAGCCGAGCCAGAGCGGGCGGCCGGCGCCGCGGGCGACGAACACGGTCTGCGGCTCGCGCTCGTCGAGCCAGGCGGCCGCCATCGAGCCCGTGAGCGCCTCGAGCGCCCGCGGCTCGTTTCCCGAATGCGCCGCGAGGGCGAAGATCGCCTCGGAGTCGACGGTCATCCGCGGCTCCGAGCGGGCGCAGTCGTGCGGCTCGAGCAGCTCGTCGTCGTTGAGGATGATCCCGTTGTGGATGCCGATCACCGGCCCGTGGCGGACCGGATGGTTGTTCGCAGGGATCGAGGGGTGACCCTTCGTGTAGTCGCGGACGTGGACGAGCAGGTCGACCGCCGCCGGCGGCACGGAGATCCGGTCGAGCAGCATGCTCGCCGGCGTCCGCTGCTTCATCACGGTCGGGTAGGTGTCGCCCGGGCTGCGGTAGGCGTAGCCGACCGCGTCGGCGCCGCGCTCGGCGATGCCGGCCAGCAACGATTGCGCCGCGAGCGTCCGATCGAGTCGGCTCCGCGACGAAAGGCTGTATCCGGCGATTCCGCACATGGTGGTCGATCCTAGGAAGACCCCCGGACGTGGACGTCATGAACGCCCCGTCCTACCTCTCCGACGATCCTAGCTGGTGGAAGTTAGTTCGGTTTTCGGCAGATTCGCCCCAGTCCCTCGTTCGAGGGTTGACACCGTCCTAAAGCCTCACCTGAGGGAGGTCGATAAGGCTGGGGATGGAGCAGCGGCCCCTTCCACATGCAGCCTTCGCTCACTCGGATCCCGAGCTCACCCTCGAGCTCGTCCCGGCGGAGGCGGTCCTCGACGACGTCGACGACGACGAGACCGAGGAGGAGGCGGACCACCCGGACGAGTCCTATGCGGCACAGGGAGCAGCGCAGAGCCAGGATCCGCTCAAGCTCTACGTGCGCTCGATCGGCGGCGGCCCGCTCCTGACGCGCGAGGAGGAGCGCGAGCTCGCCCGGCGGAAAGACGCCGGCGACGAGGAGGCGAAGCGGCGGCTGATCGAGTCGAACCTTCGCCTCGTCATGTCGATCACGCGTCACTACACGAACAGCGGCGTGCCGCTGCTCGACCTGATCCAGGAGGGCAATCTCGGCCTGATCCGTGCGGTCGAGAAGTTCGACTACCGGATGGGCTACAAGCTTTCGACCTACGCGACCTGGTGGATCCGGCAGGCCGTGACGCGCGCGCTCGCCGACCAGGGCCGGACGATTCGCCTGCCGGTGCACGTCGCCGATCGGGTGCGGCGCCTGTTGAGCGCACGCCGGCAGCTCGCGCAGAAGCTGAGCCGCGAGCCGACCGAGCAGGAGCTGGCGCAGGAAGCCGGCCTGCCCGAGGCGAAGATTCGCGACCTGCTCGAGCTCGTCGAAGACCCCGTCAGCCTCGAGACGCCCGTCGGTGACGGCGAGAGCCTCTACGGCGACCTGATCGAGGACGTGCACTCCGACCAGCCCGACGAGACGACCGCGCAGCGGCTGCGCGCGACCGAGGTTGCCCGTGCGCTCGCGCGCCTCAACCCGCGCATGCGGCACGTGCTCGCACTGCGCTTCGGCCTCGACGGCGAGAAGCCCCAGACGCTCGAAGAGGTCGGCCAGGGACTCGGCATCACGCGGGAGCGCGTCCGCCAGCTCGAAGCGCGCGCCCTCCGCGAGCTCCGCATGGCCGCCCCGGGGCTCGAGCTCTACATCCGCCAGTAGGTCGGAACCGTCTCGTCGGTGCGGGCGCTACGCGCGGGCGGTGAGCAGTTGGCCGCCGTGGTCGTTGTGCACCATGACGTTGCTGAGGCCGGCGCGTCGGGCCACCGCCGCGAGCTCGTCGTCGGTGTAGAAGTGGCCGCGGCTTGCGATCGGTTCGGGCGCCGCGGGGGTTCCGCGTAACTCGGGCGCGGTCGTGTAGACGGCCAGGCGGCCGTCGCCGCGCAGCACTCGGCGGCACTCGCGCAGCACGCCGACCGGGTCGGCAAGAAAGAAGAAGACGACGGACATGGCGACGGCGTCGAACGTGTCCTCGGCGAACGGGAGGCTCTCGGCTCTTGCGAGGATCACCTCTGCTCCGGGCGCGCGTTCCCTCGCGAGCTCGACCATGTCCTCGCTGTGGTCGAGCCCGGTCGCGCGTGCTCCGGTGGCCAGGGCGTCGCGGAGCAGGAGGCCGCCGCCGCATCCGATCTCGAGCAGGTGATCGTCCGGGCCGAGCGCGAGCGCGTCGAGGATCGCGAGTCGCGCGAAGTCGTGCGCGTCCTCGGCGCCGTACACCTGTCGTGCGCGCGACCCGCTCGGTCGGCGCGCGACGCGGTCGGTCAGCCAGTCGTCGAAGGCGTCGTCGGGAAGATCGTTCTCCAGCCAGGCAGCGAGATCTTCGTCGCCGAGGCCGAAGGTGCGCAGCCTCGCCGCGTAGAGGCTCGCGTCATCGCCGCTCACGGCGCCGGATCGTACGCACAGGCAGCCGTCGAAGAAGCCTCCTACGTGGCCGCGACGACCTGCATCTCGCGCAGCCCCGCGAGGCGGCGGAGCGACTCGAGCTCGATCTGGCGCACGCGCTCGCGCGTGAGGCCGAGCCGCCTGCCGATCTCCTCGAGCGTCTTCGGCTCCTCGTCGACGAGGCCGTAGCGCAGGACGAGCACCTGCCGCTCGCGCTCCGGCAGCGCCTGGAGCGCCGTCGCCAGCGCCTGGCTGCGGAGCGAGAGCTCGACGCTCTCCTCGGGGAGCGGGTCGTCGCCGGCCACGAAGTCGCCGAAGACCGCGTCGTCCTGCTCGCCGACCGGCTGGTCGAGGCTGGCCGACGCCCGGGCGGCGGCGCGCACCTCCTTCGCCTGCTCCAGCGGCAGCGAGGCCTCGATCGCGATCTCCTCGAGCGTCGGCTCGCGCCCGAGCTCCATCCAGAGCGTCCGCTCGGAGCGATTCATCTTCTGCATGCGCTCCACGATGTGAACGGGCATGCGGATCGTGCGCGCCTTGTCGGCGAGGGCACGCGCGACCGCCTGGCGGATCCACCAGGTCGCATACGTCGAGAACTTGTAGCCGCGCCGCCAGTCGAACTTCTCGACCGCCCGGATGAGGCCGAGCGTGCCTTCCTGGATCAGGTCGAGGAAGGGAAGGCCCTGATTGCGGTAGTTCTTCGCGATCGAGACGACCAGACGCAGGTTCGACTGGATCATCCGCTGCTTCGCCTCCATGTCGCCCCGCTCGATCCGCTTCGCGAGCTCGACCTCCTGGGCGGCCGTGAGCAGCGCATGCTTGCCCGCCTCGCGCAGGAACAGCTGAAGAGCGTCTGTCGTCGTCTCGACGGGCTGGACGGCCGCCGGCGGCGGTGGGGGCACGGGTGCGACCGGCTCCCTCTCCGGCTCCTCAAGGAGCTCGATTCCCCTCCGGTCGAGCTCGATGTAGACGGCGTCCGTCTCGAGCGGGTCGAGCTCCAGCGGCTCGAGGATCTCCTGCAGCTCGGCGTGGCGAAGCTGTCCGCTCGCCTCAGCGGCCTCGATCAGCGCCGCAAGCTCCTCGTTTCTGAGGATCGACTCGATCTCGACGGTCGTCAACGTGTCCTCCCCCTGATCGGCGTCTCGTTGTCTACCGCACGGACGGGACAGACAAACACGCGGAGCCTGTGGAACGCAAGTGCTCAGGTGCCTTTTTTCGTCGCGCATCATCCGGCGTGCCCGAGAACGGGCGCCGCAGGCATGACCCGGTGTTTGACTATCGCCGCGAGCGCCGCGCCGGCACCTGAGCGCGTCGCGCGCCTGACGCGCGGCGCGCTTCTGCTGCTTGTTCTCGCGGTGCCTGCGGCCCATGCACGAGAACGGGCGTTATGTCAAGTTGGAGGATGGACGGCCTCGCGGCGGGTATCGTCGGCCTCGTGAAGCGCGCCGCGCTCGTGGCCCTGCTCGCGTCCGCCCTATTCTGGCCGGCGCTCGCGCGGGCGGAGCTCGTGCCCGGCTCGCAGGGCTCGTCGGACGCCGCGCTTGCCGTCGCCCCCGGCGGCTCGCCGCGCGTCGCCTTCGTTCGCGGCGACGGCTCGCTGCTTGTGGCGAGCCGCACGACGGACGGCACGTGGGCCTCCGACGCTCTCACGGGGCTTCCGGGCCCGCGCGTGGCGATCGTGGGGCTCGCAGTGGCTCCGAGCGGCTCGGCGAGCCTGCTGGCGGAGGATCCGGCCGGACGCTGGCTCGCGCTCGCCGAGCAGCGGGGCGGCGCCTGGCGCGTCCGCAGGGTCGCGGCCGCACCGAGGGGCGGCCTGCTCGGCTTCGGCGGGCTCGCGCTCGACCGGAGCGGCCGGCCGCTCGTCGCCTATGCGTACGAGCTCGCCTCGCGGAAGACCTGGCTGCGCCTCGTGCACGAGGACGCCTCGGGCCGGCTGATCGGCGAGCGCGTCACCCGCGGCGGCTTTCCGCCGAGCGACGTCCTGCCGTCGGCGACGCCCGTCGTGCTGCCGAGCGGCGCCGTGCGCGTCGTCGAGGCCTACCGGGCCGCGACGATCGAGTGGGCCCGCACGAAGAACCACAAGGACTGGATCGGGCAGCTCGTCTACGGCAGCGCGCTCGGCTCGCCCGCGGGCGTGGTCGAGGCGGCCGCCGGCGCGGACGGCGGCGTCTGGAGCGCCTGGACCGAGCTCTTCCCGAGCTTCGACGAGAGCCAGCTGCTGCTGACCCTGCACCGCAACGGCGAGCGGACGACCGTGCTCCACCATCACGCCTTTCTCGTCTCCCTCGCGCTGACGGCCTCCGGCCCCGAGGTCGCCGGCGACGACTACGTCGACCTCGGCGGCACGCGCACCGTCTTTGCGGGCGTCGTGCTCGACGCCGGCGGCGGCTCCCTCGAGCTCGGAGGAAACCTGGAGGGCTACGCGGCCGACGCCGCAGGCGGCCGCCACTATCTCGTCGTGGAGCCGGACGGCCTCTCCTGGTACCGGGCTGCGACGCCGCCCTCCACGCGCGTCGAGCTCTCCGGAGCGGTCGCCGGAGCCTCGATCGGCCTCTCCGGCCGTGTCACCGGCGTCGCCGACGGCAGCGTCGAGGTCTGGCGCGAGACGAAGGCAGGCTCCGAGCTCCTCACCACCCTCCCACTCGCGCCCGACAGGACGTTCACGCTCACCGACACGCCCGCCGCGCGCCCGGTCACGTACCGCGCCGTCTTCCGCGATCCGGCCACCGGGCTGCCGCTCGCCTCGCTCCTGCGCGCCGCGATCGGCGGCTGAAGAGTTTTCCACAGGCTGCAAGGAGTGCTGTGGAAATGTTGATTATTCAAAAATCCGCAAAATGCGAGATTTTCGTTTTCCGAGCCCTTGCGGTGCTCCGGCCAAGCCCCTACATTCCCCCTTGCGCCGAGCACGGCGCGGGACTAGGCCGAAGCAGAGCCGAGAGGTTGTACGAGGAAGCCCGCAAGGGCTGAGGCGGAAAGTCAACCGGTTCTGTGGACGAAACCGCGACCGACTCGGCGAAACTATGGACCGGCGCCTTCACGGGCGCCGGTTCTGTTTTCTGCTCGGTGATGTAACCGGCAACGTGGCCATGGCAACGTCACCGGCCACATCACTAGGATCAGCGCTGTGCACTTCCACCCGCCGAGCATCGATCCCGGAGTCATCGCGTTCGTCTGGGCCGTCGGCCTCGGCGCCTACATCTATTTCGGCCTGGTCGCCGTCGGCTCTTCGGGCGCCTTCGCGGTCGTGATCGCCGCACTCGCCGCCGCGGGGATCTGGCTGTTCGTGCGCATGCGCGGCGAAGACCGCCCGAACGCCTGACGCACCGGTCAGACGGCGAAGCGCTCGAGCCGGAACGGGCCCCCGGCGCAGAGCGCGAAGACGAGCTTCTGCGCGAGCTCCGGCCCGAGCGCGACATCGAGACGCTCCCGTGCGGTCGGCGTCTCGAGGCCGAGACTCGCGCCGTGCGCGACCAGGAGCGAAAGCCCCCTCCCCTGCCGCGTGTCCGAACAGACGCTCATCTCGCACTCTCTATCGCCGCGGGACGGCGCGGGAATGATCCCTTGCGGCAGGGATATGGGTCAGGGCCGCCGGCGTGCCACCGGCGGCCCCAGCCGTTCCTAGTCCATCGTCTCGGGTGTCTCGTCGGCAGGCGGGCGGTCGTCGCCGGCGGCAACCCGGTCGCGCCTCATCCTCATCCGACCCATGCGGGTGCGCCCGCCGGCCGGCACCTCGCGCTGCTCCGCCGTCACCGGCTCGTCGGCCGCACGACCGTCCATCGCCGCTCGCCGCCCGGCAGGCACCGGCGCGACGCCGCGACGGCCGCGATCCGCGACAGGCACCTCGGCGGGTGCGACGGCGGGAACCGTGTCGAACGTCATCCCGAGCACGAGCCCGAAGCCGAACGCGAGCACGCCGTTCCAGAGCCCGACCGCGTGGATCACGCCCATGAGACCGATGCTGTGGCTCCAGGAGACGATCCTCCCCTCGTGCCAGCCCGTCCCCGGCTGGCTGGCCATCAGGATCCAGCCGACGCAGACGAGCACCGGAACGAAGCCGAGCACGAACGTCCCCGGCGAGAGCCGCAGGCGCATGCCCTTCGTCCAGCCGCCGAGCACCTGGGCCAGCGAGAGGACGAGACCGGCCCCGGCCACGATCCCCATCTCGGCCCAGAAGCGCCCGGTACTGGTCTGGCCGACCTGCGTCGCCGTCCAGAGCAGGAGCCCTGCCAGGCCGGCTGCGACTGCGATCGTCAGGCCACGCGTCGCGTCGTACATTCCGTACCGCATCCGATCACCTCTTCCAGGTTTTCCCCCGTCTTCCAGAGAAACGAACAAGTGCGCCCCCCGGGTGCGCCCGTGCCGCCTATTCCAGGGCCAGACGGCGGGCGTCGAAGCTCGCCGACCAGAGCTCGGCGCGGAACTCCTCGACCGCAGCGTGGGTGTCCTCGGGAAAGACGTGGTCGACGACGCCGATCTCGCGGTCGTTGTGAAAGGGGATGTCCACGTGCTCGTGCGAGACGAGGTTCACCGAGATCCGGCTGCACGCGGGGCAGCGCACCGCAAGCCCGAGCGAGCCGCCGCCGGGAGCGAGCAGCCAGAACGACGACGGAAACACCGGCCGGGGCCTCTCCTCGGGGTAGCAGAAGAAGCTCCACGGCCACTCCCCCGCCTGGATCCGCATGGCGGCGAGGTCGCCCAGCTCCGACGCCACCGGCTCCAGCCGCGACGTCATCAGGTTCAGGAAGAGGCGCCCGTCGAGCCCGAGCGGCGCCCAGTCGAGCTCGTCGTGGCTCACGAGGCTGTCGTGCTCGTCGCCGCAAGGGCACGCGAACCGGACCTGGTAGACGACCGGGTGGGTCGTGCCAGGGAGCGGCTCGAGCGTCCGGAACGCCGACAGGGAAACGCGGCTCTCGCCGCGGCGCGGGCACGCGAACGTATACCGGCTGGTCAACGAGTCGTACATGCCAAGGTTGTAATCGGCAGTGCGGACGGTAAACCGCAGAGCTAATAAACGATCAGCGAGAACAGGTCGTACCCAGCCAGCCGCTCGCGCCCGCCGAGGAACGACAGCTCGATCACGAAGTTGACGCCCACGACGTGACCGCCGAGCTGCTCGATGAGGCCGCCGATCGCCTCGACGGTGCCTCCTGTGGCCAGCACGTCGTCGTGGATCACGACCCGGGCGCCCTTGCGGATCGCGTCGGCGTTCACCTCGAGCGCGTTCTCGCCGTACTCGAGCACGTAGCGGGCGGACACCGTCTCGGGCGGCAGCTTTCCTGGCCGCCGAGCCGGCACGAAGCCGCAGCCAACCTCGCACGCGATCGCCGCGCCGAGCAGGAAGCCCCGCGCCTCGGCGCCGAGCACGAGGTCGGGCTCGCGGTCGGCGGTCCACGCCGACAGCGAGCCGACTGCCTGCCGCAGCGCGGCGGGGTCGAGCAGCAGCGGCGAGATGTCCTTGAAGCCGATGCCCGGCTCCGGAAAGTCCGGCACCTCGCGTACCCGGCTCCTGAGGTCGATCGCCGTCATGTGGAGGGACCCTAACGCTCCGCCAGGCGGCGGACGTTGCGCGAGAAGAGCAGCTGCGTCAGCTCCTGCGCCGCCTCGGCCATCGCCTGCAGGTCCTCGATCCCGGCGCGCCGGCGCTCCGCGCTGCGGGAACGCAGCGCGGGCGCGACGACGGCGTCCAGCAGCCCAGTCTCGCGGTCCGCGGCCGTCCGGAAGGCGCGCAGGTGACGCGGCGCGATGCCGTAGCGGGAGAGCGTCTCGCAGGCGGCGGCGACGTCGGCGTCGGCCTCCGAGTAGACGCGCTGGCCCCGCTCGACGCGCGGCTCGAGCAGGCCGAAGTCCTCGAGCTCCCGGGCGCGCTCCGGCTGGATGCCGGCGCGCTCGCAGAGCTCCTCGATGTCGAGCCCGGTCTCCTGCTCGCCGAGCGCGGCCGAGCGCTTGCGGCGGCGCTCCTTCGACGCGCCGGAGGCGAGCTCCTCGCGGATCACGCGCAGCGGCAGGAACTCGTCCCGCTGCAGGCGGAGGATCGTCTCGAGCCGCTCGACGTCGTCCTCGCCGAACAGGCGGTAGCCGCCCTGCGTCCGCTTCGGCGTCAGCAGCCCCTGGTCCTCGAGGTAGCGGATCTTCGAGATCGAGATGTCCGAGAACTCGGGCTGCAGGCGCCGGCAGACGGCTCCGATCGTGAGCAGGCGCGCGCGGGTGGGGGCTTCGGTCGCAGCCATCAGCGGGTCAGGAAGGTGAGCCGGTACTTGCCGACCTGGAGCTCGTCGCCGTCGCTCAGCTCCGCGGACTCGACGCGCCGCCGGTTCACGAACGTGCCGTTGAGGCTTCCCTGGTCCTCGATGAACCAGCGGCCGTCTCGCTGCAGGAGCACGGCGTGGCGCCGCGAGACGGTGACGTCGTCGAGGAAGATGCCGCAGTCCGGCGAGCGCCCGATCGTCGTGCGCTCGCCCTGCGGGCCGAACGTCTCGCCCGAGCGGCCGCCGCCGGAGCGGACGACGAGGGCGGGGCCTTGCACCCCCAGGTCGTCGAGCGCCATGAGCATCTCCTCCCCCTCCGCGGGGCTGAATGCCTGCGTCGCCTCGCCGCTCTCCTGGCTGTGCAGCAGGGCGCCGCATTTCGCGCAGTAGTTGGCCGCCTCCGGGTTCTGGAAGCCGCACTCGGGGCAGTAGACGTGGCTCATGTGGCGGGCGGGGACGCCTTCCCGGCGAGGATTTCGCTCAGCGACTCGACGTCGACGTGCTCGAGCACGCTGCGGCCCTGGGTCTTCTGGAGCCTCGCCACCACCTCGGCGCGGAGAATGTCGATCTTGCCGTGGAGGATGCGGCGGCGGTACGAGACCTCCTGCTCCTCACGGGTGTACTCGTCGATCAGGCGCTTCAGATCCTGGTCGGACAGCGATGCGAGATCGGGCAGCAGTTCCACCGTCGGCCTTTCGCTCGAAGGGTCAAGTTGAAGTTTAGCCTTCGGAGAGCGCCCGTCTATAGGGGCTACGTTCGCGCTGCGGCGGCTTCACCCTGCTCGATCTCCTCGACGAGGCTGCGCAGCTCGGCCGCGAGCTCCTCGGAGACGTCGGGCGAGTCGCCCTCCGCGTAGAGATGCAGGAGGGGCTCGTCGGGGTCGGGCAGTACCTGGGCCCAGCCCCGCTCGTCGAAGACCTTGATCCCGTCGGTGAGGTCGACGTCGCGGCCGGAGAGCCGCTCGTTCAGCATGCGCATGACGAGCCCCTTCATCGCCCACGGGCAGCCGAGCTGCCGGTGGACGAGCGTCGGGCGCGGCAGCTCGGCGACGAGCTCGGAGATCGGCCGCTGGACCGGGGCGAGCAGGTCGAGCAGCTTCACGAGGCTCGCCACCGCGTCGTAGCCGGGCAGGAACTCGGGGAAGACGTAGCCGCCGCCGACCGCGCCGGCGAACACGACCCCGTCCTGCGCCGCGGCCTTCGTCAGGTCCTGCAGCGAGGAAGGAGTGCGGACGATCTCGAGCCCGGAGCCCTCGGCGAGCCGGTCGACCTGGCTCGTGACGGTGACGGGGAAGGCGAGCTTGCCCCGGCGGCCGTTCGAGCCGATCAGCCGCAGGTAGAGCAGGAGCGTCTGCTCGACCGGAACCTCGTGCGCCTGCTCGTCGATGAGGTAGATCCGCTCGCCGGCGCGGTCGAACACAACACCCAGATCGGCGCCGACGGCGGGCACGAGCCGCTTCGCCTGCCCGATCAGCGCCGCGAGGTCGGTGCCTCCGGTCTCGTCGCCGTCGCTCGGGAACTCATGCGCCGCCACGACGGCGACCCCGAGCGGCGAGAGCACGAGCGGCAGGAGGTACGAGGAGGCGGAGAAGCCGTAGTCGACGACGATCCGGAAGCCGCGGGCGCGGATCGCCTCGACGTCGAGCGTGGCCAGGAGGTCGCTGGCATAGCTCTCGCGGACCCGGGCCGGATAGGAGATCGTCCCGACCTCGTTCGCGGCCACCCGGCGCAGCTCGCCGCGCGTGAAGTGTTTCTCGACCTCGGTCTGCATCGCCACGCCCATCTCGATCCCCGGCGCCTCGAAGAACTGGATCCGGACCGCCTCCGGGTCGCTGGGGCTGATGCCGACGTGGAAGCCCGCCGCGTAGCTCTCCGACTTGACGAGGTGGCGCGCGACAGCGGCGGGGATGACGCGCAGGTCGGCGACGTCGACGCCGGTCGACGAGAGCCCCGAGATCATCGCCCGCTTGATCATGCGGCACGCGGGCGAGCCCTCGCGCGAGGCGACGACGCGCGCCCCGCGCTTGAGCGCCGTGCCGAGCGACGCCGCCAGGCGCACCGCGACGTCCGGCGTCAGGTCGACGTTCACGAGGCCCGAGACGCCGTTCTTGCCGAAGACGCGCGTGGTGCCGCGGGACTCCCAGATCAGGCTCTCGAAGATCTGTGCGCCGGTCTCCACCTCCTTGTACGGGTAGATCCGGACGCCCGGCATGATCACGCTCTCGGCGCCGATCGTGACCTCGTCGCCCACCGCGACGCCTTCGTGCAGGCGTACGTGGGCCCGCAGGTCGCACGAGCGGCCGAGGATCGCGCCCTCGACGACGCAGCTGCGCCCGATGTACGTCGAGGCGTCGACAATCGAGCGCGAGGTGCGCGCGCGCTCGCGCAGCGTGACGCTGTTCGAGAGCACCGAGTACGGGCCGACGAAGGCGCCCGGGGCGATGCGGCAGTAGTTCCCGATATACACCGGGCCCTCGATCGCGTCGAGGTCGTGCAGGTCGACGCCCTCGCCGAGCCAGACGTTGCCCCTTATGCCCAGGCCCGGGATGTCCAGGCGCACTTTCTCGTCGAGCGCGTCGAAGTTCGCCTGCCGGTACTGGTCGAGGTTGCCGATGTCCTGCCAGTAGCCCTCGAGGACGAGCCCGTAGATCGGGCGGCCCATCTCGAGCAGCAGCGGGAAGAGCTCCTTGGAGAAGTCGAATGGCCGGTCGGTCGGCACGTGCCGCAGCACCTCGGGCTCGAGCACGTAGATGCCGGTGTTGATGGTGTCGGAGAAGACCTGCCCCCACGACGGCTTCTCGAGGAAGCGCTCGACCCGCCCGTCGGAGTCCGTGACGACGATTCCGAACTCGAGCGGATTGTCGACGGACTTCAAGCCGATCGTCGCGGACGAGCCTTTCTCGCGATGGAAGCTCACGAGCGCCGTCAGGTCGACGTCGCACAGCGCATCGCCGGAGATCACGAGGAACGTCTCGTCGAGCTTGTCGCCGGCGAGGCGAACGGAGCCTGCAGTGCCGAGCGGAGACTCCTCGACCGAGTATTCGATCTGGAGGCCGAGGCTCTCGCCTGAGCCGAAGTAGCTTCGGCTGGTTGGACGTCAAGGGACGGAGTCGCGTGCCCTCGCCGCCTGCCATGACGACGGCTTTCATCTCCTGATCTCTCTCCAGGCGTCGCGGACGTAGAACATCCCGGCGGCGACGGCGCCGCCCAGGCCGATCCAGAAGAGCCAGAGCGGCCAGCTCGTCGCGTCGTGGGTGACGATCCGGAAGGCGATGCCGGCGTAGAGGAGCCACGTCGCGGCCTTGCCGAGCACGTTCACCTCCACGTCCACCCCGCGCGGAGCGAGCGCCCGCCAGCCGACGAGCAGCAGCAGGTCGCGCGCAGCGATCACCGCGAGCGCCGGCCACGGCAGGCGTCCGTAGGCGACGAGCAGGATCACGGCCGCGTCGATCATCAGCCGGTCGGCGAGAGGATCTGCGATCTGGCCGAAGCGCGACTCGACACGCCAGAGGCGTGCGAGGAAGCCATCGATCTGGTCGGTGACCCCGGCCACGCCGAAGACGATGCCCGCGGGCCAGCTGCGGGAGTCGCCGGCCTGGACCATGAGGGCCACGAAGACCGGGACAAGCGCGAGCCGCGCGAGCGTCAGCGCATTCGGCAGCTGTGCAAGAGGTGCCGGCACCACACGTGTCGCCATTCCCGCCAAGTGTACGGCGGGATCGACGCGCGGCTGTGGAAGCGGCTCGTCCAGTACGCCGTGCGATCCAGGTAGGCCGTTCGCGCGGCGGCGCCCCGCAGGCCCCAGGCGCCGTCGTAGCCGCGGTAGCCGCGGTGCGCCGCCGCCGCCTCGATCTGCGTTCCCTCGCCCCACTCGTTGTAGCTCGTGATCGTCACGAGGTCGGGCCGGGCCGCCAGCGCGGCCGCCCAGAGGTTGTCGTACCTGGCGCCGTCGCGACGGCCGCTCACGGTCGAGGTCTCGCCGGCGCGGAGCCCGTCGTAGCCCGGTCCGACGCTGGGCGCGCACAGCAGGTGCACGGCGTGCGCCTGCTCGCAGAGCCGCACGAACTTGTCGCCTCCGAAGTCGACGAAGTCGTAGGTGTAGAAGCCGTCGAACCCGCCTGCCGCCGCGAAGCCGACCAGCTGCGTGCCCGCGAACAAGCGCATGGAGACGGCCGCCCGCGCGCGCACGGCCAGCCAGTCGGAGGCGGCGAAGTCGAGCGGGTGGTAGACGTACACGTCGCGGATCCCGAGGCTCGCAAGGTAGTCGAGG
>WNGF01007406.1_pt1 | contig 13264 bp, 10 predicted proteins | sample 5400641 | NCBI WGS metagenome assembly WNGF01 (sample SAMN13153371, study PRJNA577476) | soil metagenome | isolation source: 80 cm soil or saprolite under grassland replicate 2 | place: USA:California | collected 2016-06-15
TCGCGAAGGCCCGCTCTACGTCGCTGCGCCCGCTCACCGGCTTGCCGAGGGAAGCTCGACCAGCACGATCCAGGCCCGTGGCGCAGACGGGGCGCATCGGGCGCCGGCCGGACGAACACGCCGGCCAATTCTCTCATGGCCCCTCGTCCAGGCCCAGCGACGACTCACCGGTGACCAGGGTGGCCGACGTCCTTCAGGCGCCGGTCCGGGCGCACGCGCCGCGCCCTGGAGGCTTCCTGGCGCCGAAGGCGGAGCGGCCGCGCCGCGAATGCGAGCGGCTTGTCGGAAGAGAGCGCTCGCGACGGCATCGATGCGCTCGAGCGCCGGCCTTGCCGGCGCCATCTGTTCCTTTGGGGAGGTTCGGAAGGGGGGCAATAAGGGAGCGAACCCCCTTCCGAGTCTTCTAGCGAGGATCCGCGCGTGATGCGGCCGATGGCCGGGAGCCGATCGACGGCTCACGCCGTCTCACGTCCGCGTGAGCGGGCGATGAGCGCAGAGAGCGTCGGCGAGCCCGGGGTCAGGCACGGGGATCGGCGATGGCGACCCGTGGGGCCTCAGCCATCCCACTGGGCGATGACGGCGCAGAGATCGGCCCCGGCGACCTTGCCGATCACCCACGGGTCGAGCTGGCGCTCCTGGTAATAGGTCGGCGTCACGACCCAGAACTTGTCGAACAGCTCGGTCCGCGCGGCGTCGTCGTACTTCAGGAGGACTTCGTCGGGGATGAATCCCTGGTAGGTCTCGATCGGCTCGAGCACGGCTCCCCGCAGGAAACCCAAGCGATGCGGTAGCGAGTCCGCCACCTTTCGGCGGATCTCGGCCATCGTGTAGAGGGGGCCATGGCCCACCCGAGCCATCTCGATGCGCTCGCGCAGCATCTGGCCCGGCAGCCCGGCGCGAATGCGGCGGGCGCGCGAGAATTCGTCTCGAGACATGACCTCACGGCTGGCATCCGTCTCCTTCATGGCATGTTCCTCCTTTGTCCCCTGCATCGCGACCCGCCACGATCCGCGCTCGGACCCTGCCGGCCGGGGCCGGCCGGACGCTATGTGTCAGCCCATCTGCCCAAACGCCCCGCCATCAGCGGACTTTCCTCATCGGAATTCCGGAACAGTTCGACGCGATCGAGGCGGCCTTCCCGCACTTCTCGCACTTGTACGGCGCTGGCCTCATTCCGGGTCACCTTCTCCGGCTCTCCAGCGTGGCAAGGCGCTCGTGCGCTCACAACCCCGCGACCGGGGAAAAGTCGCCGTCCAAGCGGGGGAGGACCTCCCCCCGAGCGGGGGCGCGACCGCGAGAGGAGAGTCGGCGGCCCGAGGCGCCGGGTTGTCGCTCGACCGCGCCCCGACGGCGTCCAAAGGCTGCCGATGCGCCAGAACCAGGTACGGCGACGCACATTGGCCGGGTCGGGTACGGGGCCGAGGAGCGAGCCAGGCGCGGCCCGAGGCAGCCAGCGACGCGAGCGTGGCGACGCAACGTGGCCCCGGAGCCGCGCTTGACCCGGAAGTATCCACAAGGTTAGTATCTAGTTGGTTACCAATCGCATGAGACCGATCGCGCCGCCGAAGCCGCCCCTCCACGTGGTGGTGCGGGATCCGAAGCGCACCCGCGAGCGGATCCTGGCGGCGGCCCTCAAGGAGTTCTCCACGAAAGGCCTCGCCGGCGCCCGCGTGGACCGCATCGCGCGCCGCGCCCGCATCAACAAGCGGATGCTCTACCACTACTTCGGCCACAAGGACGACCTCTTCCGCGAGATCCTGCGCCGCAAGCTCCAGGCGCGCGTGGCCTGGGCCGCCGCCGCCCCGGATGCCCCGGGCGAGACCCTGACCCATTGGTTCAAGCTCGCCTGCGAGGACATGGACTGGGTGCGGCTCATCGAGTGGGAGGCGCTCGCGGTGGGCGACGGGCCGCTCCTGAGCGAGGCGGAGCGGCGGCGCGCGTTCGGGAGCGGCGTGGACAAGCTGCGCGCGGTGCAGGCCAAGGGTCTGCTGCCGCGCGACCTCGACCCACGGCACCTCTTGCTCGCGATGCTGGGGCTCACCACGTTCCCGCTGGCCTTCCCGCAGGTCACTCGCCTCGTGACGGGGCTGAGCCCCCGGGACCCGGCGTTCCAGAAGCGGAGAGTCGAGTTCCTGCGTCGCTTCGCGCAGTGCTTGGCGCCGGCGCGCGCGGCGAGCCCGCCCGCGGGGCGGGCCGGACACGGAGGCCGGCGATGAGGCCTCGTGGCGGAGCGGGAATCACGCGGGCGCGGCCGGCGTTCGCGGCGTGGCTCTGCGCGGGGGCGCTGGCCATGTCCGCCTGCGGCGAGCACGGCGGCGACGCGGCGGCCGCGAAGGCCGCGGGACGCGGCCCCGCGGTGCCGGTGACCGTGAGCGACGTGGCGACGCGCGACGTCCCCATCCAGGTCAGGGCGATCGGCAATGTCCAGGCCTACGCCACGGTCTCCGTGCTGTCGCTGGTGGGTGGCGAGCTGTTCCGGATCCACTTCACCGAAGGGCAGGATGTCAAGGCGGGCGACCTCCTGTTCACCATCGACCCGCGCCCCGTCCAGGCGGCGCTCCAGCAGGCGGAGGCCCAGCTCGCCCAGCACCAGGCCCAGGTCGCGCAGGCGCAGGCCAACCTCGTGCGCGACACCGCCCAGCACGAGAACGCCAAGATCGAGGAGGATCGCTACAAGCGGCTCGTGGAGGGTGGCTTCGTGGCGCGCCAGCAGTACGATCAGATCCGCACGAACGAGCAGAGCCTGGCGGCGACCATCGAGGCGGACCGGGCGGCGGTGAGCACCGCCCGCGCCGTCGTCCAGGCGGATCAGGCCATGGTGGAGAACGCCCGGCTCCAGTTGAGCTACACGGAGATCCGGGCGCCCATCGACGGCCGCACCGGCAACGTCCTCATCCACCAGGGCAACGTCGTCAAGGCCAATGACGTCGGCAACCCGCTGGTCGTCATCACCCGCATCCATCCGATCTACGTCACCTTCTCCGTTCCCGAGCAGTACCTGGACCGCATCAAGCGCTACCGCGCCGCCGGCGAGCTCGGCGTGGAGGCGTCGGTCCAGGTGCCGGCCGACCGCGCCGTCCGCGGCGAGCTCTCCTTCATCAATAACGTCGTCGACGCCACCACGGGGACGATCCAGCTCAAGGCCACCTTCCAGAACGCCGACAACGCCCTCTGGCCGGGCCAGTTCGTCAACGTCGTCCTGACCCTCACCACCGAGCGCGGCGCCCTCGTGGTGCCGTCGCGGGCGGTCCAGCCGGGCCAGCAAGGCCCCTACGTCTTCGTCGTGAAGCCGGATCTCACGGTGGAGAATCGCCCGGTGGTGGTGGCCTTCGCCGACGGGCCCAACAGCGTGATCGCCAAGGGGCTCGCGGCGGGAGAGCGCGTGGTCACCGACGGCCAGCTCCGGCTGCTGCCCGGCACGCGGGTCGAGATCAAGACGCCGGAGCCGCCGGCGCCGGAGGGTAACCGCGGATGAAGCCTGAGCTGTTCATCCGCCGCCCGGTCATGACCACGCTCATCATGGCCGGCATCCTCGTCTTCGGCGTCATGGCCTACCGCTTCCTGGCCGTGAGCGACCTGCCCAACGTGGACTTCCCCACGATCCAGGTGACCGCCAGCCTGCCCGGGGCCAGCCCCGACACCATGGCCTCGGCGGTGGCGACCCCGCTCGAGAAGCAGTTCTCGACGATCGCCGGCGTCGACTCCATGACCTCCACGAGCGCCCAGGGAATCACGCAGATCACGATCCAGTTCACCCTCGACCGGAACATCGACGCGGCGGGGCAGGACATCCAGGCAGCCATCGCGGCGGCGGCGCCGCAGCTCCCGCCCGGCATGCCGACCCCGCCCGCCTACAAGAAGGTCAACCCGGCCGACCAGCCCATCCTCTACATGGCCTTGAGCTCCCCCACCCTCCCCTACTACACGGTGGACGAGTACGCGCAGACCATGCTCGCCCAGCGCATCTCCACCATCAGCGGGGTGGCCCAGGTCCAGGTGTTCGGCGCCCAGAAGTACGCGGTGCGCGTGCAGCTCGATCCGAGCAAGCTGGCCACGCTCGGCATCGGCATCGACGAGGTGCAGAAGGCCATCGCCCAGTCCAACGTCAACCTGCCGACGGGGACGCTCTACGGGACCCACCAGGCCTTCACCGTGCAGGCGACGGGGCAGCTCACCAGCGCCGCCGCCTACCGCCCGTTGATCGTGGCCTACCGCAACGGCTCACCGGTGCGGCTCGAGCAGCTCGGCCGGGTGATCGACGGCGTGCAGACGGACAAGGTGGCGAGCTGGTACAACGACGAGCGGGCGGTCGTCCTCGCGATCCAGCGTCAACCGGGGACGAACACGATCGAGGTGGTGGACTCGATCAAGAAGATCCTGCCCGCCTTCCGGGCGCAGCTCCCGGCGGCGGTCAACCTGAACACCCTCTACGACCGCTCGGCGTCCATCCGCGACTCGGTCAGCGACGTGCAGTTCACCCTGCTCCTCGCCATCGCCCTCGTCGTCCTCGTGATCTTCCTCTTCCTGCGCAACGTCTCGGCGACGATCATCCCGAGCCTGGCCCTGCCCATGTCCATCGTGGGCACGTTCGCCGTCATGTACCTCCTCGGCTACACCATCGACAACCTCTCCTTGATGGCCCTCACGCTCGGCGTGGGCTTCATCGTCGACGACGCCATCGTCGTGCTGGAGAACATCGTGCGGCACATGGAGGCGGGGGAAGGACGGCTCGAGGCGGCCATCAACGGCTCGCGCGAGATCGGCTTCACCATCGTGTCCATGACACTGTCCCTGGCCGCGGTGTTCATCCCCGTCCTGTTCATGGGGGGCGTGATCGGCCGGCTGCTCCACGAGTTCGCGGTCGTCATCGGCGTGTCCGTGCTGGTCTCGGGGTTCGTCTCCCTGACCCTCACGCCCATGGCGTCCAGCCTCTTCCTGCGACCGCCCGGCCAGACCCACGGGCGGCTCTACGCCCTCTCGGAGCGCGTCTTCGACGGCATGCTCCACCTCTACGAGCGGACGCTCCAGCACGTGCTCCGCCATCCCACGGCCACCGGGCTGGCCTTCGTCCTCACGCTCGCGGCCACCGGCTACCTGTTCACGGTGATCCCCAAGGGCTTCATCCCCAACGAGGACACCGGACAGATCTTCGCCTTCACCGAGGCCGCCCAGGACATCTCCTTCGACGCGATGATGCAGAAGCAGCAGGCGGCCGCGGCGATCGCCCGCAAGAACCCCTACGTGGTGGACTTCTTCTCGGGCATCGGGGCCAGCGGCTCCAGCACGGTGCTCAACACCGGCCGGATCTTCATGCACCTCAAGCCGCGGGCGGAACGGCCGTCCGCCGACAAGATCATCCAGGAGATGCGGCCCCAGTTCGCGGTGGTGCCGGGCATCAACGTCTATCCTCAAGTGCTGCCCACGATCCGCATCGGCGGGCAGCTCACCAAGGGGCTCTACCAGTACACGCTCCAGGACGCGGACCTCGGGATCCTCTACCACTGGGCGCCCATCCTCCACGACCGCATCCGGCGGCTGCCGGGGTTCCTCGACGTCAACTCCGACCTGCTGATCACGAGCCCGCAGGTCAACGTCGAGATCGATCGGGACAAGGCCTCGGCCCTGGGCGTGAGCGCGGACCAGATCGAGAGCGCGCTGAACAACGCCTACGGCTCCCCCCAGGTGTCCACCATCTACACGCCCAGCAACGAGTACTGGGTGATGATGGAGCTCCTGCCGCAGTACCAGCGGGACCCCGAGGCGCTCTCGCTCCTCTACATCCGCTCGAGCACGGGTAAGCTGGTGCCGCTCAGCGCGGTGGCGCGGCTCAGCCGGGGCATCGGCCCGCTCACCGTCAACCATCTGGGCCAGCTTCCCGCCGTGACCATCTCCTTCAATCTCAGGCCGGGGGTCGCGTTGGGCGACGCGGTGGCCGAGATCCAGAAGCTCGGGCGTGAGCTCGGCCTGCCCGCCACCCTCAGCACCAGCTTCCAGGGGACGGCCCAGGCCTTCCAGCAGTCGTTCAAGGGACTCGGGCTCCTGCTGCTGGCGGCGGTCGTCGTCATCTACCTGATCCTGGGGATCCTGTACGAGAGCTTCGTCCATCCCCTGACCATCCTCTCGGGGCTGCCGTCGGCCGGCGTGGGCGCCCTCCTGACCCTCATCCTGTTCCACCAAGAGCTCAACCTCTACGGCTTCGTCGGCATCATCATGCTGATCGGGATCGTCAAGAAGAACGCCATCATGATGATCGACTTCGCGCTCGACGCCCAGCGAGCGGGCCGGCCGGCTGCCGAGGCGATCTACCAGGGCTGCCTGCTCCGGTTCCGCCCCATCATGATGACGACCATGGCCGCGCTCATGGCCACCCTGCCCATCGCCGTGGGAGTCGGGTCCGGCTCGGACTCCCGCCGCTCGCTCGGGCTGGCCGTCGTCGGCGGGCTCGTGCTCTCCCAGCTCCTGACCCTGTACATCACGCCGGTCATCTACCTCTACCTGGAAGGCCTCCGCGAGCGCATGGGCCACTGGCGCGGTTTGCACCGGCGCGCCGGGTCCGCCGAGTCCATGTCGCCCTGACAGCGGCCGGGCCTCACGGGTCAGCCCCCTCTCCTCTTGCCCATCCGGTGAGCACGTCCCGCACGTCCTCTCCGCCGGCCACCGCCGTCCCGGTGGGCAGGCCGCCTGCCCTTTCACGCCCGCCGTCGGCGCGGCGAACGGGACGGTCCGGCCGCTCGTTTTCTGTTGGGAGAGGCAGGGACGCTGAGAGTAGACTGGACGGGCGGCTGAAGCCGAACCCAGAGCGACAGGAGCTGCCCGTGCCCCTTGTCAGTCCTTTAGCCAGAGCATTTCTCCGACAGAGCTCCTAGACGGCGCCACGTCTAACTACAGCTGATGGACCCCGTGCTGGCGCGACCCATCCCTGCCAAGGGCGTCCGGGGGGCCGATGCCCGACCGGCCCCGCAGCCGAAGGTGGGCTTGCAGGCGCGGCTCGTGCGGCTGTCGATCGCCGCGGGTGTCGTGCTCATCCTGGCCCTGGTCGCGCTCGTCGAGGTCCGCACGTCGAATCTGCAAGCGCTCGTGCTGTCCAGGTTCGACCGCGAGCTCCGCTTCAAGCTCGAATCGGGCCCGGGCCCGGACCTCCGCGCCCCCGACGGCGGCCCCTATGACACCCGGCTCGGCTACACCCGGTTGCCGGACTTCGTCCAGCGCCTGCAGGCCGTGGGCTACACGATCGACGGCCAGGCCCGCCCCTCGCCGCGGATGCGCGAGCTGGTCGCGCGGGGGCTGTTCCCGATCTATCCCGAGAAGAGTCAGGCCGGGCTCTCCGTCGTCGATCGACAGGGCGGATCCCTCTACGAGGCCCGCTCCCCCGAGAGCGCCTACGAGAGCTTCGACGTCGTCCCACCGCTGGTCGTGAGGACGCTCCTCTTCATCGAGAACCGCGAGGTCCTGGACGCCCAGCGACCGCACTTGAACCCTGCGGTGGAGTGGCACCGACTGGCCAAGGCGGTAGGGGTCGACATCCTCGGCCGGCTCGGCCGGCAGGGTCAGGTGATCGGAGCCAGCACCCTGGCCACTCAGCTCGAGAAGTTCCGTCACTCGCCGGAAGGGCGCACCCGGTCAGCCGGGGACAAGTTCAGGCAGATGGTGTCGGCGAGCCTTCGCGCGTATCAGGGCGGCCGCCACACCCTGACCGCGCGGCGCCAGATCGTGGTGGACTACCTCAACTCCTTGCCCCTGGCGGCCGCCCTCGGGCGGGGCGAGATCCTGGGACTGGGCGACGGGCTGTGGGCCTGGTACGGGATGGACTTCGACGAGACGAACCACCTGCTCGCCGCCGATGCCGCGCCCGCGGACCCCGCGCGCGCTCAGGCTTACCGGCGGACGCTGAGCCTGCTGCTGGCCGCCCGCCGTCCCTACCACTATCTGACGGAGGACCGTCAGGCGCTGGACGAGTTCACCGAGAGCTACCTGCGGCTCTTGGCCCGGGCGGGTGTCATCGACGACAGCCTGCGCGACGCCGCGCTCGGGCAGGCGCTCGGCTTCCGGCAGCTCGGCCCGCCGCCGCCCGTGGAGTGGACCGAGCGCAAGGGCGCGAACCTGGTCCGGGCGCGGCTCACGAGCATGCTGGGCGTGCCGGCCCTCTACGATCTGGACCGGCTCGACCTCACCGCGCGGAGCACGCTCGACGGCACCGTCCAGGAGGCGGTGAGCCGGAGGTTGCAGTCCCTGCGGGACCCGGTCGCCGTGCAGGCGCAGGGCCTCAAGGGCTTCCACCTGCTGGAGCGCGGCGACCCGTCCCGGGTGATCTACAGCTTCACGCTCTACGAGCACAGCGGCGGGGCCAACCTGGTGCGGATCCAGACGGACAACCTCGATCAGCCGCTGGACATCAATGCCGGGGCGAGGCTCGACCTGGGCTCCACCGCCAAGCTGCGCACGCTGATCACCTACCTGGAAGTGGTCGCGGCTCTGCACGAGCGTTACGCGCGGGCGCAGCCGGCCGAGCTCCGCGCCGTGGAGGTCCACCCGAGAGATCGTCTCACCGCCTGGGCGGTCGACTATCTCGCTCGGACCCCCGGCCCCCCTCTCACCGCCATGCTGGAGGCGGCCCTGGAGCGCCGCTACTCGGCGAGCCCCGGCGAGGCCTTCTCCACCGGGGGCGGGCTCCACACGTTCCACAACTTCGACAAGGACGACGACGCGCGGATCCTGTCGGTGCGCGACGGGTTCCGGCAGTCCGTCAACCTCGTGTTCATCCGGCTGATGCGCGACGTCGTGGACCACCACCTCTACGAGGCGCCCGCGTCGCTCGCCCGCGTGCTCGAGGACAAGGACGATCCGCGCCGGCAGGCCTTCCTGAGCCGCTTCGCCGATCGCGAGGGGAGCGAGTTCATCCGGCGCTTCTACCGCAAGTACCAGGGCAAGACCCCGGAGCAGGCGCTCGATCTCGCGCTCGGCGCCGCTCGCCAGACGCCCACGGCGCTGGCGACCGTGCTGCGCTCCGTGGATGCCGACGCGAGCCTCGACGGGCTCAAGAGCGTGCTCGCCGCGCGGCGGCCCGGCGAGAAGCTCCCCGGGGAGGTCATCGAGGCCCTGTACGACAAGTACTCGCCGGCGACGTTCTCCCTGATGGACCGCGGCTACCTGGCGTGGGTGCATCCGCTCGAGCTGTGGCTGGTGGCGTATCTGCGGCAGCACCCCGATGCCGACCTCTCGCAGGTCCTCAACGCCGGCGCCGGAGAGCGGCAGGCGGTCTACGGCTGGTTGTTCAAGACCCAGCGCCGTCACGCCCAGGACAAGCGCATCAAGAGCCTCCTGGAGCTGCAGGCCTTCCTCGAGATCCAGCGCGGCTGGCAGCGCCTGGGCTACCCCTTCGCTTCCATGACCCCGTCTCTTGCCGCCGCGATCGGCAGCTCGGGGGACCGGCCCGCGGCCCTGGCCAGGCTCATGGGGATCATCGTCAACGGCGGCCTGAGCTACCCGACGGTGCTGGTCGATCGGCTCGACTTCGCCGCGGACACGCCCTACGAGACGCGCCTGAGTCGCTCGGCGGCGGTGGCCGAACGGGTCATGGCCCCGGAGGTCGCGGCGGTGGCCCGCCAGGCCCTCGTCACCGTCGTGGCGCAAGGTACCGCCCGCAGCCTCAATGCGGCGCTTCAGCGTGGGGACGGCGGCCGCCACGTGGTCGGGGGCAAGACCGGCACGGGCGACCACCGCTACGAGACCTTCGCGCCCGGCGGTCGGCTCATCGAATCCCGTGTCGTGGAGCGCGCGGCGACCTTCGCCTTCCTGATCGACGACCGCTTCTTCGGCACCGTGACCGCCTACGTGGCCGGCCCCAAGGCCGCGCAGTACGAGTTCACCAGCGCCCTGCCCGTGCGCTTGCTGGGAATCCTCCTGCCCGCCCTTTCGCCGCTGATCGACGCTGGGGGCGCCGCGGACCCACGCGCCGGCGCCGCGCCGACGACGACCACCGCCTCCCGCTGATCGCCGGCTCCGCCGTCCCCTCGATGCCCGCGCGCCGAGGCCCCCTCGCGGGGCCGGGGGATCCCCACGCGAATGAGGCGCGCTACGCGAGCCGCGCGGTCGCCGCCGAGGGCGCGTCGAGGACCCGCACCTCGTGCCGCAACGGCGGGGCGTCGATGCCGGCGGCGCGGAACCGCTCCGCGAGCGCCTTGTAGAGCTCGGCCTCGGCGTCGCTCACGTCGGCGACCCGCACCCACGGATTCACGCCGATGCGGATCCCTGCGGCCTCGATCTGCGCGATCCCGATGACGGGAGCCGGATCGTCGAGCACGCGGCGGTTCGCCGTGACGACGTCGTGGGCGACCGCGAGGACGCCGGTGAGATCGCTCGCGTGGGGGACGACCAGGGCCAGATGCAGCTGGCGCACGGTGCCGAAGTTGTGGAGGATCTCCCCGACGATCTTCCGGTTGGGGACGATGATGCGCGATCGGTCGGTGTGCACCAGCGTCGTCGAGAACAGCTCGATGGCGGCCACGTCCCCGTGGACGCCGACGATCTCGATGTACTCGCCGACGCGAAACGGCTTGGTGAAGATGATCGTGAGCCCGGCCACCATGTTGCCGAGCACACCCTGCAGCGCGAAGCCGATCCCCAGTCCGGCCACGCCGATGCCGGCGACCAGGGGAGCGATCTGGAAACCGAACTTGTCCAGCGCCACCACCACCGCGAACAGGAGGACGACCATCCGGACGACGCGGACGATCAGCTTGCGCATCGGCGGCTCCAGGGCCCAGCGCTGGAGCGGGCGGTCGGTCATGGAGCCGACCCACCACGCGAGGGCGATACCGCCGCCCAGGATCACGAGGGCGCCGAACACCTGGAATCCGTACCTGATCGCGAGATCGATGATCAACTGCTTCGCAGGCATGAGGACCTCCTTGGTTGTCAGGCCTACACCGAGCTCGTGCAGTACCGGCAGCGCGTGGCCCTGGCGAGCACGCTCTCGCCGCACGCGGCGCATGTCTTCATGGGCGGTCCCGGCGGGGGCGGAGGCTCCTTCAGGAGGGCGCGCGTGACGAGGAAGACGAAGAACGCGATGATGACGAAATCCACCACGGCCCCGAGGAAGCTCCCGATGCCCACGGCGGACAGGACCTTGCCATCAGGCGCCGTCCGGAGGGCGATGTGCCAGGTCCGCCAGTCTCCGCCGCCGAGCCACAGCCCGATGACGGGCATCAGCAGGTCGTTGACGATCGAGGACACGACCTTGCCGATGGCGGCGCCCATGATGACCGCCACCGCGAGGGCCAGCGCGTTGGTCTTCCGCAGGAACTGGATGAACTCGTCCCGCATGTGCCCCCTCGCCGTCGCGACAGGCTCTCCGGTCACTCGCCCCGGAACCGGGGCTTGCGCTTCTCCAGCATGGCGCGCCGGCCCTCGTGGGCATCGGCGCTCTGTCGGGCCCGGCGGGCCAGGTCGTCGAGATCCTGATGCTCGTTCAGGGCATTCCGCTTCTCCGGGCGGTTCAGCGTGATGGTGGCGATGCCGCCGTCGACGCCGAGCAGGAGCTCGTCGGCCATGACGCCTACCGGAACAGCGATCGCGCGATGACCATGCGGTGCACCTCCGACGGCCCTTCGCCGATGCGGCGCACCCGGGCCTCGCGGTACCAGCGCTCCAGCGGGAACTCCTTCGACACCCCGTACCCGCCGTGGATCTGGACGGCGGCGTCCACCACGCGCCCCAGCACCTCGCTCGAGTAGAGCTTGGCGATGGAGGCCTCGACCCGGGCGTCCTCGCCTCGATCCGCTTTCCACGCGCCCTCCCAGATGAGCCAGCGGGCCGCGCGCAGCTCCACCTCGGCGTCGGCCAGCATCCACTGGATCGCCTGGCGCTGGTGGAGCGGCGTGCCGAAGGTCTGGCGCTGCTTGGCGTGGGCGACGGCGAGCCGATGGGCCGCCACCGCCACGCCCAGGTTGCACGCCGAGTAGGGGAAGCGCAGCCGCGTGAGGAGGTCCAGGCACAGGCTGAGCCCCCCTCCCTCCCGGCCGAGCAGGTTGTCCTCCGGCACCTCGCAATCCTCCAGCACCACCTCGTTCGGCACCGCCACCGTCCGGATCGTGCGGATCGGCCGCGCGGTGAAGCCGGGCGTGCCCTTGTCGATGATGAAGCAACTGATCCCCTCGCGCCCCTTCGCGGCGTTGGTGCGGACGAAGACCACGCCCCACTCGGCCTCGTGGACGTGGGAGATGAACGTCTTGGTGCCGTTGAGGATCCAGCGATCGCCGCGCTTGACGCCGCGGCTCTGGATCGCCCCCGCCGGGTCCGAGCCGCCGCTCGGCTCGGTGATGGCGAAGAAGGTGTAGAGGCCGTCCCGCAGCGCGGGCACGGCGTACTTCTCGATCTGCTGCCGGGTCCCTCCGTAGATCACGGGCGGCGGGTAGCGGCCGAAGACGCCGCAGCCCGGATTGTAGAGTCCCATCCGGTGCTGCGCCATCTCCTCGAGCACGACGCACATGCTGAAGCTGTCGAGCCCGCCGCCCCCGTACTCCTCCGGCGCGCCCAGGCACCAGAGGCCGGCCGCCTTGGTCTTGGCGGAGAGCCGCCGGTGGTCTTCCTCGGGGATGTCGGCGGCGTCCGGATCGATGCGCTGCTCGATGGGCACGATCTCGTCCTGGACGATGCGGCGGATCTGCTCGCGCAGGCGCGAGAGCTCGGAGGGGAGCGTGTAGCCGGGGAACACGGTCATGCACCCGCCCCGCCGGCGCGCGGGCCGATGACCTCGTCGTTGTGCTCGCCGAGGCCGGGCAGCCGGCGGCGAATCGACGGCCGCACGTCATCGAACGAGATCGGCAGTCCCATCACAAGACCCGTGCCGCGTCTGAACGGCGGCCCCCATCCACGCCCCCCATCGCCCCCGGGGCGCTCGACCGTGACCACGTCCGCGCCCATCTGGATCTCGACGACCTCGACGCCCGACAGCCGCAGCAGCGGCATGTTGCCTCCACGCAGGTGGACTATCGGTTGATCCGCTTGTCCGCTACTATATCCGCGTGACCGCTCGACGCAAGAGTCGAGCAAGGGAGGCGATTCCTCATGTGGCGACGATCACGGAAATCGGCGACCCCATCACGAGACGAGGCGCTGCCGGGCCGGGGAGAGCGCATGGCCGTCCCCGCCGCCCACTTCGTCAGCGGCGCGCCCCTGGAGCCACCCTTCCCGGCCGGGATGGAGCTGGCCATGTTCGGCATGGGGTGCTTCTGGGGCGCGGAGCGGAAGTTCTGGGAAACCGAGG
>WNGF01009745.1_pt1 | contig 13263 bp, 22 predicted proteins | sample 5400641 | NCBI WGS metagenome assembly WNGF01 (sample SAMN13153371, study PRJNA577476) | soil metagenome | isolation source: 80 cm soil or saprolite under grassland replicate 2 | place: USA:California | collected 2016-06-15
TGGCGGTCACGGGCACGCTTCCTCGACGGCTGCCGTCCACAGAAGTTCGTTGCTGTCCGCCGACACGCACCGCTTGGCACGCGGCTTCCCGTCCGGAACGCCACGGCGTAGCCGGTCGAGGGACAGATACGTGAGCGACCTGCTCAGACCGAGACTGTCGGAGATCGAATTCCGGGACGACGGGCCGTGCTCTTTCAGGTACCGGAGAACCGCTTCGTCTCTGCTGGTCACGGCCAGTGGCCGCGTACCCTTCCATGCGCACATGAGCGGCATTCCTTTCCTCGATTAGCCCGATCATACGCGACATGGCAAAGCCCGCGTCCGGAGGCGTCGTGAGCACCCCGGCACGCGGGCCCGTTTGATCGGTTCAATCATACGCCATGATCAGGGGGCGTACGAGTAGCACGTCAAAAATGTCGTGTCTATGTTGATCGAACTCCCTGCTGCTGCCGTAGGTGCACCCCCGAGAGCGGACTCATTCTGCAAGATCCAAGGAGTATTGTCCGGGTAGTCCGCCGTCCGGCTGGCCACTAGCTTCCCGTCGAAGTAGACGCGCACGTGGTTCGGTGTGATCTCCGTGGAGTAGGTGTGCCAGTTGATCCACTGAGAGTTGGGAGCAACGTCCTTGCCGTACTCGTCGAACCCGTGGGTGAAGACGGAGATGGGATCGTACTGGAAAGATCCTCCGGCCTCGGGGTAGTCGATTTCGTCGGGCGAGTAGTGCAGGTGCGCCATCTTGTAACCCTTGGTGAGGGTACGAACCACCAGGCGCTCGGTGAACTTCCCGTATCGCAGATTGCGACACGCGATCGGCACCACGGCGGCAACGTGGTTGGAGCCCCCGGACGCAGGACGCCACATGTGGACGCGCATCTGCCCGTCTCCGGTGGAGGACTGCCGGACGCTGATGGTGTCCTGTGGCCGGTAGTACCCGCCGACAGACTGTCCTCCGTTGTTGTCGGCACCCGAAGTGGCGGTGTCTGCCCAGCCGTTGGGATAAGCGCCCAGGGTGTTGTAGTAGTGCGGATACTGGGACTTGAGCCCGGCGCACTGGTAATCACCGTCTCCCCCGCAGGAGCTGAAAGCGCCGAGGGGAACAGTGGCTGCGACTCCTCCGGGGTTGAAACTGTCCCGATAGATCTGATGGAAGACGCCACAGTCCCCGCGAGGGGTGCTGTTGTCGGTGACGTGACACGCATCCTCGGAGGGGAAGGTTGCAGCGCTTGCGGCGCCTGCCCCTGCGGGAGATAGAAACAGTGCCACGGACATGGCCAGGGCGGAGACCACCCCCATGATCAGATAGAACCACCTTGGCCGGTGGCGGGCATGTTTGCCGGTCATGACCGGCTCCCTTCGTTGACGGGGAACATGATAAAGCCCCCGAGCCGTGGACTTGTTCGGGGGCTCTGTCTGTTCAGTTGTGGGGGTCAGCCTACTTCGTCTTCACCCCGCCATGGTTGACCGAAGGGGACTGGTTGACGTTGTACGTCAGCAGGGGCTTGGACTTCAGATCGAGCGGGGCGTCACTCTCGATGTACGTGCCGGACCACTTGATCTCGACCCCGTTCGTGGTAAAGAACCCGATCGCGTGGGGCTCCGGCCCGAACGTTCCGTTATCGCCGATGGAGTCCAAGGCGACCGTGCCGCCTCCGTCGCTGCCATGACGTTCGGCCTGCTGAGTCGTGGTGAGCTGGGAGTTGAGGTTGAACACCATGCCCTGAATCGGGTAGGTGGCAACGATCTGTCCCTGGTCGGTCAGGAGAGTGACGTACGCGAGACGCTTCGGGTCGTTCTGGCGGAGCAGGTTCTCCTTGAGCAGACGGCGCTCCAGGAATCCTCCACGCCTGACGTCGGCCAGCGGGTAGGGAACGGCAGTCTGCGCGGCCTTGCGGACGGCGCTGAGGGTCTGGGTGTCTTTCTCCTGCCCTGACTTCTTCGAGTCGCTGGAGCAGGCCCCGGCGGTCGATCCGAGGACGATTCCGATCACCGCGAGTGCGGCCACCGTTCCTACCTTGGTCCTGTGATTGATCTTCCTCATGTCTCCTCGTTTTCTGATCTTGTCTCAGTGCGCGGTCGGCGCGCAGTCGGTTGCGGGGTCGGTGTCGTCGATCTGCTGGGGCAGGTCGGCCGCGCGGAAGTCGCGCAGGGTGTAGGTCCGGGCCCGCTGGTTGTAGTCGGCCACGGTGTTCTGGCACTGCTGTCGGGCGCCCTTGAGGTCGGTCACGAGGTTCGTGTGATCCTCGCGCGAGGGGTCGTACGGGCCGGAGTCCTGCCAGTGGGGGTTGTCCTTGACCCACTGGTCGAGATCGTCCTGAGCCGAGGTGACCTGCTTGTCGAACTTGATCACGTCGGCGTAGTCGGCCTCGAACTGGGCCTGTGCCTGGGTCCAGTTGGTCGAACTGTGCTTCTCCTTGTACGCGTTCGCCTTGCCGACGGCCGGGGAGGCAAAGACGCCCCCGAGCCACAACCACGACGGATGTACGGGGCCGGTCACTGACATTTCGGAAGTCGTCCCAGCTCATGATCAGCTCTCCCCCCGGATGATCTTCTCGAATTCGGCGGCTGCCTGACGGAGCACAGCAAGCTTGTCGGTCGTGATGCTCAGATCCGCCAGGAGCGTCGGCAGCGCGTTGATCGCCATGTCCAGCGCGAACATCCGGATCCTCAGATCATCCTCGCGCTGCTTCTCGGCCGCGTACCAGGCCGATGACGGCTCCTCGTAAGACATCGCGTCCTCCGAGAAATCATCCGAAATTTTTTTCATCTTGATCCCTTTTCTCTCATGCTTCGATTGGATGAATCATATTACTCGAACGAGAGCCAGTCGTGCCCTCGTTCACAGGTGTTGGACCACCCACGGTCCAGCTTGACCGCATGAATGATCACATGGTCCCGGCAGACCAGGCACCATTCCCGGCACGTCACCCGGACAATCTCTCCGAGAGCAAGATCTAGCCGGGAAGTCTTGGTGATATGAAGACCGGGACCGGGCTGGCACTCCGGGCATGCGCATCCGGGCTCGCAGTCTTCGGACCGGCACCCGCACCCGCACTGAGCGGCAAGCCATGCAGGACCGGCCATCAGTGGGAACGCCCCCAGTGCGGGTGCGGGATGTGAAAGAGCAACCCGGGCAATTTCGCCGGAGCCCTCTTGACCGACTGGCACATGGGGCAGAGATCCTTTCCGGATGCGGTGAGCCTCCATCCTTTGAGGGCGGCGAGATGACGGGCATCGGACACGTGGACCGGTCGTCCAGCCATGTGGATCATGTCCTTGATGATCAATGTTTCGGACAAGGCGGTTGTCCCGCACCCGTCGCATTCGATCACTACTGCCTTGTGAGCTGTCATGGTTATGCAGGACCTTCCCGTACGCTGTAAAAGCATGCTTTTTTGATCAAGATCTGACCTGCGGAAACTCTTTTGATCTTAGGGTTGGGCCACGGGTACCAGTCATACTGAAGGATCTCATTAGACGGGCATCTGTGGCTTTTCCTACCCTACGTAATAGTAACTTGTCTTATTACTACGTATGGTTACCGCATGGCAATCCACAGATCTGGATAGATATGTGGATCACCAAACGGTCTCAGATCTCGATCCTGCGGGACCTGCGGCCTGAGTTGTAGATCTCTACTGTCCTGGTGTACGCGGCCTTCGAGAGGTTCATGGACGGGTGCGCCCGGTACGTGTCATGGACTGAGCTGTAGTACTTGTTGAATCCCATGATCGCGAGCTTGTGGACCAGGCTCCGCAGATCAAGATCTCCGTGCCCGGCGATGAGGCCTCCCACTCCGGAGAGCGTCTCTCCGCACACGGTTCCGGGATCTCCGGGCCACGCGGCCGAGATCACACCGAACGTACGGTCGAGCGACTCGCCCTCGTCGGCGTTGTAGATCCTCTTCGCCGAACCGATCGCCTGGAACTTCCGCTGCGAGCTTTCTCCCGTTCCGGCGACCGCCCACCGGTACCGGGCCGAGATGTCGCGGATTCCCTCGGCCCACTGCTCCCCGGCCACCAGGGAAAGACGGAAGGTGTCCAGAGGAGACACTGCCTTACGGTCGTTGTGCTCAAGGAAGATCTTCGCTTCCTCCTTGAGAGTCAGACCGATGTGGACCTGGCAGGTCAGGGTCTGGGTGGTGAGCGACCCACAGACGGCACGGAGACCTTCGAGCCTGGTCTGACCGTCCAGGACGATCAGTTCTTCCTTGGCGTCCCCTGCGACGATGAACGGCTTGCGATGGGAAACGGTGAGCACGCCCACCATGAGATCGTCCCAATTGGATGCCAGCTTCGCGACGCGCCGGGGGTCAACGACCCGCTGTACGCGGAGATCGACACTGAGTTCGTTCGCCGGGATGTCCCGGACCTCTGTCTTGATCATTCTGATCCCTGGTTTCCTTCTACGCCTGGTCGGCCGGAGCGATGAACTTGGCTTCCGGAACGGTCTTCTTCACGGCTGTCCTGCGTGAAGCCTTGAGCGACCCGTTACTCTCGGCGTCAACCCGGTTGAGCGCGGTCGACAGGATGGCAGGCTTTTTGCCCGGAAGCTCCCACGCGGGGAGGATCTCCGCCTCGATCACGTGGAGCAGGCGGGACGCTGCGGCGCGGGAGTCCTCAAGATCCTTGATGAACACCCGAAGATCCTCGGGAGACAGATCCTTGATCAGACCCTTGTTCTCCTCCCAGAACTTGCCGATCAACTGCACATCACGGATACCTGACTGATGACCGGTCATGTGCGCGCGCATCTGCACGGCCGGAGAGGGGCCCTTGGCGGTCTTCCGGGGCTTCGCCGCACCTGCTGTCTCCTTGCGGCTCACCGCGTCCGCAGGCTTCGGATCGGCCATGACTTCTTCCTGGTCCTCCTCGGTCAGACGGGAGATCCGGTCTGCGGTGTGCAGGGGAAGCTTTCCCTTTTCTACCGCCTCCACCACCTTCGGAGTGGCCTCCTTGCGGACGCGGGCAGCACGCTCCATGCCCTTGACCGAGGCACCGGTCTTGGCTGCGATCTTCTTCCGGGTAATTACGTCACCCGAGGCCTTTGACGGGCGGCCCGGACCGGACAGCTCTTCCAGCTTCTGAGCTGCCATGTCCCGCTGACCGGGGGTGAGCTGACGGCGGACCACGTTGATTCCCCACACGTACGCGACCGGGTCCCCGTCCGGGTACTTCGTCTCGAACTTGATCTCTGTATGGGGTGTCCGGTCTGAGACGGCACGGCCTTCGTTGATCTTGTCGATGGCCCGCGCCCGGTTGCGGCCGTCGAGGATCTTGCCCTCGTACATCACGATCGGCAGAAGCTGACCATGCGTCTCTATGTCCTTGACCAGCTCCGCGAACTCCGGGGAGTCGTCCTCGATCAGCGGAAACGCGTCCGCCAGGGGGTGAAATTCACGCATGTCCGTCCTCGTTCTTCTGCTTGGTCTTACTGGCCAGGTAAGCGTCTGTGAGCTTCCTGATCTCTGCCGGTGACTTGGGTTCCTGGGTGTCCAGCCAGGCTTGAATCGCCTGCCGGACGATGTAGGCGTAGGGCATGTTGCCCCTCTGGTCCGCCGCATCCTGAATGCGTGCGCGCATCGACGGAGCGACGACAATGCTCATCGTCTCTGTGATGCGCTCCTGATCTCCTACTATCTTGGGCATACTCGGATGATACCATGGGATGAGAAAATCGAACAACTGATCAGATGAAAGGTAATCATGATCGTGATTACGGTGCACGGGATACCGGCACCGCAGGGATCCAAGAACGTCAACCGGTACGGAGCCACCTACGAAGTATCCAAGAGAGTCAAGCCGTGGCGCGAGGCGGTCAAATTCGCGGCCCTGGGAGTCATTGAAGGATACGCAGGGTGGGTGCCGATGGACGGACCTCTCACGCTGTATGTGATCTTCTATTTCGACCGGCCGAAGAGCCACTACCGGACCGGCCGGAACGCCCATCTGCTGCGGGACGCCGCCCCCGCGTACCCCCAGGGAGCCCCCGACCTGTCCAAGCTGATCAGATCCACGGAGGACGCACTGACCGACTCGGGAGTCTGGAAGGACGACTCCAGGGTGGTGGAGGTCCGGGCCCGGAAGCGGTACGTATCCGGAGCGATCACACGGGGCGCCGTCATCACGGTGGACATCGCCTGACCCTGAACATGGGAGAGGCCCCGTGCGGGGGGATGCACGGGGCCTCTCGTCATGCGGGGAGGGTCAGAACGGAGCCTCTTCCTCCTTGGAAGCGGGGGAGTCGGTAGCCCACGGGTCCTCGCTGGCCTTGTCCATGAGCGCGTCCGTGTGGTCCGGGTTGTTCGCGGCCGGTGTCCACAGAGCGGTGAAGGTGTGACCGAAGAAATCGTTCGCGAATTTCACGCTCTTGGTTCGGGTCACCTCGCAGAGAGCCCCCAGCTCCAACGGGGCGAAGGTCCGTCCCAGCTTGTACTTCTGCGCGGCTTCCCGGCGGGCCTTGCTGAGAGCCTTGGCAAGCTGTCCTTGAACGTACATGGTGCGGATGCCGTCGTCGTCCGGTAGTTCCTTGCGGACGTACTGCAAACTCTCCCAGGTGAAGCCGGTGACCTCGCACTGGAGATCGATGGTGATCTGGAGGCAGGGGTTCTGCTTGCTGGCCTCGAACTTGAGGTCGGACTCCTTGGTCTTGACCTTGCCCTCCCAGAAGAGAGGCTCACCAGTTTTCATGTCGTTCTGCTGGAAAGACTCTGGGCTCCAGCCGATCACCGTGCCCCGGACCTTGGCCCCTTCCTTGGGCCACTTGGCCGCTACGGACGCACCACCGTCCATGAATTCCTCGGCACCCCTTGCCGTTGCCTGTGCAATACGAGCAGGTGCGGCGAAGGGATTGATTCCTGCCATTTTGATCTTCCGTTTCTCTGGTTTTCCGATTCTGCGGTTCGTCGAACGTCTCTATCTTACAGCCGGTCGAATCCGTGTTCTACACGGAAGCGAGCCGGTCCTGCATGATCTTTGTGAGCTTGTCGAGATACGACCTGGCCTTGTCCTTCTGCTCCTCGGTTTCCATGGTGGCGATCTTGGCCTTGGCCTCATGGAAGATCTTGGAAGCTTCCGCTTTCGTAGTGACGGCATTCGCCCGCTGGGTCAGGGTGGGCCCGTCCTGTGGCTGAGGCTCCGTCTGGCGTGATCCACCCGTTTCTGCGACCGGTTCATCGCGGGTGGAAGATCCAGGGCGGGAGACGGCTTCCTGGCCTTGATCCTCCAGCTTGACCAGACCGACCAGCCACTTGATCGTCTCGTCCTTCACCCCGAGCCGCTTCGCTTCGGCCCATGCCGCATTCGCTTCCTCGCGGGTACGGGCGTTCCGGAACGCCTGCTCGATCCTTTCTGCTTCTTTTTCTGGAGATGTCTCATGGATCTTCTGATGGACGGCTCCCATGATGTTGTCAGGACAGTCCATGTCGTTGTGCCCGGCTGCGGTCATGTCGTCGTACGTAGGCCAGGTCTTGCCGCACTCGCACTCGACTCGGGCGTCTTCGATGCAGTCGTCGCACATCCCGTCCGCGTTGTACGTCCGCTTACCGCACGAGCAGTCCTGCCCCCCGTCCTCGTTCGAGGTGGCCTCAAGATCAGCCAGGTAGGGCGCCTCATCGTCCATGGCCCGGTTCTCCATGGCCAGTCGGTCGACCATGTCATCCTCGGCCAGCACCACGGACATGACTGGCTGCTTCGGAAGCTTGATCTTCCAGAAGTCCCGGGTCGACTTGCAGATCAGGGCGCCCCGCCAGCCGGTGATCAGATCAGCGAAGTACAGCTTGCACTCACCGGAGCCGTACGGGACATGCATCACGACCCCGACATCCTCACGGACCTTGCCCACACCCATATCCTTGAGCGGCTCCCATCGGAACGGATCTCCGGGCTCAGCCTGCACCGCGACACCGTTCTCATTCACCGCATGCGCATAGATCGCAAGCTGAATCAGGATCTCCAGCCACGGGGCTTCGATGTTGCTGCCCGACTTGACGTCCCCGATCACGAACTCTCCGGCGTGGATCTGCACCGGGCGGCCGTCAAGATCCACGGTCTGAGTGTCACGGACGCATTCCAGTACCCGGTCAAAGGTTCCGACCACCCCGAGTTCGTCCACGAACACAGACCGCTCGATCAGATCCTTCACCGGACGGAACCCCGCCTCGGCCAGCGCGGTCAAGTACGCGTCCGAATCCTTCCTGAACTCCTCCGGCACATCTGAAAGCTGACGGGTGCCGCCGTCCAATTCCTCCGTGTACTTGTGGAGTTTGGTGCCCTTCTCGGACCGGCGGTTGGACCCGGCGGCATCCTTGGCCTGACTGGAAAGCCTGTTCAGGAACAGACGCTCCTTCTTGATCACTTCGATCGGGTCCCTGTCCCGCACAGCGGACTGGGCTTTTTCCACCAGGTCCGGGCGCAGAGCCATCCCCAGGACGACGTTCCGCTGTTTCCACTCATCAAGAGCGAATTTATCCTGGATCCCTTCGGCGTACTTGCTGGCACGCTGACCGCTCGTCGGCTTCCCGGTAACCGGGTGCGGGAACTTGTACCGTCCGTTCACTACCGGCAGGGTCCGGGCCACCGCGCGCGGCCGGTCGGGACTCTGTACGGCGTTCTCGCCGCAGCAGTCCTGAGCCTCCCACTTCTCTCCGTCCAGCGACCGAGTGATCATGTCTCTGGCGTCGAACGAGGACAGGCACGTGACGCACGTTCCGTCGTAGCGCGAAGGGAAGTAGCGGCGCCCGTCCTCAGCCTGCTCGGAGTCGGGCTCGTCCTCCGCTCCGTCAAGAAAGTCGTCAGCGTCAACGGGGCCAGGCCGGGGCGCCGGAGTGGCCACGTGGTCCACGACCGTCCCGGGACCTGCGTACACGGGCTCTCCTGCGCACGGCACACCGTCCCACACCCCGCCGGGCAGTGGGGCCCGGAACGGGTTGGGCGGGGTGGGAACGTGCAGGGAAGGGTCATCCGACAGGTCCTGCTCCACGACCCACATGCCGCACTCGCACATGAAACCCCCGTCCCCGTCAGGTACGACAGACGTATGGGTATGGAACTTAGTGGACTCCTTCGGGTACGCACTGCCCATCTCGCAGGCAGGGTTGTCCTTGCTCGCACGCTTTCCGTTGGCCGCGTGGCTGCGGACCTTGCCGTTCGCGGTCAGGGTCAGATCGGTTCGGTCACATCCCTGACAACTGTATTTCCGGTCGGTCATTACTTGATCCCTTTCATGTACGGGTCCAGCTTGAGACTTGCTTCTCCGATGTTGATCAAGTCGGAGATCTGTCCCTTGGTGGGATTCTCGGGAACCGCGTAACCGTACCGGCGGACTCGCCCCAGTTGAGGTCCCCCGGCCTCTTCCTTGCGCCACCCGGAGGACTTGTTCCCGGACATGACACCAACGGGGGCCAGATCGTCCGCCTCGGTCTCCGCCCATGCCTGCGCCGTGCCGAGCGGGAGGCCGGTATGCAGCTTCCTCCACCTCCCGCGCGCGGGTGCCGCGCCAACATCCCATGCCCCATTCCCGTCCGCCCACAGGAAAACGAATCCGGATCCCACCGGAATGAACATCACTCCGCCCTCAGTGCGCAGCCATGCCTTCGAGGATCCGGCGAAAAGATCCATTTCCCGGTGCTTGAGAGCGAACGCCAGGGAATCGGCGTCGTAAACCGTGTTCTGTTCGGTCTCGTACCTGATCGCGGCGTCCGCCAGGGACTCGCCGGGCCTGATCGTGCCGACCTCACCGGGCGCGAGATCGATCAAGGTGGACAGACGTCCGCCGGTCCCGGCGACGTCGAGCAGGAGACAGTTCTCCTTGCCGGGCCACGTGCGCAGCCCCCGCCCGGCCATCTGGGCGAAGAGCGGCGCGGACTGCGTCGGCCGTGCGATCACCACACAGTCCGCCCACGGGGCATCGAAGCCCTCGGTGAGGACCATGCAGTTGACGATCACCCGGAGTTCACCGGTCTCGAATCGCTTGTAGATCAGCTTCCGCTCTTCGCGCGGCGTCTTGCCGTGCACCACGGCGGACGTGGGCCCGATCGCTGTGGCGGTCGCCACGGCGCTGAACACGTCGGGACAGAACACGATGGAACGGCGCTGAGGCGCGTACTTCCGCAGGGCTCCGGCCACGACCATCGGTGACCCGGCGTCCACCATGGCAGTTCCGAGCGCTGCGACCTGGAAATCGCCTCCGGTCTTTTTGACCTTGTTCAGGTCCAACTGGCTCAGGGTCACGGTCATCGGGACGATATCCACCAGGTACCCACGGGAGATCATCCACAGCACGGACCGGCTGAAGACGACGTCCTCCCACACGGAGCCCAGGCCCACTCCGTCCCCGCGCGCGAGTGTTGCGGTGAAGCCCGCGTGCAGCGCATGCGGGAACGCTTCGTAAATCGTTTTGTAGGACTTCGCGGTTGCGTGATGGCACTCGTCAGTGATGATCAGCCCGATATTGCCGAAGTGACGCTGATCTTCCCCCAGACGGCGGAGCCGGGCGTCCCGGCTGATCGTCTGGACGCTGCATACCATGACGTCACAGTGAACTTCGTTGTCATGTGCCTTGACCTTGCCCACCTGAAGATCCGGAGCCCAGTCAGTGATCTTCTCTATCGCCTGGTCCGCCAGTTCGTCGCGATGAACCAGGACGATGGACCGTTCCTGGTGGAGACGATGGAACTTCCGGATCACGTCACTGAAGATCACCGTCTTCCCGCTGCCTGTCGGAAGAACCACAGCCGGGCGGCGCATGCCGGACGCCCATGACTTGAACAGAGCCTCGCTGGTGTCCTGTTGGTAGTCCCTGAGTTTGATCACGCTGTTCATGTCACCACCACACTTTCAGGATCCCGAAGACGAACACGGACAGGGCGATGGTGAAACCGATCATGAAACTCAGCCACCGGTCGGACCGCGCGCTCACCGGGTCAGCTCCTCTATCTGTACCGGGGGAAGATCCCAGCACGGGCGGTCTCCGACGAACGCTGATGTGAGGCGCCAGCTCACGAGCTGGAGATCAGCCGAGACCTCCCCCGTTTCGGTCACCGACTGGTTCATGGTCTCGTACTGGATGTGGTCCATGTCGATTTCCAGGAAGTGCGTTCCGGCGGACAGTCTCCCGGCGCACGTCCGGGCAACGGGACCGGTCGACATATGCCCGAACACGGTGATCCGGTTATCGATCACATACGCCTCATTGATCTGGCCCACCTGTACGGCATTCCGGGGCTCTTCCCATCCGAACACGGGGACCGGCAACGCCCGGACGGGGCAGCGGAATCCCTCCGGTGCCACGATGGTGCGGCCGTCTGCCGTGCGCTTCCCGCAGAACGCGACGACGGCCGCGAACACGATCCGGGGGCCGGTCCCGCTCTCGCCTGCCATCATGACTCGTCCGCCTTGGTCCGGGTGACGGTGACACCGGGCTGACCGGCGAAGAAGTTCATGACCCGGTCCTGCTCCTCTGGAGTGCGGGAGCTGAACGCCCAGGCGAACTTGATGGCTGCCCAGGCCAGGTGCAGCCGCTCGCGCAGCGCCATCCCCTTGGGGTACTGAACGCTGAACTTGATCTTTCGGTTGTTCATGATCCCTCTTTTGTGTTCTTGTTGCTGACTACGGAAATCCCGTCAAGCAGGGCGGGGAAGGTGACGGGAAGCTGGACAGTGATCAGGGCGGAGAGGCCGTCATCACTGGTCACGACATCCGTCACGACCGCCTGAAGAACGGTTCCCTCTATCTGGAAGGGGATCTCCCTGCCGATGCTCTCTGCGAAGGCGCCCTCCATATAGGCCGAGTTCTCCGGCGGGTACTGGCTGAAGGAAATCCTGATCATCAGAATCCGATCGTCTTGCCGCACCGGGTACAGACGTACATGGGGGCCTCGGTTCCCCGGGTCCACTTCCAGACGTGCTTCCGCGACCAGACGCTTTCGGTGCGGGGGATGTCCCGGCAGATGAACCACCTTACGATCTTCTGTTTCATCATGATCCCTTGTGGGTGAGCGGCCGGAACATGAGGACCAGGAGGACACCCAGGGTCCCGAGCAGAACCATCACGATGAGTTCGGCGATGCTGAACATCATCCCTCCAGTTTTCGCATTGGGGGCACGTGACGTCTTATCCTTTATTACTTTGGTTTTCGGGGCCCGGCGGGGCTTGCGGTGACGGCCGGTTGGTGTGCTCATGGCAGCCTCCAGCAGAACGTGCATCCGGACTCGTCTTTGGGGAAACCGCAGTACGAGCACATGCTCCCGTCGCAGGCGGGGCAGTGGCACGGGGGGATCTCCGGCAGGACGGAGAGAGGGACGGCCGGGATGTCCCGGAAGGAATCCAGGAGCAGGACACGGCACTGGGGGCAGTCGAGTTCCTGGCCGGTCCGTTCCTCACCGTCCAGACAGGAGTGTTTGAAGATCATCACAGATCCCTCATGACGTGCCGCTCCCATTTACCGCTGAAGCATCCATCGGTGAACCGGTCGGGTGTGACCATGCCGAACTTCTTGCCGCACTGGCAGCGGCCGTAGAACTCGCAGTCCCCGTACTCGACGATCAGGGCGTGGCCTCCCTCCCAGGTGGTCAGGAACTCTTCTTCGGGCACGATGTCCCACCAGCCTTCCCTCTTGCAGATGCTGACCGCCATGCGGCGGCGGTCCTTGCGGGTGTGGTACGACGTGGAGAGATCTTTGATCTTCAGCCGGGTGTACAGGCTGCTCAGGATGTGGCTCACCTGGGAGACAGGGATCCCGAGGCGCTCGGCCGCGACCTTGAGAGAACAGCCGTCCTCGACCGCGCGCAGCACGCGCATCTCACGGGGAGTCGGCTTCTGCCTCATGATCCCTTTTCCTGTCTGCTGATGGTGATCAGGGCGCCGGAGATGGTCCGGCGCCCGTGGGTTGATCAGACGCGGGGGAGGTGATCCTCGGGGAGACGGGACCTGCCTCCACGGGGAAGCCCGGAATTGTAGAAGTCTCTGATCAGTTCCGCGCACACGGTGGGCCGACTGCTGCTCCCCATCTCACCGCTCATCCGTACAACCTGGACCAGCTTCTTCCAACGATCAGTGATGACACGGATCATCCGCGCATCATTCACGTGTGGATATTTGCCGATCAGAGCTGCGAGTCCTCCAACGGTCCACGCTTGTGCGGCATCACCTTGCGGGAGGACATCCCGGAGAATCGCCAGTGCCCGGTGAACAGCGCGTGTCCCGTAGAACTTCTGTGCCTTCTGCATCGTGCCGATGCACCGGAGATCGGATCCCATGGTCCACCCCG
>WNGF01007410.1_pt1 | contig 13259 bp, 8 predicted proteins | sample 5400641 | NCBI WGS metagenome assembly WNGF01 (sample SAMN13153371, study PRJNA577476) | soil metagenome | isolation source: 80 cm soil or saprolite under grassland replicate 2 | place: USA:California | collected 2016-06-15
CGAATCACTAACGGAGATATCACTCAATGACAGGAAGTAATTAGAGAATACCCCGAATTAATTGGCACGAAAACTTGAATGTACTACTTTCCCCTCCTTCGTCTTAATTACTTACGGGAACAGTTAAGATACAAGGAGCCGAAAGGAACCTGCATAACTTATATTTTCGGAGAACCAGGTTGAGGAAAATCTTATTTCGCTGATTGATATGCGGTAAAAGAGTATCAACACCGCTTCATTCATAATCCAATGAAAAACTGAGAGTGGCTTGACGGACTTAACCCTGAACATAAGTGTATCGTTTTTAAAGAAACGAAAACGAAGAATTTTCCTTTTTATCAGTTTAAACACCTCTGAGAAAAAGGTATTCTCGACGATGAAGGTTATTCAGGCCGGTATTACCAAAATATTAAGTTTGGTCATACTGAGTTTCTTGGCGAACATATGGTTTTTTGTGCTCTTCCTTCTCCGTTCGGAATCACTCTTTATCACAGTGAAAACGCCACCCAAACTCTATCTTCTTACTACCAAGTCTGAAGAATTATGGCGGGGATTTCTCATCTAAACGATCAAACGGAAGACTGTATTTGTGCCGTGATTTGGTTACATAAGTCTTACACGGTGAACGAAAAAAAAGAAAGATTTTACTTCCCCCTTGAGGTGACAGAAAAATGCCGAGATTTTTACACCGAAAAGATAAAAACAAAATTGGATTCCGAGCGCGAAATCACCAGCTACGATATCAAAAGAATTGAAAAAGAGTTCCGTTCTTATCTCTTAAACTGAAAAGAACAATTAACCGAAGATGAAAAACAAGGGGTAAAAGATAAAGAAGTAAATTCCTGAATAAAAAAGAGTCTCGCCAAGCGAAAAAAGATAAATAAACCTCCTACCGAAAAGGAAGAGAAAAGCGAACCGAAAGCGAAAAAGAAAAAAAAACCTCATGAAGAAAAGGTTTCTTCGGATAGTTACTGAAAGTTAAAAAAAGACCTTTCTGTGGAAAAAACAAACGGAGAAGAAATTCAAAGATTCATTAATCAAGCTTCTTCTTTAGCGATCGATTTAGAAACCACCGGGGAGACAAGATGGCAAAAAAATAACCTCTCCGAAGATAGCTTAAACTGACAAAAGAACAGTTTTAATTTTCAGGGTTACTCTTCTCTCCGGACGATTCAATTTAGTGATGGAAGAAGTGCTTACTATATAGTGGTCGAGAATAAAGATAAAGAATTTATCATCAAAAACTTTCTTGGAAAAATAAAGAATAAACAACTCATCTTTCATAATTGAAAATTTGACTTTCGAGTCTTAAAAAATACTTACAATTACGACCTTCGGAAGTTCAATAATACTTTTGAGGATACCTATTTAATCGCAAAAGCTCTCGATGCGCGAGGAGGAGAAGAGGAATACAGTTTAGGAAAACTAGCAGACCGATACTGAATTACAAATACAAACTGAAAAGGAATAATTCTTTCCTTAAAGAAAAAATTAAAACTCCAAAGTCTTTCAGAAGTCTACAAAAATATAAATGTTTCCGAGAATCGGGATTTTATCCAATACGCCCTCCTCGATGCTTTCTATACAAAACTCCTCTTTAATAGACTCCAAGAGGAATTAATGGGAATAGAAGAATGAGAAATCTACAAAGGAAAACTTTCCGACAGTCTTCTTAGTTTTTCTGAGGAGGAAGAGGGAATCGGATTTGATTTAAGAAGAGCAGAAGAAGAGATCAAAAAACAAAGTAAAAAACAAGAAGAAATTCACGATAAATTTATTAAGCTTAACTCGATTGACGAAGGACAACATAAAGCTTGTTTCTTAAAATCAACGATAAAATTAAACACCTGACTCCAAAAAAACTTTGATCTTCGGCACTTAAACAAATTAGGAAGAACGAAAAAAAAGCTAATCTATCACACCCAAGGAGACTCTCTTCAGGAGCTTTTACCTCACGAAGGTATCAATCTTCTCCTCCAATACCGAAATAAAGAGAAAATCTTAGGGTTCTGGAAAGAATTTAAAGAACAAGCCGCGAAAGATAAAAAGCACCGTCTTTATCCAAACTATAACGTTTTTGGAACACGAACCGGAAGATGAACCGCGGAAAACCCTAATATCCAACAAGTTCCGGAAGAATTAAAAAAAGCACTTGATTTCGATTACACAATTGATTTTGACCAACAAGAATTAAGAATGATGGCTTTAATTTCAAAGGACAAAGCTTTGACCGAAATATTCCAAACAGGAGCAGATTTCCATTCTATGATTGCGAAAGAGCTAAACTGTGAAAGAAAATTAGCGAAGATAATTAACTACGCTTTACCTTATAACATCGGCAGAAAGAATTTTTTCCACCTCTTAAAAAAAGAAGGGAAAGTTGATTCCTTGGAAAAAAGCAATTTGTTTTACGAAAAGTGATGAAAAAAATTTCCGACTTTAAAGAAGGTTGTTTGAAAAACAAACGAAATCGGAAAAGCAGTTTCCGAAATTAACTCCCGAATCATCAGGACAGAAAAGAACTTTAAAACCTGAAACTACCTAATTCAAGGGAGTTGTAGTGATCTTTTTACTTTAGTTTGGAGACGATTACGAGAGATAAGAGGAATTAAAATCTGTGGAAAGATTCATGATGAATTTCTAATTAAAAGTAAGTTACCAAAAGAAGTCTTAAAAAAGGAAGTAGACAAATTAGAATACCGGCTGGAAGGAATTAATTTTCCTCTCCAGTTAAAAGAGAAATAAAGAGGAATCTTTTTTTCTTTTTTTAAAACCAAAAGAAATTTTTACAAAATCACTTGATGAATAAGAGTTTCAACAGAAATAATAATTTCTTCTTTTTCTTTTAGAACAAGTTTTTCCAGATTAAGATACTTACTTTTTGACGTCAAGATAACAATTACCTTCTTCTCCTTCTTCCGGAAATAATCACTGAAAAGAACCGAAAACTTTGGAAAAAAGTTTTCGGTGAGGTAATTCTTAATTTCTACGTAATTTAAGGCACGCGAAAAAGAATCCGTGAACTGAGCAAGAGAAGAAAATCTCTTCTGACGAAGAGGAGAAGAAAAAGAAATCTCTTTCCCAAACTCTCCTTTTTTAACTTCTTTTTTTACTAAACGAGAGTTTAACTTTCCGGCCGTCGTTAGATTATCAGAACTAAAGTAATCGACATACCAAAGATCACGGTAACTAGTTTCAATATCCTCAGCACGAGAAGATATTTTTAAATCACCAGAGTGAAAGTTATGAATATCAAAACTGAGATCTTCAGCAAAAGGATAAAAACAACCTTCATACCACGAATTACCAGGAATATATAAAAGCGCAAGCTGTTGTCGTCATTTTTGATCCCTATCTCACTCAAAATAGATTCTTTCCGGGGGAAAACTAAAAACAAGATCAGTAGTTGTTGTGTAATTTCCCCTGGATTTTAAAATCAAACCCTTCTTAACTTCTTGTTCAAAAAAATACCTAATTCTTTCCCAGCCTCTGGGAACAGAAGAAAAAGATTTGTCATTAAATCGAGAAGAATAAAAATTACCAACGGCTAAACTTCAGTTTGAGAATAACTCCGGAGCACTTCTGTACCAATTACGTAAGGAGGAATTTATTTTTTGAAGAGGCATATCTTCAAGGTTGTAAGTCCGAAGAAAAAAATTATACGTCACTTTTCCAGCACTATAAGAGGAACGAAAAACTTGCGTTCCTTTTTTGACGACCATACTTAACCTTTTTTTCCTAACATTCGTGAAATAATTCTCAATCCGAGAGGGATCAGAAAAATCAGTAAAGGATTTAGTGTATTTTCAAAAATAACTCTCATATGGACCAGAAAAATCCTCTTTTTCCCGCGAATAAGGAAGAAGAAAAGAGGAACAAGAGGTAAGACATAAGAGAGAGAGAAAAACGGAGGCAGAGAATGTTCACATAGCAATATTTTAACATAACGTGAGCAAGTTTTTTAAATCACTACCCTTTTTTTACGAGCTAATCAATTAGGATTTTAAGAAGATCTTCTTTTTCAAAATCAGAACCCGAGGACTATTCTTGGAAATTACTACTAATGTTAATAGAGAGCGTCCTTTCCTTCTTATTAGTTTCACTCACGCTCTCTATTAACATAGTAGTAATTTCCAAGTTTCCGCTTTTGGCAGAAGAAGGAAAAGGCAACTTTTTACCGTGAACAAAGAAAATTTTTTATGAAGAAAAAAAAAAAAAACGACGCATGACGAAACTGCAAATTTGCTTTTTTGGCAAAAACACCCCTTTCGAAACCCCAGAGCATTGACTTCGGCACATTTCGGGTTTTCGGAGAAGAAAGAGGTCTGAAAAACAGAGGTGAAAATTTTTACCCCCCCCCATTTGACATCAGCACATTTTGACACAATTTTTTTTTTGCAAGAAAGAAAAACCCCTCAATTACTGAGAGATGAAAAATTCACAAACCTCTTTTTTGTGCCAATAGCAAAAAGTTTGGTTGGGGCGATTTTTCGATTTGTGCCCCCCTCCTTCCTATTTAAGAAAGGAAAATCAAGGGTAAATAGTTTAATATCTCCTAAGTCACTGAACATCTTTAGATACGTAATATATATATATATATATATATATATATACATATATATATATATTACGCATCTAAAGATGTCAGTTGGAAAATGAAATTTTCCACCTTTTCCTGGGGGCCATTTAAGACGAGCGTTGACTTGAGGTGGCGGCGGAGGAAAAACCGCTGATTTTTAGGGCTTTTTAGGTCTTTCCTTTTTCTCATAGAAAAAGTTTACTTTTTCGCAAGCCTCAAAAAACAAAGTGTGACTAACGAAAAAGCATTGGAACACGAAAGAGACCGAAAAATTAGAGTCCAAAACTACTATTGTGTCAATTATAGAATACATCGTGTTACTCGTATTCTATATTTGACACAATAGTACTTCTAAAATATACAACCGCGTCGCCTTGACGCACAAAATTTGTTGAATTTATAGTTCTAAGAAGCATATGTCTATGCTTCTTAGAACTATATTAGGTAAACATCGTAAAATATGGGTCCAATTTGAGAAAAAAGAAGAAATATTAATTTGCCTTTAACTTCGCCGGTTCCATTCTTAAGTCATGAAAGAAAAAAAAATTGTAAACCTCCGAAAAAGGCTTTTTTGTTTTTTTTTTTTCTTCTTAATTTTTGAAGGACATTTTAGAGATTGAGTAAAAAAAAAGGTCTTTTTTCTTGTTTTTGAGGAATTTTCTTTGATTTTTCTAGCTATATTAATTAGTTGCTAGCCTAGCAACGCAACTAATTAATATAGCTAGCTCAAAATGGGTAAAAAAGGGGTTTTTGCCCTTCAGCTATATTAATTAGTTGCTAGCCTAGCAACGCAACTAATTAATATAGCTGGTCTGGAACGTGTGAAAAAAGAACTATTTTTTCCTCCAGCTATCTTAATTAGTTGCGTTGCTAAGCTAGCAACTAATTAAGATAGCTGACTCAGAACTGGGAGTAAAATTTTTGCAGTAAAATTATGTTAAAATACCATCCTCATGTGAATAAAAACTACTCTCTCCTTATTTTTAGCCTTTCTCAGCCCCTTCTCTAACTTTTTTGCTTCTCAACCTGCAGCTTCTCGTTTTTGGTTTCCAATTAGTCAGGAAGTCGGCGTGTTTAAAAATCCTATCACTCACCGCTTCGTCTCTCTTCACAAAAAAAGAGAAGAAACGGTTTTTAAGAAAGATTTTAATGAAAAGGAGCATTTTTTTAACTTTCTTCTCCAGTTACCTTTTTCCGAAGACAAAAATAAACCCCGGCTCAATTTATTTAATTATTCTCAAGACCAGTTTGGTTTTTCTCTGACCGGAGGGGCAAGATTGAAGTTTCTTTTCTTTGAACCTGAAGAGGCTTTCGCAGAATTTAAGGTTATTTCTTTTGCAACGATTACCGGTCAGGATTCTCTTCTCGCTAAAAAACTGAAGGACTTTCTCCTTCTTGCCGAAGGAAGTGCGGAACTAGAGGTAGATCCTTTTCAGAGAATTAGCGCGAAAGGAAAAGACGTTGAAATTCTTTTTTGGGGGTTTGAACTGAGAAAAGATATAAGATTAAGCTTTAATCCGGAATGAGAAGAAGATAATTTAGAGATTTCGAAATTAACTTCTCAGGACACGTTTAATCTTTCCGATGGTGCCGAGATTCTCCCTGTCTCTCAAGTAAAAAAAGAGAGGTTAAATCCGAAAAACTTTTCTAATAATGTTATTAAAACCGAACCTTTCTCCGAGTTTTTCACTACGGTTCCGGAAAAAGGGTACACTCAGCTTTTCACAGTTTATATTCAAGAAAGTAAATGTGTTGAAGGCGAAGGACCACGAAATTGTCAGGAGTTAGAAAAACAATTCTATCAAAAAATTGTCATCTTTCCTGGAGCAGTTTCCAAAGTTACTTCTGACTGGCGAAGGTGATATAAACAGGTTGATTCATACTTAGTACTTTCTCCCGAGGTTGCAGGAGATGAAAATAACAGTAAAAACTTTTTCTACTTTTGAGAAAGTCACTACGAAAAGTACTATCGCTTAAAAATCGACCTCTGAGTAAAAGAAGAAATTCCAAAGTTTCCTTCATACTTTGTCGAGAAATTTTCTTTCCGAAATCGTTCTGAAATAATTCCCCCGCCTCCGAGACGGGAAAAAGAGTCTCAAAAATGATATCTTCAGTCTTATTTTCTCTATCCGGTAATTAGTACTTTAGTTTTCGTACTGGTCGGAGGATTAATAAATATGAGTCGTTATCTTTTATGGAAAAAATTAAAAAAGAAAATTTAGAAGAATGAACTGACTAGTTATGGTTCTTCTTGAACCAGAAATATCAATCCCTGCTCTTGTCGTGTTAACCACGATTGTTTACTTGACTCCCGATCTTCTCGAACAAGCAAATTTTTCTGGTCTCCAAGTTCATTTCCCCCGTTGATGAGAAAAAAGAGAGAAAGAGGAAGATATTCTTCTTCCTCCGCTTCCAAAAACAGATGAAAGTAAATTGCCTTTAAAAGAAGTTCTCCGGGAGGATTTAAGTTTAAAACACGGTTATCCTCTTCATCATTCAAGACCAATTCACTCTTCGCCTTCTAAACATTCTCCTCTTCATGAAGGAATTCCGGTTGTTTCCTGGGAAACTTGGTTGTTCAGAATTTTGGTTATTTTCTTTTTGATTCCTTTGCTTTTTTTTCTCTGAAAAAAATTAATTTGACCTTGAATATTAAAACCTGCCCTTCAAGGTTGAAAGTGGTTTTTTCTTTTTTCTTTTCTTTTAATTACGCTTCTTTTTTCAAAAATAAAAAGGATGCTTGGAAAAGGTAGTAGAAGTCAGAAAAGAAAGGTTTTTTTTGTTGATAAAAATGAAAGGAATTAAAATAAAAAAGTGAAAGTACTTATTACCTTTTTAACTTTTCTGAGTTTTTTTTTCTCCTGGATTCCTTTTCCCCTTTTTTCCCGGGGTCTTTCCTCAGAACATTCTTCTTACTTCTGAAGTTACACGAAACCTTTCAGTGATTTCTCGGATCCGGGAGATATAAAAAATTACTTCACCGGAGTAGACTGTGAAAGAATAAGTGTTGTAGTAAAAAAAAACGAAGCCCTTTTTACCAAAGTCCTTTCTGATAATGAGGAAGGAGTATTATTTTACCTTCTTGATGTTCCAAGCCTTTTTCTGAAAGAAATGCCTTTCCAAAAATTAAATCCTGTGTTACAGGGTTGGCGCCGAAGTTCCCCGCGGTTATTTGCTTATTGGAATATTTATGTCTCCGGAAATTCTCTTAACTATCTTGAAGAAAATTCCTCTGATTCTTCAGTTTCCCTTCAAGAAAAAAGAGGATGAAAAGCAATAGAGACCTTTTTTGAACAGGAACGAACAAAAGGTTTAATTAAGAAAGAAGGTAATCGTTATCTTTCAACGACGGATTTAGTCTTTAGTTTTCCCTCCAAAAAGATCTACTTCAATTGAAAAGCTACGGAAAAACAGGAACTTCAACTGAGAATTTACTTTACAGATAAAGATCCGACGTACTCTGGTTACGAGTTTCCTTTTATCACGAAATTGCGATTTGATATTGAGAAAATCCGCTCTGAAGATTTTAAAATCTCTTCCGCGCAGGCGGATATCGAAACCAGTTATCGTAATCTTTGGTATGTTGACTACTTTAGTCCTGCTAATTTAGAGAGAGATGGAGAATTGAATCAAGATGTTATCCTAAAGGAGGCAGTACAAAGAGAGGATAAAGGAAAGGTTTATCAACAAAGAACGGAAAAAAAACTCTTCACTCGGGAAAGTTTTTCCACCTTCTTTTCCTCGGCAATCAACTATCGAGAAATGAAACAATTTTTAACCTCACAAGGGGAAGAAAAATTCTCTGTTCTTTTTAGCGAAAACCAGATAAGGCACGAATGACAGGTCAAGGTTATTCTGAAAGCTCTCGACAATCACTTTGATTTTAAACGTTTGGTGCTGCGAAGACGTGAAGGGCAGCAGCTTAGCTCCGAGACGATTATTCATCAACTTATTCCTGTTGAAGGAAGAGGATAAAGAAGAAGTAAGTAAATCTTTTCATGAATCCTTCCGGAAAGCCTCTTAAAGGGGTATTCTCAGTAGGAAAGAAAAGAAGAGAGGGTACTTTTCCTCTTAGAAAAAATTTCCCTTTTAAAAGTACTCTTAAACTAAATTATTAATTTCGCAAGATTGAAGAATTTTAAAAGATTCTGTCGTCAAGCGAATGTATCTTTTCTTTCTCTTTTAAAATGACTTATTTTTTCGGAAGGGAAAGTTACTTATCTCTTCTTGAATTACTTGATGAAGAAGAATGGTTGTGGAGATGCGAATTTTTTCTTTTTCATGGAGAAACAGAGGTTTAAGATTAAGGTATTTACTTTGTGATTCAAGAAGAGTAGTTACCTCTCTTTCTTTTTTCTCAAGATAATTACTGAAGAGGATGGAGAATCTTTGTAAAGAGTTTTCCTTCAAGTAATCCTTAACTTCTAAATAGTTTAGCGCCGTAGAAAAAAAGGCGGTAAACTCCGAAAAAGAAGAAAAACTTTTTTCTGAACCTGATCAAAAATAGAAACTTTCCTTCCCTTCTTTTCCATAACTAATTTTTTTTCTTATTAAATGGTCGTTTAGTTTTCCGGATTTTGTAATGTTATTTAAACTGAAATAATTGACGTACCAAAGATTCAAGTAACTAGCTTCAATGTCTTCTTTTCTTGAAGACACTTCCAAGTCTCCTTTTTGGAGGTTCCTAATATCGAAAGTTAAGTTTGAGAGAAAAGGATAGGAATAAGCTCAGTAACTAGAATTTCCTTGATGGCGAAAAAGTCTCATCCTCCTATCTCATTTTGTGATAAGGTTTCAAGTAAATAAAATTCTTTCCGGCGGAAAACTAAGAACAAGATCAGTAGTGGGAGAATATTCACCGTTAGTTTCTGAAAGCAAACCTTTTTTCACCCCACGGTCAAAAAAGGCCTTCATTACCTCCCATCCTTGGTTTTCATCTCTAAACTTAAGACCTTGAAATGAGGTTTTATAGATAGAAATACTTCAGTTCGAAAACAAATCTGGAGAACTTTTGTACCAACTTTGAAGAACAGGATTTACTTTTGAAAGAGGCATGTTTTTAAGTTTTGAACTTTGGAAACTGAGAAAATAATAAGCATTATTTCGGCTCGCAGTATCTTGGTTAAAGAAAACATAATTCTTTTTTATTACGATACTTATTTTCTTTTTCGCTGTTCCCGTAAAGTAGTTGTTAAGATCCGCAGGATCTGAAAAATCAGTGAAGGACTTCGTGTATTTTCAGACATAATCCTCTTCAAGATTTAAGATTTTATTACTTTCCCCTGTTAAATAGGTTTGAAGAGGAAAGGAAAAGCTGAGAAAGAAAAAAAGAATGCTGATTACTTTAATTTCCATTTTCTGCTACTTTCAAGTTTAAAGACAGAGCGTTTTCCCAATCGTGTGAAGGTTGATACGAAGAATCCCAAATCTTTTTCCTTCTTACTACGTTAAAGAAGAACTTTTTGAAAACCTTTTCCGAAAAGAAAAAAAAATTATAACACTAACTTAAGAGGAAAGGATAAGTCTAAATGTAGTTTACAAAAGACAGATTTAGCGAACAACCGAAAACACAAATTGTTTTTGTCACTAAAAAAGAGGTTTTCTTTTTTTCTCTTCTTAAACTTTTGTTAACAAAAAGTGAAAGATTTTAATTTGAAAAGAATCTTCTTTTATCTTCTCTTTGAAGGGTTTTCTATTCTGATTTCTCTCCTTTCCGAAAAACAATTAAATTTTGTCGTCTCTAAATTTAACCTATAAAAGAACTAGGTACTTCTTTGGTGTCTTAAACGTTCACTACTTGGTTTGGACTGATTTATCCAGTAAGAACTTTAAGAACGTTTTTTATAAGCTAATCCCTTTCTTAATCAGCCTTCTAATGTATTCACTGATCGGTATTCCTTTATCTCCTATTTTTAAACATTCCTTTTTTATCTCACGATAATCCTTTAGATCCAAGAGGAATGAAACCTTAATACTTTTATTTCCTTTAAAAGGAACAAACGCGGTTTGTCTTTCTTGAAATTTTAAAGAAGAGTTTGTTTTTTGAAAATATATTTTTTTCTCTTTGTAAAAAGGTAAAGTTAAAATCTCTTCAAGAGAGAAGTATTTTAAGTCTTTGAGGATATTACTCACAATATGGAAATCGATAACCTTCGAATCAACCTCGCTTAAAAATGCTTTTAAACTTTTTCTTTTTCTCAACCGAACGAAAATAAAGAACTCTCCGGGCCTATCTGAGGCCTTAATTTTTATTTCAGACACAGTACCTGGGCTCGTAATTTTTTTTCTTATCTGCTCTTTTATATCTTCGCCCGGGCGGGGAATTATCTTTTTCTCGGGCACGATAATTAGTTCTAAAGCCCGGACCCTCTCTTGTATTTTTTCTTTTTTTTTTTGCATGGTATTTTTTATTCTAACATATAAGAACTGAAACGTTGAATCAAAATAGAATTATCGGATTATCGGATAATCGGATAATCGGATAATCGGATTATCGGATTATCGGATAATCGGATTATCGGATTATCGGATAATCGGATAATCGGATTATCGGATAATCGGATAATCGGATAATCGGATTATCGGATTATCGGATAATCGGATTATCGGATAATCGGATAATCGGATAATCGGATTATCGGATAATCGGTGGGACGAGAAATACTTTAAAAGGAGAAAATTTTAACGAGAAAAAATAATTCTAATTTTTAACTCTCCGGAAAGAGAGATAATTCTTCTTTTCTTTTTAAAGTTTATTGTCACCTAAATATATCAAAGAAAAAAATGTTATAATTTTATTATTTGTGGAGATAACCCTTTTTTCATCTAGATTTTATTTCTTTTTGATTTTTAACTTCTAAAACAAAAGTGAAAGTAACAAATTTAAAACCGAGCGAATTCGGATTCAAAAAATACTTAACCCGAGGAAACTCTTTTATTGAAAAAGATAACTTCCAAATCATACGGAATGGGATACGTACTTCACGAGACTTATTTGCTTATCTCAAAAAATACCTTCCTTTTTCTTTGAAATATTTTTGCTTCCAACCCGAGTACAATATCGGAGGAGGAGAAGGATGAAGAGTTTATTTTGAAAGTGAACATACGAGATCTCTACAATTTTTCAAAAGAATTTTTCTTGACTCAGATGTTTATCCGACTCTTCTTCGTCGTGACGAAGCCGTGAGAAGGAATAAAAGTCTAGTGTGAAGAACTAGTAATCTTGAAGATTGCTTAGAAGGAGGAAGTTTATCGAAAAACAAAGGGAGAGTTCGGATTAATTCAAAAACTTTTAAAGAACATATTTTCCTAAACGCAGATAATAACGATTTTTCAATTATAAAAAAAGTTTTTTTTAAAATCCGTAATAAAAGTTATCAAACTCGGGAAGAAGCTGAAAATCAACTTTCACATTACTTGTTTATCTGACAAAAAAGACTCGAACAGGAATGAAAAAGACGAACTACAGAAGAAGAGGAAAAAAATAGATTCTATCATCAGGTTCCTGTCATCTGAATTAAAGGAAAAACTGGAAGCGGAAAAACCACTCTTACGCAAAGTATTCTTTATAAGAAAGGCTTTTTAGGAGAAGAAATTTTAACTATCAAACCTGAAACTTCGCTAAATTACAACAGAATCCTTTTTCCACCTTCAAAAACAATAATCAGAGCTCTGATAATCGAAGAGTGCCAACCTGATTTTCCTAAAGCAAACAATTTTGCTAGTTTTACTGATCGCGGAACTTTTCTCTTTTCTCAGGAAGGAAAGGTGAAAAATAACCTTGAGATCATTCTTGTAAACAGTGTCCATCTTCCTGAAAAAATTTTCAATAAAGATAACTGTCCCGAAAATTATTCTCAAATTCTTCGTCGGATCTACAATACAAAACTAAACTGTCGTGTTTTTTCTTTACAAGAAAATAATGATCTCTTTTCTAACATTAAGACATCTTTACCATCTTTAGAAATGATAAAGACCTATGCTCCACAGATAAAATTAACCGAAAAAAAACGAAGTTATGATTAGTTCAAAAAAAAACAGTTTTTTTAAAAAAATAAGAAATGGAAAAAAAGAAAAAAAGAGGGGGCTACCCCCCTCTTTTTTTGTCGCTATTAGATGAATTATAACAGAAAAACTCAGACAAGAAGTCTAGAAATAGTTTTTGAAGTCGAAAATATAAATAAACTTCGCCAGGAACAAGATCTCTTCTTTTCAACCCTACAAAAAGAGAAGGAAAAAAGAAAAATCTCTTTTTTCGACGGTAAACTCTGCCTCATTAATAATCGTTACCAGATATTTGCTTTTATTCAACTGTTCGAACGGTACCGGATTGAAACAATAATAAGCTGATTTGCCTTCAAAGTTCTTGATTATAACCTTCCAGGAAGAAACAAATACGTTTATTACACTCCGGAGTTTTGAAACCATCTTTCTTCAATTCCAATTAACGGAAGAACTTACGGAAGTGCAAAGATAGGTACTAAAATTCCGGAAAAGGATATTCAAAAAGGAAATCGAGAGATATACCGTGAGCTCTACAGCCGAATCACTAACGGAGATATCACTCAATGACAGGAAGTAATTAGAGAATACCCCGAATTAATTGGCACGAAAACTTGAATGTACTACTTTCCCCTCCTTCGTCTTAATTACTTACGGGAACAGTTAAGATACAAGGAGC
>WNGF01013534.1_pt1 | contig 13257 bp, 11 predicted proteins | sample 5400641 | NCBI WGS metagenome assembly WNGF01 (sample SAMN13153371, study PRJNA577476) | soil metagenome | isolation source: 80 cm soil or saprolite under grassland replicate 2 | place: USA:California | collected 2016-06-15
GTCTTGCCCAAGCCCACTTCGTCAGCCAGCAGCACCCGCCCGCGAAATTGTTTCAGCACCTTGCGCACAGCCTCAACCTGGTACTGGTAGGTATCCACCTCGCGCAAGTGAGGCAGGCATAGTAACTCGTCGAAAACCTGTTGCAGCCCGAGATGGGTGAACCCATAGCGGAGCTGAAAGTCTGCCCAGTCGTGACCGCTGTCCGCCGGCGAAATAGCTTCCAGAGTTTCAGGGAACTTGATTGAGATTGGAATCGGAAATTGAAACACAGGCAGTGCTGGAGAATTCTCTTGTTTGACATCAGCTTGAGGCGCCGGTGCTGAAGGCCTTGATTGCTTCGCCGGCGGGCGTTCGCTTTTTATTTTCGCCTGGGCCACATCCGCGCTTAATTCGCGTTCTCGCTTAGCTTGCTCCTTCTCGATCTTTGTCAGCCAACGGCGTAACCAGGGGGTTTGCGCGGGCGTGGCACCAAGGCACCATACTGAGAACATCAGAGCGCCGATGCCATATTGTCTGGTTATCTGGGCAGCCTGGGCCCAGCGGCCTTGTTGCGCAAAGGCGATCGCACGCAGCAATTGATCTTCAAATTCGATTGCGACGTAGCGCTTCGAGAAGCGGTGTTGATAGCGGAGGCTTAATTCCGGTTGCTCCTCGACCAACGCCATCATGGCCGCTTGCAAGAGCAAGTCCGGATCGGCGGGCGACTCAGCAAGAAGCGCTTGAATAGCCCTTAGCGTCAACGGTTCGTCATTGTAAGGTTGAACAGGTGAAGGCTCGAAATCGGCTGAGTCTTTCGCGGCAAGGGTGGATAGAAGCTCAGCGTCCAACGCCTGCGCCGGCGGCAGTTCGACATCTACTTCCGCATTTTCTTTCCAGTCAAAGTCGTACTGTTGTCTCTTGCGCGTCATCCCCGAAAGTGACGACCCTTCCTGTGGGGCACCAGATTGCGCAGTTCCGAACCGCGCGCCGTCGCTGAATAGATTAAGGAAGGTTAACCTAAACGAACTGGCATCGAAACTCAAGTCAGAGGCGGGTACTGATGTAGTATTAAAATAATGTAGTATTAAAATACCACCAACCGCAGTTGGTGTCGCGCCATGCAAAGCCCGTGACGAGGGGAAGGCGCAAGACGGAAACTCGTCGCAGTTACCCCGTGGGTGAGGTTACTACCAAGACCCACCTGAGCAAAGCCTAGCCAGCAACTCAGAAGCGAACCCGCGTGCATCATCAGTAATGGTGGGTGCGAGGCCGGGTGTAGTGAGGAAGCAGGCCGTGTGACTGAGCCCCGAAATGCGGAATGTTGTGGTCCATGAGGATAACCATCAGCGGAAAGATGGGAAAGCCGACACTGTCACCAAAGTGGAAGGCAGCAGTTTCTGGCGCGCGAGGGCAAGTGCCGGAAACACCACCGGGGTCCGCGAGCAGGGCATGTGACGAGAGGGTAGCACGGGAACTTGGGAGAGCCGGTTGTCTCCTTGCTCGAAAACCGGAAACGAGGTCTGCCGGAGAAAAGAGACCTGGCGCTGGGCGGAGGCTCCCTCGCCGCGCAGCGAGCCGAGTGAGACGGGACACACAAAACCAGGAGGAGTAAGCAAGGTATCGCCACGCGAAGTGACGAACGGAGCGTTGCGAGACGGGCTTCCGGCAGTCTTAGCGGAGCATAGTACCGAGAGTCTGAGACAGTTGAGCAGACTGGGAAGGTGGGGAACCGAGGCCCAAGGGACCCACTGCAGGGAAGGCGAAGCCGGGCAGAACAGAAGCTGGAGAGAGCAATGGGCGAGACATAGAGCTCACTACCCATGTACCGCTCCTTCAGCAGAGAGCGCTGGGCTGCTCACGTTCTGCGCTAGTGCGTTTAGCCATGCCGGTGCGTTGAGCACTGGTGTGCTGAGGAACCGGATGCGTGAATTGCGCACGTCCGGATCTGTGGGGGGCCTGGCTGGGTAACCGCTGGGCCTACCCGGAGATTCGTTCATATCCAGCCAATGATCTCAGTGGCACTCGTTGAAATCTCATCAAATGGACGCTTCTTTGTAGGTTAGGTATGAACCATCCACCGACTGCGGTCGGTGGATTCAATAAGATTCAATAAGCCTCCCTGGTCTCATTTTTTAGGTTGAGTATGAAACAGATCCACCAACTGCGGTTGGTGGTATTTTTCAAACTGCATCACTACCCGCTCGGCGTCTCTTGTTTCCCGATCTCTGCTGTCTTGATATTTTACAGGCATGAGTACTCTCGCCGACATCAAGGCTGCGGTAGATTCCTTGCCATCCGAGCAGAAAGAAGAGTTACTTCGGTTTCTCGCTGAGCGCCTTCGTGGGAGAGCGACGACATGGTCCATTGACGGTCGCCGCAAGCAAAAGGGGATTTCCCGTATCCAAGGGGCGCAATACCTTCACGTCGGCGGACGTTGCTGAAATCGAATTAGAAGCAGAACCCCTCGCTAATGTTGTTGCTGGATGGAAACGTGCTGGTTGCTTTGGCGATTGACAGCCACGAATTTCACAAGCGGGCTCACCTCTGGTTCGATCATCATCCGGATGTTGGTTTTCTGATTCCGGCCTAAAGCGCGAATTCTTCACCCAATCTCAGAGTCTGCGTAACCTTACGGACGCTTTCATAAGTCTAAGGTTCAAAGTTCGAGGTCCCTCTCCGTCACATCTGTGTTAGGAATTATCTTACACTCTAGTTGCCAACTTCGATGCAGATTTGGCAACGGAGCACATCGATGAACACTTACGCGCGACATTCAAAGTCTCAGCACATTCAAACGCGATACCGCGAAAATGGTTCGCCAATTGAAGAAGACTGGGCAACCGTCAATAATCGCTTCTGAACCCGGATTACCGTAAGCTCATGCGACTACGGATGATTCGCCCGGCCCCAATGCCCATGACTGTATTTGCGTCGGAACTGGCGGTGTTTGAGTCACTAGAAGCCAAGCGGTATTTGCGATCGCTTGTGCTGTGGGATCGCTCAGGCCTCGTACCTCGATTTCCGTCGCGACAATTTCGGGAACGATTATTTCTGGCGAGATTAGTTGCAGCAGCTCCAAGAGTCCCGCGCGCGTGAGGAAGATCAGCGGAGAGGCATTGACGACTGCGCGCTCAGCCACGTTGGAGTTCTCGCTCAAGATCGGCGAAGTCTACGACGAAGGCGTCTTCGCCTTCGCGCGCTAAGGCGAGGAGGAAATCTGTGCGATCCAATCCAGCAACCAGCGCAGCCTTTTCCTGCGAGATCTCCCCGCGCTTGTACCAATGTATAGCTGCTGCCAGGCGCATATCTCGGGCGAACTCATTCGGCGAACGCCGGAGTGCAGAAAGCACGTCTTCGTCTAACTTCATTGTTATTTCCATTATTGCCCGCTACCTCTGTGCTTCATATTAATCCGTTCATCTACATTATGGAAACATTTGCTAGAGGATCGCTAGGCCCGTATTTAGCCGCCAGGTTCTTGAGCATCTGATCTTCCAACTCTCAGGATAGAAATGGATTTGTGACAGTCACGCCATCGTAGTCCTGGCCGTGGCTTAGATCCTCGGTGCAGATCGTTTGGCAACCGAGCTCAGCGGCGGCAGCGATGATTGCCGCATCTCAGTAATTCACTTGAAAGCGTTGTTGAATTTCCAGTGGTCGTAAGACTGTGGACGGTCCCAGCGAGGCGGTCGGAAGTTGAGCCAGGTTTTCACGGGGGGCTTGAGTGTGCGAAAGTTGAAATGGGCGTTTAGGAGAAGTAGCGGTAACAAAGAACTCGCCTGCGACCTGGACCGATCAGCCCCAGCCTTGGGTCAGCAACAACTCGCGCGCCCGGTCGGCCTTGGATTGCTCTTCAGCTTGATCGCTGATGGCATAGAGAAAGACAACGGACACTTCCGGATTGGAGCTTGACCCGTTGCTCGGTAATAGTCTGTACCAGAAGAAAGGTGGCACTGGAGTTTGGAAATGGTCAAAGTCTGCGTAACCTTACGGACGCTTTCATAAGTCTAAGGTTCAGAGTTCGAGGCCCCCTCTCCGCCACACCCGTGTCAGGGATTATGTTACACTCTAGTTGCGAAATTCGATGCAGATTTAGCAATGGAGCAAGTCGATGAAACTTACGCGTGATATTCAGAGTCTTAGCACATTCAAACGCGACACCGCGAAACTGGTCCGTCAATTGAAAAAGACTGGGCAGCCGGTAGTCTTAACGGTAAATGGCAAGGCCGAACTAGTCGTTCAGGACGCCGAGAGCTATCAGAAACTCTTGGAGGCCAAAGACAGGATGGAAGCGATTGAGGGTATTAAGCGCGGACTCGAAAGCATGAAGCGAAACGCCGGCAAACCGGCAGAAAAGTTCTTTAAGGAACTCTTCGCTGAGAAAGGCATCTCAGAGCACAAATGAAACGCTATGCCGTTGTCTTCGGGGAGTCGGCACAGGCTGACGTGCGCGAATCGTATGATTGGGGTCGCCGCTCGTGGGGCAAGCACGAGACACAACAATGGGTCCGCCAATTGCGGTCAGCGGCTACGCAACAACTCGCTGTCGTGCCGAAAGCTTTCCCGCTCGCGCCCGAAGATGATGAGTTCTCCGAGGAAATTCGGCAGCTGGTAGTCGGCCGCTATCGCATACTGTTTACGATCAAGGGCCGCAAGGTCTACGTCCTCCATGTTAGAGGCGCCTATCTCGAGGCTAAGTGAGCCGGAAACAACTATCTGGCAGTGCCGAAACAACAGATACTACAAAGGTGATACTAAGCCAGGCCAAACGATACTCTGACGACTGCTAGGCCCGTATTTACTGGCTTGTATGGCCAAGTGAGATTAGATAGGACCACCTTCACGGGACTTAAAAGCCGTTGACCGTAAGGTCGTGCGGGTTCGACTCCCACCCTCGGCACCAATCATTAGTCATCGTTCGAGTGTGAATCCTCACAACGGAGTTAACCTCCGTTGCGCCCTGAGATCTCGTTGAATTTGCGGTAAGAAATTTCCGCGCCGCGATCTTCGTTCAGCGCCTTCAGCGCCCGGAATTCGTGGATGAAAGTCGGCCACGATAACGCCCGGGAGTCGTTCCAACAGACCGAATGAAAGTACGCCGCATAAGGTCCGCACTCACGAATCCGCAATTCCGCGCAATCTGCTCAATACTCTTATCAGTATCTTCAAGTTGGCGGCGAGCGGCCTCCACACGCATCTGCGCTACGTAGCGCGCCGGCGTACATCCTGTCTCGCGGGTGAACACGCGCTCAAAGTTTCGGACACTCATGGCGACGCGCTGAGCAAGTACCTGCACAGAAAGGTTCTTTTCCAGGTGATCAGCAATCCAAACCTGAAGCTCCTGAATACTTTTCATTTCAGACGCCTGCTTTGCCAGCGAAACGCTCAACTGCTGCTGACCGGCAGGCCGTCTAAGAAACAAGACAAGTTCGCGAGCAATCTCGTGCGCGAGGGCGCTGCCGCAATCTTCGTCAACCCAAGCGAGCGCGAGATCAATTCCGGCGGAGATACCCGCCGAGGTATAAATGTTCCCATCTCTAACCCAGATCGGCTCGGACTCCACTTGCACTTGAGGATACCGTTTGGCAAGTTCTCTTCCGAACTTCCAATGTGCCGTTGCTCTCCTACCATTCAGGACGCCGGCTTCTGCCAATAGAAACGCGCTGACGCACACGCCTCCCAATCGATGAATCGCCGGAGCGATCTTTCTCAGCCATTGTGATAGCGCGGGATCCCGGGCCAATCGAGTACTAACGCTGGAAACCAGAAGGACAGAATCAATTGTCCCCTTCACATCCTTAAGTCGGCATTGAGCAATGAAAGAGAGCATGCCTCCCTCGCCCTGAACTTCCAATTCCTTTCTGTTGGTTGCGATCTCAAGGGAATAAATCTTTCTTCCGTACAGACGAATCAAATACGCTGCGAGACCTGCCTGCGCCGTGCTCTCAATACAGCGTTCTTACCGGCTGGCTAGGGCTGAACCGTAAACCAACAAAGTTGGCCTTACTGTCTATATGGCAGAAGAGGCCCTCGTCGCCGGCGGTGACATCTTTTCTATTTCAACTGAAGGTTAAGGTCGGTAGTAACTGTCACTTTTGACAGTTTTTGAAGCAAATGTCAGAGTCGACCGGGAGCAGAGATTACAACTTCGATTCATACCTCAGTAAGAAGGCGAGCCTCGCGGCTGATAGCTGTTAATTCTTACAGTAGTAAGGCGGTAGGGTTTACACGATCATCAGTCTGGGAATTCGAGGCAGCGAATCGTCTTTCTTGCACGGTAGCCCTGTTAAGAATCGACCTTGAATGGTCAGGATACAGTTCCGAAGCAAAGGAGTCGGTGGGGTGCCTGAAAGAGGAAAGAGCAGTTCGCCACTATTTGCCGGCAGGATACGGTTTCTGGCCGCCTTCCTAATCATTCCCGCGATTGCTGCGGCGATTTGGTTTTTTGTAATTCGCCACCGCGTCGCAAACGTTCCTGACTTCGCACCAAACACATTGAAGGTCGAGGCTTCGTATGTCGATAACCAGGTTTGTGCCGAATGTCATCAAAAAGATTTTCAGGACTGGATGGGTTCGGATCACCAACTAGCGATGGGACTGCCCAGCGATCAGCTGATGCGGGGTGATTTCAATAACTCAACGTTCAGCAACTATGGGGTGACCTCCCGCTTCTTTAAGGGAGACGGCAAATTCTTTGTTCACACCGAGGCGGGCGATGGCAGTCTCGCTGATTTTGAAATCAAATACACCTTCGGTGCCAGACCGCTACAACAGTACTTGATCGAATTTCCCGGTGGACGACTGCAGGCTCTCGGCGCAGCCTGGAATACGAACAAGCAGCAGTGGTTCCACCTCTATCCGAATGAGAAGATCAAGCATGACGATCCCCTGCACTGGACCAGGCTCTATCAGAACTGGAACCTGATGTGCGCCGACTGCCACTCTACCAATCTGAAAAAGAACTACGATCCGCAAACCGAAACCTATAAGACAACCTGGGACGTCATCAATGTCAGTTGTCAATCGTGTCATGGACCGGGCTCAGCGCACGTAGAATGGGCGCGCCGGCATGAACCCCGTACCAGTAATAAGTCGGAGGCGATCGGACTGATCGTAAATCTGAAATCGGGCGATCCGCACGATCAGGTAACCGCCTGTCTCCCCTGTCACACCAGGCGTACTCGGCTGACTGCCGACGACTGGTCCGGGCGGCCTTTACTGGATACTTTCCTGCCGGCGTTACTCTCCGAGCAACTCTATTATGCTGACGGTCAGATCCTGGAAGAAGATTACGAGTATGGATCGTTCCTGCAAACCAAAATGTACGACGACGGTGTGCGCTGCGTGGATTGTCACCACGCGCATACTCTGAAGTTGAAGGCGGAAGGCAATGCCTTGTGCGTGCAGTGTCACTCAGAACGAGCGGACCGACGCTTCCCAAAACTGATACCAAAAGTCTACGACACTCCGGCTCATCATTTTCATAAGCCGGATTCCCCCGGCGCCCAGTGCGTTGATTGTCACATGCCCGCAAAAAATTACATGGTCGTGGATCCACGCCGCGATCACAGCTTTCGCATTCCGCGACCGGATTTGACGATTAAGATTGGCACCCCCAACGCCTGTAACGCGTGTCACAAGGATAAGACGCCGCGCTGGGCGGCCGATGCGGTGGCGAAATGGTATGGCCCTAACCGGAGGCAAGAGCCACATTACGGTGAAATCATCGCGGCGGCGCGGGCCGGAAAACCGGAAGCAGTGCCCAAATTGATTGCGCTGGTCCGCGACAAGAACATTTCGGCAATAGTGCGCGCGACGGCGGTAGAGTTGATGCAAAGTTATGGGCCGGAATTGAACCAGGCCATGATCGACGCCACCAAGGATCCCGAACCACTGGTGCGCGTGACTGCCGTTGACGGACTTGACCGGTTGACGCCCGATGAAAAACTCTCAGTCGTTACTCTGTTATTAACTGATCCAATTCGTGCAGTGAGGATCGAGGCGGCCCGAGTGTTGACCGGCGCCCCCACCGATCGGCTTGAGCCGGCCCACCGCCAGGCATTCGAGTCAGCCCTGGCCGAGTACAGACTGGCTCAGATCTACAACTCTGATATTCCCAGCGGCAATCTCAATCTGGCCCTGATCGAAACGAACCTAAAGCAGTTTGATAGCGCCATCGAGCATTACAAGACAGCAATCCGGCTGGATCCTGATTTCGTGCCCGCCCGGGTTAACCTGGGAAATCTCTACAATCAGTTGGGTCGCAACCAGGATGCTGAGCGCGAATTTCGCGAAGCCATCGCACGATCGCCGAACAACGGCGAACTGCGTTATTCACTTGGCCTGTTACTGGCGGAAGAGAAGCGGGTCGATGAATCAATCGCCGAACTTGGCCAAGCTGCGAAGTTGATGCCCGATCGCTCTCGGGTTCAATACAATTACGCGCTCTCGTTACAGCAAAGCGGAAAGATAAAAGAGGCGGAGGCCGTCTGGTTAAAGGCCTATTCACTCAATCCGCAGGACCCCGAACTGGTAAATGCCCTGGCGGTCTTTTACGCCCAGCAGGAAAAATGGAGCCAGGCACTGCCCTACGCTCAAACGCTTGTAAAACTCACGGATGGCGCCCGCGGGCCAGTACAAATGCTCAAGGGAATAGAAGCTAAACAATCTGGCCGACTCTTTCAGAAGTGATTATGCCAGCGGGTGAGTCCAACTCTGCGACCGCCCGGCAGGAAACAAATCCACATGTACATAAACTCGGACCAACAGCCGGGACGATTTCGTCCACCTTGCGCTTACCGAAATCCGTCAATAAGGTCAGGAGAGCATTCAGGCTAGCCGTAGGCGGCGTGCGATGCTGGAGAACCTGATTGAAACTTTGCCCAAGAAACGAGCCCCTCTTCTGAGGGAGGAGAATTCTGAGCACGCAACGGGTACGCGATGGCAGCGAATGGGAAGGAATCTCTAATAAATCCCTGGTGGCTGCAACTTTTGAAAAGGCAAAACTTACATTTTTGCGGGAACCCACTTCGGGACTGTGAGGTCGGAGGTTCGAATCCTCTCGCCCCGACCAGAATTACTTAGGAAGGGTTAACAATTGGACCACTCAAGTGTCAGCGCTCACCTGTTCGGTATTGTAGGATGATCGACAGCTCTTTCATTTAGTTAAGTATCGAAAAGTGTCACTATTTCACGGCTGGAATGGACCGCGAATGCTTTCTCATAGTTGTTCGGTCACGCGTCACGATACTTGAACGGAGATATGGGTCTTTAGGCGACGGCGATACCTGCAGTTGGCTAGTGATTTTTGCGATGGCCGGATATTTCTCAAGAACCATTAACGTAATTTTCTTATTCAGAATCTCCCAATAATCTCCCTCATTAGGATAGTTCGTAAGAAGCGTTTCGATATTCTTGGCGATCAAAATAAAATCTGGATATTCCGCATTGGAAAGATGTTCTTTATAGCGATACCAAATAGTGATATTCAAATTGTTATTTTCACCGTTATGGTCAATCTTGAAGTCCTTGATCAAAAACGAAAATTGTTCTACCAAAACGCCGGATTTTACTGTCGTTGCCCCTGACTTCTGATTGCGTTTTGTAACTGACGGTAGCTCCTGGAGCGAGCCGAAGGCAGCGTCAACTGTGCTGGACCACAAAAGAATCCCAAATGCCACCAAGCACAACGCTGTGCGGCGCTTATAGCGTTCGCGTTTCGTCAAACTACTCCCTTCCCCCCCATTCCCACATCCAGGTAGGATGACACTTCGAATAAATGCTCGAGCAACATAGACGGTTCTGAGTGGTGGACAGTCTACATCATGAAGAGCGACGCGCTAAAAAGGCGATTTATCGTTATGCCAAGGCAGGAAAGCGCGCCGAGGCCCTTGAGTTAGTTCGCGAGCTGGAAGAAAAAGCGATCAGGCCGGGTTACTGCCAAGCCGCACAGCTCAAAACCAGCCATTCAACCGGTGCGATGTTGACAAAGTATAACCCATATCCTCAGACCTCCAGCGTCAGTCCTGCAAACTTGGGTTGCCGTGGTAAAAGGGTATACTCGCTCAAGTGTGCAAAGACCTGAATCTTGCCTTCCTGATTCGCGTCTTCTAACGCGTGAGTAATGGGTTATGATTGAGATTGAACTCGACAGTCTGAAAATCAAGGGTCATCTATGCGAGCGACTTTACGCAAAGAGTTGGAGGTTGAGGCCTTCGTCAAACATGTTCGGTCATCACAGCAGGGGCATCAGGGGAAACACGATCCTTCCATCCCTGATGAAGTGATGACGCAAAGTTGAACCAGCACGAACAAGTAATGCGGGTTATTCCAGCGGGTGTTGACTGAGTTCGATCACTTGTCAGAGCGTTGGTGTGTTTCTTCGCATAGGGCCTGCTGCGGCAAGTCGGATTTCAAAAGGATCAACGATCAAGACAATGAGCGAAACGTTTACCCCTAATTCAACCATTTCGCATTACCGCATCATCTCCAAGATCGGCGCGGGCGGAATGGGTGAAGTGTATCTGGCTGAGGACACAAAGCTCGAACGCAAAGTCGCCCTGAAGATCTTGCCGGGTGAGCTGGCCGCCAAACAGGACCGCATGCGCCGCTTTGTTCAGGAAGCGAAGGCCGCGGCAGCGCTCAATCATCCTAACATCGCGCACATCTACGAGATTGGTGAGAGCGAAGGCACGAACTTCATCGCGATGGAGTTTATCGACGGTCAGACTCTTCGCGAAAAGATCCATCGCGACCGAACCGAACTGCGAAAGCTGTTACGGTACCTGCAACACGTCGCCGAAGGACTGGCCAAAGCTCATGCCGCAGGGATCGTGCATCGCGATCTCAAGCCCGACAACATCATGATCACCCGCGAGGGGCACGCGAAGATTCTTGATTTCGGTCTCTCAAAACTGATCGAGCAACAGTCACCGGCAGCCGGAAGCCAAACCAAGGATCAGTCTATTCACGATGACTCGACCATAGCGTACGAGCAGCATTCACTGCCGGGAACGGTGTTGGGCACCAAGGGTTACATGTCGCCGGAGCAGGCACAGGGTAAGACCGCTGAAATAGACCAGCGCTCAGACATTTTCTCATTCGGCTGCGTGCTCTTTGAGGCCGTAACGAGGCATAAACCCTTTGCAAGCGACTCAAAGGTCAAAACGCTGTACAAGATCGTCTATGAGCCGGCGCCTCCGATCACTGATTTCACGCCGTCTGCTTCTCCTGAGCTGCAACGGATCATTCGTCGTTGCCTTGCTAAAGACGTGGACGAGCGATATCAGACAATCAAGGACGTGGCGATTGAACTGAAGGAGCTGCGACGAGAGTTGGATCGAGGCGCGGAGTTAAATAACACCATGTCGCCCTCGTCGGTTGGCAGTGAAGTTTCCACCACCCAGAGCGATCCGCGTTCAAGTGGTTCCACAGTAGGCACGGCAGTCACCTATGAAAGCTCGCCAACGGCTTCGATCTCGAGCGCTGAATTTATCGTGCGCGGGATCAAACAGCATCAGAATGGACTCGCGCTCGCGTTGGGCGGATTGCTGCTGGCCGGCGGAGCAACTTTCTTCATTTGGGACAAGTTCATAAGTGCCAAGCCGAGGACTGAGCCATTTCGCGAAATGAAGATCACCCGCTTGACGACTGGGGGCAAGATCGGAAGCGCTTTAATCAAGGGCTACACATCGATTTCACCCGACGGCAAATACGTCGTGTTTAGAACGACTGAAAGGGGAAAGGACAGCCTGGTGGGACGTCAGGTGTTGACGGGCAGCCTGGTGAAGATCGTATCGGATGTCGAAGGCAAAATTGGCGGCACAACCTTCTCGCGCGATGGCGAATTCATCTATTACTCTTTGTTCGATAAGGACAATCCTCTGGGCATGCTCTATCAGGTGCCCGCGCTGGGAGGCTCAGCGCGACGCGTCATTGGCGGTGTCACCAGTCCAGTCACAATCTCTCCTGACGGCAAGCAATTGGCTTTTGTTCGAGCCTCAGCGGCGGAATCCGACTTGCTCGTCGCTGGCCTGGACGGCTCAGGCGAGCGAGAAATCGCATCTCGCAAACTTCCTGATTACTTCTCCTGGACAGGCGGCCCTACATGGTCGCCTGACGGAAAGACCATAGCGTGCGGCGCCGGAACTTTCAGCGGCAATCTCACCGGGACGATCGTCGCAGTTCCTGCCGCAGGTGGACCGGAAAAACCGATTACCTCTCAAAACTGGGTGTCGGTGTCACGCGCACTCTGGTTGGCGGATGGCAGCGGACTGATCGTCGCAGCCGTTCCGGAACTGATTTCAGCGGGCACACAGATCTGGTATGTCTCGTATCCTCGCGGCGAGACGCGAAGAATTACAAACGATCTGAATGCGTATGGTACTAGTAGTCTCGGATTGACCGCAGACTCGAAGACTCTCGTGACAGTGCAGGCAGACAAATCTGCTCAGATCTGGGCGATAGCGCCAGGCGAGGATGAAAGTCGAGCGAAGCAGATTACCGGTGGTAAATATGACGGAGACAGTATCACATGGACGCCGGATGGAGGGATTATTTATACCGCGGTGGGCGAAAATTCGGACATCTGGATCGTCAAGGCCGATGGGACCGGAAACAAACAATTAACCGCAGATGCTTACACTGAAAAACTGGGATGTGTATCGGCGGATGGCCGTTACGTCGTTTTCAGTTCGAATCGCTCGGGCAACTTCAATCTCTGGAGGATGGAACTCAACGGCAATAACCCAAAACAATTGACTGAAGGAACTGCCATTGACTCCCAGCCGACCTGTTCGCCTGACGGGCAATGGGTATTGTTCAGATCGTTGAGGCAAGGAAAGCCAACCTTCTGGAAAGTGCCCACGGCCGGAGGCAAATCGGAACAACTGACGGATAAGTCGTCATCATGGGCGTCCGTTTCACCCGATGGGAAACTAATTGCTCTCCGTTACTTTGACGAGCAGACCAAAGCAAACAAGATCGCCGTGCTGCCGTTCGCCGGCGGTGAACCGGTCAAGACCCTGGACATTTCTTTCAACTTCCGAGATGTCGGACTCGGATGGACATCTGACAGTCGGTCGATCATTTACGCCGATGCGCGCGACAATGCTGACAACATCTGGAGTCTACCGCTCGATAGTGGTCCAGCCAAACAGTTGACCAACTTCAAATCCGGACTGATTTTCGCATTCGAGATGTCGCGCGATGGCAAACAGATCGCCCTGTCGCGCGGGAGCCAGATGGACGACGTGATTCTGCTGAGAGATTCTCAGTAGA
>WNGF01016610.1_pt1 | contig 13256 bp, 9 predicted proteins | sample 5400641 | NCBI WGS metagenome assembly WNGF01 (sample SAMN13153371, study PRJNA577476) | soil metagenome | isolation source: 80 cm soil or saprolite under grassland replicate 2 | place: USA:California | collected 2016-06-15
TACGGCGATGTCCGTGCCGCGGCGCCGGATGCCCTCCTGGTCGTCCTGCCCGCCGGACTGCTGCCCGGCGCCGAGCCTCCGCGGGTTTCCCCTGCGCACGCCCTCGCGCTCGCCGTCGCGCGCTCGCCGCGCGAGTCGGCCGAGACCCTGTCGCCCATCTACTCGCGTTTGAGTTCCGCCGAGGAAAAGCATGGCCCAGCGCCGCATTGAGCCGTCGCCGTACCGGCTCGGACCCGCCCGGCCCGAGGACCTCGACGAGATTGTCGCAATCGAGCGGGAGTCCTTTCTCGTGCCGTGGAAGCGCGAATTCTTCGCGAGCGAGATCCTCGAGCCTTTCCGCTACGCGCGCGTGCTCTTCCGCGAGGATGGCGGCCGGCCTCGTCTGGGCGGCTACCTCTTCGCCATTTCGCTCTACGAAGAGTTCCATATCAACAAGATCGCTACCGACGCGCGCGTGCGCAACCGCGGCCTGGGCCGTGAGCTGCTCGAGGACGCCCTGGGGCGGGCGCGGTCGATCGGCGCGTCGAGCGTGACGCTCGAGGTGCGGATCTCGAACCTTCCGGCCAGGCAGTTCTACCGTTCCTACGGTTTCCACGAGGCCTACCGCCGCAAGGCGTACTACCAGGATGGAGAGGACGCCCTGGCGCTCATCCTGCCGCTCTCCACGAAGCCTTGAAACACCCGGCCGCCACCGTTAGACTTCGAATGTGGCGCCTCGCTCGTCTCCCGGAACAATCAGCTCAAAAGGAGGTCCGAACCGATGGAGAACCAGGCGAAGGAGTCTCTGACAGACATCGATTCCGAGTACCGCCGCCTTCAGGAGCAGCATCGAGACCATGAAGAGCGGCTGCAGGTGCTGGCCACCAAGACGCGCCTGTCGGAAGACGAAGAGATCGAAGAGAAGCGCTTGAAGAAAGAGAAGCTCCTCCTGAAAGACCGCATGGAGGTCCTTGCCCGCCACCGACGAGAGGGAGTCAACCACTGAAGATTCCCATAGCTCGCGAGGGCTGGGTCTTCATCCTCCCGCCGCTTGCCGCCGCGGCGGCGGCGGGTTTCCTGGGCTGGCCGATCCTGGCCGGGTTCCTGTTTGCTCTCGCGGTTTTCCTGGCTTCCTTCTTCCGCGATCCCGAGCGAACGCCCGAAGGAGGCGACGACACGATCGTCTCTCCGGCCGACGGCACGGTCCTCTCGGTCGCGCCGGCCCCCGAGGCTCCCGCCGGCGCGTCGCGGCGCGTCACGATCTTCATGTCAGTCTTCAACTGCCACGTCAACCGCGCGCCGGCGAGCGGCTCGATTGCCGATTACCTCTACTCCCCCGGCAAGAAGATGGCCGCTTTCGCCGAGAAGTCCTCGACCGAGAATGAGCAGAACCGAATCACCCTCGCGGCGGAGCGAGGCACCGTCACCTTCAAGCAGATCGCGGGCGCACTCGCACGCCGGATCGTCTTCTACCCGAAAGTGGGCGACCGCGTCGCGCGCGGGCAGCGGGTCGGCCTGATCAAGTTCGGCTCGCGCGTGGACGTCTTCGTGCCCGACGGCGCGAACATCGCCGTTTCGCGGGGCGCGAAGGTGAAGGCCGGGCGAACGCCGCTCGCTCGGTGGAAGTGAGCGCCGCGTGAAAGGGATCTCCCGAGAGCGGCTTTCGCGGGGCCTCTTCGTTCTGCCGACCCTCTTCACGGTCGGCAATCTCTTCTGCGGCTATCTCTCGATCTGGAGCTCGATCCGGGGCACGTTCGAAACCTCCGCCTTGCTGATCATCGTGGCGGCGGTCCTCGATGCCCTCGACGGGCGGATCGCGCGCCTGACGCACTCGACCTCCAAGTTCGGGGAGGAGTACGACTCGCTCGCGGACCTGGTGTCCTTCGGCGTCGCTCCGGCGGTTCTGGCCTACTCCTGGGGTCTCGCCGACTTCGCGAACCTCGGCTGGATGGCCTCGTTTCTGTTTGTCGTCTGCGGCTCGATGCGCCTGGCCCGTTTCAACATCCAGACGCGTATCGTGGACAAGCGCTACTTCGTGGGTCTGCCGATCCCGGCCGCGGCCGCTGTGCCGGCGGCGCTCGTGCTCGCGACGCCCGAGCGGCTTGTGGACCGCGTCTTCATGACGGGCCTGCTCGTCGGCACGTTCGTGCTCTCGTACCTCATGATCTCGACGATCCGGTACCGGTCCTTCAAGGATCTCGACTTGAAGCGCCGGCGCCCCGCATGGATCCTGCCCGCGATCGCGCTTGTCTTCGCCGTGATCGCTTACCGGCCGGTCCTCTCCTTGCTGACGTTCGCCGTGGTCTTCGCCGCCTCCGGACCGGTGACCCGCCTCGTCGGCCTCTTCCGCCGAAAACCGGCGGCGCCGCCGGCCCCGGCGGGCTGACAGCCCGAAGTCGTCCGAACGAAGCAATGGCCGCCAAAGGCCCCGAGCCGGCCGGCGGGTTCGGAGGCGACCCGCATGAGTTCGCCGCAACGCGAGATCGCGGGCGAAGGCGAGTCTCCGCACGGTCGGCGGAGAACGTCAGCGCCCGCGGCGCTTGCGCTGCGGTTCGGCGGCGCGTTTGTGCGGCACGAGCGTGGGGGGCGGGGGCGGGGCGATCCAGTCCGTCTTGACCTCGGGACCGACGGGCGCCGCGACGAACTGTCGGTACCGGCAGCAGTCGGGGCGCGCCGGCCTGTGCAGCAGGATCTTGGCCGGCGCGATCCGCTCCGCCGGCCCGATCAGAGTCTCGTAGAAACGAACACGAGTTGCGCGCCCCGGCGTGACGCGCCGCTCCTGCGCGTCGTACAGGTCGTAGCGGTCGAAACCTCCCGACTGGACATCGCGGATTCCGGCGACGGCCAGGTCCACGTCGACCCAATTCGAGATCCTCGAGATCATCGACGCGTTCATCGAGGCGTTGTACGCCGTGACCAACACCACGGTCGAGCGCGCTCCGGACACCGACACGCGCAGGTCCGGAACGAGCGACCGCCCCAGGATCAGATCCGAAAGCGCGCCCAGGGTGAAGATGCGTTCCTGCTCCGATCTGCCTGAAAGGACGACGATGCGGCCGCGCACGCGCCTCCGCCCCGCGAGGTCCGCGCCGAACCGGTAGAGCATCTCGGAGAGCGCCGGCTGCCGGAAGGAGAGGCGATCGCCAGCCCCGAACGCCGCGCCCGCCGTGCGGACCGGCTGACGGGGCGAGAGAAGAAACGCCGAGGCCGCCTCTTCCTTGAACGTGAGGTCATTGGTCAGCTCCACACGGGGGTCGTCGGACAGTTGAAGCAGGTACTTCTCCTCGAGCGCGCCGCGCGCCTGTCCCGACGCCTCCTTCCAGACGCCGCGGGCGCCGGGCGAGTAGGCGGCCCACCAGGGTTTCCCGATCTCGTCGGTGCCGGCGGGAGACACGTTCGCCGCCTCGCCGAACACAAACGCGACAAAGCCGTCGGCCGCCGATAGGTCCGAGCCGAGCTTCTCGCGCTCGGGACTCGCCGGAGTGAAGCGCAGCGAGACGGTGAGCAGAAGATCGGCCGGCAGCTTCCCGCGCAGGGCCTCCAAGAAGCTTCCGTAGCGGGCGGCCGAGCCGGCAACGAAAGGCAAGTCGAGATGCACTCCGGCGACCTTCGCGCCGTACGCGCGCGCCTTCAGGACGCTGTGCACCGAGGCCGAGACGGTCCCGGCCAGTGCCTCGACGGCTGCGGAGTCCGCCGCGGCCCCTGCGGCGGCATCAGGGCCGAGGACGACGAGGAAGACAGATATCCGTTCGAAGGGCTTGCCGGGAGGCGGAAACTCGGTGGCCGCCCAGCGCCCGCCGTCGCGTGCCAGCTTCACGGCCGGAAGGAATACCGCCGCGAAACCGGCGTGCTGAAGCTGCTTTTCGACCTCGGTCTCGGAAGGCGCCAGGCCGTCTTCGAACCAGACCGCGTCGCCGGAGGGCAGATCGCGCGTCCTGGCCCTTCCCGTCTCCGTCCGCCCGGTCTCCGTCCGCCCGCAGGCGCAGCAGCCGGCGAGCAGGATCAGGACGGCCCCTCGCCGCGCGCTCAGCATCGAAGCGTAAATTCTACTCGGAAGCCGCGAGGGCTCCGGTTCGAGGCGGCAATCGAGCCGCCGTGCTCCTCGACGATCTTCTTGACGATCGCCAGCCCAAGGCCGGTCCCGCCGCTCTTGGCGGAAAAGTAGGGTTCGAAGAGGTGCGGCAGCAGGGCGGGGGCCACGCCGGGACCGTCGTCCTCGATCGAGACGACGACGCGGTCGCCGTCGCGCCGGGCTTCGAGAGCGATCGCGCCGCCTCGCGGCCCGACCGCCTCGACCGCATTTCCGATCAGGTTCGAGAACACGCGCGTCAAGAGGCGCGCGTCGCCCTGAGCTATCGACCCGGGCTCGATGCGGATCGTCCACTGAACGTTCGGCGCCCCGCGGTAGGCAGCGGCCGCTTCCTGCATCAGGCGCGCGAGATCCAGGGTCTTCACCTCGGGGCGCGGAAGGCGCGCGTAGTCGGAGAACTCCGCGGCGGCGCGCCGCAGCTCGTCCGTCTGCTTCAGGACGTTGGCGACGCACTCGTCCAAGACGCGATCGAAGTCGGGTGACCGCCGGCGCCAGACCTCGCGCAGGTGTTCCACCGAAAGGCGTATCGGCGTCAGCGGGTTCTTGATCTCGTGGGCGATGATGCGCGCCATCTCAGCCCAGGCGGCCAGACGGTTCGACCGCACGACATCCGAGACGTCCTCGATGACGGCCATGAGCGTGCCCTCGCCGCCGAGAGGCAAGGGCACGGTCACGATGCGCCACAGCTCTCCCGGGCGGGGCTCGACCTCCACCGGCGCCTGTGCGAGAGCGGGGTCGGCCAGCAGGCGACGCACTTCGCCCATCGCTTCGCCGGGGAAGACCTCCTCGAGAGTCACTCCGCTCGCCAGGCCGCCGCCTAAGGCGGCCGCGGCCGGATTGGCGAGAAGTACGCGTCCTCCCTCGGCCACGGCCACGACCCCGGCCGTCAGGTGGGCGAGCAGCGTCTCGAGCCGCTCCTTCTCCAGCGAGAGCGCATCGGTCTGGTCCTTCAGGCTGCGCGACATCGAGAGGAAGGCCCGCACGAGCTCCTTCAGCTCCTCGTCGGGCGGCTCGGGCACCCGAGGCGAGAAATCGCCCCGAGCGACGGCGCGCGTGCCGAGGACGAGGTCCGCCACCGGCCGCGCCACCCGCAGGGCGAGGCGGCCCGCGATCGCGGCCGAGACGACGAAGATCAGAAGCGAGAACGCCGAGATCGCCGCCGTGAGTTGCGCCGCTTCGGCCTCCGCCACGCGACGCTGCGGCAGCAGGAGAAGCGAAAGCAGGCCGGGACTGCGCAGGCCCGGAACGCCTGGGACGGATCCCAGCGCGGTCGTGACCTCCTCGAAGCTCGAGCCGGCCACGGGACGGGAGCCCACGTGCTGGTTCGCGCCGGACAGGCCGATTGCGACCAAAGCCGGTCCGGGCACGCGGTCGGGCAGCAAGCCGGCGGAATACAGGTCGTGGCGCGATGTGGCGAGCAGGCGCGCGTCACGGCCGTAGACGGAGAGGTCGTAGCCGACCGCGTTGGCCACCCATGCGAGCAGGGCGTCGTCGAGCAGTCCCAGCCGGTCCCGCCCGATGGCCGCCGACAGCATGTAATCGTCCAGCACGCGCCGGGCCGTCTCGAGCGCCGTGCGGGCGTGGTCGAGCGTCTCCTGCGCGGATCGCGTCTGAATTTCCCGCCGCAGGAAGAAGGTCAGCGTGACGAGCGGGATCATGACGCCGACGACGAAGAGGGCGACGAGCCGCCCCCGGAAAGTCTTTGCCGAAGCCGGAACCAGGGCGGCACGCTCGGCCGCCGGGCTCGCCGCCAGCCGCCAGGCGAGCAGCGCCAGAGCCACGACCGCGAGGACCGCGAGGGCCGGCAGGACGATGGCCGCCGTGAGCAGCCGGCCCAGGAAGTCCGGACCGGGCACGGCCACGAGCTCGAACCCCTCGGGAGCGGAGCGAAGCTCGCCGCGCAGCTCTTCGTTTCGGAATTTCAGGTGAACCGGCAGCGGCGCAACGGCCGCAGCGGGCAAGCGCAGCCGGACCCCCCGGGGCAGCTCGGGCCCTTCCTCGCGCAGGGAGCCGTCGGGCGCGTAGGAAGCCAGAAACGGCCGAGGCCGTTCGCGGACCCGCCGCTCGAGGCGTGTCGAGCCACCCCGGACGAGCCGCCGGTAGACCTCGATGCGAGCCGGCAGCGGGTCCCAGGCCGGCCAGTCGGCGACCTCCACTCGAACCGTTCCCCAGCGATGCCCTCCGGTCGAAAGAGGCGCATCGCGCGAGACGACCGCAACGCGGTGCCGGTCGATCGAGAGCGAGCCGGAGACGCCCGCGGCGCGGGTCGGCGGTTGAGGCAGCAGCGAGAAGGTGCTCACCGAGCGGCCCGTGCCGTCGAAGACCTGATAGGCAATGAGCGGTGTCTCGCTTCCCGCCTCCTCGCCTTCTTTCCAGATTCGATAGGCCAGGTCCGACAGGTCTGATCGGTCGGCAGGCGCCGGGAGCTCGCCTTCGAGGTCCTTGCGGGCCACCCGCTCCGCCGCGCGCTGTGCCTGGGAGACCGCCGTGAGCGAAGCCCTTTCCGGGTCGGGAAGACGAATCGCGGAGGCGATGCGAATCGCCTCGACGGCCCGCCGGTGCTCATGCCACGGCGCCACGAGCAGCACGAGCAGCGAGGCCGTCGCTGCGGTCAGGCGCAGGACTCCGAAAGGCTCGCGCCCCATCGCTCCGATCCCCTTCACCCAGAGCTGGAAGCAGACGATCGCCGCTCCCCCCAGAGCCGCGACGTACCAGGGACCCGTCCCGACGAACGTCAGAGCCGCAGCCAGGAAGACCAACGAAAGCAGGAACGAGGCGGTGATCCATCCCCGGGCGGCCTGGCGCACGCCACGGCCCACCGCGGCTACGACGAGAGAGGCTCCGACGAGAGCCGCCAAGGCGGCCAGACGCGCGACGGACGGCATGGCGTCTCCGGGGGCAGACCCGAGGTCCGGCACCTCGATGCGGCTCGAGGCGAAGAAAGCCATGCCGAGCAGGACAAAGCCCGCAGCGCGCCAGGCGGCGGGCGCTGCCGGAGGCGTATCGCGTCGCAGAAACCGGGCGGCGGTCGGCAGAAACGCCAGGCCGGCAGCGAGACAGAGGAGGACGGGGTCGGCCAGGGCCCTGTGTCCGGGCGCCGCCGCCGCGGCGGATCCGAGAAACGCGAGCGCGAGAGCGGGGCCGACGCGGTATCCCCGGTTCGCCCGGCCGATGAGAACCGCCGCTGCGCCGAGGATCACGGCGAGAGCCAGGGCGTTTCCGGAACGTTCGGCCGCCTGGGAGGCGCGAAACCGCGCGCCGACGAGGACGGCACCATCGGCCGCGGGCAAGAGCGAAAACGCCGGCGCGGCAACCGGCTCCCAACCCGCCGCGCCGCCCGACAAACCGAGCGCCCGCGCGAACTCCGGCGCCGAGACGGGGAACGACCGCGCACAAGCGACGACACCCGAGAAGGCCCCGCTGCCGACGGTGCGCTGAGAGATGACCGTCAGTGTCGTGGCAGACCAGTCCACGGCGACAGGACCCGCGCCGGCCGGCACTGCAACCGACGCCGGCGCTTCGCCCCACCACGCCTGGACCGTTCCAAGGCGTCGGCGCGGGCCGCGAGATCGCGCACGGCGCCGTCTAAGGCGCGGGCCATCTCCGGCGGCGGCTTTCCCGAAGGCTCGACAGAGCGGGAGCCCGGCGCGGAACCGAGCCAGCCATCGAGCCAGAGCAGCGCTGCCAGCCCCACGAGCCCGGCGGCGACCGGCGCCTTAGCCCGCATTACTCACGGTCGACTCCGGCCGCCGCTCCGATCTCCTCCGCGACCCCCTTGAGGCGGTCGCGCGACGCGACCGATGGGGCGTCATCGCTCCTCTGCGATGCGCCCCGGCATCGCCGTCGTCGCGCTTCCTTGTCTCGGCGAAGGATCTCTGTCGCGGACATCCCGTTCCTTCCAAGAGAGACGCGCTCTCGACAACAGCGTCTTTTCGACGCAGCCACGCCTCCGGGTTTCGGCCGGGTGACCATGAGTAATCCGGGCTAGCCCGCATCACTCATGGTCGACTCCGGCGAGCCCGGAGCGCTACCTCGTCAACGGCAGGTCCAGGCCCCGGTCGCGCGCGGCCGCGAGCGCCTCCGGGTATCCGGCGTCCGCGTGGCGCATCACGCCCGTGCCCGGATCGGCCGTCAGGACCCGCTTCAAGCGTCGCGCCGCCGCCTCGGTGCCGTCGGCGACGACGACCATGCCTGCGTGAATCGAGTACCCGATACCCACACCGCCCCCGTGGTGCACGGACACCCAGGTTGCGCCGCAGGCGGTGTTGACGAGCGCGTTTAGGATCGGCCAGTCGGCGATCGCGTCGGAGCCGTCGCGCATCCCTTCCGTCTCGCGGTTGGGCGAGGCCACCGAGCCTCCGTCCAGGTGGTCGCGGCCGATCACGATCGGAGCGCGCACCTTCCTCTGCCGCACCAGCTCGTTGAAGAGCAGTCCGGCCCGGTCCCTCTCGCGGTAACCCAGCCAGCAGATCCGCGCCGGCAGGCCCTGGAACGCGATCCGCTCTGCGGCCAGCGTCAGCCAGCGAGAGAGCGACGTGTCTTGCGGGAAGAGATCCAGAAGCGCCCGGTCCGTGGCGCGAATGTCGTCCGGGTCGCCGGAGAGGGCGGCCCACCGGAAGGGCCCTCGGCCTTCGCAGAAGAGCGGGCGGATGTAGAGCGGCACGAAGCCGCCGATGTCGAAAGCGTCGACGACCCCGGCCTTTCTGGCCTGGCCGCGCAGGTTGTTGCCGTAGTCGAAAACGACCGAGCCGCGCCGCTGCAGCTCGAGCAGCGCCCGCACGTGCCGCGCCATGGACTCGTAGGAGCGGCGGACGTACCGCTCCGGGTCGCTGCGGCGCAGGACGGCGACATCCTCGTCCGGCTCCCCCGCGGGGACGTAGCCGTCGAGCTCGTCGTGGGCGGAAGTCTGATCCGTGACGAGATCGGGAACGACGTCGCGCGCGAGCAGGCGCTCGAGCAGATCCACGGCGTTCGCCTTGACGCCGATCGAGACCGCCTGCCGCCCCTCGCGCGCCGCAAGCGCCTGGTCGATGGCGCGATCGAGCGCGTCCTCGCGCAGGTCGAGATAGCGCGTTTGGAGCCGGCGGGCGATCCGTTCGGGATCCACCTCGGCGATCAACGCCGTCGCTCCGTTCATCGTCGCGGCGAGCGGCTGCGCGCCGCCCATGCCGCCGAGCCCCGCGGTCACGATGAGCCGTCCGGCCAGGTCGCCGCCGAAGTGTTTCGCCGCGGCGGCCGCGAACGTCTCGTAGGTCCCCTGCAGAATGCCCTGGCTGCCGATGTAGATCCAGGAGCCGGCGGTCATCTGGCCGAACATCGTCAAGCCCAATCCCTCCAGCCGGCGGAACTCCTCCCCCGTCGCCCAGGCCGGGACGAGCAGTGAATTGGCGATCAGGACCCGCGGGGCGTCTTCGTGCGTCGAGAAGACGCCGACCGGCTTGCCGGACTGCACCAGAAGCGTCTCGTCTGACCGCAGACGCTTGAGAGTCGCCACGATGGCTTCGAAGCATTCCCAGTTGCGAGCCGCGCGGCCCGTCCCGCCGTAGACAATCAGCTCGTCGGGTTTCTCCGCAACGTCGGGATCGAGGTTGTTCTCGAGCATCCGAAGGGCTGCTTCCTGCGGCCAGCCGAGGCACCGAAGCTCGGTCCCGGTCGCAGCGCGGACGGTGCGCGGTCCGGCGTTCGTCGTCGGCACGGAAAGAGTATAGACGGCTACTTCAGTCCTCCCGTGGCTTCGGCGACCGCCTCGCTGTCGAGAAACGCGTGGGCCTTTTCGAGCTCCACCGCGAGCACGCGATCGCGCGTCCATGGTTTCACCGCGCGTCGGAATGCCACGCGCACGCGCTCGATCGGCCGGGAGGACGGGAGCGGCCGCAGGAACTCCATCGCCTGGAACGCCGTCAAGAGTTCGATGGCAAGGACTCGCTCGAGGTTCGCCACGATCGCGGCAAGCTTGCGCGCGGCGATCGGCGACATCGAGACGTGATCTTCCTTGTCGGCCGACGTCGGGATCGAGTCCACGGAGGCCGGGTGCGCCAGGGTCTTGCACTCGGACACGAGAGAGGCGGCCGCGACCTGAGCCATCATGAGGCCGGAGTGGAGGCCGCCCTCCTTGACGAGAAAAGCCGGCAAGTCCGAGGTTGCCGGGTTCATGAGCTTCTCGACCCGACGCTCCGAGATCGACGCCAAGTCCGTCGCGGCGATCGCCGCGTAGTCGAGCACGAGGCCCACCGGCGCGCCGTGGAAGTTGCCTCCCGAGACGATGTCGCCGCGCCCCGGAAACACGAGAGGGTTGTCCGTGGCGCTGTTCATCTCGCGCTCGAGGACCCTCCGCGCGTGGCCGAAAGCATCGCGCGCGGCTCCGTGCACCTGAGGCATGCAGCGCAGGGCGTAATTGTCCTGCACCTTGCCGCAGCCGCGGTGCGACTCGCGGATCGCGCTGCCCGAGAGGAGGGCACGCAGGTTCTCCGCGGCGGCCAGGGCGCCGGGATGCGGGCGGGCTTTCACGATCCTCAGATCGAAGGCAGCGTCTGATCCGCGCGCCGCGTCGACCGAGGCCGCGCCGGCCAAGTCCGCCACGCGCGACAGAAAGAGCGCCCGGTGCAGCGCGAGGCCGCCGACCGCAACCGACATCTGAACTCCGTTGATCAGCGCCAGCCCTTCCTTCGCGCCGAGCGTGACCGGCCGGATCCGTGCCTGCCGAAGAGCGGTCGCGGCGGAAAGAGTCCTGCCGCGAAAGCGCACCTTGCCCTCGCCGATGAGCGCCAGCGCCAGATGAGCGAGCGGGGCCAGGTCCCCCGAGGCCCCCACGGACCCCTGCTCCGGCACGAGCGGCAGGACGTCGGCGGCCAGGATGCCGAGCAGCGTCTCGACGGTCGCGACCCGAACGCCGGAGCGGGCTTTCGCGAGCGCGTTCGCCCGCAGGACGATCATCGCGCGCACGACAGCGTCCGGCAAGGCCCTTCCGAGCCCGGCCGCGTGGCTGCGGACGAGGTTGCGCTGCAGTGCTTCCATGTCCTGCGGCCCGATCGCGACATCGGCGAACAAGCCGAAACCGGTATTGACGCCATACACGCGTTCACCGCTCGCGAGCACCCGCTCGACGGTTCGCCGCGCTGTCGCGATCGCCCGGCGCGCCGAGGGCGAAAGGACGACGCGCACCCGTCTGGCCGCCACATCGGCGAGGTCGTCGAGCGTGAGCCGCGAGCCGTCGAGAAGAAGGCGTCTCATGCGCCGCGCGATTGTATAGAAGGCCGGAGCCTGCTATCTTGCCTCGTTTTTCCAGTCGATGAGAGAAGGGAGAGCTGTGAAAGTTCTGGCTGTCCTCGGGGGACAGTGGGGCGACGAAGGGAAGGGGAAGATCGTGGATCTCCTCTCCGACCGCTTCGACATCGTCGCGCGCTACCACGGTGGCCACAACGCCGGCCACACGGTCAAGTTCGCCAACCGCCACTTTGCGCTGCATCTGCTGCCCGCGGGCGTCGTGCGCGGCCGAACCGCGGTGATCGGACCAGGCGTCGTGATCGACTTGGAGGCCCTTCTGGCCGAGATCGATACGATGAGGGCGGCAGGAGTCGCCGTAGGCGAGAATCTTCTCGTATCCGATCGGGCGCACGTCATCCTGCCCTGGCACCGCCTGATGGACGCCGCCCGCGAGAGTGCCGCGGGAGATGCGAAGCTGGGCACGACGCTGCGCGGCATCGGCCCGGCCTACGAGTCGGTCGCCTCGCGAAAGGGAATTCGCGTCGCCGAGCTCTACCGGGAAAGGACTCTCGCCGCTCGCGTTGAAGCCTTCGCCGTCGAGTCCGGCATCTTGCTGGCCGCGGCCGGGGCCGTCGATCTGCCCTCGTCCGCCTCCGTCGTGGAGGTCCTCTCACAAGCTGCCGAACGGATTCGTCCGCACGTGACGGACACCGGACGTTATCTGCGCCGGCGCCTGGGGGAAGGCGCGACGCTGCTCGGCGAAGGAGCTCACGGCGTGATGCTCGACATCGGCGCCGGGACCTACCCGTTCGTGACGTCGTCCCACTGCACTCCCGCGAGTCTCGCCTCCGGGCTTCAGATCTCCCCCCGCGCGCTCGACGCGTCACTCGTCGTCCTGAAGGCCTACACGACGCGGGTCGGCTCGGGGCCCTTTCCGACGGAGCTGAAGGACGCAACGGGCGAATACCTGAGGAAACGAGGCAACGAGTACGGCACGTCCACGGGCCGACCGCGCCGCACGGGCTGGCTCGACACCGTCGTCGGGCGCCTCGCGGTCGAGCTTTGCGGCGCCGAGGCCGTTGCGATCACCAAGCTGGACGTCTTGGACGACATTGACCCGATCCCCGTTTGCGTCGGCTACCGTCTGAACGGCAGCCCGGTCGACGCGATGCCCGCCTTGGTCGAAGACATCGATCGGCTCGAGCCGGTTTACGAGAACCTGCGCGGGTGGAAGACGAAGACGACCTCGGTCACACGCTTCGAGGATCTTCCCTCCGCCGCGAAGAGCTATGTCGCCTTCGTCGAAGAGAGAGTCGGCGCTCCCGCCGTCTTCATCTCCACCGGGCCCCGCCGCGAAGAGACGATCTGGCGCCGCGACCTGCCCTTCTGCGCCTCCCTGCCCTCCTCCTCCTGAAAACCCCTATACTCGACCCTCTTCGGTGGGCCGTTAGCTCAGCTGGTTAGAGCATCGGCCTTTTAAGCCGGTGGTCGTGGGTTCGAATCCCACACGGCCCACCAATGCAGACTTGAGTTTTCGTCGCATCAGCCGATTTTCGCTCCGCTGAATTGTGACGCGTTTGTGACGTGTTTGATCGCTTCCAGCTGGAGCCGCTCGGCGTCCCGGTGCCCGTAGACCCGCGCCATCTGCGAGGTGATTCCCATAACAGCGCCGATATCATCGGCCGTGCGGCCCGCGTTGGCAAGGTCGGTTCCGTAGGAATGCCGCAGGTCGTGGAACCGGTAGTGCCCAACCTTCGCCGCTTTGACCGCGTACCGCCAGCACGCCGTCAGGCGACCGTAGATTTCCTCCTCGGTCCCGCCGAGCTCGGAGAAGACCAGGCCGATGCCGCGCGGGCCGACGATCGCCGGATCGCAGGCGACCACGCGCGGCGCGGATCCCTTCTGGACGATCGGCCGGAAGCCCTCGGGACTCCAATGGGCCTGCCAATCGAGCCCCGAGACCTCGCCTTTTCGGCATCCGGTT
>WNGF01012214.1_pt1 | contig 13252 bp, 6 predicted proteins | sample 5400641 | NCBI WGS metagenome assembly WNGF01 (sample SAMN13153371, study PRJNA577476) | soil metagenome | isolation source: 80 cm soil or saprolite under grassland replicate 2 | place: USA:California | collected 2016-06-15
CCGGACGCCGCCCCGCGGAGCTGACGTCCGGAAGCCGGCCCTCGTCCGATCCGGTGCCCTCCCCGGACGGAGCCCACGTCGCGTTCGAACGCGGCGGCTCGCTTTGGGTGATGCGGCCAGACGGTCGTGGACAGAGGCTGCTCGCCCGCAATGCGATCGATCCGGCCTGGACACCTGACTCGCGTCGGATCGCGTATGTGCGAATCAACGACGTCGACGAGAGTCTCGGGATCCGTGTCGTCGGCGTAGGAGGAGGCGACCGGCTGCTCGTGCGTGGCGAGACGTTCGGCCCTGCGTGGTCGCCGGACGGGCGCAGCCTGGCGTTCGACCGGCGCGGGGAGCTGGACGTTCTGCGGCGCGGTCGGGTGCGCGTGATCGTCAGGGATCCCGACATCTTCCGCACCGAAGGGACCGGCTGGTCGTTCGACAGCCGTTGGCTCGCATATGCAGCCGCAGGAAAGATCGACGTCGTCACGTCCGCAGGCGGCCGCCGCCGCGAGCTGAACGGCGCCGTCGTGGCGCCCGTCTGGTCGCCGAAGAGCCTGCTCTTGGCCTACGTGACGAGCGGCGGAAACTTCGAGCAGACCGTCAACGTGCTCGCTCCCACGAGCGGCCGCGTGCGCACGCTCGGAAAGGCGGCCTCCGGCATCGATTCGCTCGCCTGGTCGCCGCGTGGCGGCGCGGTCGCGTTCGCCGGCGGCTTTCTCTCGGCGGAGGATCTCGTCGGTAGCTCGGAGCTCGGCGTCGTCACTCTTGTGGGCCGCGAGCGCCTGCTTCCAGCCTCCGCGTATCCGTTGCCCGACGCCGTTGCCTGGACGACTCCGGCCGTGGGCGTTCGCTATCGGCCGCGGCCGCCGCTCGGGCCGCTCGTCTCCCGCGACCTGGTCGAGCTGCGCGAGCCGGTACAGGAGCTCGCAGCCGATGGCGACCGAGTCGCCTACCGCTCGTGCGGCACGATCGCGGTTTGGAGGCCTGGCGACGCCAGTGTCGTCTCGCAACAGATCGACCGGCCGCTGTGCGGCGAGACGAACATCGGCTTCTACAGCCTTGCGCTCGCAGGCGACAAGATCGCCTGGGGCACGCTGCGAGGCGGGAACGTTCAGACCAACGCGCTCGCCGTCGAAGCCGTGGGCGACCCGGCGACGCGCGTCGACGTCGCCACCGGCTACCACACGACCGGTGATCCTCGCGGTGACGAACGCGCCGGCGATCTAATCGGCGCCGGGTCGCTGCTTGTCTTCAGCACCTGGGCCTACTGCGACGAAGTCGTGCCGGCAACGTGCCCGGGCCTCAGCTACGGCCAGGGACCAACGATCGCTTCACAGACGCTCTGGCGCGTCCGGGAGCCGTCGTGGCCGGGCGGGTGTCCGAGTGCAGGTGGCGAGCAGGCGAACGGGCGCTGCCAGCAGCTGCGAGTCGAGCCGGGACCGCTGCGACCACTCGACGCCGAGGCGGGGCGAATCGTCGTCAGCGGTGACAACTCGACGCTCCTCCTTGACGGTGACGGCCGGCAACTGCTCACGCTGCCGCTCTCAACCGAGGCCGCGGAGCTAGCAGGCGCCGATCTCGTCGTGCTCGTTCCGGGCGGATTGCGCGAATACGACGCCACGACGGGCACGCTGCTGCACAGCTGGCAGCTGCCGGATGTCGCCAGCGGCGGATTCTGCGGGGTCCCCGCGCTCTTGTGCGGTCGCCCGCGGCTTCGGCTCGAGGACGCCGCGCACGGACTGGTCGCGTACGTCCTCGACGGCCAGATCCACCTGCTGCGGCTCGCCGACGGCCGCGACGTGACGCTCCACGAAGGGAGCATTGCGCGATTCGGCGCCGGCGGTTTGTTCTACGCGTACCAGGCGTCGGGAGTGTGGCGGGGTCGCATCCGCTTCGTCGCGTTCGACCGACTTCCGCTCCGCTGATGGACGCGCGCGCGGTCGCAGCAGCGCTGGTGCTGTTGCCGCTTTCGCTCGGGCACATCGCGAACGTGCACAGCCTTCACGGGCGACCGCCAGCGTGGCTCCTCTTCGCAGCTTCGGTTGTGGCGCGGGACGAGCCGCCGCGCGGCTTTACGCCATCGCCCGACATCTATTCGCTCTCTGCGAGCGGGCAGCTCGCGCAGCTGACTTTCACCGGCGGCGAGTCGCCGGTGCCCTCTCCCGACGGGCGCCGGGTCGCGTTTACCCGCAACGGTGAACTCTGGCTGATGTCGGCGGACGGCCGCCGCCAGCGGCCGCTCGCGCGCGAAGCGGTCGCGGCCGCCTGGTCTCCCGACTCGCGCTGGATCGCCTACACGAGCGGCACCGCTTCCAATGTCGCCGGGATCCGGTTGATCAAGGCGGACGGAACGAGCGGCCTGATGCTCGTGCATGGCTTCGTCTACACGCCCGTCTGGTCGCCCGACGGCCGCTCGCTCGCTTTCATCCGGGCAACGACGGTTCAGGATCAGCCAGCTACCTATCAGGTCGTGATCGTCCGCAACGGTCGGCAGCGGATCATCGCGACGGCGAGCGGCAGCGGCGCGCCTTCGTGGTCGGCGGACGGCCGCTGGCTCGCCTACGACGGTTGCACACAGCGCTGCGGCGTCGTGATCGTGCACCCGGACGGCAGCGGCCGCCGTTTTGTCGCTGCGGGTAGCGGCGCGATCTGGTCGCCCCACGGATCAGAGCTTGCATACGTCGAGAACGCCGCGATCGCGCTCTATGACGAAAGGCGCGGAACGCGCCGCTTTCTCGTCGCGCCTCCCGCCGGTCTGACCGGCGCGCTCTCGTGGTCGCCGGACGGCACGAAGATCGCCTATGAGCTGTTCAACGGCGAAAGCGAACTCGGGCAATTCCAGACGGTCTCGCTGCGCGGCCGCGTCCGTTCGCTCGGCATCTATCCGGACGCCGCCGCGCCCGTCTGGACGAGGCCGCCTGTCGGTGTGTTCACTACCGGCCGCCGCAACCGGTCGGCCCCGTTCCAGTCGGACGCGAGCTGAGGTTCCGTCTGCCGGTCGAGGAGATCGCGGCCGACGGCGACAGCGTCGCCTACCGCAGTTGCGGGGCAATCGGCGTCTGGGCAACGGAGAGCGAGACGGTCATGGCGGTGCGAAGCGAACTGCCGCTCTGCAACTTCCAGGACGACTATTTGCAGTTCTACGGCCTCGCCCTCGCCGACGATCGAGTGGCGTGGGGCGTCGCCTCGGGCGGGAACGTGCAGGGGTCCACCCTGGTGGGCACATCGCTCTCCACGCCGGCCTCACCGATCACTCTCGCAGCCGGCCCAGGGGTCACGAACGGCGATCCACGTGGCACAGCCAGGGTCGGCTACCTGATCGGCGCGGGATCCCTGCTCGTGTTCAGCACCTGGGCCTATTGCGACGAGTTCGCGAACAACACCTGCTGGCAACTGCCGCCCCAGCAGCGCCCGCTCGTGTCGCAGACGCTCTGGCGCGTGCGCGAGCCCTCCTGGCCGGGAGTCTGCCCCGGCCTCAGTTACTCCTCACCGCCGAGCGGCCGCTGCCAGCAGCTGCGCGTCGAGCCCGGACCGCTGCGGCCGCTCGACGCCGACGGCGGCCGCATCGTCGCTAGCGGCGACAACGCCACGTTCGTCCTCGACACCGACGGCCGGCAGCTGCTCTCGCTTCCGGTCTCGACGACGGCCGCCAAGCTCGCAGGGTCGGATCTCGTCCTGCTCGTTCCGGGTGCGTTACGTGACTACGACGCCGCGAAGGGCGCGCTGCTGCACAGCTGGCCGCTGCCCGACGTTTCTTTCGGCGGTCGATGCGGCCTGCCGATGTGGCAATGCGGGAGCCCGCGCCTGATGCCTCGAAGGCGCCGCCCGCGGGGTGGCCGCGTACCTGCTGGACGGCAGGCTGCACCTGCTGCGCCTGCGCGACGGCGCGGACACCGTCATCGCCGGCGCGACCGCTGCCGCGCTCGACGACAGCGGCCTCTTCTACGCCTATCGCACGACCGGGATCTGGCCCGGTCGCATCCGCTTCGTGCCATCCGATCAGCTTCCCCTCCGATGACGAAAGCGCGGCTGTTCGTTCTGCTCCTGCTCGCGAGCGGGGCTGTCGGCGTCGGCGGCCCGGCTGCGCACTCGGGCCGCGCGCGGCACGCGCTCGCAATCGTGTACGCCGGTGATTGGTCCGGTATGAGCCAGATCTACGCAGTCGATCCCGCCTCACGTCGCCACGGCCAGCTGACCTTCGGCCGGGCGCCGACGTGTCGGCCCGAAGTTCCGTGCGGGTATCTCGACCCGAGCCCGTCGCCTGATGGCCGACATCTGTTGTTTAGCGATCAAGTGCTGGAAGGGAAACTGGCATCGCTGTTCGTCGCGCGCGCGGACGGACGTGACCGGCGACGGCTTGGAGAGATCAAGCCGTTGGCCGACCCATACGCTGCCTGGTCGCCTGCCTCGCGCCGGATCGTCTTCGTGGGGACAGACGGCGTCCATGTCGTCGGTGCCGACGGCCGCAGCGATCGGCGTGTCGACCGCAGTCGCTACGACAGCGATCCGTCATGGTCGTCGGACGGCCGCGCGGTCGCCTTCGTGCGCTCGCCGACTGCAGTTTCGAATGAGCTCGTGGACTGGCGGCGCGGCCGCCGCGCGCAGGTGGTGGCGCAAGTCGCCGGCCCATGTCCGGTACGATTCGCGTGGTCAGCGGACGCGAGGTGGATCGCCTACAGCAGCTCCACCGGCCTGTACGTCGTGCACCCGGACGGCAGCGGCCAACGTCGCCTCGCCGACTCTTCGTGCGGTTCGTCCGACTTCGCCTGGTCGCCGAACGGCCGCTGGCTCGCCTACAGCTCCCCGAGCGCAAAGGAGCTCGACCTCGTGCACCCGGACGGCTCTGACCGGCGGCCGCTGCTCGATTCCGCGGTGACCTCACTTGCCTGGTCGGCGGACAGTCACTCGCTGGCGGCGATCGGCGCAGCGCTCGACGTCGTCGACGTCGCGAGCGGCGCGACACGCAATCTCGACGCGGCGCAACGCTTCGCCTGGTCACCGCGCGGCCGGACCCTTGCATTCAGCTCGAGTGACGGCATCGAGCTTCTCGACGCGGCAGGACGAACGCGCCTGATCGCCAGCGGCGAGGCATTTGGCCTGACCTGGTCGCCGGACGCGACCTCGCTTGCCTATACCTGGTGGAACGGCGATCTGAAGGTTGTGACGGTGTCCGGCCAGACGGGCACGCTCGTGGCGCGCGACGGCGCATACGGTGGCGTGATCTCGTCATTCGTGTGGACGCGCCCGCCGAGCGGCATCCGCTACCGGCAGCCAGCGGGCCGTACGCTCGCCAAGGTTTCGCAGGAGCGGCTGTTGGCGCGCTGGCCAATCGAGCGGCTCGCCGCCGATGGTTCCCGCGTCGCGTTTGTCGCCTGCGGGCACGTGTTCGTCTGGACACCGGCGGCGAAGAGCGTTGTTCAGGCGGAGCTGACGACCTCCCTGACTCCGAACTGCGGTCCTTACGCCAGCTACTCCATCTACAGCCTCGCGCTCGCCGGTGCGCGCGTCGCAGTCGGAAGCTTCCAATCTGGGATCTATCCGCTCTGGTCGCTCACCGCACTCACGGTCGGGCGAGCGTCGTCGTTCGTCCCGCTCGACGACGGGTTCGTCGTCAACGGCGACGTCGCCCTCTCCGAACGGATCGCCGGCGAACTCGTCGGCGCCCACGACCTGCTCGTCTTCGGCTCCTTGGCGGAGGCGTTCCCCCGTGGCGCAGCGTCACGTACCGCCACCAGCTCGCAAGTCCTGCGCGTCGAACGCGACGGCTGCCCCTGCCCGACAATTGCCTCTTCCCCCGGATCGCTCGTTCCGCTCGACGTCAGCGGCAACCGCGTCGTCGTCAGCAGCAAGAACGAGACGCAGCTGCTCGACGCGAACGGCGCACCACTGCTGACACTTCCAATCGCATCCCTTGTGGCAGAAATCGACGGCTCCGACCTGGTGGTCACCGTGCCAGGCGAGCTGCGCGACTACGACGAGAGCTCGGGTGCGCTCCGCCACGCCTGGCCGCTCCCCAACGTTCCAAGCGGCCGCGAGTGCGGCGCGCCCAACGGCGTCACCTGCATGACCACGCCGCTCCTCGTCCTCCAGGATGCGGCACGCGGCCTCGTCACCTACGTGCTCGACGGACACGTGCACGTGCTGCGACTTGCAGACGGCGCGGACACCGTGATCGGGGCCGGCACGTTCGCACGCTTTCTTGACGACGGCCTCGTGTACGCATCAAAGAACAAACTCCGCATCGTTTCGTTCGCGACCCTTCGATGATGCGTCGGCGACTCTTCCGGAAGGCGTTCATGCGACTCGTCTCCGCGCTTCTAGTCGCCATGGCTGCCGCTGTCGTCCCAGCAGCTAGGGCGGGCGCACCGACGGCCCGCTTGGCGCTGGCTGGATCGATTCTGTTCGCCGGCGGTCCCAGCAGCGTGACGTCTGGTGATCTTCTTGCCGTTGACGCTGGCGGCGGTCGGCTGCGTCTAATCGTGAGCGGCAGCGACCGCGGGTCATGGTCGCCGAATGGCAAGTTGCTCGCGTACACGCACTACGTTCCCTATGGCGAGGGCTTCTTTATTGAGGTGACGGACCGCCAGGGCCGCTCGAGAAGGCTCGCCACGGTGGACTTTCCCATCGCCATCCGAGCGGCAGCCTGGTCGCCCGACGGAACGCACCTCGCGGTCTCGAACCGCGTGAACGGCAGGTCGGGGATCTTCGTCATCGATGTGCGCACCGGCAAGGTGCGTCAGATCACCGACAGCGACGAGGATTCTGCGCCGCGGTGGTCTCCGAAGGGGACGGCAATCATGTTTCTCCGCTCGACGCTCGGCGTTCGGAACCTCTGGCTCATCCGCCCCAACGGGAAGCATCCGCGCCAATTGACAGTCGGCCGCGACGTACACGAGGCGTCGTGGGCGCCCGACGGGCGGCGGATCGTGCTGACGCAGGCGATGCCGTACCCGGCGGCGGAGCGCGTCGAGGTGCTCGATGTCGCCACAAAGAGAACGAGGGCGCTCGTCACGTCCGGATACCTCGCTCCCGCGTGGTCGCCTGACGGCCGTTGGATCGCGCTCGGAGGAGACGTAAAGGGCGTCAATGGAAGCGTGGGGACTTTCCTCGTGCGCCCGGACGGGTCGCGCTTGCATCGCATCAGCTCCCACGGCGGAGACTCCTTACCAGATGGTCTCGCGTGGTCGCCGACTGGCCGCGCCCTCGCTGTCACCGAACTATCCGGGCGCGTGTCAGACATCTGGGTCGTCGCCGCCGACGGCTCCAGTGAGCAACGGCTGACAGAAGGCTGGCGCTACGGCTACAACAACACTGACCCGCAGTGGCAGCCGGCCTCGCTTCCGGCTGCGCGCCTCAGCGGCACATGGGTAGCGGACTCGCCCCCGACGGACTCGATCGTCCAAGGGACGACGCTGCTCACAACGCAACCGATCTCGCGCTTGAGCGCAGACGGAACGCGCGTGCTCGTGCGGCGCGCTTATGGCTGCCCGGAGACATGGGACGCGTCCGCTGCGACCGTTCTCCGATTCGAGGACTGCTACCCGCAGGCGAGCGCTCCTGCCGGTTTTGGTACGCACGGGCTCGCGGTCGCGGGAGACCGGCTCGCTTGGTCGGTCATGTACTCAGGGCTCGGCACCGACGTTTGGCAGGTCCACGTCAGCACGCTCGAGATTCCGAACCCGACCCTGTTCGAAGTGAACGGTCCGGTCATCGGGCCAATCGGCAGCGGTCCGTTGCTCGTGTTCGGTACCTGGGGGCCGTGCCGCGTCTCTATGGAGAACCTTCCCTGCTCGACCGCTCCGAAGAGCAACGGGGCGCTCTGGCGGATCGACGGACAGCAGGTCGTGAAGATCGCCAGCAGCGCCGGCGCGCTGACGCCGCTCGCCGTAGACGACAGTCAGATTCTCGCCGACCACGAGGACGGGTCGCTCGCCCTGTATGCCGCCAACGGCACGCTAGAGCGCACCTATTCTGTTGGCACGCCGCCGCTCGACGCCGGATTAGGCGGCAATGACCTCGCCGTGCTTCAACCCGGTGCCGTCGAGGACCTCGACGCAGCTAGCGGCGCGTTCCTCCACACCTGGCCGCTGCTCGCGTCCGCTCCAACGCTTTCAGGTGTACAGCACGGCATCGTCGCGTACCTCGCCGGCAGCGACGTGCACCTGCTCCGCCTCGCTGACGGAAGCGAACACATCATCCGCGCAGGTCCGAACCTGCACGCGCAACTGACATCGGCCGGACTCTTCTACTCGTACACAACCGACGACGCCGCACATCCCGGCCGCGTGATCTTCGTGCCGCTCGCGCAGCTAACCGTCGACCGCTGATTCGGATGCCACACGCCCGGTACCGAATTCACGACGATCGGTTAGCGAGTCGTCCGTCCCGACGGCGGTGGCGAGCGCACCATCTTCGACGGGGGTGTCGAGGACGCGGTGGCTGCGCAGATCTTGCGGCCGGCCTAGTCGCCGGCCGGGCGCTCGATCGGCTCCGCGCTCCTCCGCTGATGCTCCGACTGTTCCTCATCGTCACGCTCGCGGCCGCCGCCACGCTCGCGCTCGCCGGCTCGGGCCGCGCCACCTTCCCTGGCCGCAACGGGCGGATCGTGTTCGCGAGCGCACGCACCGACCGGCCCGGCGAGGGCAACTCCGAGATCTACGAGCTCGACCTCGCGAACGGGCGAAGCCGCGATCTCAGCCGGACGATCGCGTACGACGACACCGAGTTCGCCGTGTCGCCGGACGGGACGCGCGTCGCGTTTCTGCGTGCACCGATCTCAAACCCTGACGCGTTCTCTCACCCTGACGCGTCCCACCGGCAACTCTGGGTGATGGGTCGCGACGGCAGCGACCAGCATCGGCTCTTCGACGTCGATTTCTACGGGACGCCCGGCATCGTCTGGTCCGGCGACGGAAGGAGGATCGCCTTCCTTGCCGCATCCGGCGCGAACACCGCGAACCATCTGTGGGTCGTCGACGCCGACGGCAGCGGCCTGCGCGAGCTGACCGACTTCCCCACCGCGGGTCCGCGCTGGTCCCCCGACCGATCCGAGCTCGCCTTCGTGGGCTGGACGAACGGGCTCGGCTGGGACATCGGCTTCATCGGCGCGAACGGGACGGGGCTGCGCTGGTTGCCGACTCCTGCAGGCACTGACATCCCCGAGGGGGCGTTGCCGTCGTGGTCGCCCGACGGAGAGGAGCTCGTCTTTTTCCGCGTGCGCGCTGAGGGCGAGGATCTCGTCCTGGTGGGTGCGGACGGTTCTGGTGCGCGGACGCTGACCACCGTCACCGACATCGCCGGCAGGGGGCTGAGCGATCTTCAATGGTTGCCCAGCGGGGAGATCGGCTTCCTCGAGCCATCCAGTGGCCACGTCGAGCTCATCCGGCCCGACGGCACCGGGCTGCAGACGGTCGCCGATGGCGTCACGTCCCCCGTCGCCTGCTGGCCCGAATTGAGCGGCGGGCCTGCCTGGTCGCCGAGCGGCGAGAGCCTCTACGTCGCCGGCACCGTGGCGCCGCCACACGACTCAGAGCTCTTCTCGATCACGCCGCAAGGCGGCGATCTCCGGCAACTGACGCGCGACAACGTGAACGCCGGCGTGGTCGCCCGACGGGCGCCTGATCGCCTTCGCCCGGCAGGTCATCGACTTCGACCGCTACCCGAGCTCCCTCTACGTGATGGACGCGGACGGCAGCCACCCGCGCCGGCTGACGAAATCGGGATTCGAAAGCTCGCCGTCCTGGGCGCCCGACAACGTGCATCTCGTCTTCGCCCGGCGCGACCGCGGTGCGTTCGAGATCGCCGTCCTCGATACCCGCACGCGCCGAATTCGCCCGCTTGCGTCGAACGCGACCGCTCCGGCCTGGTCGCCCGACGGCCGCCTGATCGCCTTCGTATCCTCGAACCGGCGGCTGCTCCGGCTCGTGCGCCCCGACGGCGGTGGCGAGCGCACGCTCTTCGACAGTCGTCACGTCAAGGGCATACCACGGGCGATCTTGCGGCCGACCTGGTCGCCGCAAGGCAGCTCGATCGCCTTCACGCTCTTTGCCTACGGCAAGTTGTCGTCCTTCAGCGAGCGTGAGCTCGTCGTCTCGCGCACGGGTGGCACCCCGCGAGACCTGTCGTGCGGTCCCTTGTCCGCGCCGCCCGGGCCGGTCGTCTGGTCTCCCGACGGCACTGCGCTCGCCGGCTCGAGCGGCGGCGAGATCTGGGTCTGCCCGCTGGACGGCTCGGCCGCTTACCGGCTCACCGACGGCGCCGAGCCCGACTGGCAGCCGCTCCGCTGATGCGCGGCGGACTCCTGATCGTCGTGTTTACCTTCAGCGCGGCGCTCGCGCTCGCCGGCTCGGGCGCGACCGCCTGCCGACACTGCTCGAACTGGGACGTGCTCGTGGTCGATTCCGACGGCAGCGGGCTGAAGCAGATCGCGCTGGAGGCGAGGGCGCCGCATGGTCTCCCGACGGCCGTCGGCTCGCCTTCGAGGGCGGCATCGACGTGTACGGCGAAGGGGGACCGTGACGATCATGCGTCTCGACGGCTCGGGTTCGGTTCACGTGAACGGGTTCAATCGGTTCGGCGAGGCTGGCCCCGTCTGGTCGCCGACCCGCTACGAGGTGGCGTTCCAGGCCGGCCCCACCGACGGCTCCTCCCTCTCGGTCTACGTCGTTCGTGCAGACGGCCGGCGGAAGCGCCGCCTGGCGGTTGGTCAGAACCCGAGCTGGTCCTCCGACGGGCGACGTCTTGCGTTCATCGACGACTGCAGGCTGTTCACGATTGGCGAGAACGGCAAGGGAAAGCGGCGAGTCTCCCGCGAGGGCGAGTTCGTCGTCGGCGCGGTCTGGTCGCCGAAGGGCGGCACGCTTGCCGTGGTCGCGGGCACGACGGCCGATTGCTACGGCGGCGCGGCGGGGAATCTGCGCGTCGAGACCGTCAGCGCGGACGGGAAGCGCATGCATGTGCTCGCGCGCGAGCCCGCCGACTCCTTCATCTTAGGCCCTCCCGTCTGGACGCCGGACGGCAAGCGGATTCTCGTCGCCATCGACACCGATTGATTCGTCGTCCGCAAGCGCGATCGCCTGTCGTCGCCGTCGCGCGTTCACTCGCGAGGAAACGGGTCCATCCCTTTCGAAACGGTTCTAAGAACCCAGCAGTCTTCTTAAGCAGGCACGTTTCTGCGCGCACACCTGCTTATGGGTTCACGCGCGCGCGCGGAGATCAGATTCACCGTGCCGACGTCAACCATCCCATGGTTAGCGGGCGAGCGGACGTAACGTGGACGTGATCGAGACCGAGCGGCTTCTCCTCGAGCCCTTGGACGTGTTCCGGCTGGAAGAGTTCGTTGCGCTCACCGCTGATCCCGAGACGATGCAGTACTGGGCGCCCGGCGGCGCCTTTAGGCGTGAGGTGGCGGAGCGGAACTTCGCCGCGTCGCTCGCACGTCTCCGTGAACACGGTTTCGGCAGACGGTGGATCGTGGCGAAGGAGGATGGTGCCGGGCTGGGCTTCACCGACACCAAGTACTTTGGCCAAGGCTGCGCTGACGTCTCGGCTGACGAGGTCGAGATCGGTTGGATGCTCACGCGCGCGGCCTGGGGTCAGGGGTATGCGACGGAGGCCGCAATCGCCGTCCGTGACGAAGCGTTCGAGCGGCTCAAGCTTGAGGGCATCGTCGCCGTCCATCATCCTGTGAACGCGGCGTCGGGACGGATCATGGAGAAGCTCGGGATGGCGTTCGAGCGCGAGCTCGTTGCCAGGAACGGTTGGCCGTTTCGCCTTTACCGACTGCCGCGGGAGCGATGGGCGTCAACGCGATGACCCGCTGCACGCTTCGGTACCGTTAGCGGCTCAGTCTGAAGGTCTCAAGCCTCCGATGTGGGGACCTGCCGCCAAGCACGAACCGCTTGGAGGAGAAGCAAGGCGAGCGAGACTGGCCACAGAAAGTAGAGGTAACTGGCGTGCGCAGAGCCGCACGTTCGGACTACGTACGTCGCTGAGTCGAGAGCGACCAGCCCGATCGCGATGCCGAGCGCGGCAGCGCCGAGGAGCAGGATGGCGGCGAGAAGGCGTCTCCGCTTCCGCGCGAGGAAGATGAAGACCAGCTCCGCCGGTGTGGCGAACGAGACCAGAGCGAGTCCGCCGTAGACGTTTGAGCCGCGTACCGTTGTCCCCGAGCAGAGAAGCGTCACGGAGAGATCGAACTGCGCGTACGTGACCATCGCGGCGGCGAACGCGACGAGCATGCTGAGCACGGCCAGCGACGCCGGCCGGACGAGAAGGCGCGCCAGTCTGCGCGGGAAAGAGGTCACTGCCGCATCTCGATAGAGCATCCCGCCGCATGAATTTCAGAGCAAGCGCTCGCACGGGTGCACGGTGCGCAAGTGGATGCCGATCCTCAGCACCAACGCACGCACCATTAGAGCGGCGCGGCTCAATCGTCCGTCGTACTCCTGCCAGAACTGTTCGTACAGCTGCTGTTCGTAGTCATCGGCGGGCGTCTTCGCAGTGCCCACGAACGCGTGGGGTGCGAAAACTCAATGCGTGTCCCGGGGAATCAGCGAATTGCAGGCAGAACGCTAATTTCGGTACCCAACAAGTGCGACGCCGACTGCCGCTGGGCTTCTTCAGGAGAGCCGCGGTGTCTCGACGCGGCGGTGGACGATGGCGTTGCCGCGTTTGCCTGTCTGGTGGAGGACGCCGAGTGCTCGCAGGCAGTAGGCCATTTGTTGGGCGAGCCGGCGCTCGATCGCGGCTGCCTCGGGGAGCTGGGCGGTGTCGAAGAGCTCGGGCAGGCTGGGCGGGAGCAGCTGGGCGGCATCGTCGGGGCAGGCGATGCGGACGCAGCGTTCGACCGAGACGAGCCGGCGGCCGGCCACGACCCAGCCGTGCCGGCGGAACGCCTGCCCCTGGCGGTGGACGCGAAGCTCGTCTTGGTGGGTGAGGATCACGTCGAGCTCGAAGCGCGGGCGGCCGAGCAGCGAGGGGATGCTGACGAGCCGGTTGAAGATGTCCTCGACCCGTCCGCGCCGCGGTGAGCGACGGGCGGACAGTAGCTCGCCCTCGTCGGAGAGCCTGGTGATCGTGCGAACGAGTGGCACGGGCGCGACCAGTCGCACCCGGTGTTGCCGTGTCAGCAGCTCGAGCTTGCGTCGCAGCGGCGCGAAGCCGCCGGTCTGGATCTCGACCAGCAGCTCGCCGCGGACGAGATCGACGACGAAACCGTCGACCACCTGCTCGACGCGATCGCCGCGGCGTCGGTACCAGTCCT
>WNGF01011095.1_pt1 | contig 13251 bp, 15 predicted proteins | sample 5400641 | NCBI WGS metagenome assembly WNGF01 (sample SAMN13153371, study PRJNA577476) | soil metagenome | isolation source: 80 cm soil or saprolite under grassland replicate 2 | place: USA:California | collected 2016-06-15
TGAAGCAGGCGACAGAGCGCCATGTAAACGAACGACCAGAGCACGCACGACCTCCCGAGCTAGGAAACGGCGAAGCTATCGAGCCCACGAGCAACCCCCACCGCTCAAACCGCGAACCGAGTTTCTGAACCCCACGGGTACAAAATCCGCCCCTCGAAGTCAGATGAGAAAACGAAAGGCCCGGGTTACCGGGCCTTTCGCAGTAGCGGGGGCAGGATTTGAACCTGCGACCTCCGGGTTATGAGACGCGCCGATCTAGGTGATCTGAGGTGAGATTGGCTCGTCTAGGCCATTCCCGATCCCGCTCGATCAGTCTGGATCAGCTCAGATGGGTACAAGATGGGTACAAAATTCACGTCAGATCTGACAACACGGTTCTCCCCCACGCAGGCTTGGCGCTAGCCGGGGCCGCACCCCTCGACCTCCTGGGTGCGATTTCGAGGAAAGCCTTCGCCATTAGTCGCCGTCCTTCGCCGTCTGTCCAACCACGCGGGGGGGTTTGCCCTGTGGCGTTTGCCGATGCTCGCCACGTTTCGCAACGTCTACTTGACCAAAACTTGACCAAACGGGACACCGCGGAGGCAGGCGATCAGGACGAGCGGCTGCGTGCCGCGAGCGGGTTCGCCGCGGCGCTTCGTCCGTATGGACGCGGTTAGTCCCTTTCCTCCTCCATCGTTCGCACCTCGCGCCACGGAACGCCGTTGTCGAGCGAGTCGAGCTCCGCGCGATCGGCGCGGCCGGATGCGTCAACGACGTAGCGCACACGTCGGCCCCAATGCCGCACGAGGACATCCACCGCCTCTCCAGCGGCGTCTCGGACACGCGCGACGCCCTTGTGCTCGTCCGCAAGCCGCTCAACCGCCGCCAGCTGCGCGCGAGTCTGCGGGACCCATCCGCTGAGCCTTGACGGCTCGTGCCAGTCTCCGGCGGTCGCGGGATTGCGGCATAGCCGCCTCACCGGATCGGTTGCATGCTGATCCGCGAGCGCCCCGGCGCCAACGGCGGCCATACCGATGAAAAAGAGCGGGAGCGACGTGACGGACAGCTGACCGATGCCCAGCCCGACGAGAATCAACAGATTGAAACCAAAGCCCGCGTAGCTCAGAACAGCCCAGTGACGGCCCGGCGGGTGAGGATCGTGGTCGATGACCCACGTCCTCCCGTCGTCGTGGACGAGATGCCGATACAAACAGCCCTCGCGGATCGTTGCGACCTCGAGCGATCCGTCCTGGCAATCGCGCCAGACCGCGTACCCGTCGTACTCTTCGGCGAGCCGCGCCGGGGCCGCCGCCGCGGCGGCCGTTCGTCCAGTCGGCGACCGGTACTTCTTCGTCATCGCAAACGGAGCTAAGCGCTTATCGACGTGGTTGCAACCCTCGAGCGAGGGTTATCGCGCCCCCTGCAGTTGCTGTCGTGCGGGCGCCACGTCTTGGATGGGCCGGCTAGTCAAGAGGCTCAGCCTCGACGGAGGCCGCTCGCTGAGCGTCCGGAGGCAGCCGCTCGCGGGTCCGTGGAGTACGAAGCGCTCGTGGTTCGCTCCGACATACATCTCGTACGCAGGTCCGCGTCGTCGGACGCGTCATTCGTCACCGCGTCATCGTAGGGGGAAGCTCGCGTTTCAGGGTGAAGTATGTCCGACGTTTGAGGGATAATATCCCTCTTATGTCGGACAAAGTTGACCATGACGGCCTCTATCGGATCGCTGAGTCCCAGGCCGGCTACTTCACCACGGAGCAGGCCCTCGCCGCCGGGATGGATAGGAGCACGCTCCACCACCACGCCCGGCCCGGGGGCCGCTACGAACGCGTCCGCCGCGGCCTCTACCGCCTGCGTCACTTCCCTACGGGACAGCACGAGCACGTCGTCGCCGCCTGGCTTGCACTGCCGAGCCCGGCCGTCGTCTCACACGAGAGCGCACTCGAGCTCTACGAGCTCTCCGACGTGATCCCGAACGCCGTCCACATCACACTGCCTCGGGCAAAGCGCGGCCAGCGTGCACGACCTGGCGTTCGCTTCCACACGCTTGAACATCCCCCCGCCCCGAACGAGATACGCCGCGTCGCCGGCGTGCTGACGACGAGCCCCGAGCGCACCATCGTCGATGCACTCGAAAATGGCACCCAACCGGAACAGATCGAGCTAGCCGTCCGCCAAGCGCTCGAGCGCAGCCTGACGACGCCCCGGCGGCTGCGCGCCGCAACGGCTGGCCGTCCCACCCGCGTACGGAGCTTCATCGACCGCCTCCTGAAGGAACACGCGGCGTGAGGTACCGCGACGCCGCAGCGTTCCGGCAAGCACTCGAGCAGCGACTTCGCGCACGCGCGGCCGGAGATGGTGCACGTCTGGCGCGCGATCGCAAGCGGGTCGCTTTCGACCGACTTCTCGCGCGCCTCAAGGAGACGGCATCCGGCCGCTGGCTGCTCAAGGGTGGCTTCGCGCTCGATCTGAGACTCGCCGAGCACGCCCGAGCGACCCGCGATGTTGACATCGACTGGCCTGCAGCCGAGGAGGAGCTGTTCGACGCATTGATCGAAGCCGCCGCGCTCAGGACTGAAGACCACTTCACAGTCCAGGTCGAGCGCACGGGCACTCCGCCCGAACGCCTTGGCGGGAGCCATCGCTTCCGTGTCACTGCGATCCTGGCCGACCGATTGTTCGAGACCTTCCTGCTCGACGTGGGGCTGCGATCCGATTCAGTCGCCGAACACGACACGCTCATGACTCCTGACTTGCTTGCCTTCGCCGATATCGATCCGGTCGAAATCCCGGCGGTGCCACTCGAACGACACATCGCCGAGAAGCTGCACGCATATACCCACCGCTACGCCGACGACCGGCCGAGCTCTCGCGCGAAGGACCTGATCGACATCGTCCTCATGAGCGAGCTCGCGTCCTTCGAGTTCGAACGACTGCGGGACGTGATCGTACGATTGTTCGAGGCACGCGCGACGCACGAGCTTCCGGCATCCGTACCCGCGCCCCCGCGCGAGTGGGCGCAGCCGTATCGAGCGCTTGCGGAGGAGGTTGGACTTGATCCCGAGCTATCGGACGGACACGGCCTCGCCGCCGCCTTCCTCGACCCCGTCCTCTCCGCCGATTCCGGCTTTGTGCGCTGGGACGGGGACGCGCACGAGTGGCGACGGAGCTGATCGCAGGAGGATTGTCCGGAGCCGGCTAACGCGGATCTCGAGCGCGCGCGTGCCGACGACGACGGAGGCGCTCGGCGCCCCTCCGAAGGGCGGCAGTCTCCGCTTGGCCGAAGCCGAGCCCTCCCCCCAGAACGAGAGGATCAACGCGCTACCTGGCTCTGCGAGAGCGACTGCACCTCGAGCCGGTCGCAGAGACCTTCCTTCCACAGAGCGACAACCGAATCGGGCGCCGGCTCGCCCGTTCGAACGACGGCCACGACCCGTGCCGCACTGGTCCTAGCTACATGCTGACGAAGGTCGCCGAGGCATCGTCGAGCAAATGAGCATCGTCCACGCCGACGACCAGCTGCCGGGTATCTGCTTGTTCGAAGAGGGCGTGAACGGCTTGACGGAGGAGTTCGAGGCGGCTTTGGCCCAGCCTGGCAGGGACAGGCAGCAGGTGTGCAAGGCATCCAAATGGGATGGACGCAGCGGCACGTGACGCCGTGATCAATTGAGTGGCGAAACCGCGGGACCGACTCTCATCGAGCGCCTCAAGGGCGAGGCGCGTCTTCCCGATGCCGGCCGCACCCGCAAGCACGAGCCCCCGACCGTCGGGACCGGCCAAGACGTCCTTTATGAGGGCGAGCTCCTCCAGGCGTCCGACCAACGGCCATTGTGCCGCCTGTTTCGACGGCACCGCGTGCGCCGCAGGCGCACTGCTCGCCACGCTTCCCCCTCGGTCGACGGCTTCTTTATCGCGCCTCTCAGCTGCACTGTCAAGGAGCTCGCCAACACTGTGAATGTGCGCAGACGGCGCACGTCCCCACAAGTGCCGTTAACGAAAAGAGTCGCCGGACGGGAGCCGTTCGTAGCCTCCCGCCCGACGGCCGCGCAGTGGGACTGAATCTAAAAACCGAACTTGCCGCCGAGGATCGTCGTCTCGCCCGGGCAGACCGGGAACCCGACGCAAATGCTGGAGCCCCGGGGGAAGAAGTTCCCCAGGTCCGTGGTAAGCGTCCCCTCCATGCGACTCAGGGTGATTGTTCCGTCTTGAGTGCCGCAAGGATCCCCGGGTCTCCCGACGCCGGCGCCGATGCTCACGCCTAGGAGGGTGCCGTCGGGCAAGTTCACGTTCTTCACTTCAACCACGAGCGTGGTGTCAAAGCTGCCGTCTTTTGCGACCGTTGCATCGGCTCGTGCCCGGCCCTCGGGAACGACGCCACCGATGGCGGGACCGGAGAGCGTCGCCTCCGTCGTAGTGCCACCAGCCAATGCCACACCGGACCCACCGGTCACCGGTATGACCAAGACGCTTGCCACGGCGAGACCGATGAGGACCCTAGACCACGTCGTCTTCATGACCTGTCTCTCCTTGTCATGCCAATGGATACGCCACTCCTTATGCCAATGAATACGCCACGATGAGCCGCGCGGATTGCTCGCTCCCTGCACATCCCGCGCATCTGCCGCCGTTGCCATCGCAGGCGACGGGTGACGGGTGGGAGCCCTGGCCGGAGCTCGGCCGGAGGGATCTGCGATCCCGTCGGTTTCTGCTGCCAGAGGAGGAAACGATGAATCACGAGCAGACACAGGCCGACCTGGAGTTGCTGCTCGACTGGATTGACGCCCTGCGCCGCTGCCCCGGTCGCCAACCTGGCGCAATCCGACAAAGGGGTCGTCTTACGGAATCCTCGCCAGCGGCACGCACGCTGAGCTTGCGCGCCGAACATGCCGAACGCGTGCTTGGCGGGGTCATTCTTCCGCGCACCGTCCTCACCGAACGACTCGATCGCAGCTACCCGCCCGTTCTTTGCTACATCGCTCCGCGATGGCGGATGCACCGCCAGACCCGACGACGTCCGACGCATCGTCGACGCGGCCCGCCGCTTCGGTTTTCCCGCCTGGCACATGCGTGGACACGGCACGTGAGAAGATCTGGGCCGGGCCTATCCCGCGGACTCGCCGCGAGTACCTCGTCGAGATCCGACTGGTCGCTATGAATGGCTCCGAGCTCGACCGAATCCGCACTCCAGCCTTCCGCGGTCTCGGCTAGCTCACACGCACGAAGCCTCGCAGTGGCGCAGTTCGACGATGGGTGCTCGCACTATCGGAGTGCGAGTCGGCGGGGCTTACCGGGTGGTGGTGGTGCTGTGGGAGTTCGCCGGCAAGCGGCTCCGCCGGACGAGGCGTGGGACTCACTCGGCCAGACGCTTTGCCGGATCCTCGAGGAGCGCCTGAGGGGTTTCAAAAACCTGGTTCACGCTGCGGCTCGGTGGTACTCGTGGATGAGTCCGCCGAGATCGTCGTGCGATCCGTCGCGCCCGAACCGGTCGCCGGTAGGTTCGTAAACTCGGTCGTGGACGATTTGCAGGGGAATCGCGCCGGAGCCCGGGAGGCGTGACTAGCGGATCGGATGGCTGTCGTCACGCTGGCGACGGCCGCTCGACCTTTCTCGCCGATGGTCTCGAGCGGCAGACGAGCTCGGCTTCGCCCTCGCAGAGCTGAAAATCTGCTCGGCGGAGAACCTCAGCAGCGACGGGGAGGGCGAGCCCTCGCGGTCATCGGCCACTTCTCCTCCGCTACGGGAAGTTGCGGCCCGAGATGGCGGGGCCACGGATCAGGATTTCCCTGGAAATCCCATCACGACCGAGTTTATGAACCCTACGGGTACAAAGTTGGGTACAAAATCGCATCGACGTAGCCCGGAGAGAAAACAAAAGGCCCGCGTTTGCGGGCCTTTCGCAGTAGCGGGGGCAGGATTTGAACCTGCGACCTCCGGGTTATGAGACTCGTCGATCCAGGTCATCTGAGATCAGATTGGCTTGTCTAGGCCATTTCCGAGCATGCTCGATCACGTGAGATCAGCTCAGATGGGTACAAAATGGGTACAAAATCCGCGTCAGTTTTGACAACACCGCCGCGAAGTTCGAGTCCAGCCCGCTGGGCGGAACTTGTCGGTGCGCAAACCATGCTTTCGCAACCGCGCCAGCGTTGGAGATCAGGTGAAACTCGGCCGGTGTGACTTGGCAGTGCGAAACCACGTGCTCGTGACAGCCGAGTCGCTGAGCCTTCGGCACTGAATCGCCTTCGCCGGGTCGAGGTCGCGGCCGGCGCTCGCTCCCGCGGAGGTGTGAACCGCCGCGGGAGGTGGACGGCTATCCTGCGCGGCCGTGAATCGGGCGGACAAGCCAGCCACGAGCGAGGTCGTCGCACCAGCTGTTGCGATGCTCGGCGAGCTTGCCTTGCGCGTCACTGACTTCGCGGCAATGCGGGTCTTCTACCGCGACGTGGTCGGCCTCGAGGTGTGGCGCGAAGGCGACGATCACGTCTTTTTCAAGGTCGCCGAAGGCGTGAAAGGGCACCCCCAAGCGCTTGTCCTGTTCGACCGCGGCCTCGCGGTTGCGTCGGAGACGTCCACGCTCGACCATCTCGCGTTCGTCATCGACCTCGACGACTACGATGCGCGCCGGAGCCAGCTCGAAGGCCTGGGCCTACGCGTGACGCCGAAGGAGTTCCCCTTCTTCCATTGGCGGGCGCTCTTCGTCACGGATCCGGACGGCAATACGGTCGAGTTCGTCTGCTACGACCCCAAGGTGTAGCGGCCGGCCGTATCGGACAGCGACGCCCCGTTGGTAGTGCGCAACTTGTCAGCGCGCAAACGTCACACTGCGGTCTTGCGCACTGCCAAGTTCAGTGGGCGGAACTTGGCAGTGCGCAAACCGCGCGTTTGCGGCGCCCGCGCTCAGGCTGGCATAAGTCGACCCGAAGCCTGGGCGCTCGCGGCGGTGTCGAGCCGAAGGCGGGCCACAGCGCCCGAACTGACGCTTCAGTCAACGCGCTACGCGAAAGCCGTGGTTACGGTAGTGCGAATCGTCCAGTTGTGACAGGAGCACCTGACCGGTTCCCCATTCGATCAAGCCGGCTCGCGAACTTCGTCAACGGCTAGCGATGGCGAGTTAGGCTCTTCTATGAGCACTCCTCTGGCGCCGGTGCCGAGATGATGTGGGTCTCGGACCCGGGGGGCAGGATGAAGAAGAAATAGGCCTCTGCCCCTGATGGTCCGGCGATCGCACGGTGAACGTGACCGAACCCGGGATCCACAAATCCACGACCTGCGGTGTACGTTCGGTCGCGGCACGCGTTGGTGCCCGCGTCTTCGTACGTCAGCGAACCGCTGACGACCATGCCGAACACCGGCCCCGGGTGGCTATGCCACGGAAACGCCTGGTTCGGCGGAAACCTCAGGTGTTGGACGAACACATCGGCGCCGTTCGGTTCTGCTGCCCGCGCAAGCGGGGAGATCGGAACGTCCGCCACGTAATTGTGCGCGACGAAGAATCCTGTCGGCACGGTCGCTGGATCAATCTCGGTGACGTGAGACGCAATCGCAGCACCGACACCGACGACGACGGCCGCGGTTGCGAGCGCCAACACGACCTTGAGCCGCATCTCGCTGCCCTCCTCTCCTCGGTCGGGGCCACTCGACCGAGCTCCTGGTTTGCGTCAGAAATTTCGAGCACGCGCTGGCTTGTGGCAATACGACGTTCGTCGTATCTTGGAGTCGTGGCGCACCCGAGTGATCGCGATCTGCGCAAGGCTCTCGAGTTCGTGCATGTTGCATCGTCCGGCCACGGCTCTGACCCGTTCCCACAGCCGGCCGTGGATCTGCTTGTCCAGGTGGTCCCTGCCGAGTTCATCGGCTACTACGAATGGGACAATCAGGCACGATTTCGACCGATCACGTCGGTGGAATTCCCGGTCGTCCCGGTAGCGGCCGAGGTCGCTGAGGCGCGCATGGAGTACTGCTGGTCCTATCCGCTGAGCATCTTGCTGCGGCAGTCAGAGACGCGCGCGCTCAAGATCTCGGACTTCGTTTCCCTTCGGGAGCTCCATCGATTGGACTACTACGACGCCGTTCTCCGCCCCTTCCGGATCGAGCACCAAATGCGGCTTTGGCTCTCGGCGCCCCCAGGAATCTCCCGAGTCTTCTACTTCAGTCGCCAGCGTGCCCAGGGCGACTTCGGGGAGCGCGATCGCCGCTTACTCGAGCTGCTGCGGCCGTTCCTGGTCGCGACTCGAGAGCGATTCGAGCTCCGTCACGCGACGACCCCGACAAACAGCGGCTCCCTGACCGAACGCGAGGCGGAGATTCTGCGCTGGGTGGCTCGCGGGAAGACGAACCGGGAGATCGCCTCGCTCCTGTTCGTCTCGCCACACACCGTCCGCAAGCATCTCGAGAACGCCTATGAGAAGCTCGGCGTGCATACACGGACGGCTGCGATCGCCCGGGCGTTCGCCCATCGAAACTAGACAGCCCTTGGTCAGAGCTTGCAAGGTCTTGCGCACCGCCAAGTTCAGTGGGCGGAACTTGTCGGTGCGCAAACCAAGCGTTGCTTAGCGCTGAGCCACTCGCTGTCTGAACGGTTACGGAAATCCAAGCCGCGAATGCGCCAGAGCCCGGCGAAGCCGGCCGGCAGGCTTGTCTCCGGGCCTTGGGAGACAGTCGGAGACGGCCTTATCCTGCGGTAATGCGGACGCTTGGGCGCGTGGGGTGCACAAACTCGATCTTCCCTGCAAAACGCCGATTGAGCCGCCACGGCTGACGTCACCGCGTACGGGACGGATCACGCCGAACAACTCTGAGGTTGATCGTCGGATCGCGCTGCCCTTCCGGTCCCCCGAGGCCGAGCGCAAACCACGCCGCAAGCGCACGCGCGCCGGCGAGCCGTGCCACTCGTGGCCGACCCTCCTCCGCCACCTCGCCTGCGCTGCCGCACCACGATCCGCCTCGCCGGCACCAACGGCAACTTCGACCCACTCACCGAACGGACACCCGTGCAAGCCCGCGCGCTCGAGCTTGCACGCACGGCAGAGCTCCCACCGTGGTCACGAACGCGTCAGCTCGCCGGCCGGCGCGCAACCGCCGCTGGCAAGCCAAAGCCCGCCACCTAATCAGGGGGACCTTAGGACTAGATCGCGGTCTCGGCTCGGTCGAGGTCGTCGGCAGCGACGACGAGCCGTGTTCCCGTGGCGAGGTAGGCGAGCTTGAGGTTGACGCCGGCAGCCGCGATCCGTCGCGTGACGCCGCCGAGGACGCCCGGCCGGTCCTCGAGCTGGACGAGGATCACGTCCTGCTCGCCGGTTACCTCCAGCCCCGCCTCCTTCAGCGCGCGCCGCGCCCCGTCCGCGTCTTCGACGCAGATATGCGCGACCGCCTTGCCGTCCTCGACGTACGCGCACGCGCCTTCGATGTTGATGTTCGCGCGTCCGGTCGCCTCGCCGAGCGCTGCGAGCGAGCCCGGCTGGTCGGTCAGTGAGATCGTGAGATCTTTCATGGCGCGGTCCTACGCCTCGCGGCGCCGCCGGTCAAGGGATGCGCGGTCACACGCACGCGGATCGCGGAACCCTACGGGCTCAGAGCGTCGGGGCGGAGCGTCACGGTCGGAGCTCACCGCTCGCTCTGTTCGGCAGCTCACGGGATCGCAACCCGGAACGGCTCCGGTTGAGTACCGTCGATGTCGGTGAAGCCGTACTCGCGCGCGAGTTCCCCCACCGTCAGGAGCCGTCCCGACTTTTCCATCACGTTCGGGTCGGCCGCGAGCGTTGCGACCGCGCGCCCCAGGTACTCCGGCGATTCCGTTACCCCGAGGTGTCCGGGCGCGACCGCGACCGCCGCCACCTCGTTTGCGTGCAGCTCCTCCGCCATCCCATAAGCCGCCGAGATATGCGCCAAAGGCCCAGGCGATCGTGCTCACGATCAGCTTCGGACGCCTGCCGCCCTGTTCAAGAAGAAGCGGTACTGCTAAGCGAGCCGCTACGAAATGGGCGCGGACGCCTGCGATGAACATTGCATCCCAGCGCCACAGCGGCTGCTGCCAGAACGGTGCGTCGAAGAACGGCGCGTCGGTTTCGCCGCGCTGCTCGGTTTCGCCGCGCTGCTCGTAACCGCCCCAGGCGTTGTTCACGAGCAGGTCGAGGCGGCCGCGCTGGCGGCGGACGTGCTCGAAAAGCCGCTCGACGTCCGCGTCGACGGTGTGGTCACAGCGAACCGCGATGCCGATGCCGCCGCGCTGGCTCACCAGCTCGGCGGTGTCCTCGATCGTGCCGGAGCGACCCTCCGTCGCACGACCGCCGCGGACGCTGCGGCCGGTGACGTAGACGGTCGCCCCAGTCTCGCCGAGCACGGCTGCGATCGCGCGCCCGGCACCTCGACTCGCGCCGGTGACGACCGCGACGCGGTCACTCAGATCAACGCGGAACTCCTTCGTCACCGCTGGTCATTCTCGCCCGACGTCGTGCCTCCCCCGGACCGCTACGACCTCAGGCGGTCTGTAAGGAGGGCGGAGCGGTGAGAACCGCTCCGCCCGGGCAATTCGCTGCTGCTACGTGGTTTACGACCCTCTACGAGATCGGTTCGAACCCCAATTTCTCGGCCGGTTCGCAGAGCAGATCGAAGGACGTGATCGTGAACGTGTCGCTCTCGAACTGGTTCATGACGCCAAACGACGTCGCCTCGGTGCGCTGCGGAGCCTTGATGTCGTAGCAGGTGAGGTGCACCTCCCGCTCCTCGATGCGCGTCCTCACACCGGCGTGGATCTTCTCGACCGGATTGCAGAAGTACTCTGGCTGCTCCACTCGCACGGTGTCCGAGCCGAACTGGTCGTCCAGGGTGACCGTGGCTCCGACCCGCGCCCCCGTCACGTCGTAACACCAGAAGTGGTTGAGCTTCGTGGGGAAGCCAAGCTCGCCGACCAGTTTCTGCGTGGGGACGAGGAGCACGCGTGCCCCCACGGCCTCGAGCGTGCGCGGACCGAACTGGTCCTCGGTGAACACCCGCAGATGCGGGGTGAGCTCGTGCGCCGCCCCGTACATGGTCAGGTGCTCTTCCGGCGCCAAGATCGGGAGCCCGTTCTTCGAAGTCGGCGCACAGAACTGCAGCGGCTCGTCGATCGTCAGCGTCACGTCCTGCAGGAACTGGTCGCTGAGGGTGACGGTCTGCGCAGGCTGAGGCGTCTGCGTGCTGATCGTGTAGCAGCGGAAGTGTGTCTCCCTTTCGAAGTTGACGCGCCCGGCCTGAGCGGTGGGTACCCCGATCGTCAACAGGAAGCCGAGCAGCCCAAACGCGATGACCCGGCGCATGCTTCGCTTCATGGAATCCTCCTCCCCGACCCCGCCCATGGGAGTTACCCCCCGCGGCACGCATCGCAAACCATCTCCGCTGAACGGCGGTAGCGACGGGCGCCGAGCCCCAGAACGGCGACGACGAGGGCCGACAGCGCTGAACGAGAGCGATCCGGCGCCGCTGGCCGGGCTGTTCGGTCCCGGCACCGTCTGGCGGGGCATCGAACGAGGCTTCCCATGGTGGCGGCGGGCACCAGACTGACACGGGCCTGACAGGGCCCGGTCGGTCCTCGAGCAACAGAAGTGGTCGGCCCGACGGCCAAGCCACGAAGGACCTCGAGCGAGTGAACGGTCCTCGAGCAACAGAAGTGGTCGGCCCGACGGCCAAGCCACGAAGGACCTCGAGCGAGTGAATTCATCGACGCCAGCGAGCAAGCGCTCGTCCTCGGCGTCTACCGGATCACCACAGACGGAAGCCGCGGCGAGTCCTTCGTCTTCCAGCTCGTCACCGCGAGCGATGAACGGATCGCGCACATCCAGGACTACCCGCGCGCAAGGAGAAGGCGCTCGACGCCGCGCTCGCTGCCTGACGGCGCTCATAGCCAGAACTTGGCCCCCCGCGTGCGACCAGTCCGCGCGCTAAACGGCTCGAGCCGCCCCGACGAAGATGGACGCTCATGGAACCCGTAGCGGCACGTGAAGGGCCCATTATTCGTGTCGCGCCTCACGCGGCGGCTCGGGCTCGGTAGTACTCGTGGATGAGGCCGCCGAGCCGGTCGTGGCGACAGACCTCGCCCACGGTCGGTGTTGCGCATGGGTTGGTCGGATCTGGTGGGCGGAGACCAACTCCACGATGCGGCCTCTGCGTGTTGTAGTGCTCGACGTAGAGGCGGAGGACGCGTTCGAGGTGGCGACGGTTGAGGATCAGCAGCCAGTCGAGACACTCCGAACGCACGGTTCGGACGAAACGCTCGGCAATGGCATTCGCTCTCGGCGCCCGCAGCGGCGTCTTCACGGTCCGGATGCGCTCGCTGCGGAGAACCTCGTCGAAGGCGGCGCTGTACTTGCTGTCGCGGTCACGGATCAGGAAGCGCACGCCTCGATCGCCGAAGTCGAGACCAAGATTGCGCGCCTGCTGGGTAACCCAGGCGCCGGTGGGATTTGTTGTACAGCCCGCGAACCAGACGCGACGGCTCGCATGCGCGATGAAGAACAACACGTAATAGCGGCGCAAGAAGAGGCTCTCGACCGTGAAGAAATCGCACGCGACGATGCCCGCCGCTTGCGCACGCAGAAACTCACGCCAACTCGGTCCTGAGCGCCTCGGTGCCGGCTCCAGCCCCGCTCGAGCGAGCAGCCGACGGATGCTCGTGGGAGAGACCTTGAAGCCGAGCTTGGCCAGCTCGCCGCAGATTCGACGTTGGCCCCAGCGAGGGTTCTCGCGTGCGAGCCGCAGCGCCAGCTCCCGCACCTCAGCTGCCAGCGGCGGCCGTCCGCGCCGGGCAGCAGGCTCTCGCCACTTCCGCCGGACGAGCGCTCGATGCCAGCGCAGAAGCGTCCGTGGCGTGACCAGAAGCACGCCACGCGAGGGGCGCGGCAGGTGGCAGGCCGCGGCCGCAAGCAGCGCCCGATCCGCCACGTTGAGCTTCGGCCGCGCAACTTGGCGGCGCAGAACCTCGAGCTCGTGACGCAGCACCAGCAGCTCGACGTCCTTTAGGTCCAATCCGCGGCGACTCCGAACAAGTGCGCGAAGCAGAGCCCTGAACGCGAGGTAGAGGAAGGAGAAGGCCATGCCGCCGATCCTCCCAGCCCTCGCCCAGAAGTGAGACGACACGAATATTGGCGCCCTTCACGGGTCGTAGTGTCCGGACATGCCTATCCAACGTCTGCTCGCTGAGGGCTTTACCCTCGCCTATTGGTTGCTGCGCTGCCTGCTGGAGTTGCTGCTGTTGCTCGCTCGTTCCGAGCAGCGGAAGGAGGTGGAGATCCTGTTGTTGCG
>WNGF01007416.1_pt1 | contig 13244 bp, 13 predicted proteins | sample 5400641 | NCBI WGS metagenome assembly WNGF01 (sample SAMN13153371, study PRJNA577476) | soil metagenome | isolation source: 80 cm soil or saprolite under grassland replicate 2 | place: USA:California | collected 2016-06-15
CTGGTTGCCCTCGGCCGCGACGACCGTGACGCCGTGCCGCTCGGCGAACAGGATCGCGCGCGCCTCTGCCGCCCAAATTGCCCGCTGTGTCGGGTCGTTCTTGCAGTTGAACAGGAAGGGGTCGGCGAAGTAGCTGTTGTTCGTGACGTCCACGTGGTGCGAGGCCGCCCACATGAATGAGCAGACGACGGCTTCCGGGAAGAAGAACCCGTCGCCGTTACCGGCCTTGATCCCTGCGATGTGCACGTTCGGCGCCACGCCGACGATGCCGATGCCGTTGCTCGCCGCCGCGATGGTTCCGGCGGTGTGCGTTCCGTGGCCGTTGTCGTCCTGGGCCGCGGCCCCCGAGACGGGGGCGCCACTGACGCAGTTCGCGCTGTTCGCGACGTCGATGTTCGGCGTGAGATCCGGATGGGCGAAGTCGATGCCCGTGTCGATGTCGCCGACGAGCACCGCCGGGCTACCGCCCGTGATCGCATGTGCCTCTGGGGTGTGGATCTGGCGCATGTCCCACTGCCGCCCGGAGAGCGTGTCGGAATCCGTTGCCGGTGCATTCGCGAGATCGCGGGTGGCGGCCCCTCGTCCGTCGCTGCCTGGTCCGGCAGCTGAGACGCGAAACCCGCCGTCGAAGACACGTTCTCGATCCGCGTGTCCTGCAGCAGATTCGCATGCATCTCCTCCCCTCTTAGCTCCGAGCCCCTGCCCGGAGTCCGCGGGAACCTTAAGGCCTAGCGACGTAAGGTGTACAGGTGAGAGCGCGGGAGCTCGGGATCGCGATCGGCGAGGGCCGTCCTGGGGACCGGAACGCGATCACGGACGTCGACGGTGTCCGGATCGGTCACACCACGCTCATCGAGGGCGACGGGGTGCGCACGGGCGTCACGGTGCTCGTCCTTCCGGAGCTGCCGCTCTTCGCCGGCTGCCACCGACTGAACGGGAACGGTGAGCTGACCGGGCTCGAATGGGTGCGCGAGTCCGGCTTGCTGACGACGCCGATCGGACTCACCAACACCTTCAGCGTCGGCGTCGTGCGCGACGCAATCGCCGCGATCTCGGCAGAGGAGGACGCGTGGGCGCTGCCGGTCGTCGGAGAAACTTATGACGGCTTCCTCAACGACATCCGCGGCCAGCACGTGACCGCGGAGCACGTTCGTGCGGCCCTACAGGGAGCATCAGGCGAGGCTGTCGAAGAAGGCAGCGTCGGCGGAGGCACCGGCATGATCTGCCACGGCTTCAAGGGCGGCATCGGCACCTCGTCACGCGAGGCCGATGGCTACACCGTCGGCGTGCTCGTCCAGGCGAACTACGGCCGCCGGAGCCGCTTCCGCGTCGACGGCGTACCCGTCGGGAAGCTGATCGGCGACCGCGTCCCGGAGCCGCAGCGTCCTGACGAGGCGGGTTCGATCATCGGCGTCGTCGCGACGGACGCTCCGCTCCTCCCGCATCAGTGTGATCGTCTCGCCCAGCGCGCTGGCCTCGGCGTGGGGCGAATGGGCGGCACCGGCGCCCATTCGAGCGGCGACCTCTTCCTCGCCTTCGCCACGGGCAACCGGGGGCTCGCCTCGGGCGAGCGGGAAGTGCAGCTTCGGATGCTCTCGGACACCGAGATCACCCCGTTCTACGACGCGGTGATCGAAGCGACCGAGGAGGCGATCCTCAACGCGCTGCTCGCGGCCGAGACCATGACCGGCCGCGACGGCAACACGGCGCATGCCCTGGAGCCGGCGCTACTGGTCGAGACCTGGGAGCGAGCTAGGCAATCCTGAGCCGGCGCCGCTCGAGCGGCCGGTCGCGCAAAGCGCGCCGCTCGCGCTCGCTCAAGGCGTTTACCGGGGCCCAGCCGACGTACCCGCAGCGCGGACACTCGGGATTGGCCTGCCGCAACGGAGTGGAGCTTGCCTGCCTGTGACTACCGCAGCGGAGGCACTCGACGACGAGCGACTCCATCTGGACAACTGTGGTCCACGAGGAGGAGGCGCGCCTCCCCCGTTCGGGGAATGGGGAGACGCGCCGGAGCTAGGCCGTTTCGGCCGCGACGCCCTCCGCTGCCTCGAGCAGCTCGTCCCACGTCCGCAGCTTCACTCGCGGACGACCCAGCTTCTCGCCCGCGGCCCGCTCGAGCTCGTCGATCGACGTCCAGCCCGCATAGAGGACCGCGCGAACGCCTCGCTCCGCGAGCAGCGTCTCCGGCGCCTCGGCGCTGGCCTCCTCCTTGTGCGCGACGCGTCCCTCGTGCACATCCTCGAGCAGGAGCGCGACCGTCTCCATCGCGTCTTTCTTGTTGGTCCCGATGATCCCCGTGGGGCCCCGCTTGATCCAGCCGGCGCAATAGACACGCGGGACGGGATCGCTGTCGTCGCCGAGAACGCGCCCGCAATCGTTACGGAGCGTCCCGCGCCGCTCGTCGAACGGGAGATCCGGAAGGCCGACGCCCCGATAGCCGATGCTGCGGAAGACGAGCCCGCAGGCGATCGTCTCGCGCTCCTCCGTCGGCATCGCCACCAGGCGGTCGTCTCTCTCCTCGAGCCGGTTGCACACCAGCTCGATCGCCTCGACCTTCCCGTCACCGTGCAGTGCGGCAGGGGAGAGAAGAAAGCGAAACCGAATCGTCACCGGCTTGCCGCTCGGCTCACGCGCGGCGAAGTCGCGCAAAACGTCGAGGTTTCGACGGCTATTCGTGTCGTGCTCGAGGCCGGCCTCGCTGACGGGATCGAGCTCGAGCTCCGCCGGGTCGACAGCGACGTCGGCACCGGCGAGCTCACCCATCTCCTTGAGCTCCTGGGTCGTCCACGATGCCTGTGCCGGACCCCGGCGCCCCACGATGACGATCTCGGGGATCGTCGATTCGCCGATCGCCGTCATGGCCGGATCGGTCGTGTCCGTCGGCGCGAGCTCTTCCGGGGTCAGCGCGAGCATGCGGGCGACGTCGAGCGCGACGTTCCCGTTCCCGATTACCACGGCACGCTCGACGTTCAGGTCGAACGACAGGTGCTGGTAGTCGGGGTGGCCGTTGTACCAGGCCACGAATTCAGTGGCCGACCATGACCCCGGTAGATCTTCCCCTGGGACGCCCAGCCGGCGGTCGGTCTGCGAGCCGAAGGCGTAGACGACGGCGTCGTAGAGACGTACGAGATCGGCGTGCGAGAGATCGCGGCCGACCTCGACGTTGCCGAAGAATCTGAAGCCGGGCTTCAAGGCGATCCGCTCGAATGCGCGCGAGACGCTCTTCAGCTTCGGGTGGTCGGGCGCAACCCCAAGCCGAACGAGCCCCCAAGGGGTGGGCAACCGCTCGATCATGTCGACCTCGATCGGCATCTCCGCATCGAGCAGCGCCCCGGCGGCATAAAAGCCCGCCGGGCCAGAACCAACCACCGCGACACGCAAAGGATGAGGGCCGTCTTCCTTCATCGTCGCGATCGTAGTCGCGCCCCCCCCGCAAAGGGCCGGAGGTTAAGGCCGGCGAAGCCGCTTTAACCGCAGGCCGAACTAACGCGGGCGGGGACGCGCAGCGCCACCGCCCGCAGACCACACCAGCCGCCCACCGCCAAAGAGTGCGCGGGCTCGGCCCGCGCACGTTTCGCGCGAAGCGCCGTACCTATCTCGTAGCGAAAGCGCAGCTTTCGCTACGCAGAGCAGCCTGAGCCGCAGCCGCCGACGGTCGCGTCAGCGTCGCCTTCTTCGACCTGGAAGGAATGGCCGCAGCCGCACGAGGAGGTGGCGTTCGGATTGTTGATGGCGAAGCCGGCCGCCTGGATGGAGTCGATGTAGTCGATCTCGGCCCCTTCGAGGTACGGCGCGCTGAACGGATCGACGACGACCTGGACGCCGTGCAGCTCGAACTCGTGGTCGCCCTCGACGGGGCCACGATCGAAGCCGAGCCCGTACTGGAACCCGGAGCAGCCGCCGCCCTGGATGGCAACGCGCAGCACACTGACGTCCTCTTCCTCGGCCATCAGCTGCCTGATCTTCACGGCCGCCGCTTCCGTCACGGTCATCAGCGGCGTCACACGCTCCTGAATCGCCATTCTGTATCGCATCGTAGCAACGTGTCCGGCCCTTCCGAATCCCCCGATCCGCGTGGGTTTGTAACACTCGTCTCAGGCACGGTTGAGCCGTTTTCGCCATGCTTCGTGGCGGAAGGACGAACCTGTTAGGTTCCCGTCCGCTCAGAGGGAGGACGCGTGCTCGACAACTGGCTGCCGTTCCTGATCTACGCGGCCTTCGCGCTGGTGATTCCCGCGTCGATGATGTGGTTCTCCTTCGCCTTCGCCACCCGTCCGCGGCGACGAACGCGCGCGCGGACGACCCCCTTCGAGTCGGGCGTCTCGCTGGGGCCGCCGCAGACCCAGCGCTTCACGATCAGCTTCTACCTCACGGCGATGCTGTTCATCGTCTTCGACATCGAGATCGTCTTTCTCTATCCGCTTGCGGTGATCCTCCACCAGCTCGCGTGGTTCGGCTTCCTCGAGTTCCTCTTCTTCATCGCGATCCTCGTGGTCGCCTACGTCTACGTCTGGCGGAAGGGCGCACTCGAGTGGCAATAGAGAAGGGGCGCCTCCGCGACTACGGCCTCCAGTCCGAGCGCCTCTTGTGGCCGACGAAGGGTCCGGGCGTGTTCGAGCAGGAGGTCGCCGCGATGGAGCAGGCGGTTGGCCTCACGACGTTGGACAAGGCGGTCGCCTGGGCGCAGACGAAATCGATGTGGCCGGACACGTTCGGACTCGCATGCTGCGCGATCGAGATGATGTCGATCGTCTCCGCCCGGTACGACATTGCACGCTTCGGCATGGAGGCGTTCCGCTCCTCTCCCCGGCAGGCCGACCTGCTCATCGTGTCGGGCCGGGTCGCGCACAAGATGGCGGCCCCGCTGCGACAGATCTACGACCAGATGCTCGAGCCGAAGTGGGTGATCGCGATGGGCGCGTGCGCCAGCTCGGGCGGGATGTTCAACAACTACACCACGCTGCAGGGCGTGGACAAGATCGTGGCCGTCGACGTGCACGTGCCGGGCTGCCCCCCGCGCCCGGAGGCACTGATCGAGGGCATCGTCCGCCTGCACGAGAAGGTCATGGCCGGCGTCCCGCCCGCGTACGAGATCCGCGGGGTCGCCTCCTAGTGCCGGGAAAAATGCGTTCGCATTTTTCCCGGGCGAGGGTTAGTCCCATCGCTTCGCTCGGGAGAATTGATTGAACTTCGAAGGCGTTCCCGGGCTCGTGGAGGCGAAGGAGGCGTACGGCGAGACGACGGTCGTCGTCGACGCACCGCGTCTCGTCGAGGCGGCGCTCTACCTCCGCGACGCGCTCGGCTTCGACTTCCTTTCGGACGTGGCCGCGGCGGACTACTTCGGCTGGGCCGGGAAGGGGATCTCGGGCTACATCGCGACGCCCGGCGGGCGCGACCTCAACAAGCCCTCGACGCAGGGCTTCCAACGACTACCGCGGCCGAAGTCCCGCCGCTTCTCCGTCAGCTACCACCTGCTCGCGGTGCGCTCGGGCGCGCCCCGAGTGCGACTGCAGGTGTGGGTGAACGACGGGGAGGCGGTGCCGAGCGTCGTCTCCGTGTGGCCGACCGCCGACTGGCACGAGCGCGAGGCCTGGGATCTGTTCGGGATTCGGTTCGAAGGCCACCCGAATCCTCGTCGCATCCTCATGGAGGACGACTGGGAGGGCCATCCGCTGCGCAAGGACTACCCGCTCGGCGGCGAGCCGGTTCGCTTCTCCGGAGAAGAGTGATGGCCGTCGCCCCCGAGCGTCCGAGGATTTACGAAGGGTCACGCATCCCTGCGCCGATCCCCAGCATCCTTCAGGTGCCCGAGGAGCTGCGTGTGTCCGAGGACGTGCTGACCGTCAACTTCGGGCCGAACCATCCCTCGACGCACGGCGTCCTCCGGCTCGTCGTCGATCTGCACGGCGAGCAAGTGGTCGGGCTCGAAGCCGTGATCGGCTACCTCCACACGGGGTTCGAGAAGAACATGGAGCAGAAGACGTGGTGGAAGGCGATCACCTACCCGGAGCGGATCGACTACGTCTCCTTCCAGTACAACGAGCTCGTCTTCGTCCTCGCGATCGAGAAGCTGCTCGAGATCGAGGTGCCGCCGCGGGCGACGTGGATGCGGATGCTGCTCTGCGAGCTGACGCGGATCCATTCGCACCTGGTCTGGCTCGGAACCGCCGCGCTCGAGCTCGGCGCGATCTCGATGTTCTGGTACTGCTTCCGCGAGCGCGACCGCGTGCTCGACCTGTTCGAGCTCGTCGCCGGAGCGCGTATGCACACGCGCTACTTCCAGGCCGGCGGGTTGGCAGAGGACGTGCCGCCCGGATTCTTCGACGAGTGCGCGAAGTTCGTCGAGCTGATGCCGAAGGCGATCGACGACTACGAGGCGATGATCGATCGCAGTCAGATCTGGCTCGAGCGGACGCAGGGTCTCGGGCTGCTCTCCGCACAGGATGCGATCGCGCTGGGCCAATCGGGTCCCGTCCTGCGCGCGTCAGGCGTGGACTGGGACCTTCGCCGCGAGCAGCCGTACCTCGCGTACGACCAGGTCGATTTTCGCGTGCCGGTCTACCAGGACGGTGACGTGTACTCGCGCTACCGCGTGCGGATGGAGGAGATGCGGGAGTCCGTACGGATCGTCGACCAGGCGCTGCGGCGCATGCCGGGCGGGCCGTGGATCACCGACGACCGCAAGGTCGTGCTCCCGCCGCGCGAGGAACTCCACACCTCGATGGAGTCCCTCATCCACCACTTCAAGATCGTCACCGAGGGTTATCGCGTGCCCGAGGGCGAGGTGTACGTCACCGTCGAGTCGCCACGCGGCGAGCTGGGATGCTACGTGGTCTCGGACGGCGGGCCGAAGCCGTGGCGGGTCAAGTTCCGCGCTCCCTCCTTCGTCGCGCTCGAGGCGACCGCGACGTGCATGACCGATGCCCTCGTGGCCGACCTGATAGCGATCGTCGGCTCACTCGACACCGTGATGGGCGAGGTCGACAGGTGAGCGCGTACTACGACGAGGTGCAGGAGCTCAAGGAGCGCTACCCCGACTGGCGCTCGGCGACGCTGCCGGCGCTGCAGCTCGCGCAGGAAAAGCACGGTTATCTCTCCCCGAAGGCCCTGCGCGAGTGCGCGAACGCGCTCGGAACGACACCGGGATTCTGCGAGTCGGTCGCGTCCTTCTACGACATGCTCCACCTTGCACCAGTCGGCCTGCATCTCGTCGAGGTTTGCACGAACGTGTCGTGCGCGCTCGTCGGCGCGCAGCAGGTCCTCGAGGGGTTTCAGCGCGAGTTCGGCGTCTCCGCAGGGGAGACGAGCGACGACGGCTTCGTAACCCTGCGGCCGGTCGAGTGCCTCGGCGGCTGCGGCTGGGCGACCGTCGTCGCGATCGACCACCGTTACCAGACGCACGTGAAGCCGGAGGACGTGCCCGCGATCGCAAAGGAGCTTCGCGATGGCGACTGAGGTTCGGCAGATCGTCATGGCGGGGGCGGACGACAGGGACCTGAGGAAGCTCGCTGAGTACGAGGAAATCGGCGGCTACAGCGCGCTCGCAAACGCGCGCGGGATGGCGCCGCAGGCGGTCGTCGACGAGCTCCTTGCGTCAGAGCTGCGCGGGCGCGGCGGCGCATTCTTTCCAACCGGACGCAAGTGGGCCTTCATCCCGAAGCCCGACGAGAACCCGAACCCGCACTACCTCGTCGTCAACGCCGACGAGTCCGAGCCCGGGAGCTTCAAGGACAACGAGATCATGTCGCGCGTCCCGCACCGGTTCCTCGAAGGCTGCCTCATAGCCGCGCACGCGATCGAGTCGACGCGCGTCTTCGTCTACATCCGCGGCGAGTACACCGGCCCCCACGACGTGCTCCTAGGCGCGCTCGAGGAGCTATCCGGCCGCCCCGACCTTCGCGGAGATGTGACGATCGTTCTGCACCGCGGCGCCGGCGCGTACATCTGCGGCGAAGAGACTGCGCTACTCGAGTCGCTCGAGGGGAGGCGCGGGCAGCCACGCCCGAGGCCTCCGTACCCGGCGATCCAGGGGGCGTACGCCTCGCCGACGGCGGTGAACAACGTCGAGACGATCGCGACCGTTCCGCCGATCGTCGCGATGGGCGGAGCCGAGTACGCCAAGCTGGGCGTCCCGAACTCCCGCGGCACGCGCGTTGTCTCCATTTCGGGCCATGTCGAGCGGCCCGGGAACTACGAGGTCGAGAACGGGACGAGCATGCGCGACCTGATCTACGGCCTCGGCGGCGGGATCCTCGCCGGGCGGGAGCTGAAGGCCGTGATCCCCGGCGGTTCGTCCACGGTGATCCTCCGCTGGGACGAGATCGACGTCGGCTACGACTTCGAAAGCCTCCTCGCCCTCAACACCGCGATGGGGTCAGCCGGTGTGGTCGTGCTCGACAACCGCTGTTGCATGGTGCAGCTTGGCATCCGCATTTCGGAGTTCTACGAGCACGAGTCCTGCGGGAAGTGCACGCCGTGCCGCGAGGGCACGCGCTGGATGACGCAGATCCTGCGGCGCCTCGAGGCAGGGGATGCAGAGCAGCGAGAGCTCGACCTGCTCCTCGACGTGTGCGACCGCATCAACGGGAAGTGCCTCTGCCCGCTCGGCGAAACGGCGGCGATCGCCGTCGCGAGCTACGTCGGCAAGTTCCGGGAGGAGTTCCAGGCGCACATCGACGAGGACGGCTGCCCGTTCGGCGACTCGTCTCCCCTGCACAACGTGCTCGCGCCGAGCGCAGTGCACACGCATTCGCCAACCGCCACGGTGCCCGCATGAGCAGACGTGTCCGCGCGACCCACGGCCGGGTGTCAGACACCGTGACGGAAGTGTCACGAACTTTCCACAATGCGGCTCCGCGAGCCGGCGCGACACCTCTCAGGCCGGTGTCGGACACCGTGCCTGGGGTGGTACCGGAGCGTGACGGGTGAGCGCGGTCGAGACGGTGACGGTGAAGGTGACGATCGACGGCGTCGCGGTCGAGGTGCCGAGGGGAACCGGGCTCGTCGAGGCGGCGCTCGCGGCCGGGATCGAGATCCCCGTCTTCTGCTACGAGCCACGGCTCGGAGCGCCGATCGGCGCTTGCCGCATGTGCCTCTGCATGGTCGAGCCCGGCCCGCCGAAACCCCAGGCCGCCTGCACGCTGACGGCGCAGGACGGGATGGTCGTCAGGACCGCTCTCACCTCGGAGATGGCGGCCGACGCACAGAACGCAACGCTCGAATTCATCCTCGTCAACCACCCGCTCGACTGCCCCGTCTGCGACAAGGGCGGCGAGTGCCCGCTCCAGGACCTCACGTTCCGCTACGGCCCGGGAGACACCCGCATGACGTTCCCGAAGCGGACCTTCGACAAGCCGATCCCGATCTCCCCGCTGATCGCGCTCGACCGCGAGCGCTGCATCCTCTGCTACCGCTGCACGCGCTTCAGCGAGGACGTCGCGGAGGACGGGCAGCTGGTCGCGCGCAACCGTGGCTCGCAGTCCGTGATCGCCACGTTCGAGGACGAGCCGTACCGCGCACCGTTCACCGGCAACGTGATCGAGCTCTGCCCGGTCGGCGCGCTCACGTCGACGACATATCGCTTCGAGGCGCGGCCCTGGGAGATCCAGGACGTGCCGACCGTCTGCGGCCTCTGCCCCGTCGGCTGCAACGTGAATGCGACGACACGCGAGGGGAAGGTGAAGCGGATCATCTCGCGCAACCACTGGGAGGTCGACCAGGGGTGGCTGTGCGACAAGGGCCGGTTCGCGTACGCCCACCTGAATGCGCGCGACCGTCTGCGCGACCCGCTCCTGCGCGTACGCCGCCGCGGCTTCGACGAAGTCTCCTGGGAGCGCGCGCTCGACGAGGCCGAGCGCCTGCTGCGCGAGGCCGAGGGCCGGATCGTCACCGCGCTGTCCGGCTCCGAGACCGTCGAGCAGGCCTACGCATTGGCGAAGCTCCTACGCCAGGGACTCGGCGCACACAGCGCGGTCCTCCCGGAGGAGATGTCGGACGCGCTGGACGCGTACCGCATGCCGCTCTCCGCGATTCGCGACGCCGATCTCGTCGCTGTCCTCGGAGACGCGCCCGTCGTCGAGAGTGCCCCGATCGTGGAGCTCTGGATCAAGGAAGCTCGACGCCAGGGCGCCCGCGTGCTCTACGAGCTCGACGAGCAGGCGGTGCGCGACGCGCAGCGCGCCGTTCTCGTCTGGTGCGGTCCCGGCGGTCACGGCGGCGCGACCGTGGCCGCGCTCGCGCAACAACTCGGAGCGGCGGGGGCCTTTTACCTCCCGGAGACGGCAAACGCTCGCGGCGTCTGCGACGCGTGGGCAGCCGCCTCGGACGAGGAGCCGACGAACCCGGATCCGATCCGGCTCCTGATCGTCTCCGGCGACGAGGCGGCCGCGAATCCCGCCGTGCGTGCGCTGGCAGAGCAGGCGGAACGGGTGCTCGTGAGCTCGATGTTCCAGGGACTCGCCGCCGGCTGGGCCGACCTCGTCCTGCCGGGGACCAGCTACCTCGAACGCGACGGCACCTACGTCAACCTCGAGGGTCGCATCCAGCGGCTACGCCGCGCCGTCATTCCGCCCGCTCCCGACGAGCTCGCCTGGATCGCGAAGCTCGCGGAGCGGTTCGGCGTCGAGCTCTCGCCGTATCCATCGGAGGTCTTCGCAGAGGTCTCGGCGATCGCGTTCGGCGGCATTCCGTTCGGCGAGGTCGGCGAGCGCGCTGCCCTGCCTTCCCCGACCGAATCGGCCGCACCGATCCAGGCACCTTCCAGGCCGTCACGAGGCAAGGGCCTGCGCCTCGTCCGCTACCGGGCGCTGTTCTCCGGCCCCGCGGTCGAGCGCGTCTCGGAGCTGCAGTTCCAGCGTCCCGAACCCGAAGTCGAGCTCTCGGAGCAGGACGCGCGGAGGCGCAAGATCGCGAACGGCGACGAGGTCACGGTCAGCTCGAACGGCACGTCGGTCACACTTCGTGCCCGCCTCAGCAAGGACTTGCGCGCCGGCGTCGTGCGCATCGCGGAAGACCATGCCGGCGACCTGCAACCCCGCGTGGAGGTGGCCAAGTGACCGAGCCGTGGTGGATCTCCCTGATCAAGGCCGCGGTCATCATCAATCTCGTCATGGCCGCGTTCGCCTACACGACGTGGCTCGAACGCAAGCTGCTCGGCCGGATGCAAAACCGCTACGGCCCGAACCGCGCAGGGCCGTACGGCCTGCTCCAGCCGATCGCGGATCTGATCAAGCTCATTCGCAAGGAAAGCTTCTTCCCGGTCGCCGCGCGTGACCCGCTCTACATCGCCGCGCCGGTGATCTCGATGTTCACCGCGCTCGCCGCCTTCGCAGTGATCCCGTTCGGCGAGGGCTGGAACATCTGGCACTACCACGTGAACGGCGAGATCGCGAACGTGCCGATCGCACTCATCCTCATCTTCGCGCTCGGGTCGCTCGGGGTCTACGGGTTCATCATCGGCGGCTGGGCGTCGGAGTCGAAGTACTCGCTGCTCGGCTCGATGCGGACGTGCGCGCAGCTCGTGTCGTACGAGGTCTCCCTCGCCCTCTCGGTGCTGGGCGTCGTACTGATGGGCCAGTCGCTGAGTCTTGTCGACATCGTCTCGAAGCAGGGAGCGACGATGTGGTTCGTCGTGCCACAGCTGGCCGGTCTGCTCGTCTTCGTCTTCGCCGGCATCGCGGAGACGAGCCGCCCGCCCTTCGACCTGCCCGAGGCCGAAACGGAGCTCGTTGCGGGCTACCACACGGAGTACGGCGGCATGCGCTGGGGCCTCTTCCAGACGGCCGAGTACATCAACATGATCACGCTCTCGGCACTCGCCGTGACGCTCTTCTTCGGCGGCTGGCACTTCCCGGTGCTCGGTTTCCTCGGTCCGCTGTGGTTCTTCCTCAAGGTCTTCCTCTTCGTGTCGGTCTTCATCTGGATCCGCGCATCCGTGCCACGACTCCGCTACGACCAGCTGATGCGCTTCGGCTGGAAGGTGCTGCTTCCAGTCGCGACGATCAACGCGGTTCTCACCGCCCTCCTGGTGGTCTGGGTCTAGTGCCGCAGCCGATCGATTCGGTCAAGGGCTTCGCCGTCACGTTCCGGCAGCTGTTCAAGAAGCCGATCACGCAGCAGTACCCCGAGTACAAGCGGCCGGTCTACCCGCGCTTCCGTGGCCGTCACCGGCTCTGGCGGCACGAGAACGGCCTGGAGAAGTGTGTCGGCTGCTCGCTCTGCGCGGCCGCCTGCCCGGCCGACTGCATCCGCGTCGTCGCGGCGGAGAACACGCCCGACAACCGGGTCTCCGCGGGTGAGCGCTACGCGCGCATCTACGAGATCAACATGAGCCGCTGCATCTTCTGCGGTTACTGCGAGCTCGCCTGCCCGTTCGACGCGATCACGCTCGGCAACGAGTACGAGATCTCGGAGTACTCGCGCGACGATCTGATCTACACGAAGGACATGCTGCTCGCGGAGCCGATGAAGAAGGTCCCGGTCGCCGACCGCGACCTCTACGACACGCCGATCCCTTACTACCAGGCACATTCGTGATCGTCGCGAGCGTCGGCAATGTCCTCGTCTGGGCAGTATGGGTTGCCGCGGCGTTCGCATGTCTCGGCTCGGGCGTCGCCGTCGTCTCGTTCTCGAACCCGTTCTTCTCCGCGCTCGCACTGATCGGGAATCTCGGATCGCTCGCCGTCCTCTACCTGCTGCTCTCGGCCGAGTTCGTCGCAGCTGCGCAGGTGCTCGTCTACGCGGGCGCGGTGATGGTCATGTTCCTGTTCGTCATCGCGTACGTCGGGCCGCGGACGGAGTCGCCGTGGGCAGGAGGTCCGAGCTGGCAGGCGGTCGGGGCGGTCTTGGCAGCCGCGGCGCTGCTGGTGGAGATCGTGGTGGTGATCGGAACGAAGGCGGGCGGACGGCTGTCGCACTCCGAGGACATCACACGTGCGTTCGGGAGCCCGAGAGAGATCGGGCGCCTCTTCCTCACCGATCACCTGCTCGCGTTCGAGATCACCTCGATCGTGCTGCTCGTCGCCGCGATCGGCGGTGTCATCCTCGGCGCACACTCCCGCCGGGCTGCGGAGGAGGTCCCGCCGCTGTGATGGAGCGCTACGCGCCCAAGTCACGCGACGCGGGCCATGTGGCTAAGGAGCATGATGCTCGGGCCCAGTAGCGCTTGGTATCTGGGGGTGGCGGGCTTCCTCTTCGCCACCGGCTCCCTGGGAGTGCTCCTCCGCCGGAATCCGCTGATCGTG
>WNGF01007772.1_pt1 | contig 13240 bp, 9 predicted proteins | sample 5400641 | NCBI WGS metagenome assembly WNGF01 (sample SAMN13153371, study PRJNA577476) | soil metagenome | isolation source: 80 cm soil or saprolite under grassland replicate 2 | place: USA:California | collected 2016-06-15
CGCTTCACGCCAGGCTTGAGGCAGAAAAGATCGTCACGTCATTGCGCGCCGACCGTGCCGGCCAGCGTTACCTTCGTCTGTCGCCCCACTTTTATAACACCGATGCAGAACTCGAGAGGCTGCTCGAGTTGTTGTAGGCGATTCGGATCGGGCGGTCTTTCCGGCCCAGCGATTTACGATGTACGATTCACGATTTACGAGGCTCGGATGGAGTGATCGCGGCTCGACGCGATTCGCGCGCCCGGCGATCTGCGCTGCTCGGCGCTCGTAAATCGTAGATCGTAAATCGTCAATGGCTGCGGGATCGGCAGCGGTCCGGTTCATGGCCGCAACTCACGTCAAATTTTTGAGGTGTTCCCTTCCCATCCATCACGCGCACGTCGTGCCTCCCCTCACGCGTCCAACGCGCGCACGACCAGCAACGGCACCGTGGCGCGGTGGCGCACCTGCTCGATCGTGCTCCCGTGGAGAATATCTCCAAGAAGCCGATGACCGTGGGTAGTCATGGCGATGAGGTCGCACTTCTCGTCGCACTTCTCCGTCTCGGCGGTTTTTAAAATCTCCTTGGGCGGATCACCCAGGGCCAGGTGCACGGACACCTCCAGTCCCGCGGCGCGCAGGCTTTCCGCGGTGTCTTCAAGATAATGACGGTCCGCCTTCATCTCTTCGGACTCGGCCAGGTGCAGCCGGTCGTAGTGCCGCGCCGCCCAGCCGTCGGCCACGTGGACCAGGAGGAGACGCGAATGGAGCAACGAAGCCAGCTTCTCGATGTGGGGCAGCAACGCCTGGTCGGCGCGGCTGTTTTCCAGGGCAACGAGGATTCTTTGATACATGATGATGCCACTGATAAAATGATGCCGCTCGCGGCGGCTCAGCCCAGCCAGTCTTGAGATCGCCTCATCCATTCCACGGCCACATCCCCCCGCCACAACCCGGCGCGCTGGTTGCCAGGATAGGCCCGATGCCTCGACCAGCCAAGCCCGGACATGGCCGTGCTCATTTCAACCAATCCGCGGCTTTGTCGAAGAGGTATTTGACGTTGAGGTAAACGATCAAACCGGCGGTGGCCCAGGCCAGCAATTTTATCCCGAACGAATTCGCGAACTGGCCCATCTTCTTCCGGTCGCTCGTGAACAACACCAGGGGAATGACGGCAAAGGAGAGTTGCAAACTGAGCACGACCTGGCTGAAGACGAGCAGATCGCTGGTGCCCTTCGCTCCGTAAATGGCCGTGACCAGGACCGCCGGCACGATCGCTATCAGGCGAGTGATCAGCCGGCGCAGCCACGGACGCAGACGGATGTTCAGGAAACCTTCCATCACGATCTGCCCGGCCAGCGTCCCGGTCAGGGTCGAGTTTTGACCGGAAGCGAGCAGGGCGACCGCGAAGAGCGTGCTGGCGACGGTCACGCCGAGCACGGGCGAAAGCAGTTGGTGGGCGTCCTGGATCTCCGCCACCTTGTGGGCCGTGCCGTGGAACGTGGCGGCGGCGACAATCAGGATGGCCGCGTTGATGAACAACGCGAACATGAGCGCGGTACTGGAATCGATCGTCGCGAACTTGATCGCCTCGCGTTTGCCTTCAGCCGTCTGCTCGTATTTCCGCGTCTGCACGACGGAGGAGTGCAGGTAGAGGTTGTGCGGCATCACCGTGGCGCCCAGGATGCCGATGGCGATGTAGAGCATCTCCGGGTTTCTGACGATTTCAGCGGTCGGCATGAATCCTCCAAGGATGCCGGCCACGCTCGGTTTGGAGAAAATGATCTCCGCCAGAAAACACCCGCCGATGGTGAGGATGAGCGTGACGACCAGCGCTTCGATGTAGCGGAACCCGCGGTTCTGAAGATACATGACGGCCAGCACGTCCAGCGCGGTCAGGCAGACACCCCAGACCAGCGGCAGCTTGAAGAGCAGGTTCAACGCGATGGCCGAACCTATCACCTCGGCCAGGTCGCACGCGCAGATCGCCACTTCGCACAATACCCACAGCCCGATCGCCACCGGCCGGGAGTAATGGTCGCGACAGGCTTGCGCCAGGTCGCGCCCGGTCACGATGCCGAGGCGGGCGGAAAGCGATTGCAGCAAGATCGCCATGAGATTGGACAGGAGGATGACACTGAGCAGCCTGTAACCAAACTGCGAGCCGCCCGCCAGGTCTGTCGCCCAGTTGCCCGGGTCCATGTAACCCACCGCCACGAGGTAACCAGGCCCGGAAAACGCCAGCATCTTGCGCCAGAAGCTCAGTTGCTTCGGCACGGGAATGGACCGGTTGACTTCCGGCAGGCTCGGCGTGTTCCCAGCCAGCCGCCAACCCTTCTCCTCGGGCGAGCCGGGAGCAATGGAGAGTGGATTCATCCGGGCAAACCGCAGTCGGGACGACCGTGCGGGCGGGGAGTGAACAATTCTTTGGCCTGGTCCGGGCCGTTTTGATTTAGACATGTTCGCATGGGCTGGCCTGACGCAGGCAGCGTTGGGACTATCGCTCGGGGCAAACTTCGAGTCAAGAAATAATTTTAGCCACGACTATATTTGGGGTGGATTCCTGCCACGATCACATTGGTGTGGCCCGTGAAGGGGGCCTGGGATACGGTGGCAACGCGCATGCGACCGAGCGACATTCAACCGGTTGGCGACGAATTGGCCGTAAAGTGGGAGGACGGCACCGAGAGCTATGTGAAGCTGGAGAAGTTGCGCCGGCATTGTCCCTGTGCCGGCTGCAAAGGGGAGATGGATATCCTGGGCCAGGTGTATAGAAATCCCGAGCAACCACTGCCGCCGTCGGCTTTTCAACTCGTGCGCGTTTCGATGGTTGGGGGATACGCCGTGCAACCATTTTGGGGCGATGGACACGGGACCGGGCTTTATACATTCGACTACCTGCGTCGCCTGGCGGACGCGAATTGAGTGGGCGGTGCCTGGCGGGTTGGTGCGTGCCCTCGCCCGGGCCGGGAAGGATCGGCGTGAACGAGGGAATTGGGAAGGAGACGAATTTCATTTGCCGTAATCCGCTCTGGTATTGCCATTGAGAAACGTCTCGCTAGCTTTGAGGGATGCACAACGACCACTCTGTGGCGGCGCACCGGGCTGGTGACTTTGATGAAGGGGCGCTGCGTGCGTGGGCCGAGAAGCTGCGCGGGCGTCTCAAGGCGACGCGCGTGGATCTGGGCTTGGTTTTCCTGGACCCGAAATTTTTTGGAGTGGCTGGAGCCGTTTTGGAGTTAATCCGGGTGCATGCGCAGGTTCCCTTGCTGGCCGGTTGTTCGAGTGGCGGGCTCATCGCGGGGAGCGAGGAATTGGAGGAGGAGGGCGGCCTGGTGCTGGGGCTTTATTCGCTGCCTGGGGCCTCGCTTCGGGCGGCTCGATTCACGCAGGAGCAACTCGAGGAATCCAGCGGACCGGCCTACTGGCACCTGGAAAATGGCGTGCGGCCGGAAGAATGCAACGGTTGGCTTTGCTTCGCCGATCCATTTCACCTGGACTGCGAGTCGTGGCTGCGGCAGTGGAACGAGGCCTATGCGCCGCGGCCGATTCTTGGCGGGTTGGCCAGCGGCGAGGCGGCGGCGGAGCGGACCCAGATCTATCTGAACGGGGACGTTTTCGAGGACGGCGGGGTCGGGCTCTCCTTCAGCGGCGGCGTAGGCCTGGCCAGCGTTATCTCGCAAGGTTGCACGCCCATTGGCGAGACCTGGACCATCACGCGGGCCGAGCGCAACCTGATCCACGAGATCGGCAACCGGCCCGCTTACGAAGTCCTGGCCGAGACCTTCGCCGGTCTTCCGGCCGAAGAGCAGAAACACGCCCAGGGCAATTTGTTCATCGGGCTGGTGATTAATGAATACCTTGATGAATTTCACCGGGGCGACTTTCTCATCCGCAATCTCATCGGAGCCGATCCGAATTCCGGGACGATTGCCATCGGGGCGTATCCGCGGCCGGGTCAAACGATGCAGTTCCAGCGTCGCGCGGCCTCGGCGGGGACGGAGGACATGACGGCGCTACTGCAACGGGCCAAGAAGCAACTGGCGGGGACCCCGATCTACGGCGGGTGCCTGTGCAGTTGCAATGGGCGGGGCAAGCGGCTCTTTGGCCGTTCGGGGCACGATGCGCGTCATGTGCAGGAATATTTTGGCCCTTTCGGCCTGGCCGGTTTTTTCTGCAACGGCGAGATCGGCCCGGTCGGGGAAAAAAATTTTCTCCACGGCTATACCGCGTCGCTGGCGCTCTTCGTGAAGAAGGGGTGACCTGGCCGGCGCTGATTACCGGCGCGGATCAAATCGTGATGGTGGTCCCGTCGAACCTGGTGAGCGTCCACGAGCCGCCTTCGTTGTAAGTGGCGGCCTGCTCTTGCAGGATGCCGATGGCGAGCTGTTCGCCGAGTTTGAGGGATTCCCAGTAATCGCTGCGGTAATGAATGCCCAGGGTGTTCCGGCCTTGCGCCACGTTGGCGGCGAGTTTGTTCAACTCGTTGCCGACCGTCAGCGCGGGGCCGTTGTAGGCCACGAGGGCGGTGCCGTCGGCGTTGGGCATGACCGGGTAGGGAATGACGGTGGATTCCTCGAACCAGGCTTTGAGAATCGTCACGCAGGCCCCGGCGACGGTCGCGTGGCCGGCGGCGTAAGAAGGATGAGTGGGCGAACCCTCGGGGACGGCGGTGGGCAACAGGTAACTGCCGTAGAGGGAATAGACGTGCCCCGGTGCCGAGGCGTTGAGCACATCGGAGTGTAATGGGCGGCTGACGATCGACGCGCGGGTTTGATGGAGCAGCCCGCCCATCGCCTCGGGGCGGAGCCGACGGGAGACAAACCATTTTTGGAACCAGCAGGCCTTCAGTGCGCGGGAGGCGACCTCCGTCACCAGGCTCAGGATGTGCGGGCCGCAGAAGGTGCCGAAGCAGGCCTGGTTGTTCGACGCCCAATAGGGGTTGCCGGCATCGAACGGCGCGCCGGCGTTGCCGTACCAGTTGCGCTGTCCCGGGGTGCCGTAAAGCCCGAGCAAGATCAGGCAGGCCTGGTGGTAGGCCTGGTAGAGGGCATCGACATGCACCCATTCTCCCAGGTCGCGCAGGTTGCGGATGTAGCGGGGCGTCGAGTCCATGGCGTAAGGCGCGGGCTTGAAGCCGTTCTGGATCGCCAGCCACTCGTCGTAACCGGTCAGGTAGTTCGAATCCGGCTGCATCGTGTAAAGCTTTTGTTCCAGGCTCATCGAGCCTTGTGGAATGGGCAGCCAGAGAAATTGTGAAAGATACGGCCCGACCAAATCCCCGGAAGTGTTTCCGCGGAAGAGAGTATCCGGGGTGACGCGGCCGTCGGCCTTGGGCCCGCGAAAATCGCTCAAACTCGATAGTTCCTCGGCGGCCGCCGTGATGACTGGGCTGGCGCTCCAGTCGGCGAAGTGCACGTCCCGGGCCAGTGCCATCCAGTACAACTCGACCAATTCGCCGGCGCCTTGCGCGCTGGCCAATTCGGGAGCCGGGGGCATGGTCAGGCTGTGGGAGTCCGGCCCTTCCAAGTCGAAGGCCAAACCGGACTGCGGATTGGTCAGCTTGGCGCCGAGGCCAAGGGGGATCGCCTCGAAGTCCTGTTTCTGGCCCGTCGAGAGCGCATTGAGCAAGGCAAGGTAGGCATTCGGATCGACTTCGCCCAGCGCGTTGTGCGGAAGCCCCTTGGTGAAGTTGCCAATTCGATTCGAGTAACGTTCCTCGTCCCCGTTGGTCGGATGCAAGGCGCTGCCCCGCTGGAAAGCCATTCGCGCCGCATTCATCCGGATTCGGTAGGCCTCGGCCTTCCGGCTGTTCTCATCGCCCGGCCGGACATCCGCCACTTGGCCTTCGCCGTGGAGTGGCGCCGGGTTAAAGCCCGCGGCGCTGGTGGTGGCCCCGACGGCCAGGAAGCTCTTGACAAAATTCCTTCGATTTACTGAACGGTTTTTCGGCTGCTTGAGCGATGACTCCTGTTGCGCACGGACGGACTTGGAACACATGGACGACTCCTCCTTTGTTGATTTGCTTCGGAACCGCATTGACTGACCGGCATCACTATTAGTTCGGTCCCCAGACTAAAGTGCTTGCATCCGCCATAAAGTAAACGCCGCCTTTAAGGGGAACAGCCCATACGTTGCCTGCTCCCGCGAAAAATTCAAGGAATAATCCTGACAATCAAACCACGGCTGGAGCGCGGTTTGTCCCGGCCCGCCGCGCGTCGCCCGAAGCCGAGCGCAACGATCCTTCTGACCTTCCGGGCATAGCCGGCGGCTGCGCGCGGAACCGTCCGCGCGCCGGATCCCTGGCGGCGAACTTTCCAGCCGCTCACCGCTTGCGCGCGCCGCCGATGCCTCTAGAGTGGGCCGACTTCGAGATGAACTGGTCGCTCTTTCAAAACAGCCTGTTCGTCAGCGGCCTCACGACATTGCTGGCGACCGGCGTGGGCTTCCTGGTCGCGCTGACGGTGGCAGGAATGGGAGAGCGTGGCGGCAGGTGGTTGCTGGGGGCGACGGTGGTGGCCCTCGCGCTGCCGCCGTTCCTGGCGACCAACTGTTGGCTTGACCTCCTGGGCAATAACGGGGCGTGGCGTTCCTGGCTGGCGGTGAGCCTTTATTCGCCCGGCGGCGCCGTCTGGCTCTTGACGCTCCTGACGTGGCCCATCACCACGCTTTTCGTGCTGGGGGCGTGGGGCCGGCTGGAGTCGCCGCAACTGGAGAGCGACCCGGCGCTGAGCGGTTGGGCGCTGATCCGTTGGCTGCTCTGGCCCCTGGCGCGCGCGGCGGTCGGGCAGGCGGCGGTGTTGACCTTCGTGCTGGCCCTGAACAATTTCGCGGTGCCGGTGATTCTGCAAGTAAGAGTGTTTCCCGAGGAACTGTGGCTGGCCTTCACGGCGCGGCTGGACGAAGCGGGCGCGTGGGCCGCCAGCGCGCCCCTGGTGATCGTGCCGGTGTTGGTCCTGCTCGGGCTCAGGAAGTCGGAGATGTCCTGGCCGCGCCCCCTGGGACCAGCGACGGCGAAACCTTTCCGGCGCCATCTGGGACGGAGTTGGCTCCGCGGCAGCAGCGTGCTCACCGCGGTCATCCTGGCGCTTTCGGTCTGCCTCCCGTTCCAGCGACTTGTCTTCAATTCCAGGACGTGGACCGAACTGCCCAACCTGTGGCGTGCCGCGCCGGAGGTGATCTGGAATTCATTTGAATTTGCCGCGGCGTCGGCCGCGATGGGCGTCGTCATCGGTCTGGTGACCTGGCGCCGGCCGTTCGGTCTAATGGTGTGGCTCCCGTTCCTGGTTCCAGGAGTGTTGATGGGCCGGATGATGATTTTCGTTTGGAACGGGACAGCGCTTTATGGAACGGCCGGTTTAGCGATGGCAGCATTGGCGGTCCGCTACCTGGGGCCGGGCTGGAACGGGGTGGCGCTGGCCCGGCGCGGCGTGGATCGCGACCTGGTTGACGCCGCGAGTCTCGACAGTTCATCGGGGTGGATATTGCTGCGTCATGTGGTGTGGCCCCAAATCGCCCCGCAAGTGGGCGCGGTCTGGTACGTGACTTATCTGCTCTGCTTGTGGGACGTGGAGACGCTGGTGTTGATCTATCCGCCCGGCGGCGAAACGCTTGCCCTGCGCGTCTTCAACCTGCTTCACTATGGGCACAACGCCCAGGTCAACGCCCTGTGTGTGACCCTCCTGGCGCTGGCGGTGGCGCCGCTGATGGGGTGGGGTCTTTGGCGCTGGCTCGCGCGGGCGCGGGCGTTAACCAATGCCCAATGACCAATGCCCAATGACCAAGGAATGCCCAATGCCCAATGAGCAGTGTGCGCAAGCAACGCGCCCATCTTTGGTCATTGGTCATTGGTCATTGGTCATTGGTCATTCTTTAGTGATCGGTTCTTTTCTCACTGCCTGCTCTCCTCCATCGACGGCTACGTCAGCGGCACTCGACAGTCACCTGTTCAGCCGGGTGCAGGTCATCGGCACGCGCGGCACGGGGCTCGGGCAATTCAACAAGCCGCGTTCGCTCGCGCTGGACCGCCAAGACAATCTCTATGTCGTGGATATGACCGGTCGGGTTCAGAAGTTTTCGCCGCGCGGCGAATACCTGGCTTCCTGGCGTTTAGCGGACACGGATCTTGGCAAACCCAAAGGGATGTGCCGCGATCAAGCGGGCCACATCGTGGTGCTCGAACCCCATTACCAGCGCGTCAACCATTTCGCGCCAGACGGCACCCTTGTCGAGCAATGGGGTTCACGGGGGACCAACCCCGGCCAGTTTACCCTCCCTCGATCCGTGGCGGTCAACACGCATGGCGATCTTTTCATCAGTGAATACACCACCGTGGATCGGGTGCAGGGTTTCTCCGGGCCGCGACACCAGGCGCAGGTCTGCTTCGGTCAGCCCGGCACCGGTGACGGCCAGTTCAACCGCGCCGAAGGGATCGGAGTCGGACCGGACGACCGCCTCTACGTGGCCGATGCGTGCAATCATCGCATCCAGATTTTTACGGCGGAAGGCAAGTGGCTCAAGACCTACGGACGGGCCGGACGCGCCGCCGGAGAATTGAGCTATCCCTACGACGTGCAGGTGGACGGCGAGGGGCGGCAGTATGTTTGCGAATTCGGCAATAGCCGGGTCCAGGTCTTTGACGCGGCGCAGCGGCCATTGGAGATCCTCGGCGGCGCCGGCAGCGAGCCGGGGCGGTTCAGCAATCCGTGGGCTCTCGCGCTCGATTCCCAGGGCAATCTCTACGTGGCGGATGCGGGCAATCATCGAGTCCAGAAGCTCATTCGGCGGCCGAGGAGCGAGGGTCGGTGACCTGAATGACCAATGACCAATGACACAATGACCAAGGAATGCCTAATGGCCAATGAGCTGGGAGCGCAAGCCGTCGGCCGCTTGTTGGTCATTGGTCATTCAGGTCTTTTCCCGCCCGAAATCGAACCGACGCGATGAAGTTTCAGTTCACCCATCCCCCGTGGCTCTTTCTCCTGCCGGCAGCCTGGGCGTGGGTGATCTGGCTGGCCCTGCGGTCCGACGTGCAGGTGGCCGCGTGGCGGCGCTGGGTCGCCCTGTCCTTGCGGCTCGGGGTGACCTTGTTGCTCGTGCTGGCCATGGCCGGCCTGCAGTGGATGAAACCGATGGAAGGAGTCAACGTCTTCTTCCTGCTCGACCGGTCGGATTCCATCCCGTCACCGCAGCAGGAAGCGGCGCGCAAGCTGGCCAATCAATTTGCCGCCGGGAAAAAGAAATCCGACAAAGCAGGGTTGCTCGTCTTCGGCTCCGAGGCGTCGCTCGAGACCACCGCCAGCGACAAGATTGATCTTCGGGATACGAAGATTCTTGCGGTGGTGGGCGGCGAGCGGACGGATATTGCGGGGGCGCTGCGCCTCGGCACGGCCGCCTTCCCGGAGACGGGACAAAAGCGGCTGGTCCTGCTTTCTGACGGCAACGAGAATCTGGGTGATGCCATGTCGGCCGTGCTGCAAGCGCGCGCGCTCGGGGTGACGGTTGATGTGGTCGCGCTGGGCGCCGAACGCGGCAACGATGTTTCGGTGCAGAAGCTCGGCCTGCCCAGCCGCGTGAAGAAAGGTCAGACGTTTGACACGAAGATCTTCGTCCAGGCCGACCGGGCGCAAACCGCCACCGTGCGCCTTTACCGAAACGAACAACCGCTCGGTGAACAAAAAGTCGAGCTGACGCCCGGCAAGAATCTCTACACCTTCCCGCAGACGCTCGAGGATCCCGGCTTCTACTCCTACACCGTGCAACTCGAAGCGGCGGGGGACAACGTCCCGCAAAACAATCGCGCCACCAGCTTCGTCAACGTGCGCGGCGACCCCCGTCTGCTGGTGGTCTCGTTGGAGCCGGAGCAGGACGTGCCGCTGGTCGAAGCGCTCCGTTCGGCGCGACACGAAGTCAAGGCGGCGGGCCTGAGCGGTTTTCCCACGACGCTGGCCGAGATGCAGAGTTACGACGCCATTTTCATCAGCAACCTGGCGGCCGGCGATCTGGGTCCGGAGAACATGAAGCTTTTGGAAAGCGCGGTGCGCGATTTCGGGGTGGGGCTGGTCTGCGTGGGGGGCGACCAAACCTACGCGGCGGGCGGTTATCGCGGCACGCCCCTGGAAGCGACGCTGCCCGTGAACATGGAGCTCGACAGCAAAAAGGTCCTCCCCAGCGGCGCCGTCGCTCTGGTCATGCACGGGATGGAGTTCGCCAACGGCAATCAAGTGGCGCGTGACTGTGCTCTCGGCGTGCTCGATGCCCTCGGGCCGACGGATGAAATGGGCGTGGTCTTGTGGGACGGTTCCGACCGGTGGTTGTTTCCGATGACCAAAGTCGGGCCGAACCGGGCGGACCTGGGCCAGCGCATCGCCGGCATGAACCAGGGCGACCTGCCGAGTTTCCAAAACGTGATGACCATGGCCTACCAGGGGTTGAAAAGTTCCAGCGCCAACCTCAAACACATGATCCTCTTCAGCGATGGCGATCCGGCGGCTCCATCGGCATCGCTCTTGCAGGCCATCGTCGGGGATCGCATCACCGTCAGCACCGTGCTGATCAGCGGCCACGCCGGGCCGGACACCATGACCTGGATCGCCGCGCAAGGCCGCGGCCGGTTTTACAACGTGCCGAACGCCGGGCAGCTCCCGCAGATCTTCATCAAGGAAGCGGCGGTCATCCTCAAGTCGGCCATCTTCGAGGAGCCGTTCACGCCCAGGCTGGTCGCGCCCAGCGAAGTGGTTCGCGGCCTCGGGACCTATCCGACGTTGCGCGGCTATGTCTGCACCACCCCCAAGCCGCGCGCCGAGATCCCCCTCGTGTCCGACAAGGGCGACCCGCTGCTGGCGCACTGGCAATACGGCCTGGGACGCGCCGTGGCTTTCACCTCCGATGCCAAAGCCCGCTGGGCCAAGGATTGGCTGGGCTGGGGCCAGTACCGGCAGTTTTGGACGCAGGTCGCGCAGTGGGCGCTGCGCCGCCTCGAGAACGCCGACCTCACGGCGGAGGTCACGCTCGACCAGGGCGAAGGCCACCTCAGCGTCGAAGCGGTGGATGAAAAGGGCGAGTACCGGAATTTCCTCAACCTGAACACGGTGGTGGTCAGCCCGAAAGGGGAGCGCGTCACCGTGCGCCTGGACCAGACCGGTCCCGGCCATTACGAAGCGCGCTTCCCCACCAAGGAAGTCGGCTCGTACCTGCTCAACCTGATGGAGACCAAGGAGGGCAAGATCAGTGGTTCCCAAGTCGTCGGCGCGAGCCTGAATTATTCCCCCGAGTTCAACGCGCCCGAGCCGAACCTCCCTCTACTGGCCCGCCTGGCCGAAGCGGGCGCCGGCAAGCTGCTCGACGCCACCCTGCCGAACGAACCGCTCAACAACCCATTCCTGCACGATCGGCACAAAACCTACCTGCCGCGCGACTGGTGGGAATGGCTGCTGCAGCTGTCCGTCGTTCTCTTTGTGATCGACGTGGGCGTGCGGCGCATTCAACTCGAACGCGAACAGTGGGAGAAGGCCGTGGCCTGGTTGCGGCAAACGATCTTTTTCTGGAAAGGCGTCCCACGCCCGGCTCAAGCGGACGAATCGCTCGCGGCGCTCCTGGCCCGCCGCGACCAAGTTCGGACCACCCAGACCGCCCCCGCGCCGGAGGCGCGGCCGGAGTTGTTCCAGCCGCAGCAGAGCGCCGTGGCGCCGGGCGGCCCTGCTCCGGGGGAGCCCGCGCCGGCCACGACGGGCCGCGAGGAACCTGGGCAAGCCACCGCCCCGGGCCCGGAATCGCCGGCGAGTACTACCAGCCGCCTGCTGGAGGCCAAGCGCAAGGCGCAGAAAAAGCGGAAATGAATCTGCTGTCACCCTCAATCATCGAAGACGACGAACGTTCCTTGGCGATAAACAAACAATTTGGAGGTCAGTCGATATGGCTGGTGCCGAGTGATGTCTTGCACAATTGTCTTAACCCTTGCTAAGCCCTGCGCGTCCTTGCTGCCCGTCGCGAAAAGGAAAGCTCGTGTGGGGATTGCAATCACGGTCTCCCCAGGGACCTCGAACTTACTCCCGTGCCAAATGCTGTCCAACAAGAGCAGGCTGGCATCATAATCGCCGCCGGCTGAGATTCTGTAGACGCCATTCCTGGCCTCGATTCGCGGTTGCGGCAGAATTCTGTCGAGGTTTTGACACGCTGTCTGGCGCAGGTCCTTCAATTCAAGGTTCTGGGCGGTAAGGCATGCGAGTGATAGGTAACGGGTGTTCTTGGGGGTGTCTTCCGCGTACATCACGATCAACTCCTCGTTGTAGTCCTCGTAATAAAACTCGAGAGATCTTTCGCCGTCTCCGTTCTTGCAGTTCGCATTGACCTCGTGGGGCCAATCCTTGTCCTTTATGATGGGTACGATCCGAGCCCTGTCTACCAAATCGTCGTTGGAACTTTTTTCCTCCGCCATGGCTGTCACGAACTTCTCCATGATTTCCTGCTTATTCTGTGGAGCCAACTTGAAGAGATCGTAAGCGTTCTCCAAGAAGCCACTGGATGCTTTGCCGTTGATGTCTACGACTTTGATCTCCAAGTCTTGAACGACATGAACCTGTACTCCTGGGACTGCCTTCGGTAGGGCGTTGGAGAATTCCTCGGTGAATCGAGCCGCTGTCAATAAGCCCCGATTAGAACCAGCCTCATCCGTCCAACGCACCAAACCGCGATCGGAATCGGTGAGCCATGTCATGAGCCATCGGAACATCTCACTTATGCGATTCCAGGAATGACGACATGTCCAAACGCTCACAGGAATCGTTGAGAGTTTTCCCGCCCACTCCCGCAAAATAGAGGCCACGTCGGCAGGAACAGGACTGAAATGGTCGAGTCGAACGCAAACTGAACAGTGAAATTCTGTCGAGAATTTTCCGTCCGGGATGAAATTGAAAACCCGACCATGAGGCCGATTGGCAAAGGGAATCACCGGCTGGTCCCTACCTGACCACGAGGGGCAGGCTCTCGGAGTGGCTGTTGAACTCCGGCGCATACAGGCATTGGATTTCGGCGATACCGGTTTGGTACTGGCCGCGATGCTGGAGGCGCGTGGAGTATTCAAAGACATAAGTGCCCTTGGGCAGATAGTCGATGAAGAAGTGGCTGGCGGTGTCGCGGGTGCTTTCGTAGTAGGCCAGGCCGTCCTGTTCTTTGTACTGCGAGAGGACATTGACCGGCTCCGTGCCGCTGCCGCGCTGGTCCTTGAGGTAGACATATTCCATGTCACGGTCGACCCGCAGTT